>Ga0179593_1450087_pt1 | contig 11154 bp, 16 predicted proteins | sample CZODoug2_1_08_16_FD_185931 | JGI IMG/M metagenome (GOLD analysis project Ga0179593, IMG submission 185931) | Vadose zone soil fungal communities from Angelo Coast Range Reserve, California, USA - CZODoug2_1_08_16fungal (PacBio error correction) | ecosystem: Environmental > Terrestrial > Soil >... | reverse complement strand
CACTTCCTTACCCTACTGAGTCTTTTCTTTCCACAACAAGTCCCCCGCTGCCTATAACTTTTCTTTTGCCGCAACAAAAAAGCTTCCCGTGAACGTGCCCCTGCTTTTGGAACCTGCCCTTTTTTCCTTTTGTCAACAAACAAACAACCACCGTGTTTTTCGTTCCCACTGTCCTAAGTTTTGAGGAGCGCATTCTTGTCTGTCGTTCCATTGCTGTGTCCCCCGAGTTTTTTCAGTTCCTTTTACTATTCGCTTTGAAAGACACCACTTGAATTCTGTACTCATCTTCCCAGTGTATCTTGCTGCCATCCGATGCGGTTTAACTTCCCTCCTGTGACCCTCCCGTTCCCTTCTTTGCATCTCCCAATTATTTTCATCTGACTACTCCTTCCTTTAATCCCACTTCATTATGCTGTCTTCCCCTTTTAAAACCTGCAGCCCCCCTGACTGGTCTCTGAAGTTAATACCTTTTCCCCCCGTGATGTTCCAAAATGACACCTTTAAATTGGCCACACTGTTTCTATCCCAATTTACGGTCCTGTCCGCTTTTGCTGTTTAACTTGCCTGAAGATTCTTTTATAATTTTGCTATCGGCCCCCCCCCTACACTGGGTGTTTTAATTGACCCCACTTACACCTTTATAGTCGCCCGCTTGGTGTTTTTTCCTCCCTTACACCTAGGTTTTGCGAGTCCCCCTGCGCTTTTTCCTTTTAATTTGCGCGTGACCGTCTCGTGAAGTGACCATTCTTCAATTATTCTCCCCTTATTCCTCCCCCCCCGTTTTTTTTTGACTTTTCCTTCCCAATGGATCCCCCTGGCCCGCACCCAGTAGCTGCATCAGCCATTTATTTTCCGTCTTACCAAACACGTCTTTTTTCCCCTTAGGTCCCCCTCACCTCTACAGAACCGTACCACAACCAACCGTTCCTCAGTCACCTCTATGTTTTTTTTTTTTTTTCCACACTTGCTCCCCTGACCGACCTGGTCACCCTGACGGTTTTAATTTTAGGGACGCCTTTCTTTTCGGCCCACTTTTCTTTCATGTCCCTCCGTAAGTGTCCCCCTTTACCTGATCTTTTCCCTAGACTTTAAGGATGCCCCCTTTTTTTTCCAATCACCTGTCTACCGTGAACCGTTCCCCCTTCGCACTTTTTTTCCACCCCATGGCAAATTCGTGAGAGAACACTACTGAACAAACCCCCTTTCCGGCCCCCACCAGTCTGACAAGGCGCTAGACTGGATGTTGGCTGTTTGTGTCCCTTCCATGACACTCCATAATCGCTATTGAACTTCCTTCCGGAGCTAGGAGTAATGTCTTTGCGGGTTTCTCTCTTTCATAGGCTTTTGGGTTTTTTTTTTTTTAAATTTTTTTCTTTCTTTGACCTGGTCCTTTTTAGGTTGCTTTTTTTGCTCTCATCCCCTTCCCTCTTTACTCTCCCCAGGTTTTTTGTGTCTATCTAGTTGTCGCTAGAAACAGTTTTAAGCTTCGCCTTTCCTTTCTGCGGAGGTACCTGCAATTTTCGTGTATACATTTCCACACTTTTTGCCTCCGCATACCCTGTTGCCCACTGATCCCTTTTTCTTCCCTCCCTTCCTGCCTGTCCCCCTTTTTTCCTAGCACCCCAAGACTCAGTAGTTACCGATGTCAGTTTTGCCCCCCTGTTGAGGAGTTCTTTCTTTTTTTTTGACGGACCTCACGGTCCATCGTTTCTGATTTTTTTTCCTTTCATTTTTCTCCTCCTTTTTTTTCTTTCCCTAACCTCTTTCTCTTTTTTCCTCCTCACTTGTGCTTTCGTGTTTTTTTTCTTACTCAGTTAGATCAACAAGTTTTTTCCTTCAGATGTTCCCCCTACTCCCCCACAGTTGCCCCTGACCATTTCTATTGAATCAACATTTGCCCCACTGCAGGTCGCAGTGGCGATATTTTCTCTCTCCCTCCATCTATTTCTGGCACTTTTTCGTTTTTAAAACCCCCCTGACAACTTCCTTTTTTTTACCCTTGTTTGGGCCCTTCCTTTCGTTTATACAGATACCTTGGAAAATCTTTGGTTTTTTTTCCTCCCGATGGGGCGTAGTCCTTAGCCTCTTTATTTTTTTCCCGTTACGTTTCGGCCGTCATTGCGCACTTTGACCTTTTCTTTGAAGAGGTTCTTTGGGTGAAGTCCCTTCCTTCCTTTTCCCTGTTGCTTTTGCCCCGTCAGTCCCCTTTCTTTTTTTTTTTGCCTGACCTCCTTTTTTTTCTCCTACTATAGGCACTTCTTCTTCTCTCCCCACCCTTAGGCATCCTTCCTTTCACTGTTTCCCTCTCGGACTACGTTCTCCCCCTCCAACCCCTACATCCCCCTATGTAGTTACCGTTTTTTCCTCCTCTCAATGCGTGACTAAATCCCGCTTTTTACAGATAGTTCCATTCCTGATCCACCCAAATTTCTTCCGGACCCCTTTTCCACCCCTCCCCTATTACCCTTTCCACGGACCTCTTTCCCTCTTCGAGTTCTCCACATCATTTTTTTCACCCATCGCCGCATTGGACTAGTGACCCCCCCCTTGACTGTCTTTGTCCCTTTACTGTTCCCCTCTTCTTTTCCCACCCTTGTTGTGTCCCTTAGCCACCCCCCATTCAGTGACATAGATGTTCCCCTTATCTCCCTGTCCCCCTCATTTTTTCCCCCCGGGTTCGACTCAGTATCGAAACCCCCCTTTTGTTCTGATGTTTAACATCCCTTCCCTTTATTTGACCCCCTTTCAGTCCATACCATTTTCCCCCCCTGATTTCGTTATTTTTCAGCCAGCCCTTTTCTTATTTTGTGCATTTTTACTTGATTTTTCTTCCCGTCCCCCTTTTCAGAGAGACCCCTTTTCTTTCCCCCCGTGCTTGACCCCTTTCTCCCTTTCCTCTCCCCTTGCTTTTTCCCCCCGACGCACAAGCCTGTCCCCAGTTCCCCCGGTGTTTTGTGTTCGCAGGTTGGTCCCCTCCTTTTTTCCCCCCCCACACCAAGCGCTTGTCCCACAGGTCCCACTTTTCCCCCACATTTTCTTTCCCATGCCCGCCCTTGCGCGTGTTGCTTCTCCGTGTTCTTTTACTCCCCTACCTTCCAGTTTTTGTGCACACTGGACAATTCTCTGCCGTCCCCCTTTGCTGCTCCCCGTTTTTTACACTCGATTCGTCCCTCCCCTTTTCTTCTTTGACATCCTGTCTCCCCCCGAGTGCCCTTTTTTTTTTTCATCCCTTTCTTTTTAGCTCTGAGACCCTCCTTTTCTTTCTTGCCCCCCTTTTTGTACGGAGCACTGTTTCCCCTCCGGCCCCCCACCGACCATGCAGCCTTTTTTTCCCTTCCTTTTTTTTTTTTTTCTTTTTGACCCCTGCCTTATCTGGTTGTGGCTTTTTTTTTTCCCCTTTTTCCCTTCCCTCCGACACAACGTTTTCACCCGACCGTTTCTGTGGAGCACCTTCCCCCCCTATGCATTTCTCGAAGTGCTTCCCCCTTCCCCACCTTCCTAGCCCTGATGTCTATATCTCCACACCTTGTTACCACCTGAGTGTTTTCCTTTTGACGTCCCCACGGACTCTTCTTTCGATGCCTTCCTTGACCCTTCAGTGGCCACAATGTTTCTGAACTATTATTTTTTTTTCCCGTGGGCCCAGGGGCCCTTTCCCCCCGCGTTCACCGAATTTTTTGCTCCTAACCACATGTGTTTTCCCAACCCGCCTTTTTCTGTTTCCCCTTGTCGAAACCCCTCCCTTTCTCACCCCAAGATTTACGTCCCCCTGTTTTTAGTATTCCCCCCTTCACTTGCAGCTTTCCCCCCCCGTTCTGACTTCCCTCGAACCGTCCTTCTTCGGCGCATGAGCCGTTGTCCGTATTTTTGGTCGGGGGACACCCAACCCCTTTCCCCCCGCTAAGACCTTGATAGAAAACCCAACCACCTTCGATTCACTTCTTTGCCAGTTCCTTCATTTTTCCGTCCCCCCCCCCCCCCCTTCCCGCCGTCCACACCTTTTGGTCCGCTTTACACGAACCCCGGTATTTTGCCCATGACACGTGTCTCTCTCCCCTGTCCTTTTTTTCCTCTTTTTTTCACTTTTTCCCACTTTCTACTTTGTGTTTTTTTTCCATCCCCCTGACTACTGTCTGACCTTTCTAGTCCCCGTTTTTGGACACTCTATTTTTTTCCCTCTAGTTTTGCCCTCATCCCCCCGGCAGTTTTTCCGGTACACTGCCAGCGAATAGCCCTAACCGGGGCCCCGCCACCACCCCCTTAACAGGACTCACCAATAACGCCAGCCCCCAGCCTCGTGCTCATCCCACTACATAGCCCCTATCATTTTCAGCCCCTCGTCACTCTCACCTAGTTTTCGGAGAACAAGGATTTTTTCCCCCCACCTCTCCTCCTCACCACTTTTTAGAATCATCTTTGCACCGTCAACTTAGGCCCTTCCCCCTCCATTCAACTGTCTACCCATCAGAGACATACTTTTCCCCATGTTTAGTGCTTGCGTTCCGCTTTCGCTTTACTTTTTTCTTTTTTTTCACCCTTAGAGACACTTTTTCCCCCCCGTCACCCCGTGCTCTCCCTTAGGTTCTTCAGTGACCTGTTGGCGATTTGCAGGTGAAGTCCCTTGGCTTGCCCCGCTCCAGAGTTTTTGAGTCCCCCTCCCCTCATGTTCTTCGTCTCTTTACTCCTCTGTTTCTGTACTTTCCCTTCCCGTTGACGTACTCTCTTCTTTCGTTTGATTGTCCCCCAATCTGACCCCCCCCCCCCCTTCCTTTCGTCACCCGCCTGCTCTGCGCTCCCTTTTTTTTTTCTTCGCCTTCGATGAGTCCCCCCTTTTTCCCCCCCCCTCACCCCCCGGCCCTGCGGCGTTTCTTCTTTCCCCCTACACCACTTGCTTTCACTACTCAGGCCAAAAAGTTCACCTAGGGCGACTCCACCTGGTCACCTATCCCTGTTGTCCCATTTGTACGCCTCCTTTGTCCCCATTTACCCTGTGCGTCGTCACATTTGTTTCTTTTGATACTGTTCTTTCCCCTTTTCGCGGCTAGGGTTGGCCACGCATAAATTTCCTTCCCTGTCCTTTTCTGTCTTTCTTTGTTTTTCATTCACGCCCCGAGCTTGAAACTTCACCTTTTCTGGCCCCCCTGGAACTTTATTTTCCCCCCCGCTTCCCTTTCCTGCGAGACCGTCGCTTTTCTGCGCTGTTTGAATGGCCCCCCGTGTTCTATCCGTTGTCTTTCCCCCTTCTGTCCATGCCTTTTGTGTCCGGCGTGTTTTCGGGTATTTCTTTCATCCGCCCGCACGTGGCCACTCCGTCTCCCCCCTCCTCACCTTCAAGATACCTCTTATTTTTTTTTTTTTCCCCCCCCCCCCCCCGAGTCCCACCTTTCTTTAATTTTTATGCCCCAACCCCTTGTTGGGGCGCCCCCGTGCGCGGCTGGTTTTTTCCCCGGTTGCCTTAAACTTGTCCTATACCTTTTGTTCTTCCCGGTATATTTACCTTGTGGCCAGTGCCTTTACGTTTGTTGCCTTCGGCAAGTCACCCCAGTCTCCCAATCTCCCCTCTTTCCCCCCTTGAGAGTGTGCAGTTTTTTCCACTTCCCCATCATAAGACCTCTTTTTTCTCTTCCGTTTTTTCACCGTGGTTTCACATCTTTTCCCGTTTGTTCCCGACATTCCCTGCGGGAGACGGATTGTTTTTCTCCCGTTAATGTCCCACCCCTCAGTCTGTCTGGCCATCCTGGTCCGCACTTTTTCCTCATGGGTTTGTTATAGACTGGCGTAACGCGCGTTTTTGTCTCCCCTGCTCCCCTGCTATCCATATCTTGTAGCCCAACCCCAACCCCCCTTACCCCCCCCTGTGTCGAAGCCCCTTTTCCCCCCTGTACTGGTTTCTACTTTGCAGTGACTTTAGCCCCTCCGCACTCTTTCCGTTTTAGTTTCGATCTAGACGATACTTCTATTACCAAGCGCAGGTGTGTACTGAGACATTGAATTCGCCGACGACCTCTAGTGCTCTGTGCCCCTTTCACTACCATATCTATTTTCCCTCTCGTGGAACTGTTTCCTTCTTTTCTCACGACTTACTATTTGAATCCCCTTTCATTTTTCCTGTTTCTCATGTCCTTCCCCCTTTTTGACCCGTTCGGGTCAGAAAGTTTCAATCTCTCTTAGTTGCGTGTCACTGTATTCGGCTCGCTTTACGATCGCTTCCCCCTTGCCCACTCTCAGTTTCACTCCCTTCTGATTAGTCCCCCACACCATTTCGTCTTTGGTCTTGCCGTTACTCGTTATTCAGTCGTTTTTTAACTTCCCCCTCCCTTCGTTTGCGGCTCTTTACTTCCTTTTTTCCCTTTTGACAGCTCGTCCATTAAGTTGTACAGAGACTTTTCATATCCCTTGGAGACCTTTTTTTTTTGTCTTCGTCCCTGCCAGGCCCCCTTGCGTTTTCTCTCCCTTACTTTCCTGCTCTCCCTCCGGCCGGCTCAGTTTTTTTTTTATAGGCAACTTCCCACTACCACGTCAGTATAATGACACGAGTTCGTTTATCCCTTTCTTCGTTTTGGTTTCTCTTTCTGGGGTCTACCCCCCCTCCTTCCTCGGAATTTTTCCCATGACCCATGCTGAGTTGGTCCCGCGGTTTTCCTCCCTGCCCTCGCACGCCCCCCTTTTTCCTGCCCTCTTTCCTCCGTTCTCAGTTTCTGCTATTGTTTTTTCAAAGGAGATCACTGTTTTTTGCCGGTGCGCTGAAGAGCATTGTCCTTTTTGCCCCCGCCCACGGACTCCTTTTTTTATGGCCCCCCCTTCGTTTTTTTACACGCCCCCCTCTAATCCTGTAGATATATTTTACCCCTCTCCTTTTTTTTTACCCGTAACCTCTGTGGCTTTTTTTCCTGACTGAGATGTCATTCCCCCCCCTCTTCTCCTTCCAGATCTTTTTTCTCCCCATGTTTCTCCTCACACCTTCGCGCCTTTTTTTTGGTACTCTTTTCAGGGACATCTTTTTTTTGTCTCATTCCATGATGCCCCTTTTCCTTAGTCACATACCCCTCTCTCAAGACCGTTTTAATGCCTGTCGTTGTTTTTTTTTTTTGTTTTTTTTTTTTTTTTTTTGGTTTTCCTTTTTGGTGTCTGGTTTGTCGCTTGCTGACCTATAGACCAATCTTTCTTTTTACCTCCCTCAACAGACCTCTGCTTCCCTAAGTCATCCTACCCCCCCGTAGTTGTTTTTTCTCCCCCACATCTGTCCGTATTTTTTTCTTACCGGAGTGTGTTGTTTTTGTTTCTTTACCCCCCATTCTTCCCTACACGCCTCTTCTTCGACTTGTCCCCAGGGACTTTTTTTCCCCTTTCAATGCCACCTCTCTACATGTCCCTCTTTCCCATGTAGCACACTTGTCTTTTCCCCCTGGCCCCCGCCCATTCGTTGTCGATTGTGGCCCCCCGCTTTTTTTTTTCTGTCCTTTTAAACACCTTCTTCCCCCTGCTACCTTTTCTGCCCCCCCGAGTACTGTTCCCATCATCACTCGCCCAGAGAGCCTTCTCTCTCCCCCGGCGTCCCCTTTCTCCGGTCCCTACTCCTCCATGGCGAACCTTGTCTTTAGCTTTTGTCCCACGAGTCACATCCTCCGCCCGTCAACTGACCCGAAGGACAAGTCCTCCTTTCTACGTGCCTTCCCCCGTGTTCAATAGGCGACCCCCCCTTTTATCCTTCTTCCCTCCATTTTACCTTCTTTCCCCCCTTACGCTTGTTTTTTACTACTTTGATATCGTTAATGACTGGTACCAGCCTGGAGTTCTACGCTGACGACCTCCTTTCTTTTCTTTTTCTCCACTCTTTTTTTTTTTTTCGTCGAGAACGTTACTCCCCCTTCCCGCCGGATCTCGTTTCGTAGGCTTTGCCGAGCAGGCGTCTCCCGTTGGGCACCCATTGCTCCCTGTCGTCCCCCCCTCTTCAATGTGTTTGAATTATCATCGTCCCGCTCTTTCAGTTTTCGACGAATTTACTTGCCTGCAAGGTTGTTTTTCGCGTATACAGCGCTAGCTTGTCTTTTCTGCGCCTCCGACCAACAACTTCGAAGATCGGCTTTTTTTTTTCTTTTTTCCCATACCAGAGGCCTCGCTCTCCTGTCGCTTTTGTCCCTATGTATGTCAATCTTTTTTTCCCCAGAAGCTCGAAGTCACCTCGTGCGTTGTCTAGGGTTTACCTGTTTTCCCGGGTGACACTGATTTTTCCATGTCTGGAAGTGGTCCTCAGTCGAACATTGCTACTCTCTTCCTTTTTCGTTTGCAGTCCTCTACAGAAACGTTCCCTTTTCTCCCACCCCAGACCTCAGTTCCCCCTTCTAACCCACCCCCTTAAAGTCATACCCTCCCGTCCCCCCCATCTCAAAGTTTCCCTCCCCCGTTCCCAGCCCCTCCCCCCCCATCCTTGCATGATCCCCCTTTTCCCAACATTCCTTCCCCCATTTGTCTCAGATCCGTTCGGATCTGACGGGTTGGCTTTTCGCCTCTTTTACAATTTTTTCCCCCCATTCCTCTCCCTTTCCTTCTCGCATTGTTTGCCTCCGTGTTTACCCCTCCTGCCACCCGTATTTCCCGTCAACCCCCCTTTTTGTCGTCTTCTTCGTCGGCCCGCGCATTGCTGCTAGCATTGGCATCATTTCTGTCCCCCCACTCTTCCTCCTCTTTTCTTGACCGTTTTGCCGGACAACAAAGACGTCCTGCTTAACCAAGCCGAGTCCCCAACTGTTGCACTAACATCCGCCAGACTTCTTCCTTATGACTTCGGTCATTCTCACCCCTAAAGGCGACCTCCTCTATCATTTGTTTACCCACCGTCTTATTATTCACTGTCGCCAGCGCACCGAATTGGATACTCTGGCAGTCCCACGGGGAACAGTTTTTTATGCTCCACTGTTTTTACATTGTCTTTTCACCCGCCTTTCCTGCTGGTGCCCCCCGCTTGTGAGGTGGTACGACTCTTCTTTCTGTTCCTATTCCCTTTCTCACAACCCCCCCAGACCATAAATCCTTTTTCTATTGAATCCCTTTGGTCCCTTTACCCCCCGTTTGGGTTATCTCACTTGTCCAGAATCTGGTTTCAATCTTCCACCCTGTGGTTCCTCCCCACCCCGCATGCGCGAGTCCCCCCCCCCCGTTCCCCCTTCCACCGCCCGATGTTTCCAATATGTACCCCAGCGAGGCTCTTTTTGCCTGTCCCCTTCGTCTTACCTCCGTTTCCCCTGCACCTGTCATTTGTTCCTCAGGGCCCTGCCCTCCCATTATGGTTAAGTCACCTTTTGAAGACTCAGCACGTATTTGGGCGCCTTCCCTGAGAGAGCTTGTTGTTGTCTTAGCTCGTGTCCCGCACCCCCGCGACCATCATTTCGTTTCCCCTTTCGACTTCTCTATTCCCGTTTTCGCACCGATGGGGTTTTGTTTTAGTGGGAGCCCCAGGAGGAAACCCCTTACATGCCCTTTAGAAATTTCTCTGTTACATCGCTTGTTTCCCTACTACCGCGGCCTGAGGACTTTTTCTGTGAAGCTTGCTTGAATGCATTGACCCTTTTCTTTCCCGCCGTCCCCTTTCACTTCTTTTTTTTTTCCGCCCTCCCCGCTTTTTTCTATCCGCAAGAAAATTTTGTAAGACCTCAAGACCGGTTTCTTGTTCCCCCAGGCTTTTTTTTAAGTTTTACTTCCTCCTCCCCCCGAAGTTATTTTCCCTTACGACAGCGCCCAGTGACCCGCTTTTGTGTGCAGTCCTCCTGCGGTTCCTTTTCCCCTCTAGGGGTTGTTCCTGATTTCCTTTGTTTTTTTTTGCCCCCCCCCGGCCTCTTTTCCTACGAGAAATACGCCCCTCGAGGCGCGCCAGACGACCCGCCGAATTTAACTTTTTTTTCTTCCTCTACCCTTTCTTTTTTGGCTTCGTTGTCGCGACCAATGATGTGCACGAGTCGTGCTCTTTTGCCACCCTTTTTTTATACACTCTTCCACTCCTGAGTCTCGATTCCGACCTGACCAAGAGGTTTTCACCATTGTGTCTTTTTCTCTGATGGTTCACCCCCTTGTTTGTTTGGGGACGATCGTTGAAATTCTACTACATCGTGACACGTCCCTGTCCGGGTTTAACCTTTCTTTCCCCTTCCCTTTTTTTCTCGCATTGTTTTACGTGGTGGCTTTGGTTCTAAGAGTAACGGTTGCCGTTGGATGGTTTTCGACAGCATTGTGACCATCCCCTTTCTCTTTCTGATTTTTTTTTTAGCTGCCACTCTCCCTTTTGTCTCTCTCGCCCTTTCCTGAATCGTTTTTTGCCAGCGTCTTTGGCGCTCCACTTTGTATCCTGCATGCCCTCCATTCATGGCTGCTGCTGTTCTTTTATCGGCATTCCTCCTTCCCCGTCTGTTATTTTTTGAATCGGACGTTATCCGTTTTTTTTTTTTCGGATTTCCCTACCCCTTTTCTTTCCCCGTCTTACTTATCTGCGTGACATTTGCGTTTTCGTGCAGGACACATTTCGTGCTTTCTTGTCCCCTTCCAGGTGTGTATTTTCCATCTTTTCTTCCTTACGACTCCTTTCAATACCGAATTCCGACTGTCACTCTCTGTGCGGCCCAGTCAAGAGTCTTGACTTCCCCCAGTGTATTTTACCTTCTTCTTATTGCTTCTGCACTGTCAGAATTTTCGAGCAACGAGCAAGCAGTCGGCTCTTTATGCCTTCTTTGTTCACCCTTTTTTTTTCCCCTCCCCCCGTCTAACGTATACATTTATTCTCTTCGGTTGTCGACGGGGAAGAACCCAGTTGTCCCCAACTTCTCTTGGCCCTTCTTGCAGGTTGTCCAGAAGGGTGTAGTCCGGCCACGGGGCATATTCCTCGCAGAGTTTTTTTTGCCCCCTTTTCCCCGTGCGTTCCCCTCCCCACCAACGTGAGCCTTCTTCTGGCGACATCTTTTTAACTGCATTGGTTTGCTGTTCGGTCCATAACCTTATATCCTGGACCTTTGTGTACTTTTGCCCCCCATCGTTTAAGAAGGGCTCTCCCTGTGCTGTGTGTGCCCATTTTTCCCTATGCTGCGCTTAGCCCCCCCCTATTTCTCTAAGCCGTCCGACCGAGACTCGTGTGTTTCTCGCAAGTACTCCTAGTGCTGTGAATGAACT
>Ga0179593_1414943_pt1 | contig 11154 bp, 12 predicted proteins | sample CZODoug2_1_08_16_FD_185931 | JGI IMG/M metagenome (GOLD analysis project Ga0179593, IMG submission 185931) | Vadose zone soil fungal communities from Angelo Coast Range Reserve, California, USA - CZODoug2_1_08_16fungal (PacBio error correction) | ecosystem: Environmental > Terrestrial > Soil >... | reverse complement strand
CGTTCAGTCGTTTTTTTCTCACCCGACCCGTGGTCGTTTAGAAGCCTGGTAGTGTCATTTAGAAGTGGACCTAGTTCTTGAGCTCTCCGGTACTCCTTTTGAGATTTTTTCCTTTTACGCTCGCCCCTCTCCCCCTTTGTCGAGTGTCTCGCTGTTTCCGCGGCTTTCTATCTCTTTTTGCGAGTGGGTGATGTGACTGTCGCACGTTTTCCGATGCCTTCTTGCTACCTGCTGAGTTCCAGAGGCTCCCTGTTCCGTCGTGGTTGACTTTGTCCCCCTGGTTTTCCCCCTATTGAGGACTTTTGTCGTTCCCCCGTAGTCGTTCGCACATCCCTCTCCCCTACTCCCTGGGTACGTCTCCTTCAGATTCATGTTATTGTAACCCTTTCGGTAGAATATTCATCGATACGGCTTTTAATCGATTTCGCTTGTAGTTCCCTCCCCCGTATTCGACAGCCCCTTTTCTAACACTCTATCCGATTTTTTTTTTTTTTTGTAACCGTCCCACAGGCCGGCTCTGTGTTAAACCCAAAACGTGTGACGGTTTTTTCCAATTCACGTTCAGTCCCTCCCCCTCCCGGGTGTTGCGATCCCCCATTTCCCTCTTCACACGCAGACTCTTTTTTGCAGTTAACTCTGCCGACGATTGTCCGCTGTTGAAACATAGCTTCCTGTTGCCCTTCCCCTCGTGGCGTTGCCTTCGAAACCAGACAACGTGACACATTAATGGATTCTTTTCATCACTTTTATCGACAGACGATGCAAACGTGCTTACTCGGCGCCCTTAGTTCCGCCCTATGGGTGTGTAATGGTGCACCTGGGACCCAGGCGCGTGGCTATTTTCCTACCAACTTTCTTCCTCCCCCCTTTACAACATTTTGCATCTCCCATTCCCCCTCTTTTACATGAAATGCACCCTTGAGAACTCTTGTCGTCGAAACCTCTTCTGGGAACGCACCCACCATAAGTTTTCACTCTTCCTTTAAACTTTGATTGCCTCCTCTGTTTTATAGGTGCTGCCGTGGTTAACCTGGTTATTTGTCTCTGAGGGTCGCGATTTTCTCGCCTGAACGTCCCATCCGGTTCTTTAGGTCCAAGTCTTTACCCCCACCACTCTGTGAACGTTCTAGCTTATCCTTTAATCCTAGCGGAAGGAAATTCTTCAGTTTCATGTGGCGCGACATTTCCGCCGGCTAGTTAATTACCGAAAATTGATCGTTCATCTAGGAAATTCCCGCCGACGAAAATCTCGATTTTTACCGCGTGCTGTCTCCCCCTTACTAAGGGTGTTTTGTTTTCACAGCTTGTTGAAACCAGCGACGCGGTCCTGCTCTCCGTTTCTCAGAGGTCCAGATCCAGATAGGTCATTCAATCGGACATACTGTTGGCTCCTCGTACTACAGGCCCCCCCCCCCACCTCTCAAGTTCTCTGTTTTTTCGCTGTGCGTTTTACTACCTCCGTTCGCGGTGCAGGAACGCGCGTATTTCACGTGTGTGAAGACTCTGACCCCCCTTTGCTTGAAACCTACCCAGTGCCTAATAAGGCCGAGTTCCCGCCTTGCGCACCACGATCAATGATCGTCTTTCATCCCATCCAAGCATTGCGCCCATGTTCCCTTCTGTGTTGAAGGCGCTGTTGACTCTTGTATCTCCCGTGCTTTTTCTCCCTACGATCCGAGTAGTTCTCAACTCCCCGTTGCTAGGGCTTCTTTCAGCTCCGATTTGCGCTCGTCCCCAAAGAAGGCGGATGTTTTTTCTCGCCGTTTGCTTCACTTCCCGTTCCTGCTATCGCTTTGTTTCCTCCTGACTGACAATTTTGACATTGGACGCGTCATTTTCCTTCGGCGTAGATCAATGTTTCTGAGTACGGGAAGGTCCATTGAGTTTAGATGTTTGGCCTACCCCATCCCGGCTTAAAAAATGTTTCTTTTTTTTTTCCCCCGGCTCTTTTTCCCCGGTAAGCTAAGTTTCCACTCACTCGCCAGGATATGATATGCTAATGATCTGCGGGGTCGATTTCACATCCTTTACTAAGATCCCCCTCTCCACCTTCCCTCACTCCCTCCTCCATTTTTTCTTGGTCTTCCACTTTTTCTCCTTCAATGTCGTCGCGCAACTTCTTTTTGTACCAACTTTTCTATCGCCAGGAGATTCAATCAGGCGCATGTGCGCTCTCGTAGATGCTTGTTGTGACGACCACCTCCTCTTGTCCTTCCCCCGTTTTTTTTCTCTCTTATGTTCCTTCGTCTTTTAACCCATCGCAGCGATCTTTTTACGCTATTTGCAGTATTTTTTCGTTGTTGTAATCTTTCGCGTTAGGCTCATCCGCCGGGGGGTCATATAGAAGTTGCGCTACGATTTCTCAGTAACCCCCTTGGCTTTTTTCTTTGATCCCTTTTCTTCGTATCTTTTTTCCCAGGATTTTCGCGACCGAATCTCATCAGTGATAATATTCCTGCTTTCCGTCTTTTCATTACCTTACGGAATCGCTGTCCACAAATTTTTCGCGCGACATGTACGGCCTACTCTCCGCCCTTACCTCCAGGAAAAATAGCTTTCTCTTTCTCCTTTACCCCGGTCTGATTCTTTGACCTTTTTTTTCACGCTTTTCATGCGGTCCTCAGCCGAAATTTTTCCGTTCGTGTTGATCTTCGGGCGCCAACATCGAATCGTGGCGCTCCTCACTCTCACGTCCTGTCCCCTGCCAGATGCTGCCTTGTTCGGCGGTCTAAACACCGAATTTTTCTCTACCTCTCGACGTCACCTCGCAAACGTCACCACAAGTTCTTTCGTCCTTCTGACTGGATGACTCTGAAGACCTCGGACAATTGGTTGCCCATGTGCTTTGACTCGGCCTTAATGAGTGCCCTTGATGTTTCAATGCTGGGCTTCTTCACCTGCGACGCAGAGTTAGTTTCCCCTTTCGACCCAACCGCTCTCCTCATATTCTCCAACTTTAGATCAATGTGAGATTCTGAAGTTGGAGCCGTTCTCCATCATGAGACCTTTTCAACCCTCTTGGTTACAAGCGCTCCAGACGAGTTGGCCCTCTCCCACCGGCCGGAGCGGCCGCGTCCTTGCGTGTTAAATCTGTGACGACCAACTGTCGGCCGCAAGAGGTCGCCACCCAACTCTTCCCCACTTTTTTCGTCAATCGCGACTTTTTTCGTCGGCGACCATCTTTTAGCGCATTCGTCGCGGTATGACATCGCGCTTAGCGAAATCCTTTTCTCCCTTTCCTCTAGTTCTTAATCTGTTCCAATCTACGCGTTCAAAAGGTGCCGTTTCGGCTGTTCACTTCCCGCCTCGGCGTAGTCGCTCAAGAAGGACCTCTTCTCGCGAGCCAATTTCCTTCCGTTAACAGGCGATACCTCCCTCCATGAACTCTCTTGCATCCGCGTTCGTAGCGGCGTTGTGTAAACTTGGTTTCGTTAACAGAAATTGTTTCGCGCCTCGGTTCTCCAGTTGCTCCATTTCAACTGTTTTTTGCCCCCCTTATTCTTTTGTAAAATTGCGTCGCATTTTTCTCACTCGCTGCCGCGCCTTCCAACTTAGTTTTTACGACCGCCCTTGACATGGTTTCTCTTTAAGGTGAGGAGTAAGTACCTGTGGTTCTTTAAAAATTAACATTTTTCCTGACCCCCCGGTTTGCCTTTGCTGGGTTTCGCTGATTTTGCCACCAGCCGTTTGACTCGCTCACGAAAACGAGATATTTGCCGCGAGCCAAATCGTCGTTGCAATTCAGGAAGATCCGTCCCCCTTACGCGGAGTTGTGTGAAGGTGACGTGGTCTTGGTTTTTATCGCAAAACGTCCTGCATGTGAGGGGTCGTGTCACTTTCTGGCAATTGCACACGTTCGATTCCCCCTTTGTTCCCCCCGTCGCCGGCAGTGGACGGTGTACCCACGACCTCGGATTCCGAGTTTCTATCGTTATGGTCGTTTAGAGGTATCGATCCTGCCTTGTCCTTCGTTCGCAAGTATAGTCTCCATCTTTGTCCACCGCTGTTATCTAGCCTCCAGTTCTTCTATTACGGCGACCGGGAGTAGTTTGTTGTAAAGAGCTTGTGCAAAGCTGACTATTGAAAGACCACCTCCGGCACAGTCCCAGATGCGTGTTGTGTTTTCAGGAACCCTTCTGCTTTCTCCACCTCTTGTCCTCCTCTCTGTTAAGCACGGCAATGGTCCTCGCCGATTATTTACCCCCTTCACCGGGTTGCTCCTCAGCTTTTCCCGATGCCCCTTTTGTACATAGACTGAACAGGAAGCACGTTGGACCTCTTTCTCTGAGTCCCCTACAACCCTTTCCTTAATCTTGTATTCTCTAGCCAAGTGAAGCCATTAAGCTAAGTAGCAGTCCCCGCTCCTTCACGAGTAGTTCGGCTAAAACGTACGATGACTTTCTCTCTCTTTCCTCTCTCCTTTGTTGTAGACCCACCCCCACCCACCCCGACGCTCGTTCAGTCGTTGCCGAACCACATTTAGGAAGAGGTTTTCTTTCTTTTTTTTTTTTTTTTTTTTTTTTTTCTCGTCCTTTCCTCTCTTGCCTAGTGTTCTGCGTCCGGTTGTTTCCGCTATGTAATGAGTTTGGTTCGTCGCTATCCGCCGTTTTGTTTCCGTTGGTCCTTCTCTGTTTTCTTGGCGAGTCCCCTTCTGGTCCTTCTACCACCTGCATCTTGCCCAGAGGCATTGAGTTGACCTTAGAGTCCATCGTGCTTATTTACCCCGTGGTTGCCTGGCCCCCCCCCAGTTTTCAAAGCAGGTTGTCCCTATGTGACGGCAGGAGTTGTATTTCCCTTTTTTTTGCCCAGCGTTACACCTACTCCTCGTTACGACCCTTTTCCTCACTTCTCTTGTATTTTCTAGGAAAAGTCCCTTTGCCTTTTCTTTCGAACTTCTTCATCCCTTATTTGCGAATCGAATGTTGTTCCCACCGATGAAAGCCCTTCCCTACTTTATCCCCTTGATCATTGTCGTGTTTAACTGTGAAAAAGTCCCGGCCCACGGCAGACGTTTTCACACCGGCTAAACTTGTGCTGCGCTTGGTCCCTCCATTCTCAGCCCTTCCTCCCCCGTGGTTGTTGTGTGTTGAGACCCCCAGACGGAGTTCACTATTATTTTTCACTTGATCTTACTTACCTCTCCGATTTTTTTTTTCTTTCTGCCCCTCTCTCTTTTTCTTTGACTAGGTGGTCTGCCCTTGGCGTGGGCATGCGAACCCAGTCCAGTTTCCCCCCCCCAGTCTTTTTCCTTTTCATAGAAAGTCGCTCCACCGTTTATCGGCGCCCTTCAGAGATCTCTGGTACCATGTATGGGGTCTTCGTGTGAAATTTTGCTTTTCCTCCCTTCGCTCTTTTCTCAACCATTCGCAATGTTACAAAGTAAAAGTTTTCAGCAACGCTTTTATTGAACGCACCCCCTGTCGTCACCCGCGGAAGGCGGCACCCTCTCTTTACCCGAACCCCCCCCCCCCCCCCCCCCCCCCCCCCCCCACACCAACGCCCTTTAGTTTACACAACGACCGAAAAGTCCCAATTTTTTTTTGAGACCTTCGGTGGCGGGGAGAGGTGGGCCGTCTTTTCGCGGCGAGTTCTTTAAGACCAGTGATCTCTCGTCACTAGGCGGTATTCCCTTCAGTTCCAATTTTAACTTTTGTCGGTCTTTCGCTATTACGAACTCGGCCCCTGCTATTGCAATGTACCTTTTTTCAGCCGAAGATCACTCCCGCAGGAATTGATTTCCTCGTATGAGCTGTTAGCCCCTAGAAAATATCGACATCTAAAGAGTTGCGGTTTCTTTCTTCCTCCTTTTTTTTCCCGGTCATTGAAACCCTGGACGCTTTTGCTTCCTTGTAGTTTTTCCCCTCTTTCCCCCGCGTCGATCGATTCCAATCGTGAAAATTAACTCTAGTTAGTCCATTCCTCTTCCTCAGGCCTTTTCCTCTCAGTATTATGGTTTTCTCGGTTCTCCTCGATCTCTCCGTTTCTAATTTTCACCCCCGTCAAAGTTCGTCTTTGAGACGGTCCAGGTCAGGATTTAAACATAAACGTTCCACTCCATAAGGCCCGTTGGCTTTCGCACCAATTGTCTCTCAATGATTCAATTCCAAGCAGGCGCCACTTGCTATGAGTGGTGCCGTTGGGGTGTGTCTTGTCTATCACTTTCCCTTTTTGGGATACCTCTTCTCTGGAGGCCCGAACTTTGCCCCCCCAGGTCTCATGTGCCATATTACCAATTACGTACCGATGTGCGCTCTTCCACCCCTCTTTCTGGGTCTGGTCAGCACGATTTATCCCAAGACCGGGCCTTCCCTCTCTATTTTGACGCTTCTTGACAAATCTTCCCCCATTGTAAGACTCTTAAACGTTCCCTCGTCGCGGATACCTGAGTGGCCCCCCCCCCCCCCCCCCACCTTCTTTAATGGCCGGCTAATTGTCTGATACCCCTTTTACGCAATTGCAAACCATTTTCCCTTGGTTTTCCCAGTTCCCTTACGGCTGGAATTACAACACGACCCAGAGGAATACTTGTATCCAGAGATTCTTCGGTTATCCTTTGTCCTGTCTCCGTCACGTCGCACTACAGCCGACAGTTTTGGATACTTTGAAGATGCCTGCCAGTTTTTTCTTGCCAATTCGAAGATTATGTCCCCCTTCTTTGAACGTCCCTCCCTGAAACTCTTTCCGAAGTCTCCTTTTTCCTGCTTAGGCGCGAGGGCGTAAATCGCTCTTTATCGTGACTCCCTTGAAAATATAGGTATCTTTCCTCCCTCTCTTGTTGTTGAGTGTGGTTCCTTCGTCCTACAGCCTTCTCCTTTCCCGAAATTCCCGAAGAGACACACTTTCGCCTGATTGAATCTTTTTCGGTTCTGTCAGAAGGGTTTGCCACTCCTTTTGAAGTTTGCTACTACCTTCGGAACTAACACCCTGACACTGTTGTGTTTTTTTTTAGACTGGATATAGTGATTACATTTTTCGCGTTACCCGCAGATTTCATCCCAGGGATCCCCCCTCTTCCTGCGATAATTCACCTGGGATCTCTTCACCATTCCCATTTTTGTATTCTTTTATTGCGGCCCGAGTCGGCCCCTTACCCCCCCCCCCTATAATTTTGTCTCCCCTACTGCCGGCACCCTCCTCCCCCCCCCCTTCCACTCCCGACGAAGGGCAAACGGTTTTTTTTTCCCCGCTTCATTTCAAGCTTCAATCGCTCCCCCTCGTTGGGTCCCTTGATTTGGATCTCGGCGCCGCCATTCTTAAAATCCTCCTTTCTTTTTATAGCAATCGTACGTCTTTAAGGAATTTGCCTGCTTTCTTCCTCAGCGTGCTCGGATGCCCCCACCCGGACACAATCGCTAACCTTCTTCAACCCCATAATTGCATAGGGTCTCTTTTCCCATTTGCTAACTCTCCCCCCCCTCTCTTCTCGTCCACTTTGTACCCCGGCTTTTTATGCCTTGAGTTTTGATGTTTCCCCCCCCTCCTTCCGTCTTCAACCTTGCAGAAGAGCGTTCCCCCCCTTCTGATGGCCCATTCTTCGCCCGCTTTCCCCCCCTTTTCTTTTCTCGGTCTCCCTTTGCGTCCTTTGTTAACTACGACTCCCGCTTAGTCAATTACCTCTGGTTTCTCTCCCTAGTTTTACCTCTCTCAAACCCCTTCTGATCCTCCCGTCCAGCGTGTTTCAATTCTGGACCGCAGGGATGGCCCCTCCCTCTTAGAAAGGACACTCGGGAAGTCCATCTTCTTGTTTCTTTCCCTCCCTTTTCTCCCTCTTCGATCAAGATTTTTTCTCGGGCGATTCAAAGTTCCGTCAAATTTTTGGACCCCTTTCTTGCGCATTTCTTTGCGTCATCTAGCGTTTATCTTTTTCCCCTTTTGAACATTCTTCTTCCCGCCCAGTTCGATCAAGAAACGTCGCGTTTTCCTTTCCGTCTCCCCCCCCCTCTTCTCCTTTCCTTCGATCCAACGCCCGATAAAACGCAGAACTGCATCAGATTTTTAGTTTTTTCCTTATATGAGGGCTTTCCTCTTTTTTTGCGCTGCGGTTCTCCAGGTGTGAATTCCTGCCCACTTTTTTCTTCAGAACTTTGTACAAAATTGAGAATTGGTTTTTTTACTCTTTTTGACTTGCCTTTTCCCAAATTGCCCGCCGCACTTTTACGCCCCTAGATGGACCATTTTCCTTATATCTTAAGGCCTTCTTTCCCCCCAGTTTCTCTCTTCGTTAAAATCTATGAAAACCCCTCCCCTTTTTTTTTTCCAACGGGGTCTTTTCTCTCTCTTTTTCAACCCCGCACGGTGGCAGACCCAGGCTCAACACAACGAGAGTTTCTACGAGAAAAATAGCCGTCACTTCCTGTCCAGCCATAAAGCAGGGAAGTCGGTGGTGACCTCACGTTTGCCTCCCCCCTTCTCTTTCCCCCCGGTTATTTTCCCCTATACCGCAAACGTTAGCGGGTGTGACCCACCCCTTCGCCCCCTTGACCGATTTAACACGACCTTCGTTGACTTTTTTTTTCCCTTTTTTGTAGTTTTTGGGATCTGTCCCACTTCTGGCATTAGATCGCATATCGAGAATTCGTCCAAGTGGTATATAACCCCTCCTTTCTCCAAGTTTTGGAGTCCGGTTAAGGCTTTTTTGCAATTCGACTATTTCTTCCCCCCTCCCTTTACCCCTCTTTTGGACCCGCAATTTTGTTTGCTGGCCTGAACCACGCCGGTTCACCAGGGACGATGACTCCTTCCCCCCCCCTTCCCACTTTTACGCCTTCGATTCCCGGGCCTCGGCCAGCTTTTTTTCTTTATCCTTCAACCCGACTCAAGCTGTCGGACATCGACGCGTAGCATCTAGGATCCCTCCATCTCGCGGCTGGATTCCCCCTGGCTGCGCAGAATCTCCATTTTTTGAAAGCTCCGCTCCCGCTTTTTTTCGGAAACGAGTAGTTCTTGCAAAAAGAAACTGACGATATATCTCTTTTAAGCTTTTTTGAGTCTTAACCCTTCGTCGTTAATTTCCACGACTACCGTGGCTTTTGACTAGGTTATCCTCCTTAGCTTCCGATTTTCTTTATGGATACCTTGTTTTGACTCCGCTTGTGAATCTTTTTTCTTCTTCAGGTTATGGCCCGCGCTTGTTGTTCCGCTGTTGCCTCGCTTCTTTTTTCATTTTCCTCTATTTCCCGCTTGGCAGAGGCGGAAGGTGAAGTCGCCCAGGTAGTCCCTCTTCTCTGGACCTTGCCCCGGCATACAGGCGCACGGCTCAGGTTGAACCGTTTTGGTTCCTTTTCACAGTCCTTTTTCTGTGACAAATATTTGAATCGGTTTGTAGTTCCCGTAGTAGTGCTTAAAAGACGTTCCAATCATTAAATGATTTGAAGATGATAGATGGTATTGACCCGCTTTTCAGTCCCTCTAAGTTGAGTCCTCCCTTTATTCCTTGTAGACTCGATCCCAGCTTCCAAGAAAGGTTATCTTATAACACTCGTTCTCTTAGTCTTTCCACCCTTCAACAGTCAAGGCGACGGTTTCCAACTCGACTTTTACCCCCCCTGTTTCCCAGGTTTTCCTTGGACAGCCCGTGTAAGACATTTGTTTTTTGCTCCCCACTCCCCTCTTTCCCCCATTTTCCTGGCCGCTTGAGTCCTTTCTTCTCTTTTTTCGTTTTTTTCTTCACCTTCGTTTGCTCTGGGCTGCCCTTGTGGGTGTCCTTTCCACTCCCCGTGGTCCCCTTAATGTAGATTAATTCGGGACGATGACTCGCGCCTTCCATTATTATTTGTAATAGTATTTCCCTTTTTTTAAGGTGCTCTTGACCTTGGGCGCTCCCCCCCGGTGAGTGGCTCCAATTTTCCCCCCCTTCCCATCAAAAGGTAGTCACGTCTTTTACATAATGAACATGGGAGCACTTCTTTTTTTTCGTTCCCCTCTTTCTTTTTCCACTCCCCCCCTCAGAACGCAAAAGCAACGGAATTGCTGTTTTCTTATTTCTTTTTGCTTTTTCTCTAAGTGGTGGTCCGGCATATTGACTCTTTGCGAGGGTCGCGACTTTTGTTTTTCTCGCGACGCCATATCGGTGGTTCTTTATGACAGACTTTCTCCTTCCTTTGCCACTTCTAGATTAAGCTATCTCCCTCGAAGAATCCGGCCCGTCTTTCTTCTTTTCCTACGAGAGTCTCCGGAATCCTTATCGAATCGGCGAATTTTAGTCCTCTTTGCCCCTTTTCTTTACTCCTTTCCCCAGAGGTGCTATACCTATTCTGACTCGTTTTTTTCGGGTCACAGATTTTTTCACCAACGAGCTGGACTCTGCGTCCGGGAAGGTCTCGAGGTTCAACGGTCTTTTCTCTTTTTGATCCCCTAGGTCCCCCCCCCCCTCTGTGAGTCCTCGCTCCCGACAGGACAATTCCTCTTCCTAACTGTTTTCTATTTCTTGACGATCCGGTTGGATCGCTTTCTTTTACTTTCTCACTTTTTTGCCTGATTCGCGCCCCCGGTCAGTATTGACACCTCCCGGACTTTAAGGACGTTAGGCCTTGTCGCTTGACGCACAATTCCTTTTCGTTAATCATCGAGTTCCCCTATGCTATATGTGTCCGTTAGTTGTGGCTCGTTTCTGAGCCCGTTGGTTTTGGACGCCTTTTTAGGGACGGCGGAAGCAAGCCCCCGTTGCGTCTTTTTCTTCAACATTCCTTCCGATTTTCTTGCTTTCCTGCCTTCCGATGTTTGATGTCGTACTTTCCCTTTTTCTCAAAGACCCTGGCTTTCCTGTTGAGCGCGATTAAGTCACGTGGACGCGCTTTTATTTTTTCTCTTCAGTCTCCTTTTAATATTGTCGGGTCCGGTCGATGCGCCGTTTCTTTTCTGAACCGACTTCAATCCACTTTTCACCCCCCCCTTTTTCTCTTTTCCCGGCTCTTCCACGTTCATGGAATTACCACACGGCAATTCGAGTTTCTTTTCATGCTTTCCCTCCCGTCCCCTCCCTACCCTTGGACTACTCTACGCACCAATTCCCCTCCCCCTAAGCCCGTTTCCTTGCTGTGTTATTTCCGAGTCCTTTCCCAATGGATTTTCGCAATTCGAGATTTCGTGCTGAGCTCTCAACGTCTTCCAAGATTCAATCAGGCGTTTTCTTCCCTCTTCTCTCTTCTTACCAAA
>Ga0179593_1328362_pt1 | contig 11154 bp, 11 predicted proteins | sample CZODoug2_1_08_16_FD_185931 | JGI IMG/M metagenome (GOLD analysis project Ga0179593, IMG submission 185931) | Vadose zone soil fungal communities from Angelo Coast Range Reserve, California, USA - CZODoug2_1_08_16fungal (PacBio error correction) | ecosystem: Environmental > Terrestrial > Soil >... | reverse complement strand
CGCCCGACGTTCGTAAGCGCCCCCCCTCCCCCCATGCTGAGGCTTCGCGGTTGGTCCCTTCGTCGCCCCCTTCTTTTAAAATTTTTCGGGCTTCAGAACGTTTACTGAATTACGCAGGGCTTTTTGGCCGAGATTACACGGCTCTCCTTTGCAGCGCCAGACCTTACGTCTTTCCCTCACTGTCAGAGTTGCGAAGGGTGGGATTCGCTGGGCGATCTGGTCTTCGACTCCGGACCTTTTTCTTTTATCCAACCGACGGCTTTTAACGGTCCTCCTTTGACGAAGGACCAGTCCCGACCGCCCTTCTTCGTCGCTTCTGGCACACCCTCATGTGTCATGGTGGTTTTCATCACCGACTCTTTCTTCTTTGGGCAGGTTTTGCCGTCGCCAATCTCAAGAGCCGTTTCTCCTATTTCCCTCGACTTCAGAAGCTTTTTCCTTACCCCCCTCCCGTTCCCCCCACACTTTTTGCACGTGAGTCAGAGAAACACCGCTTTGACAGATGCAGGACAGGACGATTTCCGGCGTGTTTCTGATTTCATGAGCTGTGCCTTTCGTTCAAGTTCTGAATTCCCCCCCCCCTCAGCCGCCTCACTGCAACCCACCTGCTGAACCCCTCGCCGCCTGCGATCTGGAGACCTAGCACATGATAGAGGCGCCTCATCTCCCACCTTTCGAACCCCCCCGGCTAAAACGCCAAACGGCATCTTTTCATGCGAACAGCACGTTTGATTGGGTCCAAACAGAGCCCCTCCCCTGCGATTTGTTTTATGAACAGTATAAGGCTGACCAGACGTCATATTTTTGGTTGTTGTCCCCTACCCGGGTGGTGTTGTATTTCTTATCCCCCCCCATGGGGACTCCCCCTGTCGATGAGGAACCTTCTCCCGTTCCGATGAAACTGGTTTGTCCCTTCTTTCCCTTTTACCCTGGCCTCGCTTTTGGCCCCGCCCCCATTTTCGTAACCCTTATACGACCAGCCCCTTTTCAGAGTTCTGGGGCCAGCAGAAATGACCCTTCCTCCCGACCAACAGAATTCCCGCGTTCCCTCAAACTCAACGCGTTATCGGTGTGTATCCGGGAGGGTAATCTGTCCCGTTATCAGCGCCCCCCAGTTGATTGGACCCTGCAGAGGTTTTTTTTCCCTCTCCGGTTTTTGGGACTTCCCTTCGTTAGTGATAGCGAAAGACCACTAGACCTTTTTAGGGCTCCTTGATCACATCTTTTTTCCCTTGACCTAGAAGAGTTTTGAAGCGGCCCATAGATCTTCTTTACGAGAATTTTAGAGTCCGTGAGAGAATTGTTATTTCAAGCCGCAGTCTCCATCCTTCCGCACAAGGGAATGATTCGCCCTGATGCGTTCCCCAGGTGGTTCCCTGTCCCGAGTTGACTGGATTAGTCAGCTTTCCCCTCGTTGGATTCCCCTCCAAGAGTGCGCAGAGAAGCCACCCCCGGTATGGGTCCTGACCCGAAAGGGACCTGCCGGCTTTGCCCCTCCTGTGTGCTCTTTGAACTCGCGCCTGTTTGACTTTGCAACCGGCCCCGAACCTATCTCCCCACGTTCCGTTCGGTCCCGGAAACATTTTCTTTCCGCCCCCTTAGTTCCTTGTTACTCGCGTGCACCTGGTTCTCCTCCCCCGGTTTTCTCTCGGCTTTCCTGTATGTGCATCGTTGTGGAGCCTTGTATAGGCGACTCCAGTGTCTGTTGGAGTCGAACGGGTTGCCCCCCCTTTTTTTTCCTTGAGCTTTTGGCCAAGGCAGGGCGATTGGTCTTTTGCAGAATTGTTTTTCTCTCCTTGAAACCCTTCTTTACCTCTTTGAACCCCCCCACCTTTGCTCTTTTTCTCCGCAGCGTGCTTTTCATGGTTGCCCCTGTGTCTCCTTTTTGGTCCATCCAGTCCACCCCCTTTCCCTTCTCGCCCTCCCGTCACTCTGTCGCCGGGATGTAAGCGGTTGACCCGGTCAACAACGACCTTTTTCGTTTATCCCTGCCATTGTTTCCCCCCCCCTCGAGCCAGCAGGAATGCCTCTCATCTTTTCTTCCCCCCCCGTCTTATCAACCTGTGTTTTTGCAGAATCTGCCAACATTGCAAGCAGGCACCGGCTGTCGGTTGATGGCGCTGCTGTCGTCCAACAGTCACTTCCCCTCACTACCGGGGCCCGTCTCAGCTCCAGAAACACCCGTTCTTCTTTCTCCTTCTCCTTCGCCTACACACAACTCTCCCCACGACGTTTCTTCTGGTTAATTTTCGAAGAAAACTCTCCCCTCCTTCCCCGATCTCCCCAGAAGTGTCCAGACGCAACTCTACTTCGTTTTTTCGATTTTAATGGTTCCCCCCCCTTACTTTTTCAGTTCTCCTTTCGGTTCCTACGCCTTGGACCTCTTTTTCTCGGTCCAATTATTCGTGACCCTACTACGCCGCTTTCCCCAGAGATCTCGTGTGTTTTGTCTAAAGGCCCCTTACGACCCTCCCCGAGACCATGGTTCTTTCATCCCCCCCGCACGTTTTTCCGTTTTGTATACTGAAGGAAACACGTCTTCTACGAGTTGCGGCACAATACAAGCACTGGTTCTTTTTCCTTATAGAACCCCCACTCTCCGATGCGTTCCTCGTTTTATTTCAAGTTACTGCGTCCCCTCTTTTTCCGGTGTGGTTCTTTCCTGCCGTGATCAATGAGGGGTTTGGAGATTGTGGGTCCTTTTGCGTCCTGATGGGGGTCGTTCTGCCCAGAAGGATGATTCTCCCTGGTCTTCCTCGGCCCCCCCCAATCGGTTATCGGTTTTTTCTTGGCCCCCCCCCAGTTGAAGCCCTTCTCTCTTAAAGATTTTTTTTTTTTCGTCCCCCGGCAATCTCTGTTGAACGTGAAACAGTGCTTCTGCTTCTGTTTCCCCCTCCCCAAGCCGGCCTATCGTTAATAAGAGCAAGGCGAGCTGTGGTGCCTCTTGTCGTTTGCGGACCCCCGTCCTCGGTGGTATGATCCGTCAGAGAGGTGTTGTTTTTTTAGCCGTGCTGAAAGATTCCCCCGCACTAGTCCTTTCAGTCCCCCCTGTGACCCTTCCGGTGTAGAATTATTCGTCGCGTGGGCCTGGTTTGTCGCGGCGTCGTCTTTCCCTGTCGCTGATGGTAGTTGTTTAAGTTTTGTTTCGGCTCTTTTTTCTTTGCGGTGTCTCACCGATGAAGGTTTCCTCCCCTGGAGTTGTGGCCGACAGAGCATGTCATAGAGTATTTCTTGCAGGGGCCTGCATGGAGCTTGTGTTCTTGTGCATTGCTGCCGTGGGTAGACGCCGCTTGCGTCTGCGAGCTTTTTGCGCCTTTACGTGGGGGCCTCATTGCTTTTATGATGTCTTTGGTTTTGACCAGTTGGGATGAGGATAACCTTGCCCACTTTCACGTCAGCATTACTCTTTTTCGGGCCCTTCCCCCCTGTTTTTGCGCGTTGATCTTAAACCTTTTGGCGGGGAGCATGGACAAGCAACTTGTGAAGTGGAAGAGCGTTTTCGTCGTTACCGGAAGAGGTGGAGCGAGTTCGCCAGTCAGCCTATCCCTTCTTGGCAAGTTGTTCCCCGACTCGCCAGCAGTTTTCTTCTGAATGCCCCGCCCCTTCCTCCCGAAAACGTTGGTAGGCGTCTTAGTCGTTGGGGTTCCCCTGTGAAGCTGTGTTTAGCCGCCAATCCTCAGCCTGCTGCTTTCCGGCTTGGGAGGTGGTTTGGGGTCGGATGGCCACCGTTTTTAGGAGATATTCTCCCCCCTTTCTTTTTTTTTTGTTGTGTTTTGTCTTTCCAGGTGCCAGCCGGCGGGCAACACATGCCGAGAAGCAGTGCCTTTTTTTGAGAACTCGCGTACAAAACATACCGCGTCGATCTTCCCACTGCCGCTACTTGATCGTCCAAGAGTTGCCTAGTCTTGTTTTTGCCGGCCCCCCCTCTCACTACTTATGTTCCCACCACGTGTCCTTTTTGCTCAGCTGTGCGGCTTAGCCCCTCGTGCATGGGGCGACGACGTGATAGGACAAGTTTTCGCCGCTCTTTCCTTGGCATTTCGCCACCCCGCCCCCAACCCCCACCACCAAACACACCATTAGAGCCTTCAACCCAGAGGAGCCCCGGGACCCGGCGCGAAGGCGCCGACACGACACGGTTGCGCCATCAGTCCCCCTTCGTTTTTCCCCCCCCCGAGCATTCGACCCCCAAATGCTCCCCCTTTGCCCAGCCCCCTGGTTTTCCCTGCCGTACCGTCATAGTAGTTTCAGTGGATAACCACCAGCACCCCTCTCATGTCCTGATCCGGCTCTATCCTTCTCCCAGTCTGGCCGCTCTTCGCAGCCCCCCCCCCTGCGGCGACACCTGAATTAGAAAAGATCCCTCGATCTGCACCCCCCAGGAAAACAGAGCTTTCCAAGAAGCTCTTTTTTTACACCGACCCCTTCGACGCCCCGCTGCCAGCGAGGACAGAAAGAAGTCCTTCCGGACCGCCGGCCTTGCCTCACTATAGGCTTGCCGAGTGTTTCTGTTAAGTTTTCCAACACCGAGTTTTTCTCCGATAACTCAGTGCCCTTGGACTCCACTTGACCTTCTATATCCCAACGTCTCGGCTCTTCCAAATTGCTTTGTGTCGGTCGAAAGAGGGTTCCCCCTCGTTTCTCCCTTTGCAGACGATGGTGGGATCTTCTCTTTGTCTTTGCCCCCTCGCCCCCTTTGCAACCGTTCCTTTCGGGGTTTGCTCGCCCCTACCCTGGTCCCCTTCATCGCTTTTTGGCATCCTATCAGGGTGGAAGGATGCCATTTCCCAGCCCAGTCCCCCGACAACAGCCACCCCTCCCATGCTTTTTTAACGTTCGTCAATGCCAGTCCCTGTTCTAGCGCGCGATTCTCCAGTTTTGCCGGTTGACAGTGACGAACGTAAATTGTAGTTTCCCTCCCCTTTGGTAGCCGTGTCTTCTTTGCGATGGTGCACGACCAGTATCTTCAGTTGCGTGTGCGTTTCGTTACCACCTTCTCGTGACTGTTTTTTTTTTTGGTCGACCCAAAGCCAGGTGAAACTACCCTCTTCGTTTTTCGAGAGTTTGACTTTGAAGGAAATTTCCGGTGTAGCCGTCACGTCGGTCCCACCGGAAGTGGTCAGCCGTTGTACGTATTCGCGTGTAGGTTGGGTTCTTATCTTTTGCGATGTACTGAAACCTTTCCTTAGATTTTCTTTTCCCCTTGACCTGTTCAGCCAGACCTTCTTGATTTTTTTTCGGGAAGGTTGTCGTGTTTTGCGTTGCTCCCCTCCCGGTTGTCTTTCGCTGGTAGATTAAACCCCTCGTTGCGGTTTGACAGAGAGTTTAGACCCCCATTCCTCTAAATACTGATTTTCCTTCTTGTCCCGGTGTTTTCGACCTAGACCTGTGATGACGTCTGCGTTCGGAACTGCGTTATCCGCTGATATGATCTGTCCTGCGACTTTTAACATTTTTGATCACGACCTCTTCGGGGTTGAGCTGAATCGCAATTCTCCCTTTTCCTCCCCTTCGCGCGTTGTTTTTCCCCGGACTCTTTTTCGATCTTGCTTGGTGTAAGGAACAAACAAAACCGCAAGTGGTCAAGGTCCGTCCCCAACCCCTCCCCCTGCCCCCCCCTTCGGGAAGCAGATCACAATGCGCCCTGGTTACACCTTTTCTTTTCAGGTCCGTTTCCCCCCCAATCTTTAGAGACCGGTATTTTTTACACCCTCCGAGGGGCAGCCCAGTTTTGACCCTTTTTTCCCCACCCCACAGAAGGGGAGGTCGAATATTCCCTCTTTACTACGTCACCGGCACTGCCCGTGAAGCACCGACGAATAAGAAAGCAACTCTTTTGTTTTAGGTGAACATTGTGAGAGAGGACCTAAAAAATCCTTTTTTCGGAACTTTTGGTTCCTTCAAGACCGGGTCTCTTTCTTGCTTCTTTCTCTTCTTTTTGCGTCTTCCACGCTTCCTTTCCTTAAACGGAGGTTTTTTAATCACAACAAGCGGTTTCCCACCTCCCCTCTGTGTTATTGCGCTCTATGATTGCTTTTGTGGCTTTCCATGCCTTCCGCCTTTTTATGTAATCTCCTCAGGACTACTTGTCCAGTTCGGGAATAATGCATTTATCTGATTTTGGTTTTCTTTTCTGAGTTTTCACCTACTCCCCCCTGCCGATCTCACTGTCTGCTTACCCGATGCCCCATGTCCTTTGAAGTAGAAATAGGGACTTTTTCAACATTTGTGCGAATGGAACTCTGTTTCTCTCCCGGTTAGTTTTCCTATGCATTGTCGAAGCGCGCGACTTTTCTTTGCGGTCCACCTACAGTTTTAATGTCCGAGTTTAGAAAGAAGTATGTTCCGCTGATCCCGTTTCCGACCTCTCCAGGATCCCCCGATCCCTTCCCCGCCCGCTTTTTCTTTCGTGTTCCGCCGATTTTTTGGATTCTTTTCTTTCTGACTATTGAGTCCCCTTTTCCAAACGGCGGGACTCCTTGTCTTCTGCGTTTCTGATTTTGAATTCCTGTGGCTTTACTCGAGGGAACGGAATTCTTCCTTCCGGGACTCGACCAATTTCGTGAAGTCAGCTTTGTCCTCGTTTGGTCCGGCGGAACTGCTTCCCCGCTGTTTGCTTTACTCCCGGGACCCCCACCCTTCTTTGGTCACTGGTTGATGTTGGCCCGATACTTCATGCTTTTAATATGGCACTCGACTAGATGATTGTCTCTCTCTCCTGCGCTTAGATTCACAGGGTCCCCTGCCTGGTGGATGGTGCTGACTTTCTTAGGCTTTTTTTTTATCTTTCCTTTCCTGGTCGAGCTCACTGACGAGTAGAGCTGCCTAGTTCTTTTCTTCGTTTGTTTTTTTACTTAAAGTGATAGACTTTACACTTGCGGTCCCCAGGCAAGTGCCCTTTCGCGCTGTATTCCCCCATAGTTGGCACCTCATTTTAGAAGTCCCTCTATAATAGCTAAGAGGGGGTAGCCACCACAGTGTTGCAACAGGTAGACATTGCGATGCTTTGCCGTTCAGTCAGAGGAGATCCCTGACTTTAAGGTCCCTGCACCTGTCCCACGCTAATTTCTTTTATCCCAAACAACCCCCAGAAATCCCAACAGTTTGAAGACTCTCGGTTTGTTCGAGTCTCTTGCGGTAGCAGTTTCGTAGAAACGGTTCAATTCGCGTCAGTTGATTTAGATTACGGATTATGACTCGCCCCCCCCCCTTCAGCTTCCTCCCTAAGCCCCCCCCCGTCTCGTTCTTAGCTTGGTGCTCCCTCACTTAAGGTTATTTCTTCGCCTCTGCCCTTCTATTGTGGTTTACCAAATGCGGGCATTCCTTTAAGGAGTGTTTTGGAGCACCTTTCTCCACCAACGAAACGCTCCCTCACACCGTGTAATAGGAGGCCTAAGTCTACCATAATTTCATCCGTTTTTTGTTCTCTGCCCTGCCTTTCTTTTTTTCTTCCGCTTACGAACCACTATGGTTTCTTCCCTGAGTTTGTTCGGTGCCACTTAGGTGTACCCGCCGCCCTGCAAAATCAGGCCCCGTGGCCGTGCCCCCTGCTATTATAACTGCGGCACTTTTTTTCTGTGCCCCCCGGCGCCGACACCAGCCGTCGTCGTCCACTTTCGAGATGCACGTGGGTATCGCAGGGTGAGGTCCCCTCCTCCCGCCGAGGGGGTTTTTTTTTTTTTTTTTTTTTTCCCTGCGAAACGTGTCCGGCGGGTGGGTCCCAGTGTGAACTTCGGCCTCCATGTTCCAGTAATTTTAATCCTGTCTTACCCAACTGACTGTGTTGTTTGTGGTGGTTCCCTCCTTTTTTGGGCCACTTCGCGGACGCACGACCGGCCGTTTCAAACCCTTCTTCAGAGACTCGTCCCTTTCCAACGGTCCCGCACCAAATTTGGGATTTGAGACACCCCCTCTCTCGACGATTTTCACCAATTTTCTTTTCGGGCTACGTTTTCTCCGACCGAGGGTCATCTCGCTTTTTTTCTCGGGAAGTTCATTGAATGTGCAAAGTGTCGGGTGCCCCCCCTTGAAATCTAGCCTCAAGCTAGAATAGGCCTTTTCCTTACTCCGCCCCTTCCTCTTTCGACGCAGCATAAAAGACGAACACAACGGTAGAACGCCCCCCCGGCATGTTGCAGGTACATTGACGAACCGCTTTCGAGAGCGTACCCTTTTTGACTATTTTCCCTAGGAGTTTTCCCTAGGCACCAAGTACCCCATAGTTTGTTGACCGTCTCCCAGGTGTGTTTTTTGTCGCTTTGTTACATCTTTGGAGCTCAATAAGCCTAGCACATCGACCCTAAATTCCCACGGGTATTTTTTTCCGTTGGTCCTGCATTCGTTCCATCTTTTCCCCCCTCAACCCCGGATTATGTCCCACCGCCGCTTCACGAAACCACTTGCGCCCCCCTCATTATTTTCCTAATCCCTTTTTTTCCCGGTAAGCAACCAAACGAGTCGTTTTTTTTCCCCCCCACGCAAAAGAAAGAGGCTCGTCTCGGGTTTCTAGTAAGGAGGGTACGAAAGGGCGATCCATCGCCCTACTTGAACAGCTCCCTTTTATCGACCACAGTGTGATGAGGAACTCCCCGTGCAAGTCGTCGACCTTTACTGCCCTGCTCCGTGCATCTCGGTAGAAGGGCGACCACGGCCCTTGCTCCCCCTTGTCCTCGCGGTCCTAAGATGACCATAGCTATGCGGGTCAGCGCCATTCTTTCCCAAAGACACTCCGGCTTTTGTATCACGGTTCAGACTCCCCCCTCCCCCCAAGCTAGCCTGCAAGTGATACAACAGGTATTCCGTCGGCCGTTACGACCGTAGGACGAGGGCCGGGTCATTGCCACGCCAAAAGCGTTCCTAGATCTCGGTTCCCTAAAGTGCTCCAAGAACAGACTTCCCCGTTATTAGAAGGTGTGTCAAGTTGAACTCCTACGTGGGGACGACGTGACTCCCCAACCTTACAGAGACGGCGGTAGTAACACTCCGAGGCAAGGCATCGATACTTTTCCAGCCCTGGTTGGGTTTCCCCCTGTTTTCTCATTCGTCGTGCACCGCTTTCCTTTTCCGTGTGCTTGTTTCGATCTATCTTGAAACCCGGTATTCCGCTTCCCCCTTCGATTGCCTGCACTTCTTTCTTCACCCCGTTGCCTTTGGACAGGGTTTCCTCCACTGTCCTCCCCGAGAGCCGCTTGTGATCTGTTCGCGGAAGCAATTGGTCCGTGAATGACTTCCCGTTCCCCGCGTGGTTGCGGTTATCTCTTTTTGATAATGGGGTGCCCGTTTTGATCCCCTTGCTTTTTTTCCGTAAAAACACGTTACCGGTTCCCAGATGTTTGACTTTCCACCTTTTTCGCGATAAGGGCACTCCTTTTTCCCCTCTGCTTAAATTTTCTCAGCCACATTCCCTAGCACCTCAGGAGGAGAATAGATTCCGCCGTTTCGCGCGACTTTTCCCCACCTGTCAGGTCTTTAAGGCGCTGCGCTCACGTATTTTACATTCTTTTGCTGGCTTTGCGACACCCTTCACGGTTTTCGTCCCTGACCCGGTTTCGTAGCGAAAGACTCTGGCCCCCCCCTTTTCCGACCCGTCGCCCCGCCGACAACCTGGTTTCGTCAACCTTCCCTTCCCCCTTGACGGGTTTTCACCGAAATGCACCTATACGTTTTAGACCGATCTCCCGATTCGTGACGACTCAACTACTCCGCTGAGGAAGATCGGTTTGCCATACCTGTTTTTTTCCCCCCCCCAGCCAGAAGTGGCTTCCCATCTTCACTCGTCGCTTTTCTACTAGTATAACAAGTTCCCCCAACGATGAATCGGCGTGTGTCTCCCCTTCCACCCGAAGATCCGAGAAACATTAATTTCTTCCCCTCCCCCAGACTTCTGTTGGTCCAGCGTTCGTTCCCCCCCTCCTTCCTCCTAATGAACTTCTAATTTGAGCACAACAGAACGATTTCATTCTTTTTGTAACCTCCACCGACTACTTTCCCTAGAAGGGGACGCCGGAGACCCTCTGCGACTGATGGAGGATTTTTTTCTCCATGCCGATCAGGGAATTGGGGTTTTTCTCTTGTGGGTTGTGAGATGATGGTTTGGTCGCCTTCGCTGCCCGTTCGGCTCCTAGAGGGGGACCGTCGGCCGCCACCTTTTGCTTTCGCGCGCCCCCTAAAGTGTCCCTTGGTCTTTTTAATCCTAATCCCTGCCCCCCTACGTTTCTTATATGATCCCGGACCCAGAACGTATTTCGCCTTCTTTCTCAGTAAAAAATCCTGATCGTTATCTCTCAGTTTCCCTTTTTGGTTGGCATTGTTTTTTCACAGTCCCCTGCTCACGCGGGCCTGGTTTTATCCCCTCCCTCTCCGAGGTTTGCGATTAACTTAACTCTCCAGATGCCGCCATCTTCCTTCTTTCCCTCAAGATCTTTGCCTAAGGGACTTATTAGTCCTGATTTCTAGGGCTGGTGCGACTTCGGGCGACGTTGCGTTTGGCGCTTGTTGTGTCTGTGTTACTTAGTTTGTTTCGTCGCGTCTGCCGGCGGCTTGTTCCCGATGCCTTTTGTAGACCCGGAGCGACGATCGACAATGAATAACGATTCCTCTATCCTCCTCGTCAGTTTAGTCTTGATTGTGTTTATCATGTAATGCAGTGGGTGGCTTAGGCTTTTCCGCATTCTTGAGAGTTTGTTAACAGTGGGGTGATTTGGCGTTTTTGTCTGTTTTTTATTTGCTGTCGGGTTTGACAGCTCTGTTGATGCCTGGCCTCACCGGACGGTTTACGTGCGATCTCGGAGTTTTGTGAGGGGGTCGTCCGTACCCGCGTCGTTGCGTTCTGTCCTCCTTCGACTTGGCCCTTTGTTGTAGTAGACCCCTGGCTCTGAGATATCTTTCTCTTTTGAGCGGATGGTTAGGCCAGAGGGGTGCCTGTCTATGCGGCGCCGCCCCGGCATTTTATCGTCGTTTCCTTAGCGGCAGTTTTGCTTTCTTGCTGTGTTGGGGGACTGCCTCCTTTTTTTTCCTCCCCGTTTTAACTTATCGTGCGCTTGAACGCACCTCGTTTTTTCCACCCGCCAGGGGAGCTTCTCCCTTTTTTCCTCTCCCTCCGTTTTCTCGAGACTTCTGGCCTTTGCTACGCGGCGGGCACCACACCGCGCAGCC
>Ga0179593_1298836_pt1 | contig 11154 bp, 7 predicted proteins | sample CZODoug2_1_08_16_FD_185931 | JGI IMG/M metagenome (GOLD analysis project Ga0179593, IMG submission 185931) | Vadose zone soil fungal communities from Angelo Coast Range Reserve, California, USA - CZODoug2_1_08_16fungal (PacBio error correction) | ecosystem: Environmental > Terrestrial > Soil >... | reverse complement strand
TTTCAGGTCTCTGAATAGTTGTTTTCCCTCGGATAAGTAGATTATCCTTCTTTTTTCCTGGCTTAACTTTTTCTTTCTTGATTCCTTTTTCTTGACGTACGCGCCACCCAGAACATTGGCTATTGGGGATTCTTCTCGCCATCGTTGGACATTGCCGTGTTAGAAGCCCGATGGCAGTCTCTCTTGGCTTTCTTAGATATTTTTCAGGGCCAGTATCATGCAGGGCGATTTCGGCGGATGTTTCTCGCTTTCTGTCAGTCCTTGCCAAGATCCTTTTTTCCTCGCTTGCTTGGTTCCTTAGGAGAATCAGATCCACGATGTTGGGCCGATTGCAGACTAGGGTACCCCCCGAGAAAAAGGTTTCCTCAATCTTTTCTTTTGTAACTAACAAAGGAGAGGGAGTTGTAGGGGGTTTCGACTCTTCTGCCTATCTGGTGCCACGGCGGCTTCACTCTTGTTTTTTTTCGGCTTCTGTTTTTACGGCACAAGTTGATTTATTTTTTTCCCTAGTCTCTAGTTATCTTCAATCGAGGATGAGGTTTGACTGGTGCGTGTAGGCGGCTTTGCGTTTCAGTCTGCGCCCCCTTCCCTGATGGAGATTTTTCGGACTTATGGATAGATCTCTTCTGATCGGAACTTGATTGTGACTGCGAGGGCGTCGACCTTTCACGATTTTTTTTTTTTTTCGCTTCCGGTTTGGAGTTCTCTACGAACATCGCCCCGATAGACATGCCCGCATTCCCCCGCCGTGGTTTACCCCCTTTTTGGTTTCCTCCAAAGCTCTCCCTCAACCCCAACACCTTCCTTCATTAGGGGTCAGGTGCTGTTTTCTTGCCTTTCTCAATTCCTTCGAAGGCATTTGCTTTGAGTATTTTTTTACTCCGTAGTTCCCCTCTCTTCCCTTTGGAAACTTGTAGGAGTCTCTTTCTTCAATACTATGAGGAGCATCAAGCATGACCTTCAGCCGGTAATTTCGCTTTTTCCTTCACTTTTTTAATCCCCTTCCTCCTCCTAAGTCGCCTCAGGCTCAGGGAAGTACTTTTTTCTCTGTTCGCCTTCCTTCCTCTTATGATAGAGCCCAAGTTCGCAGTTTTCAAGGGAGCGGAATCATACGCTGACCTTTTCAGGTACTTTCAAGCGCATTGGCAGTTTGTTCGCTTCTGTGATTCCTCGCTACTAATAGTTGCAGCCCCACCCACCGCACGCAAGAAAACCTCAGACAGTTTTCCGACCGAGTTAGAAAGATGAAGACACCTCCTGTTCGCACGGTCTTGGCTTGCGTACTTCCCTCGTCCGGTACTTCTTCTGCTCCCCGCGGGGCTGTACGTATCCGGTACCGTCCAATGGACCGCGACCCCAAGTGGTTCCCTATCCGTGCTGCGCTTATCCTTTCTCACATTCTTTTTTGATTCCCTCGGGTTTCCCCCCGTGAGGTTTTTCGCGTCGACGTGGTGCTTTCCCGCTCCTTGTTTCCCAAGTACTTCATTCGGCGGTTGTTCCCACGTAGCTCCCAGAGATTGCGGAAGTTGTTGCCGCTCCGCTCGGACCAACCCCTTTCCCCAGACGCGTTACTTGGGTTAACTTCTTCTCTCTGAGGACCGAAGTTTTTCCGCTGCCACTGTGTCCTCTGTCCACGGTGCCGTTTTTATACCCCAGTGATTCACCAGATGTTTTTTTCACTTCACGTCGGGGGACACTGTGCGCGGTCAAAGAGTACAGCTTAGACATGGGTTTGTCCTGTGTCAACCTTGCTCCTTGCTCCTCTACCCTACCCTCCTGCTTTATGTAACCGGCTTCCTGCTTCGCACCCCCCTGGTACCGAAGGTACTGTTGACAAAGGGGTCCACGACCGAGCTGTTGGTATTGCGGCGAGAAGGTACTTGACGCTGAAAAATGCCCCCCCATTTCTTGCTGGAAATGTTAGGCGCCTGTAAGGATGGTGCGGAATCTGGGTGCTCGAAATCTTCTTGAGGGATCAGAAAACTGGTGCCAGTGTCAGGGCGGTCTGACACCTTAGTCTTTGACGAGGGCACCCCCTTTCTTTCTTTGGCTCGTTTATTTCGAAGACGGAGTTTGCGGAAGTTAGCAAAGCATGATTCCTTCCGCGGGTGAATCTGGCAAAGTCCTCGAAGATTTTATCCACTTATGTTTTTCTGTGGGGACCCACGGAATCGAGTACCTTCCCTTTCCCCCCTACTTTTTTGTTGAGCATTTCCCTCCCCTTTATGCCTGCTTCGTCGGTGTTGCGCTGTGCTGGGTCACCGTTCTTCGTATAGAACTTAGCTGGCGAACGTTGCTTTCTGATTTTGGCGCGTCGCGGGACAACTATTAGTTCCGGTGAACGTTTACTGCTAAGGTTTTTGATTCCAGAGGTCTGCCGACGCTTTTTTTGAAGATGGGGTTTACACGCAGGAAGGAAGAGGTCATTGCTGTTGGTCTTCCTCCGGGGCAATCCGGAATTTAATCCCTTCCAGGAACGCGACCCCACCCAAAAAACTTACGTTTAAACCTTCCTGGCTAACTTACTTAGCCGGCGGAGGCGTGTTTAGACTTTATCTTAAGCCCCCCACAGTAGGTTTTACTGTCTCTTGATTCTCCCGCCACATCATTCAAGAAAGCAAAGAATGAGCTCCAATGCCCTTCCCTCTTTGTTCCAAGGATTCTTTTTGAATCTGTCCCCCTCTTAAGACTGCATCGGGGTGACAAAGACCTTTTTTTCTTTATCCTCTCTCTTTTTCATAATACCAAGTTTTTTTTTTTGTCCTGAGATAGGAAACCCAATTATCTTTACCCTTTGCGTTCCTTCTCAACTATGACAATATTCAACCCATCTTGTCACGCTTATAACTTTCCTTTATCTCTCTTTGCTGGAGTCATTTTCTGTGTTGGACTTAATCGCCTGCTGCTTCTTGCATCCTTCTCTTCCTAACCCGCTCAGAACGTCGCAGTAAATTTCTTGCCTTTTAAATCCCACTTCTTGACGCAAGCTGCCACCTTTGTGAGCCTTCCGTAGGCGTTCCCTTTCCGCATCCTTCTGCCCTGCGTGGACCCAGAAGAAAAGGCACTACCTAGGGCGTCCTCCCGGGAATGATTTCCCCCCCTTACTAACCACGCTTATGTCCCTCTTTTTCCTTTCACAAACCTCCCCCAGGTTTCGATTCCTGAAAACTCCAGCGATTTCCCTCCCCTTTCTTCCAGCACCCTCCCGTCTCAATATACCGTTTAATGCTGAATAAGGTCGTTCTCCATAACAATGAGGAGGAGAGCCAACTGCGTCTGTTTCCTTTTTTGGCTTTGAAATTTTATTCTTTTCCCCGCTGAGACCCACCTATTCTTTAATACTGATTGCATGCCCCCTTTTCCAGTAGCGTGTCTCCTGTTCCCAAGCTCCCCCCTGCTATAATTTGTATCAACCTTATGCGCTTCCCTCTTTTTTTGACCACTCCTGCGTTCTCATTCATCACGAAGGTTGTTTCCAACGTACGGCTCTGCTCCTCCCGAATCTTTCGTTTCCCTCTCAGCAAATACTTTTCGACAGTCCTGGTTTAAATTGAACCTTTTATTAAGCCATAAAGATCCCTTTTAGGCACTGCACCCTTGACTTCCTTGCCCCCCTTTTCCCTCTCATTTTTGTTGTTTAGGAGTTCTCCCCCCTCTCCCCATACCGCAATGCTGGTCAAAGGGCCCCTTTTTCACCCGGTTTCCACATGCCGTACCTCGGGTGGCTCCGTGCTTCCCCCGGACTGGTTCCCCCCCTTGACGCCTCTTTTTATTTTCGATCTCTCAAAGCCGCCCCTTTTCCCTACTCGTCCCGTCGTAAGCTAATCCTTTTATTTGCCGTTTTTCTCCCCCCGTGACTCGTAGCCCATCCATCTGGTGCTCTGGGTATGCGGCCACCGTGTCCGTTGTCACCATGTCGAGTACAGCCTTTCTCCCCCTCAGTTTTCTCGTACTCAGCGTAAAAAAAAGTTACCAGTCGCTAGTTACTTGTCCGAGCGGACCGCTGCACCGCCGTCAACTCTGACGAGTATTGGAGGCGTTCCCCCCCCCATGGCCCTTATATTGATTGAAAAAAGAGGTCAGCACACTCCTTCTACGCGCCCCCTCAAATTACTGGTGGTGTAAAGTCTACACTTTCCTCCTTTCTCCCACTTGCGTACATAGGAGGATGATTCTGCAATTGGTCGTGGCTACTACCCTTACTGCACGTCTTTGCGCTCGAAAGTACTCAAAGAACGTCCTCAGTTCAACCCATCCCTCCGTGAACTTTACATGTGAGATCCTTCTTGTCCTTTGCTCTTCCCACCGGCTTAAAATGTCTTGGTTTTTCTTCGTTGCCCGGTATGGGAGGGACAAAGGAGCCCCCCCTTGGAATGAGCGCGGACCTCGGACCATCTTTTGCCCACCTTTCCCACCTCTTTCCTTTTCCCTGGGTCTCAGACGCCGAGGCCCCTGCGGCGTGCCTTGTCCCTTTTCGCGCTCCTCAGTGCTTCTTCCCTGAAAGCCTTAAACTTGTTTCTTTCTGAGACTGTTTTTTAACCTCCTTTTCGTCAGGGCAGGTCTCGTTGCCATCGCCGTACTCAACCGTCTTTCTCACCTGAGGGTCGGCTTTTGAGATGCCCCCCCAATCTATTGAGCCTTGACTCCCCCGATTTCCCCTTTTTTCATCGGATTTGCCCTAAGCCTCTTACACCCTGAAAAAGAATAAAAGGCATTCGTATGCCGGAATTGTAATCACCCGGCCATCCACCGCCCCCCTTTGCCGCAGCCCGTCCGTGGTTTCTGAGCGACCCCCCGGTTGAGAAAAATACCCAATGTTCACCAGGGGAGGGCTGTAACTTGCGAATCTCGTCGTCTAGCCCTCAACGTCAGCGCCCCCCCCCTCTTTGAATAGTACTCTCACTCAGAAGCCTCCCCCCCCAACGTCATTTTTTGGACAATCTAGCTTCCCAATCCCCCCCTTACGCCCCCCTACCTTCCAATTGTCCCGTCTGAGCAACTCCAAGACTTCCGACCTGCTCGTCTCCATTCATCCCGATGGCAACGAGTAACTTCTCGACTCCTTTTTCTTCATCCAACGCTTTTTGCCGTCCAAACCCACCTCGTGTGATTGAAGCCTCTGCTGTTACTCTTCTTGAAGACAACTGACAACTTTCGTGTCGAAACGACGTCTTGACTCGCCGTTAATGGACACCCTCTCCTTTCTTGATTTCCCCTGCGACACAGGGTTTTCTTTTGACCAACCCCCTTTCTTGTCCATAGATAAACCCGACGACCTTCACGTCTCTTGGCCCGGCACCGACGCCTTTGCACGGCGCCTCATTTCCTCGATGTCTGGACTTGTCCAAATTTCCTTTTTTATCCGCCCCCTTACTTCCGCCGCATGCCTCCTGTCAATCCCCCGTAAGGCACTTGCGATCAACACACTCCACATGTTCTGTCTCGACTCCGTCCCAGATCCACGATCGTGAGCAGGCCCTTGCCGCATTTCTCACCCTTCCAAGCTCCTCTATCCCGTCTCCGGCCGTTTTTCCACACGATAATTCTCGTCTTTTTCCTCCTTTTTCTTTTCATCAGTCCTTTTTTTTTTTCTAGTCGAGGCCCAGGGAATGAATTCGTGGTGCTCCATCGTGAGCCGGTAGATGAGAGCGGCTGTTCATGTGTGTCTAACGAGCGAGCGGCTATTCGTGGCTCTTCAGGAGTCGCTACCGTAAAGTTTTCTTATGGTTGGGATGTAGCTTTCAAGCCGGGCATCAGGCGCGGCAAGCAGGCTTTCTGCTATGCGCCAAACATATTGAAAGTGGCCAGTCCCGACTTTTTGCTGATGGCCTTCCAGCGCTTCGTTGAGGTAAGGTCCACTCTATTTGTGGAATCTGCGATTTGGGAGGGCTGTAGATCAACGTGGCCCCGAGTCCACGGATGGTGTCGCAGGTTTCTCAAGACCGGTGATTTTTGTTTTTTTTAAACGCGGGGTCCCCCCCCCTTCGTTATTTCAGGGGCGGTCTTTTTTTCTTTTTCTGCCTAGCTGGCAAAGGGCGGTTTACATCAACGGCTTCGGCAACATCGTTGATGATAAACCTAGTCTCTCCTCCCTTTCCCTCGGATGTCGGTAGAATGGTGCTGAGCATGACCCGGCGTGCGCGGTTCTCCAGGCTTCTCAACTGACTCATTTATCTTCTGCATCTGGATCTTCTTAGCTCGTCCGTACGGCTTTGTGTAGGGCGTCTGAGGTCCGTCACCGTCAACTGCGGTTTTTTTTTCCGGTTTGCCTTGCTACCCTCACTCGCGATCGACATTCTCCAATTTTTCCTGCGACCGGGTTAACCTGTGGCTGGAAACCCTCCGCTCCTCACCCACCATTGACGGCTCTGGCGGCATGGAAGGCGTGCTGGCCTTCCTTTCTCAGTTTAGAATCCTGCATTTGACTTCTTTTTTAGTGCAGGCGCCACTTGCCGATGATCTGTGAAAAAGTGCGTCGTTTCTTCAATACTGAAATGGATTTTGCAGCTCCCAATCCGGACAATCCGTTTCTTTGGTTTTTCCCTTACAGACTCGGTACCCCGGATGAAGCCCAGTGCCTTTGCCTAAAGACTCCTTCAGTCTCTAAGGGACCGCCCCCTTTCTTCCCGATACCTTATGATGAGCGCAAGTTTTCCTTTCAGGACAGGCCCCCAACGCCGCTGACCTCTTCGTATGATCAATGGTTCTTTGAGGTATTTTTCCGGTTTGCTACCCTTCTTTTTCACGAGCCGATACTCCAGTTAGTTGCGAAGGGGAACACATCCCCCGCCACCGACTTCACCACCCTCCACCGGGTTTACCCCGATGCTCAGCAAGATGCCTCAAGAATTCTTGGGTCAACTTAGTGCGTGCCTTGACCGGAGTCACGTTCTTTTTTCTTTGACTTTATTGCTGTCCAGCCCCCCATGGAAAGCAGCGTGAACCTCCTCCGCCTCGCTTACCGAACTTTCTCCTCTGCGTAATTTGAGCGCGCCCCCAACACGTCTCTTTTTTCGGTGTCTCTTTCGACTTTGGGGAGTGAACCAGCCACCATGCTTCTTTTGGACGCCTCCAACGGACCTTTCTTCAGCTATCGGCCTTGTGTTTTTTTCCGATCGGCAACCTAAATTTTTTCGCTGGTAACTCGGGTTTTTTTGACACGTCTGTCCCCTCTCCCTTGAATGACCTTTGTGTATGTGCATTTGTCCGCTGCCCGGTGCCGCCACCCAGGACACCAGTGGATTTGATCTTATATTCACGGCGGACACACGTGCGGGTCCTCAAGTCTCCTCACTCTGGGCCGGAGTTCATGGAAACTGTAAATTATTTCTCGTCTACCCCAGAAAATAACCAGCATTTGGTCTCCACCGCAGGGTGCATTTTTCACACTGCGTGGTACCCATTTCCTGTGAAAAAGTTTCACTTGACGCGCGGTCGTTCTTCTTAGTCGGAAGTTACGACGATCCTACCCTCCTGTCTGGCACTTGATTTACCTTCATTTCCCTCTTTTTGAGGATCGTGACGTGGAGAGAAAATCGCACTGCAGAAACTTGCGTTCCCCCTAGGGGTCTGTCTTCCACGGATTTGATTCAGAGTGTCAGCGCAATTCGGTGAGCCTTCTTTTTGAGCGTCCCTGCCTTTTAGAAGCAGGCCCTTGGAGTACGCTTATCCAGGAGTAACACTAAGCAGCGACCCCGGAAGCGAAGATTTGAATCACTTATCGCGTGGTTATTTTTTCCGTCCACACCTGGGTCATTCTTTTTTCCCCCCTTGAAAATAATTTTCCCCCCCCCCTCCTGCCTTGCCTACGAATAAAAATCACGACTTACAGACGCGTGGGTCAGCCTAAGGTTGATGCGATTCTGCCCGGTCTTTTTCCCCTCTTTTCATGAATTCCTGCGACCTGATTTTTACCGACTGGAGGCGAATGCGCTTGGAACCCCTTTCCTTTTCAGTTCCTTCCCTTTTCCTACCGGTTTTTGATTCCCAAGAGGGGAAGAGAGCGGTTTGGGTTCACTGTTGCCCATTCTACGTGCCTCCCCCTAAGGAGGATGATGGCTTTTTTTTCCACGGTAGTTTCCCAGTATTCGGAATTAACGACTACTTTCCGCGTTACCCCCCTTTTTTTTTTTTTTTTCCCCGATTGACTTCTTCTTCGTAAATTTACGGCTTTCTCTCTTTTGACTGACATAGAGAGGCAAGCTCCCGCACCGTTGATGGCTCTTCCTTGCAAACCTCCTCCCTCCCGAACGCCGCACAGAAGGAGAGCAAGACCCCCCTGACGAGTCGGCTTTCCCCCTCTTTCTCTTGTGAATCTGTCCATCTTCCTCCTCACGTAGTTTCAGAGTTTTTTCAGATGACGGGCTATCCATCTATTCAGCTAATATTTTTGTTTGCCTGAGATTACCCGGCACAACAATATCCTTCGCACCCGCGTCTGCGGTTCCTGATGCAATTATTGTTACCGCCTTTTCCCCTAAATTTTTTGCCCCTGCAGCTATCAATTCCTTCTCTCTCTCTTTCCCTGAGTTGTTTTTAGCTTTTGTGACATTGAACTTCCCCTCTCTGTTCTGAAAGTCCCTCCTTCACCCGCTCGCTTCTGCCGTGTCGAACCCGCTTTTTTGCCACCTCATCGTTGAAACCAAGCGCCAATGTTTTCTCGGCACTTAGCTTTTAACCCTTAGATGAAAAGGCGTTTCATACGACGCCAAAGCCCTTCCCTTTCTTCCTTGAAGGCGTGTACTCCCTTTCCTTCAGGATCCACCCTGCGTCTGTACCCTGAATCACCCAACAAACTTTTCCGCCTTCCCTTACCCTATAGTTGGCCCCGATCATGGTTTTCGCGCCAGACATCTTTCGCGATACAGTTTCTTAATCGAATCCCGGTCGGGACCTCTTCACCTTCGGCTGAATTCTCCCACCCGCGCTGGACATCCTTTCGGATCAAAGGTGTAGGCGGCTTTCAAAACCTTCGTATGAACTCCTTCTTGCCGTTAAACCTTCCCCCCCCGTCTTCCCATATTGGTGCTTCCCTTGTCCCACAGTGTCTTTCAACTTTCGCTTCTGGGTCTTTTCCCGCTGTTGTTACCTCCTGTTTTCTCGTAAAGTACTCCCCGGTTTTTGGAACCTCCGTAAGTCCCCTCCCTCTTCAAGAACTTTTAGTTTCCCTCTTACCCGACAAACTTTAGAACGACATATTCAATGTTTTCAGTTCCCTCCCGAGCAATTTCGCCGCCCGTCAACGTAATTTTAAGAACCAGCGGATTTTCCTCAGTTCCCTACTTCCTTTTTTTGTTTCTTTTCGCGTAGCCCCCTTCCTCTCCGCCATACATCCCTTTCGCGACCATTTCCAACAGGAAACACGCGTTTTGGTGGCGCGATGACCTGGGAAGCGGGTGCTCCCCTTCCGCCGTCTTTTGTTTCTTCCCGATCGCGCAAGGCATTTCCCCAGTTTTGCCCCCTGTACCCTTCTTCCTGGTTTCACTCAATATGCCAGTGGTAAGAAGGTGAATAGTAATACTAATCTGGTGATCTGGGTATGCGGCACCGTTTCAATCTTCCCCTTTGGCCGGTACACATTCCCTTCAAGCAGCCTTCCCACTCCCTCGTTTTTTTCCAGTTCTTCCTCCTTCCTGTTTCCCTTGCCCCCTGGAAGAGTCGAACGTCATTAATTACAGGGTCACCAAACCTCCGAATGAGTACTTGATTTGTAACAAGAGAGTTCCCGCCCCAAGTTCGATCTTTGCCCCTACATCCTCCTGTTGTTTTGGAAACACCGCTCGCCGCAAGTTCTGTACCCCCAGCGCGCTTCTTGCTTTTTGTCCCCCCACCTTGGTAGCGGTCCATTTGGCTCCCCCCGCTAAGATCCAAGGAACCCGCTGGTCCTCCCTCAAAGTACAACCCATTATACGGTACACTACGCCCCTACAGCGCTCATGATTTTCCTTTCCTCTTGCGTACTTTTTTCTTCAAAGGTTCTGCTGGTTGATTTGATGTGGAGGCTTTTCTTCCCCAAGTCGCACTATGTGTAAGGAGAGCGGGCGAAAAATATGTTCTCACACCCTTCCCACCCTCTCTTTCATTCTTCCAATGGCCTTAAGACAAGCGTAGCATAGCGGCGTTTATCTCCCTCGCTATTAGTCTGAGGATGCGAACGATAAACACCTGTTGATCCCACAGGTCCCGAGCCTTCTCCCCCAGGTCGTCCTTGCAACGGACTAAGGTGCCTGCAAGCGATTCCCTTCAACGGGCTTAGACATGAGGGTTGCTGTTCCTTTTTGCTGCCCACACCCCCTCTTCCGTCTTGCGAGCTCCTCCGACTCAGTCACAGAGGGCGATGGCAACGACTCTTCACAAAATAATCCCGTCTCTCTCTTCGCTGCGAATTGGCGAGAGTGGCAGCAAGCCTATGTTCCTCCCCAGATCCGCATTTTTTTGTTGCCGTCGTCCTTGTACGACAACCTTACCCTTTTTCGGAACCCATTGCGCATTACGATAGCGATTTTGTCCTAGCCTCCAACACTCTGCAAAACCCTCTTGACCCCTTTCCTTTCCTTCCTCCCTCGCCATACCCAAAAGCCGTCGGCGCCTCGGCTCCCAGTGAGAAATACAGTACGCCATCTCATCCGAATTTTTCTTGTCGCCGCCTGAAGCTAGCCATATCCCTTTGAAACATCGACCACTCCTCGAGGGCACGGCTCAATTCGAGCTATTCAACGATTTTGCACCCCACAGCGCGTGGATTTCGCCGCCGCGTGGCCAGCCCTTCATCACCATGACCATTCTCCCTTACTTTCCCCTTATCTAATGTTCCTTTCCCCCAAGCCGTCCCTTTTCTCAACTTCTCCACATCTTGCTACGTGGATCTATAGACCCGCAAAGCTCTTGTTCCCGCAGCATTCTTCCGCCGCATCACGAACTTTCTAGTAGGACTGGCACTTTAATCTTTCATATGACCCGAATTTGTCCTGCACCTTTCGCCCGCCGGTGCCCCTCACGTACTTCGTGGCGGGCCTCCGTTCCAGCTTCCCCCTGGATTTTAGGAATACTCCAGATCTTGTAGTCTTTTGCTCGCTCGCTTGATCCCCCCCCCTGAAAAGCAGCCTTCTCTACCGTCTTTGTCTCCCCCTAATTTCCTTTTCAGCCTTCCCCCGA
>Ga0179593_1810001_pt1 | contig 11155 bp, 15 predicted proteins | sample CZODoug2_1_08_16_FD_185931 | JGI IMG/M metagenome (GOLD analysis project Ga0179593, IMG submission 185931) | Vadose zone soil fungal communities from Angelo Coast Range Reserve, California, USA - CZODoug2_1_08_16fungal (PacBio error correction) | ecosystem: Environmental > Terrestrial > Soil >... | reverse complement strand
AAGGCGTCTTCTCCAATTTGACTTTTTTTCCCCAAGATTTCCGGCATCTTTTGCCCCCCCTAACGACAACTCGACCGTGTTTGTGACCCCTCTACCGGTTGCCTTCTTTCCCCTTTTTATTTTTTTTTCCAAGAATACCCTTTCTCGTGGTCTGGAAAAGGTGGAACTTTTCCTCTTCTTTCTCCAAGCCGCTCCCTCCAAGAAGGTTTTTGAGGATCGCCCCCTCTCCGCAGATAAATTTTTTTCTCCCTTGCAACTTCCACAGGCTCTTTTTCTTCTTGCAAAATCGCTTCGTGTTGCCCCTCCTTGCTCATCGTGTTGTTTGCGTAATCTTTTTCACGGGTCATTTTTCCTCTGGCCTCTGGGGTCCCGGATTTGGGTCTAAAAGTCTCCTTCTCTGTCACGAGCGTCTTCTCTCCTTCGAGACTCGGAGAATAGCCCTCCTTCCGACCTTTTGATTCAGACCTGGGACGCCTTGACTTCCCTTCCGACGATAGAAACTCCTAGTTCGTCTGCGACGAGCTTCTTATCTCTTTTTATTTTCCTTACCTTTGTGAACAGAATATGTTTCCGCGCTCACGGCTTTTCTGATGGTTTATCCTTTCCCTTTGGGATATCCCCCCTTTTTCTGAGGTGTTCTCCCTCCATGACTTTCCCTCTGGTCCTCTGCTCACTCCGCTTCGTGTTTCACCTCGTCTTTTCATCATGGATCAAGTTTTATTCTTCCTTTACCGAAGCCCCCTCTTCGAGAAAACTTCCTTCTCTCATTTTTTCCTTCCCTTTTAAGCGCGAATTTCATTCTTCCCCAGAGATAAAAAATTTTTCCGCTTTTCGGAGTAGAGGCCCCCTTTCTCTCTCCTTCGTTCTCGGTCTTATGTCCAAATTGCTGTTCCAGCTCTCCTCCCTGGTAGCGGCGTCCCCCATTAGCCCCCCCCGATTAGGATGGTCCTCCCTCTTTAACCTTTTTCAGAGGCTGTCCCTCGTACAGGCGAACTTTTTTTCTGAGCATTTCTTTTATCAGATATCATGTTCCTCCGAATTTCTGCCGGATTAAGCTCCAAGGTTTTTTCCCTCCCCCGCCTGGAACCTGCGTTTATGTCCAGTATCTTTCTTTTTTTAGTTCGCGTTTTCCTCCGCAGTTTGTTTCATTGCCGGATAGGAGATTTCTCGAGAATTTTGCTGACCCTTTGGTTTAATCCGGCGACCTCTCCCCCCCTCCCAAGACAAATATTCTCCCTTTTTTTCTGCGGAGCATTTTCTCGAAGCGGAATGTCTTTTGTTTTTTGGAGCTCGGGCTATTGACCCCCCGTGTAGATGCTTCCAAAAAGACCCCCACCTCCTGGTTACAAGAGAGCTCCCCCAAGATACTTCCGGTGAAGTTCCCCCCTCCTGATGTTGGGACAGCCTCCGATCTCTCCGCCCTTCGGCCCCCTCTGAACTCTGTACGTTTTCCTCCTATTGCGAGGCCCGAGCCCTCGAAGCGAGAGTCCCTTCGAGAGTTCTCCGATTGCACTTTTCGGCCGGTCGAGGACCACCTCTTAAGCCTCCCCCTTCCTGAAAGCACGCTACACCCTGGGTCCGCAGCCCCCCCTCAAGATCCCCCTATGAGGACCCTGTGGAGGGCGGCTCCCAAAAAGAGACTGTAGTCTCTTTTCAAGCATTATGGTAGTTTTTCTGAGTTTCATTCTAACCTCCCAAGAAGAACTCAACGATGTTTCTTCTCATATTTCCAAAAAAAGGCCGTCCCTACGATGATGCTCCCCCCTTGATTTTTTCATCTCGGCTTACCCTTTGAGTCCATGACCCTTTCTAGTTTCCATATTACATCCCTCTCGAGAGCATTCTTGCCATGAGCCCTCCTTTCCGAAAAATTTTATCTTCGAGCCATGGCCTTCAGTTCTGCGCTCAAGGTCCCCCTCCTCTAGGCGCCTAACGGTCTTTCTTCTGGGATTCCTTTTTTGATCTCTTTTCGTTAGTGGATCGTGAACTTTCCTGGAACCCTTTGGATGCCCTTCAGAAAAGCTCCCTTCTCCCCCCCGGTTTTCACGGAATTTCTCCCCCAAGCACTTGGAGAAGACGGTAGGCCCCCCCAGGCCCCAAAATTGCTTCCCTTTCAAACTTCTCCTTTTTCTAGATTTTTTGGTGCTCTTCAAATTTCACCTTGTGCAATGAAGACCCCAACTTAAGTCCCCCCCCTGTCTCGTGAGTTAGTCCCCTTTCTTCTGGTTAGTCGAGCTACAGAGGTTTTCGACCGATTTTTTTTTCCCCCTCCCCTGATCGAGGTTTCTCCCGTTAGCAGGAATTGAAGGTCTCTTTTCTAAAGGATTTGATTTCTTTTTTTCGGTTTTTTTTTGCCTCAGAGCGTAGCCTTCTTTGACTGCCCCATGGCCTCATCGTAGCTCCTTTTTCTAGTTCAGCTGACCCCCCTCCCTAGAAATGTGATTATGCAGGCCCCTCCCAGAAGGGCTTTCAACGTACCCCATTGGCCGCTTCTCCTCTCCCATGGTCGGCCAGCGTTTTCGGCCTTTTTAAAGCCCCCTTCTTGGTCGTTGGTTTTTTTAACCCCCCTTCGCCTGATACCTGAAGGCTTTAAAAAGCCCTGTCAGGGTTTCCCCAGACTAAGACCCCCTCTAGGGGAGTCACTTTTTCTTGCCGCGGGTCGCGCCCTAAGACCGGGTTTCCGTCTTTTTCTCCGCTTTCTTCTTGGCTGGGTCCCTTCGTTTTGGAATCTCACGCTAGAGCTCTCCATGCTGCAGTACCCTCTTTCGGGATTTTCTGCGAAAACTTTTCCTCCCGTTCCCTCGGGGTCTAGAAATTCGTAAACCTCCCCTTCAGTCCAGTACTTTCGGAGTCCCCGACAAATCTCTTTATGATCCACTTCCAAGTTTACTCCCTCGATCTGGACGTGATTAAGAGGCCTCTCCGAGCTCCTTTGGACTGGTTCCTATTTATTTTTCCCTCCCATGCCTCTGAGTCACCTTTCCCGCGCCCGAACACTTTAGTCGGAAAGGCTCCCGACCCCGTCCTTTTTTTTTTGTCTTGATGTTTTCCCTTCTTATGACTTCCTCCGATTAGAGCTTCTTCCTTTCCCGTGCCCCCTCGAATATCCGTTCCCACCACCCCCCCAAACAACAGAGACGGGGTCAGTTGACGCACCGATTCCTCCCTGACAGCCCTTCAACGCCCCCCTTTCAAGTTTTTCCAGCCATTGTCACTCCGGGTAAGAGTTCCCAGTCTTCTCTTAGAGAGCTACCTTGTGACTCTTTCTCTTTCAGTAGCCTATGGCAAGACCCGTAAGCTACAGGAGATAGTCCTCCAGCGCCTTGCCGAACTCTAAGGGGCCCGCCCCCTGTTAACCCCTTGTCCTCCGCCGGATGTGTAGTTTTACCCGCCCCCCGGAACCCCTTCTTTGCGTTTCTTCCTGGCCCTAGAACGTTGAGGCTCTTGCCTCATCTCTTTCTTCCCCGTGCCGCCAATTTTCTCATTTCATGGTCCTTTCCTTTGAGAACGTCTCGGGACCCCAATGATGAATCCGTAGGTTCCCCTTTACAGCGATTGTGCTCATTCCTTCCCTTGCATTCTCCAGAGTTTGGCTGAGGATATAGAACACCTGTTCCCCCCCTGGGAGAGACCATTTTTCCTCTCCTTCCATCAGGCTTTTCCCGCTTGATGGCAAGCATGTGCAACGCCCTTTCACCTTCGCTTTTCATTACCATCAAACTAGGAGCCCTCCCTCCCCGGGCTTTTATTCTCCCTTTCCTGAGGTTCGGCGTAATTTGCCCTGATCTTGTCGTCACGCCCTCTCCCCCATTCAAGGTCTTTTGCCTGATCCCATGCAGTCCCTGATTGATATAGCCGCGCCTCATAGACTTTCTTAGAATCAAGCCGTCAAAGACTCTTTCTACTTAACCAGTTTCCCTCGCCCCTTCCCGGATTACTCCCTCCCACGAGGAATCATCAGTCGTCCACGACCTCGATGTGGTTTTCCCAGCTGCAAGGATTTGAGACTTTTCCAAGGTCCTCCTGAGTTTTATATACCTTTTTTTTTCTGCTGACTCGGACTTGTTGTTTTTTCTGTCACAATCCCTATCCCGACCTCCCGGCCAGGGAGAGGACCCCTTTCCCCTCCTGATTTCGGCTTTCACGGGATCCGACAAGAACGGGTGGTTCGACCCGCAACTCCCCATGGTCTTCTGGGTCCGGGATTCCCCCTCATTTTCCCTTTCCGTCTTGTGTTAGATCTTGGCGCCTTTCGCCGCTTCCCTTTTCGCAGACTTTGCTCGAGACTCTTTTCCAATTTTTTTCTTTTTTCTAACCCCTTCCTTTCTGTTTGCCGGCAGGAGGTTGTGCGTCCCTCCCTTCCTTGGACAATATCTTTCTTTACCCGGTCGAATTCTTTTCTCCTCTAAAGTCCTTCCCGCCCCACTTAAGCCCTTTTTCCCAAGGTGACCATCTAATGTTCCCCGGTCGGAGTTTGGGACACTCGTCCTTCAGTTCGATTTCTTCCCTTAACAACCTTTCAGATACCCTTTTCCTTAGACCCCCCCTCCCACGTTCCGACATGTTCTCGCCCATTCCCTGCGCAATCGAGGTTTATGACTACTGATCTCTTCTCTTGCGCCCCTAGGGGTCCTTTTTTGGTGGCTTGCCAATTTTCCCCGGCCCCCCCCTTTTGAAGGCTATTCTTGGCTGTCTCCACCCCTCTCTGACGGCGATTCCTTTCCTTTCTTCTCCCTCGACGGCATTGCATTTTTTTGGCATTTGACGCCGTGTCCACATGACTCCCCCTTAAAATGATTTATTTTAATTCTCCGCGACACTCTTTCCTTGATTTCCCTGGTGCCCGTTTCCTTTTTACAGGACCCCCACCAACCCCACTCCCTCCCCGAAAATTTTTTTTCCATGGTTTTATCCCTCACGGCGCGCCTACAGTGTCTCCTGCTGACGAGCCGTTTCTTAATGGCCTTCTAGATCTAAACTTTTGCAAGTAACAACATTGAATTTTCCCGCTGTACTTCCTCCCCGGTTTTTTCCGGGAACTCGGACAGATCCTTTTTCAGGATGTAGGGTTCATCTTTTTTCTTCGGTCGCGCTTTTTTAACCCCAAAAAAGTTTTTTTTTTTGGGGGGAATTCCCCCCCCCGACGCAATTGGACCATTTCCTAGAGTCGACATCAGAGAGTGGATGACCTCCTCTCTGTGCAATCCTCTCCGGATTTTTCCATTTATGGTCATTCCTTCTTTTCTTTTACCCTTTCACCTTAGATTCCCTCTCCCCCCCCCCCCATCCTTATTTTTCCCGGGTTATTCTCCCCCCCTTCCTTCCGGAATTGATTCCATTTCCCCGGCCTTTTCCACCCTTGATGTCGCCTTCCCTCTAGAAAGCTCTTCCTTTCCGGGAACCATGGCTTCCCTCCCTGTTTTGTAGTTTTTTTTCGCCTGGACCTTCCTTCCCTTTCCCCCCTCCCCTCCCCTCTCCCTTCCGCCCTTCTCTCTCATACTTCCCGCGCCCCTACTCTTTCTTTCCTCCTCCCCCTCCCACCCTATCGTACACTCCCTCTTTCCCCAAGCGGGACTCTCCTCCTAATCCCACTGCTCCCGTTCAACCCCTCATACTGTATCTTCATACCCCTCACTCCCATATCACCCCCCCCACCATCCACCCTATAAACCTCTTCCTTCCCCCCCTCCCCGTCCCCAACTCCCGCTCTAACAACCCACTTTCACCCTCACTCTTGCTCACTATCACGCTCCCCCTTCTTTTCCCCCCATGGTAGCTACTCCTCCTTCTTTCTACCCTCTCCCTCCCCCCCCCCTCCCTCCTACCCACCTACACTCCCTATCCCCTTTACTCCCTTGCTCACCTTCATCCGCAACCTCCTACCTCCCCTCCTCTCTGCCTCCTACTTTTCCCCTTCTCCATCCCCTTCATACCCCTTCACTACTTCTCCCGATCCTGATTTCATCTGTTTCCTCCTTCTCTATTTCTTCCCCAACTCGAGCATTACCCTCACCTTTCCAATCCCCGCCCCCTTACTTCAACTCATTCCCTCCCCCTCTCCCCACCCTCTCGGCCCGGCGTTACCCACCCCCCCCTTCCTCTCCCCTCTCCCTACCCTCACCCCCCTACCTCAATTCTCCCTATCTCCTGACCCCCCCCTGTACCCCATCTCCCCCTTCCGCACTATCAAATCTCTTTTACCATCCCTACTTTCCCACCTAGGGGTTCTGGGGCGTGTGTCATTTCCCTGCTGTATTGTGAGACTCTTTGGTTCGAACGCTTTTTTTCCTCCAGATTGTCAGGGTAAGCTTTTTTACCTCCCCTCAAAGAACCTTCTTGACCTCTTTGTGCGGGTCTCTTTGGAGATCATCCCTTCTTAATTTTCCAGTCCACCCATCTAAACTTCGCCTCATCACTCTCTATACGGTGCCCATTGAAGGCATGGCTTTTGAGAGGTTTAACGCTTTCAGTTTGAATTCTGGTTCAACTATTCCCTTTACGGGCAGCCGTGAACAAGCGTTGTGTGGTGGCTTACATCTCGAGACAGTAGCTTTCTTACGCTCTCCCCCTTTTTGGCCCTTTCTTCTCCTCGATTTCTGACCGGCCTCCCACTGCTTCCCTGCAAGACATTTTTCCCTCTCGATTTTTCTGCCCCCCTTCCAACATGATCTGAGCTTCAGTTCGAAGGTATTTTGCGCCGGCGGATAGGCGTAAGGCTAACGAAAACATTCTCTCTTGTTTCCCGGGGGTATTCCCCCCTCTCTGTGAGCTCCACGAGTTCTTCTTTTCAAGGCGCCCCCAGAACCCTTCCTTTCCTCCCTGACACGCCGTCTTTCAGATCAGAGGCTGGAAACCCTCTCTCACAGCCCACCCCTTGGCCCTCCGGGCCCTTCCTCAGTCCTATGGCCCCTGGAACGCTGTGCGTGGACCAAGCGGGTCTAACCTTGATGATGTTTAAGTCCCCTACTTAAAATCTTTGAGATTGCAGTCTCTTTTCCGCCCGCAATCCCCCCAAGCAAACAGGCTATTCATGAAGACTCGTGAAAAAGCAATCCCTAGAAACCCCCCCAACCGGTCATTTGCTCCAACCAGTTTTATGACCTTAAGGTATCCTGGAGTCCTTAAGTTTCTCCCAAACTGGCCAAATCCCTGGCTTTTAGACCTCCCTTCTTAGCCTTTTTTCGTTTCCGATTAACTTTCCAGGCCTATTCTGTTACCCAGGAAGAGACAACACCTAGAGAGATGGGTAAGAGTCGCTAGGTTTAGTTTTTTAATTATGCAGTTATATCCCCACTTGTTGACAAAGTGTTATCCTCAAAAATTGGGAATAGGAAGAAAACAATTAGGAAAGGAAGTTGAGTAAGATGTCCTCCGTTTTACAAGCGATTTTGCCCAATTCTGCCCCCTAAGTCTTTTCCCCTCATGCACTCCCATGTCCCGTGAGTGCGTTTTCGGTGGCCGGTCTTCCTTGTTCCTTTCCTGTCTGAAGCCCCCTCCAGATTTGTTTCCCTTCCCCCATTCTCCCACCTTCTACGTAGTTCCCTAGAATTCGCTTTTAACTTATCTCAACTCACTCAGAGCCCGTAATGACTTGTCTGGGTTTGTCTCCTCTCGTGATTGTCCAGCCCCTCTCTAGATTTTTTTTTCTTGGGTCTCCACTGCTCTCTCAACGCCTTTATTTCTGTCTTTGTCTGTTTTTTCTTGGTTTCCCCTCAGAGTTCCCTTTTCCTCCCCCCTTCTTAGCCATTTCCCCAAGAATTTTTTTTCGGCTACGAATCCTCCACTCACCTTTTTGCGTTCTCCTTTTCGTTGGTATGTAACACCTCCTTCTGATTTTATCCTTTTTCAGTTCTTCTTCTCCCCAAATCCCTCCTCTTCTGGGAGGTCCTCGATCTTTCTAATCCGTTTCCTTTTCCCCTTAGGTGTTTTCGGGAAATCCTTCCCAGCCCCTTTCTTTGAGCTGTTTCCTTAAAAAGAGACTTCCTTATTTTTTTTCTTCGCCTGGAGTCCCTTTTTTTTCGGACCTCTTTCAAGTTCCTCCTTTTGGCCCCATTTTCTGCCCCTAACCCTTCCGCGATCTTCTCTTCCCATCTTTTCTTTCTCAGGTCCCCTCTTCACGGTCTCTCCTCTTTCGACTTTCATCTGTCGAACTTCCCCTTCTTCCCTTCCTTTGTCTCCTCTCCCCATAAGGTTGTTTTCTGAGACTCTCAGTTTTCCCAGTCCTCTGCTGGGCTTCGGTTTGCCGTAATGCCCCCCTGCCTCTTTGCGCCCCCGCCCCCCCGCCCCCGTCCCTTATGTCTTGAGATTCGAAAGATCTTGGGCGGTTGATTACCTTCTTCACGCCTCTGATTGAGCGTTAGCCGTACCTTCCCCCCCCCCCCCTCTTGGTAGTTCCAAGAACACCTATCTTCGCCCATCCCCAGTATTTTTCAAAACCGTTCCCCTTTTCCCCCTTAGTCCCCTCGGAAGAAAGCCCCTATAGCGAGTCTCTGGGAACTTCCTGTTGAGTCCCATCCACTTCTATGAATCCCGTCCCTCCCTTCCTCTAGGTGTCCTCCCTGCCGAATGGTTAAGATCGACAAGATCGACCCGCTATTGCTTTTTAAGGCGGGACGTCTATTTCCCATATTTTTTTCTACCTTCTCCTAAGTTGTCCTTAGCCCTCTTTTTTTTGTAGTCTTGAGTCTTATGCGCTGCCGCTGGCCTTTTCACCATCGACATCCCCCCCCGTCTCGCATTCTGTGGTCCGATTGACCTTCCCTGGTTCGCTTGCCCTGGCTTCTGTTCCCCTCCCCCCTCCGTTCACTTTTTATTTGAGCTTCGCGCCCCCCCACCAAGATCCACTTTCCATAAGTCTCGCATTTCCCCCCGATTTCCCCCTCTCCCAACCTCTAAATTTAACTTCGGGGGACCCGTTGAACCACGCGATTAGTCCCTGTCTAGGACTTACTTTAAATGCTCCTTCAGAAGATTTTCGAATTCCTCTTTCTTCCTTTCACCCATGATCTACGGTTCGAGTATGTACCGTCTCTGCGAAGCACTAACTTATTTCTTCTGGTCCTTCTTTGATTTTTCCACTCAATTTCGCTTCCCCAGTGGATTTGCAATTGAATGTCAACGCCACCAGTGAAACCTCCTCCCAACAACACGAGAAGTAGCACTGCAAGTTTGAGTCTAGGCACTTTCACGTTTTTTTCCGGCTCCGTTGCGAGGCTGGTGATATGCTTCTGATAGCCGTGATTTTTCTGCCTTTCGCTTCTCTTGACCCCCAACAAAGCCACGTCCGACTTTATTGGCACCTTTTAAAGACCTGGCACCCCCCGTGGTCTATGGCTTTCTTCCGCACCGTAGATCTCGACCCGCCTTAGACCCTCCCGGTAGGTGTACATTACGGATAACACCCCCCCGCCGGTACCCCTTCTTGAAGCAGTTCTTCCTTTTCGGTTAACGTTTCTCTCTCCTGTTGTTGAGAGAGTTCGGCTACGCAATCGTTTACACCTTTTGGTCCTGCCTCCCTTCTTGTGTTTTTTACATGGAAAAATCCCTCCCCCTAGCCCTGGTACGACCCTTTTTTTTCGGTGCGGTATAATTGCTACCATATCCTTTTTTAACACCTTTCCCCCAGCTTTTGTTTCCCGGTTCCTTCTTTTTGCGCGGCGGTAGGCGGTCTTTCATGATTTTAGAGACCCGGCCTTAATCTTTTTTCCAAGGAGCTCCTCCCAAGATAGAGATTTCCCCTTTGCGTGCACCGGAGCACCTAGGGCCGCTTTGATCTTGTGGACAAAAGCGATGTCTTGATCTTCGTGTTATTAATTGCGTTTTGGTAGTGGTTTTCTGGGTTCTGGTTCCCCCAAATCCCCCTTTTTAAGGATATTTACTGGTTTCAAATCGTCCGGACCTTTCGGTTCCCCCCCGGTCATATCCCTTCCGAGAATAGGCTCCTCTACGGCCGCTACCCCCTCTCTACTTTTCTGTAAGCTCCCTTTTTCTGAAGCCTCATTGCCGACATGAGACCTTAAAAGCTGCGACTCTTCTTTTTTCGCCTCCTCCACTCTTTTCCGTGATTTCTGTTTCTCCCTTTCCGCGTTTGACTTGAGCGTAACGGCCTCTCTCGGTTTAAATTGCCGTTGTGACCAACCCCCCAGCCACTGGGCCAATGGCGCCCCCTCTAAGTCTGACCGAACTTCAGGCATCTTTTTTTTTCCCCCCCTTGTGTTGTTGAGTTTTTCTCTATCCTGCCCGTTCCCAATGAACTTGGCTTCTCATTGTGGTCGACCCCTCACACTGACTCTTCTGTGGCCTCCTTTTCATAATGGAGACCGTTCTTTACTCGACGCGGGACCTCCACACGATGCGCTCCCCGAGGATGCTCATTCCCTTGGCGGACCGTTTTTTTTTCCCTCTTTACTCTAGGAACCCCGAGTCCACGAGCTACCCTCAAGGCAGCGGTTGGTTTCTTAGGGGGACCATCGCAGGAGAAAATCCTCTTTTCTCATACGGGGCTCTCCCGACGCCTTCTTCTATTGAGCATCTGTTCGCCAAGGCGTTCGGGCGTTCTTTCCCCCTTAGCGTCCGTATGCCCCTTCTAGAAGACTTTTTCCCCCTTAACGGTCTTCTTCCTGGCTGTGGAATGGATACATTCGTTCCGGATTTTGCAACTTCTTTTCGGAAATTTCCCTCGATCGGGAACGCGAACTTCTTCTTCTTACGCTCGATTTTCGAATGGCTTCCGTCCTCAGCAATTGACGTTTGAGGTGAATCGCCTCCGTGACATGCGGCCTTTCTCGTATCTTTCTGTCGGAGTCCTCCCATCAGCGAGCTTATTGTGAGGGTATGTACGTTCGAGGGCTTTTTTTCGAGCAGCCCCGTCGCGCCCTCCTTTCTTTCGTTGACGATTATCATCACGGGTCGAGAATCCCTCCCCACACGCTCGCTAATCTCCGTTCGCTTTCTCCTTCCCTATGATTTTTTCCTTTTCGGGAGGTTTCTTCGATGGGCCTCTCACCTCGGCACGGTGGCGCTTTTTACGGCACCAAGTTCTTCACGCCCCAATTTCCGCCTACACAGTCAGCTGTACCCTTTAGCCCTCGCACCCTCTCTCTTCTGGAAGGCGTGACCGGCAGACCTTGATGGCCGGCCGAAGCCTCGTATGAGG
>Ga0179593_1691605_pt1 | contig 11155 bp, 14 predicted proteins | sample CZODoug2_1_08_16_FD_185931 | JGI IMG/M metagenome (GOLD analysis project Ga0179593, IMG submission 185931) | Vadose zone soil fungal communities from Angelo Coast Range Reserve, California, USA - CZODoug2_1_08_16fungal (PacBio error correction) | ecosystem: Environmental > Terrestrial > Soil >... | reverse complement strand
CTTGCATTTGGCTCTTTTTTTTTGGTCTCCTGTGCGGTCCCTTCCCAAACTTTCCCCCCCTTTTGGGTTCTTCGGACTCAAAAATTCCTTTTCTCGGGAGCAAATTTCGATTCTCAAATATCCAACGTGCTTGTTCGGCCCCCTCTTCATGCTGGTTTTTCTTCTTCCCGTGGTGTTTCCCCCTTTTTTTGGCTTTCCTTTTCGTTCGCCGTTCTTTGTTGTTACTTGGTTTATTCCCGGCATGGTGTTTTTAATGGCCTGTCCTCCGGGAGCGGACTTTCTCCGTTTCCCCTCATTTGTTTTTTTTGTCGCTCCCCCCCGCCGCAGTCCTCGAAACTGTTGTGTTTTTCTGCTTTTTGGTTTACTGGGGGCCCCCCCCCCCGTCATTTCCAACTTTTTCGGTTGGGGGGTTGAGGGCCACCTTTCCCGCTTTGCACTTTTTTTCGCGACCTTCCCCGATCCCTCTGGGCCAGCACCCCCCGCAAAAAACCCCAAAACCAAGCGACTGTTTCTCGAGGGACGACCGTTTCTCGCACGTTCCGGGCCGGGTCCGGTTAGTCTTGGGCCGTTTCGGGTGTCCTCCTTTGTTTGATCTTTTCCTTTTTGCGAGTCTTTACAGGCCCCCCGGAAAAGGGAACCCCTTTTTTTCCAAATGCAGTTCCGAGGGGGGGATTTTTTCACACCATATCCCCTTTCCCTTTTCTCCCATTTCCCCCTTTGATGTGCTTTTTTCCTAAGTTTTTTTTTTTTTTGCGTCCCCCCCCTTTTGGGGAGCCCCCTTTCCTTGCCCCACACCATCCGCAAGGTTTCTTCAATCAAGCTTTTTGGGTGATCTCTGCTCCCCGGGGCGTCCCATTCTGGTTTTCGGCATTTTTTTGGTTTTTTTCTGGTTAAGCCCGTAGCGGGGGGCCCTGTGCCTAGTCTTCGTGGCCGCCGCAGGTTTTTTTTCCCCAACAGCCCCCTCCTGCTGAACGTGTGGTTTTCACCGCGTTCTTTCTGCTCGTAGGGTTTTTTTAAAATCCCCCTTTTTTTGTCTCGCTTCTTGGAGACACCTTTTTGACAGGATGGCCGAAAAACGTGTCGCGCCGTGGCTATTTTTCCGTTTTAGTTTCTCATTCTTCGCGTTTTTTTGGGTTTCCTTGTGTTCCTTTTTGCGAGTTCTCCCCTCCTTGCCTTTTTTTCTTCAGTCAGAACCTTTGTGTTTCCCCCCGGGGGGGGCCTCCCTGAAAAACCCGCGAAAGCGGCATGCTTTTTTTTACTTCCCCTTTCCTGCCCCTCTTTCCCTTCTTTTCTGGTTGGACCCGCGCCTTGCCCCCCTTTTCCTTGCGGTTTTTTTGGTGGTGGTCCTTCCCTCGACCTCCCTACTCTGCGAAAAAGTAGTCTTTTGAGCAGGGTCAAGCACCGGGAGGACGTCGTTTTTCTCTGGGTGACTGTCTGGCTTGTCCAGCGCCCTGTCTCTCCCTCCGCCAAAGTTTTTTTTCCTCCCAATGGTTTTTTCTCTTTTTCCCAACCAGATCCATGAGGGGAGGGCACAGAGGGAACGCGCAAGGGCCCTTAGACCAAAGTGATCTTTTCTTGGACCGAGTTTCCCTTCGAGCCCAACCATCTTGACCACGTCTTTTGCGACCTCTCCCCTTTGCCGTCCCATGTTCGGTTTTCTCAGTTCGAGTAGCCGTAAGTAGACTAGGAGTTTTTGTACAGCAGGGGGGACACCCTCTATCTTTTAATCCCCGTTGTTTTTCTTTTCTTCTCTCTCCCCCCTTCTTTTCCCTCAGCGGTCCTTTATACGAGACCCTTCATTAAACCGACCAATGAGGGCGAAGGCAGGGGGGGGTTGGGTGGCCTTTTTGAAGATCGCCATCAATCTTTGACTCTTTCTCCCTTTTGGACTCTTTCGCCACCCCCCCATCGTAAAAACTTTCGGTGAGTTGAAGGTAAGAGGTTGCTGGATTTTTTGCGCGGGCAGACTGGGCCTATATGGTTGATCGACGCCATTGGGGGCCTGTTTTCCCGAGGCTGGGGTTGTTTTTGTGTTTTTTTCCACAGGGTCTTTTAACCACCAATGGGAATCTCCCCGGAAGGACTTTTCTAAGGGTGTTGCTTTCCCCCGGGGGCTCTCTTTGGTAAGGTTTTTTCCCTCAGCTTAAGGATTTCTTTCGATTCCCCCCTCGCCTCAAGTCCCGTAAATGAGAATGCGCGGCCCCAACGGATTCTCCCCTCCCTTTTTTTTTGAGCCTGATCAGTCTGGTTCCCTCTTTTCTTGGTCGCCCCTTCCCCCCTCTCCCCTTTCCAGGATACACAACCCGAGCTTGGGGCGAAAGCTAGCTGGCAAAAAGGCCTGGCAGCCCCCGAAGCACGCGATGCTGGACTAGGTTGGACTGTACCTCCCTTTGCCAAATTCTTTTTTTTTCGTGCTCTGTTTTTCAGGTTGTGGTCCCCCCTGGGAGATAGATCCTAGCGCGTTTTTGTTTTTCGGTTCCCTCTTCCCTCCGCCTACAGTCCGCAAGGAATCTTCACGGGTTTTTTTTTCTTTCATGAACTCCCCTCCCCTGTGTGGGCTTTGTTTGTAGCACTGACGGAGGTCCCCCACGCCAAGGAAGTGTTTGCCCTCCGGGAATTTCCCCCCCGCGAGCGGGTGCTTCCCCAGCCCACCTGAAGGCTAGAGGTCTTGTTCCCCAAAAACTCCCCAGACGTCCGTTTTCTGTGCATCCGCATTTCCCGATGATTGATTTTTTTGACTGACTTCTTGGTTTCGACAGGTCTCCTTCTTCTTCGCCCTTTTTTCCCACCGCCTTATTCTGTACGATTAGCGTCGCACGATTCACGGCTTTCTTCCCCCCAATTTTCCTTCCCCCCCGCGGTGGGCTTGTTTTTTCACTCCCTTCCCTTTACCCGCTCAAGTTGGGGGCAATTTGTTTTCAATTTTTTTGGTTTTGCTCTTGCTTTCTCTCACCTTGTTTATGTTTGCCCCTAGGCCCCCTTTCGTTTGAACCCTTTTTCCCTTTCCCGTTTGTTGTGTGGGGGGGGGTGGGAGAGGGGTTTTCTAGGAGTACAGTTTTTCTTTCCTTTCTGGGTCTGCCACCCCAATTCCGGCTGCCTTGATTTTCCCTTCCATGAGGGTTTGTGCTTCAGCTTTCGTGTTGTGCTTGGCATCCCCCACCCTCCCCGTTTTTGATTGTGCTCCCAGTTTCCCCCCTCAAATGTCTCCCCCCTGTCCACTTTCCTTTTTGCGTCCGGCGGGGGGTTTTGGAGGGCGAACAAGCGACCGGGGGACTTCAACCCTGGGGAACCCCCCCGACCCGTTCGGTACGAACTCATGAAATTTTCCTCTCTCCATGGGACCTTTGGACCATGCGGGAAACCACCGTAGCACGCAAAACATCCCCCCGTTGTGCCCTCCGAGTTTTACCCCTCTTTTTTCTCCACCTTCCGAAATTCTGAACCGCTCTTGGGGGACACTGTCCGAAGAACTTTCGCTTATTTTTGGACCCCCGTGAACTCCGATGGTTATGAACCCTGAAGGGTTGTTGAGGCCCGGCTTTGGCCGTTCATGGCCGTTCCTGGGCCCCCCCCCCTTGGTAGGGCATGCCAGATATTTAACCATACTCCCCCTACCCCCCTTTTTGGTTGTTGTCAGGTTCGATGTTTTCGGGGGTGATTGCCTTTTTTCTGGCTCGGACCCCCCCCTGTTGCCGGTTCCCTTAATTTGTTCCCCCCCATGAAACTGGCCGGTTCTCAACTTTTTTTTCGGAGTCCCATCCCGTAGTTTTCCCCTACTTCCCCCTTGCTTTCCAACCCCCAACTTTTTTCCCTTTTCTGGGCAAGTTTAGCTGTGCGTGTTTCGTTCTTTCTTAGCGGTTTGTGCGCAGGTCCATCTTCGTTTCTTTTTTTCCTTGTTTGTTTTCTTGTGGTTTTACCTTTTTCCTGGTTACAGTTTTTTTTTCGGTTCCTGGGCTTCCCTTGAGAGGGCAGTTTTTAGTTTGCGTGCGCTTTTGGTTCACCTCTTTTCTCTTTTTTTGTCCGGTCCCGCGGTTTTCCCCCCCCGCCCCTCCTTTCCTAGTACATGTGGATTCCTTCTTGGTCCTGGGTGGGACCCCTTTAATCCACCGATTTGGCGGTTGGTTTTTTTTTAGGGGGGCAAGCCCCCCCCTTGAGCCCCCAACCCCGTCGTTGCCGATGATCTTTCGTTCCCCCCCTTGGCAGTCCCCCCTTCCCTTTTGACTCTTCCATCGAAAGCGGACTACGGCTCGGGACGGACGCTTCGCATTTTTTCCCCGGAAAAGGGGTCCCTCTGCGTTGGGCGCGGTTTGTCTCCCGGGCCCCTTCAGGTCTTTTTTTCTTTTGCTTTTCCGCAAGAAAGCGCTTCAAAGCTGGCATGGAGGACCCCACGAGTTTGTTACCCCCACACCAGGTTTTTTCGGGCTCCACCCCTTTTTTGGTCGCAGGGTCTCGTGCTCCGTTTGGACAGCCCCCTTAGGGGAGCCTGTCGGTTGACGTCGCCCCGGAGGTGGTTGGGGAGCCTTCCCCCTACAACTTTTCCGTTCCCTTCCCACAATAAGGAGAGTGCGGTTTTTTCGCGATGGATCACGGAAAACAAGGGGCGCACTTTGCGCAAATGTTTTTTTTTTTCTCTGGCTTCCGGGATTGGCCATTTGCTGCACTTTCCGGTTTTTTTTTCAGTTCCCCTTTTTTTTTTGCTCGGCCTTCTACGGCAGGGTTTCCCCCCCCACGGGACCCCCCCCCCCCTAACTTGCTTTAAAGGAAGTTTTTTTGCCCGGCCTTTCTTTTCTTTTGTTTTTTTCTTTTTTCCTTGTCACCCCCCCCCCCCCTCCAAAATCTTCTCTTTTAATGATCCCTCCGAAAGGGGACACCCCCGTGGCGAAAGGTCGCCCCTGGGGGGCTATTGTTCGTTTTTCTTTATCCTTTTATCGCTTCTTGCGCGGTTCCGCGTTTTCTTTTTTTTTTTTCCGGTCTCCCTTAACCGCGCTTGGGGACTGAAGGCGATGGACCGGCCGAACCCCCCAACACGGAGCCCCCCCTCCTTCCCCCAATGCTTCCCCCCTCGTTCCCTTTTCTACTTGTGAGAGGTTCCTAGGGTTTTTTTTGCTTCCCCGTCCCTTGTGAGTGTATGGGGGTAGAACCATGGGGAGGTGTTTCCTTTTCGGTCAAGCTTCCCATCCCCCTCGAATTTTCCGCACCGTGTCTTCCACTAATTTTTTTTTTTTTTTCTTCGGTACCTAGGTCCCCTCTTTTCCACTCCGGAACCTTTTTACCGAGCCTTAAAGCAAGCCCGTTCCCGGACGGTCCCCCCTGGCGTCTACAAACATTCATAGGCAGTCTGGGGGGCCTTCCCAAATCCCCCCTCTAAAGGGAGAACACTCGGGCGGGAGTTTGGGGGAGAGCCCACCACGATTGACCCCCACCTTCGATGGAGTATTTTTCTGCCCAAGCCGCGGTTTCTTGAGTTTTTTTTCTTGGTGCGGTAGCTTATGAGGTTTGCCCCCGGCGTGTATCTTCTCTTTCCTCGTTTTTTTTTAGCTATAGACTCCCCCTTTGGCTTAAAAGAAACCCCACCCGCGCTGACTCCCATCCAAAGCGGACTTATTTTCCCTTGGGCCCTTTTTCCCGAAGGATAGAAAGACGGACTTCGGAGTGGTCCCCGTGTTTTGTGTTTCGCGCCTAGTTTAACCCTTTTATTCGTTTTGCCCTTTTTTGAAGACCCGTGGTGGGGGTTGGAGGGGTGTTTTTTGGGGGGTTTTTTTTTTCCCTATGTGTTCTTGTCCACGTTCGCCACCCTTAAGCTTCTGGGCCTTTCCCTGACACCCTGTACCCTGGCGGCACCTTTTTTCATTTTCCCTTTCTTCTTTTTCCTTTTTGTTGTTTATGGACCCCGTTTTGTCCGACACCCCCCAGTCTTCCCTCTCGTTTTTATCATTCTGTGTTCTTATGAAACCACCTCCCCCTTTTCTCCTCACGGCCGGGAACTCTTGAGGAACCCTAAGGTAGCCCCCCCTCGTCTTTCTCCCTGGCTGCTGACGTCCGGAGCATTCTTTTTTTTTTTTTTTTTTTTGGTTTTTTACCAGTGTGCCCTTTAACCGATCTGAATGAAGCTTCCCCCCGGGCGATTCCCTTTGGAGGCACCCCCCCCCGGCTTGACTCCCTCCAGGTGGGTGCCGCCCTTAGCAACCCTTTTCCACTTCTGGAAGACGCCGCCAATAGGCACGGGGCTCCTCCGTGACGCCCCTTGGTCAGGTTTTTGTTCTTTCTCCGTCAGCCCGGGCTTTTCCTGTGGGAGGGTCTTTTCCCATCGCCCCATACAGTTAAGAGACCGGGGGGAGGGGCTGGACCTTTACGGTTCATTCCGGGGTTCTCGTTGGGGCTTTATTTTCTGTCGGCCCCCAAACGGCCAGCCATCCGAGTACCCTCGCCGACTGTATCCCATTTTTTTCTTCCCCCCTCCAGTTTGGATCTTTGGCAGGGATGCCGGGAAAGAAAACGAGAAAACAAGGGAATTGCGGCCTCTTTGCGCAGCGTTCCCCCTGGCTTATTAGCATGTTCCTCTCCTTTGCTTCGCCTTTCCCGCCCCCTGAGGTCGTTTTCGAGTTTCACGATCCAGGGGACGGGCAAGTGAACCTTTTGAACCCCGGGCCTCCCTTTGGGGCTCGGGGGGCCTTCCCCTCGTACGTGATCATTTCCTTAATTCTTTTTTTTTTCAACGCTCCCCCTCCCCTATTTTTCGGTGGATTGGGACACCCGCACCCCCCTCACGCTACCCGGCCCCCCTTTTGGGGGGGGCCGGGTCGTCCGTCTTGTTCACTCCCTCTTTTTGACCTCCCCTGGTCTGCGACCCCAATTCTTTTTTTTTGTTTTTTCTTTTTTTTCCCCGGCACCTTGAATCGACCCTTCATTGCGGCGGGCGGGTGCTTTGTTTTCCCCGGGGGGCCTCTGATGGGTGGCCCCCCCACCCCACCCACAGTTGCAGGCCCCAGGACCCTTTGAATGTCACTCTTTGGGGGTACGGGGAGTGGAAGGCGTGAAACGTCCGACCGGGGTTTGACTCCCCCCCACCAGGGAATCTCTTTTTTTTTTAGTGAGCATCTCCGTCCCCTCCTTTGGGCTTGATTTCCCCCCCTTTTCCCAAGCTCCCCTTTCCACACTCCTGCACCCGTGACCCCCCCGAACACTTCGAGGGCCCCCTCCCTCGGCCCACTTTTTGCATTTTCTTTTTTTTTCCCTGCTGCGGACCCTTAAAAGTTTGGCGCTGCTCAGGCGCAGTATGTGGGGTGTTATTCTTTTTTTCAGTCCAAAAACGTTGAGATTGCGCCTTGGAGGTTTCCATATTGTTGGGCCTTTGGGTTTTATCTTTTTAAACCCCCCCCACATGGTAGTGTTTTTTCTCGATAAAAGATCCCCCCGAAGCCATTCCCTTTCTCATTACTAATCGTTGTTTTTAGAGATTCTTCCCTTTTCCGTGGTTTTTTTTTTCTTTTCCGTCCCCCCAAACCCCAATCTTTGCCGGTTCCTTAAGGGCCCTGGTAAAATATTATGCTGTTCTTTCTGCTTTCACTAACCTATCCCCAACGGAGCTGCTCCCGCGCATATGGCCCTTTTTTTTTTCGCTGCGGTAGTCCCCTTTTTTTTCGAGGTTGTTGCTCCCGTCCGTGACGGGCCTTCTCTTTTTTCAGTTTTTTTTACGTGATTACCCCCCCATTTTTGGGCTGTCCCAGACGAAGTTGGAAGGTTTCCTGGCGCGGTCGTGGACGTTTGGCCTGTTCCTCTCCGTGGTCCGCTCGTCTCCTTTTCTGGTCCCCTTTTTTCCTGATTTCACCCTTCCCTTACCCCTGTGTTTTTGTTTTGGGCCCTTCTGGTTGGTTTTTCTTGGAAGACATCCCTGTGCTGAAGCAAACCCTCCGATGAGGGAGATATTTTCCCCTGTTGGCCCTCCTTTTGCCTTTTTTCCCCAGTGCGTCACCTCGAGACTCACAGTTTTTTTTTTTTTTCCCCCTTCACGCTTTCCATTTGTCGGTTTACTTTTCCTTTCTGGGTGTATTAGAAAGGAAGCCGGGAGGGAGGGACCCTTCCATTTTCCCGCTTTTTTCCCCCCACTGAAGCAGCCCCATTTGCCTTCTGATTCCCCTTCTTTTTTTCCCTTTTTTCCCCCACCATTCATTTTAGTCCACCTGTTCCACGGCCACCGCGGATTATTTCGGCGGAAAGCCTAGGGGTGAGGCCCCCCCCCCCCCCGACTCTCCGGCCCCCCAACTCATCAGTCTTTTCTTCTGCCTGCAGCACCGGGACTTTTGGAGCAATTCTGGCATTTCGTTTTTTTCTCGGGCTTACGCCTCCGTTTTTTCCTTTTAACGCCGACTTGGGGAGGCGGCCTTTTTCGTCTTGTCTTTTTTTTTTTTTTTTTTTGGCGGACACCTGGCCCCCTCTTACCCTGATTGGGAAACCTCTTTGTCAGCAAGCCCGTTTTCCCTCTTATTTATTGGAGGCTTCGTTTCAAGGCGATGTCCCCCCACATTCATGCTCCGTTCGCGACTTTTTTCACCCTTTGAAACTTTTTTGTTTTTTATTGTCCTGGAGGTTCCTGTTTCATATTACGATCCCCTTCGCGTGATGGGCTTTTTCGGGGATGACGTTCCTTTGAGGCAGGTCGTTGACCTCTGAATCGTGGCTTTCCCCGGCTTTAGTTTTTCCCTGTTTTCACCCCTGAGGGCCCCCTCCTTCCCCATGATAATCAGGATAAGGAGAGACTCAATAGGGGATCTGTCCTGGGGGTTGCCCCGTCCGCGCCGTTTCTGTAGGGACACTTGAGTTCACGACCCTTCAGAGTTTCCAACCAGTAGTAGGCCGCCGGGGGTCCCCCTACAACTGTTTTTTTTTTGGTGAAGTACCTGACCTTCCTTGTGTAGGGTAAACCTTTTTCAAGCCGGAGGTTCCTGAAGTTTCCTCCCATTTGTTCTAGGTTTTTTTTCCCTTTCTTCGTCAGTCACCCACATGATTAGGAGGGTCCCGCGAACCAACTGCAAAAGGGAACCCCCTAACCCCCGCTCTTTTTTTTACTATTGTTTTCCAGAGCCCCCCAATTCTTTCCCTTTTTGTGCTTTTCCCTCTTCTTCCAACTTTCTCATGGCGGTTACTTTTTCCCTGATTTTCCCTCCGTAGCAGTCTGTCGTTAGGTTTTCTTTTTTTTGGTCGGGCCAGGTCCGAATTTCCCTCTATCTGCCATCCCTTTTGCTTCCCTTTTTTCCTTGTTCCTTTGTGTTTTCCCGTCAGAGGCGACATGCTGCTACGCCGACGCCCTTCCCCCCGCCCAGGGGCTTTCAAGATTCTCCCTCTCCCGTCTTGTTGCTTTTTTCGGTAACTCGTCAACTCCTTGTTTTCTGGTCGATTTTTTTACTGCCGGTGCCTTTTTGTCCCTTTCCCCCTGTTTTTCCTTCTCCCCATGCAGTAGAAACCGCCTGGCTGGATTTTGGCTCTTCCCGGTTGGCGTGCTGTGACCATTTTCTTTGTTCACCAATCTTCTTTCCTTTTTGGCTTTTACCGGGATCGGTCCCCCACACGGGTTTCGGTGCTGAGGAGGTTTTCGCGTTTATAGAACCCCTCCAGTTCCCGCCTTTCTTGACCCGGCCTAGGGCACCAGGCCCCGAGGGGGGCAATAGGGGGGGTTCCGTCTTTCTTTGGCAAGCGTTTCCTTTCATTGACGTTCTGGTTGTGGAGAGTGTTCCCCCGGTTCGGACGGGCCCCTATTGCCTGCAGATACACACCTTTTTCCGGCGCAAACCTTTCTCCCACCGTCCCCCCGGAGGCGGCTCCCCTCCCCCAGGGCTTTCTGGATAATTTTTTTCCTACCGACCGCGGCCCCTAAGCCACGGCTCGACGTTCGCCCCCTCCCTTTCTGGGTTTTTCCACTAGACCCGAAGCGATGCATGTGGAGTCCAAAGCCTTGGATTGCACTCCTCCCCCAAGCATGAGTCCCTGTGGGGGTCTGACCATCCTGGTCAACTTCTTTTGGCTTCCCCTTTCCTTTGCCCGGGCCTCCAGCCGAGTCACGAATCGCGTTGGTTTCCCGCGAGCGGGGCTTCCCCCCCACTTTGCCCCTAGTTCTCTGGTCCTTGTCTAATCTCCCAACAAACCACCACCTTTCGAACTTTCCGGGATGATCAAGAATTTCCAAGTAAGGTGCTAAGAGATACCCCCCCCCCTCTGCCTTTATTTTCTTTTCCGTTACTGCGTAACTTGTTTCTTTTCTTCCGGTTCCCCGGGATTCCGATAGGCTCCAGGACCACTGTCTTCCCTTCCGAAGTTTTGAAAGATTCACCGGTCTTCCCCCCTTTTTTAGGCACCCCCGGTGGTTTGTTCTTTTTGTTGTCGCCCCTCGGTCCGCGAAGTGTTTTGCCTTTTTCCCCCTTTCCTTCCTTTTGTTGGCCCCGCTCTGTTCCTTTCCCTCGCCCCCTTTTTTTTATTTTTGCCCCCTACCCCCGGTAACCTTTGGCCGGGACGTTTCGAGCTTTTTTGCCAGGCGCGTTTCTCTTTTTTTGTCGAGGTCTCTTCCTTTCCCTTTCCTTGTCACAACGTTCGATTTTTCCCACGGGGTCTTTCTTGGTCTTTCTCCCCCCCCCCACAACCGCAAAAAGGCTTGATGGACCAGGCCCCCCAAAAAAAGCCTCCACCAGGTGTTTCCCTTTTTCTGAGGTTGGGGGAGCCGCTTTCCCTGTTCCTTCCCTTTTTTCCCCATTTTCCCCAGTGCCCATACCGTGAAAAAACCCAGTCACGAAAGATCCTGCCCTCTCGGCTGTTTCCCCAGACAAGGACCCGGACCATGCATGGACCCTCCACTTACCCCCCCCTTTTTTTTTCCCGCTTCGGTCTTTTTTTTTTTCAACCGATGCCCGTGTTTCCCCCCCCGCCGGAACTGAAAAGCCCGCAATCGTCCCATTTTTTTCTCTTTCGCAGCACTCCCCGTTGGAGTCAACTGTTTACGGTTTTTCCGTTCCGTTGGGGGGGGGTTGTAAAGTTTGTGGGTGGGGGGGGTGGGGGGGCTTAGGGAAGGAAAAGGCGTCTGTTGCCCTCTTGACCAGTTTTTTTAGCCGTTTTTCCGTGACTTAGGGCGTTTCGTCTCGTTTCAAGGATCCCCCCCGATCAAACATCA
>Ga0179593_1668562_pt1 | contig 11155 bp, 15 predicted proteins | sample CZODoug2_1_08_16_FD_185931 | JGI IMG/M metagenome (GOLD analysis project Ga0179593, IMG submission 185931) | Vadose zone soil fungal communities from Angelo Coast Range Reserve, California, USA - CZODoug2_1_08_16fungal (PacBio error correction) | ecosystem: Environmental > Terrestrial > Soil >... | reverse complement strand
ATACGTCCTAGTGGTTTCGGTGTAGTCCCTTTTTTTCCCCTTTTTCCCCCTAACGCGATTGTTTCTCTTCTTTTCCCTTCTTGCCGGAACCGGGTATAAGGCTTAAGAATGTTACGTTGCCGATCCGGCTTCCCTTCTCCCTATTTCTCTCTCGCGGGAAAGTCCAAGTTATGCCGTCCTCCTTCTTTCCTTTTTTCTTGAATGGTGCTCATTCTTCCCTTTCTCCACCCCGGTTAGAGAGAGTGCTGGACACGCCCCCTTTTTTTTTTGCCTCGTACGGCTAATCACGGGGGGAGGAGCGATGATCGACGCAGGGCTGTTTTTTTTTTTTTCCTTTTCTGTTTTGGTTTTTTTCCCCCGGTTAACATGGACCAAGTCGGCTTTCTCCTCCTTTTCTTCTTACACGGCACGCTTGTGTTGGGAGGAAAACGCTTGTCCCCTAGCTTTTTTTTTCTTCCTTCTGACGTTTCCACAGGTGTAGTGTAAGTATTGATTCACTCTTCCCTCCCCTTCCTGCCCCTCCATCGCGTGGCCTACACCAAGCAAGAGAAGCGCCTTCCTTCCTTTTTTCTTCTTTTCTTGGGATCGCCCCTTCTTCTCCCCTTCCAGTTGTGCTCCGCGATTCGGAGCGAAATGGTGCCCCTCCCTTTCTTCCTTTTTTTCCCTTCCTTATACCATTTCCAGTGGGTGAAAGTGGAAGTGGGAAATGGCCCTTCCCTCTCCTTCACATACGTTCTCCCCCTTGATAATAGAAGGTTAGGGAGAGTTTTTTCTCATTCCCCCCTCCCTCATTCCTGCCGACGGCGCTGGAGGTGTTGAGAAAAAATAACGATGGTGTTTCCCTCTTCTTTTTCTAGGTTTACCCTCATCCCCCTACTTTCTCCGGGGTGATAATGGTAGGGGATGGCGGAGCATTCTTTTTCCCCCCTCTATTAAGTCGAGCATGATGTAGAAGGAGAACTCCCTCCCCTTTTTTCCCCCTACATTCTTTTTTCCCTATACGCCGTTCAAGCGCCACTCTTCCCTTTTCCCCTTCATTTTTTTCCCCCTTTTTTTTTGGCGCGCCCAAAATTATTGGAGATAGTGTCCTCGGCCCCCTCCCCCCTCCCCTTTCGATCGCGCTTCCCCCCCCCCCCCCCGAAGATAGAGATCCAAGTAGAGTAGTTGGGTTTTACTTTTTCTTTTTTTTCTTTTGACCTCCGTATTGAAAGTCAAAGTCACAGCGAATTCTCTTCCCTTTCTCCCCTCTCATGAATCGACTTTTCCTTCCTTTCCTCTTTTCATTAGAAAAGAGGATAGAAGTGTTACAGATCCCCCCTCTTTCCTTTTTCTCACATCTGAGTCGTTTTTTTTTTTCGGATGATCTAAGTTTTTTTTCTTCTCTGCTGCACTAAATCGCAAGATGAGTGAGAGAAGAAAGAGCCCAATACCTCGTTTTCCCTTCATTTCTTCTCCCCCCGATTCCCTTAGGTAAGGGAGAAAGGAGCTGCTTTTCTTTTTCCTTGCAGACTCTCCAGTTCTCCCCCCATCGAGAGAATGGACTGGTGTAGTCCTTTCTTTTTTTTCTTGTTTTATTTTCCTCCGGCCTTCGCACTTTGTCCGGGGTGGAGAGAGAGGGTTTATAGAAAATAGCCCCCCTTCATATTCCCCTTGTTTTGGGCGGTTGAAAGGGACTAGTGACTCTCTTCCCCCCCCTCTCCCTACCATGAAGGACAAATCAGAAATTTCCCCTCTTCTCTTTTTTCTCGTATTCTGTACCCCCTTTTCTCCCCCCTAGCCTCATGAGAATCTGCGTTTGTAGAGCATACTTCCCTCCCCTTCCTCTCCTTTTTTTTCCTCTATCCGGTGAGAGTGTGGATAGGCTCGATCCCTCTACCCCTCCTCTTTTCTACGTAAGGCGGAGAAAAGACGCACCCTTATCCTTTCCTCCTTTCGCATCGGACGTGTTTAAAGAGAAATCCCCTCTCCTCTTTTTTCGGACGTTTTTTTTTTTTTTTTCCCCGTCACGAGATAAGGAAACGCCGATCCTTTCTTTTTTTCTGCTTAGCAAGAAGGATCGGGTCCTTTCCTCTTCGCTGCCCTTCTCCTCTTTCAAGAAGTAGTGCTGTCCTCGGTTCCCTTTGCCCTTTTCTCGGCTCGGAAGGAGAAGGCGTCCCCCTTCCCTTTTCCGCTGGGTCTCTTCCCCTTCCGACAGCGCGGACGTAAAAGGTCGCGCCACCCGGCTCCTCCTCTCCCGGGCGTTTCAGTATACGACTGTAACAGACCTTTCTTCTTTTTTCCAAAACCCCCGCCCCCTTTTCTCCTTTTGGTTCCGTGAGATACGTGCTTTTAGAAATGAAATACCCCCCAAAAAAAAAATCTTTTTTTCTTTCTTGGGGCGCTCCCCCCCGGGCCGCGAACGAACAAGCACACTTCTCTCCCCCTCCCCCTGCCTTGATTGCCGCGCGACGGCCTTTCTTTTTTCCTCTTTTTCCGGAGTCGCCTCCCCCTGGATCGAGAAGGGAGAGACTCCTCAAATCCGTCTTTCCCTCTCTGGAAAGGAAAAGGTTTTCTTCTAGTGAATGAGAAGGCCCCCCTTCGGTATTTCGTTTCATTTCTTCCCTGCTCAAACAAAAGATTTTCTTTCCCTTCAATCAAATAGGAGGGCGGCCTCCTTCTTTCCTATGACCTATACCCCCCGTTATAGTGATGAGGAACCTTCGATCCTTGTTCTTTGGATTTTGCTCTTTTCACTCCTGCAGGTAAAGAACCCCCCCCTCTTGGTTTTGTTTTGTTTCTTGTGTATTTTCGCGAGGTGGCTGGCTTTTTTTTTTTCCCCTTTCCCCCCCTGGAGCGGTAGAAGACAGGGCTCCCCTGCTCTCTCCCCCCCAGCGGCTATTCAAGGGTGACCCTGCGCTTTCTTTTTTCGGCGGCGATGACACATCTCTCCCATTCCGCCCTTTTTCCGTTCGAAGGCCAATAATAGCTCTTCTCCTTTCCTCCACTGCTCGAGAAAAAGACGCCCCATTCTCTTTCTCTTATGATACTTCCCCCTCTTCCTTGCCGAAAACAAAAAGGGGGTGGGGGAGTTTACCTCTTCCCCCCCCCCTCAGAAGGTGAGAGATTCCCTCCCCCTCGAGAGTCCCCACCCACCCTTCCTTCTCCATTGTTATGGTTTGGGTGAGAAAGTGTTCACCCCCTCCAGGGGAATGATATATCTATGTCCTCCCCCTCCCTTTTTTTTCCGAGACCTTTTCCTCCCCCTGGACTGGAGAGACATTCACCCCTTTTTCCCCCCACGCAGAGAGAAGATGGGTCTCCCTCCTTTCCCTTCGATTGTCCTCCTTTTCCGATTTTGATGGTGACAGGCGTTATCAGTACGGTAAAGCCGGTTGGTTTTCGTCTTTCCCCCTTCTCATCGTAAAGAAAGAACATCCCGCTTTTTTCTTTTTCCTTTTCTTCCAGCTATAGGGAGGGATTACTCTCTTTTTCTTTGTTTTTTCTACCGGAAAGAGTGGTGGAATACTTCTCTTTCTCTCCTTCCAGAGGAAGCTCCCCATTTACACGAGAATGGGAAAAATTTCCCTCCTTTGGCAGCCCTTTTTTAGTAAGGGCTTCGCCTGCTTCCTTTTTTTCTACCCTCCAGCAAAGAAAGAAACAGCTCTTCCCCCCTCTTTTTTTTCGGTTCTCCTTCGAGCGCCTCCCTCAGACGAAAAGGTCGTTTCTGCCTCCGTCTTGGAAAGGGTGTGGTGCTACTTTCCTTTTTTCTTTCGAGCCTTCCTTCTTTGCTTCAGGGTTCTTCAAGCCAAAATTATTTGTTACGCCCAAGTTACAACGAGACCTTTCCCTTTTTCCTCCCCCTCCGTCCTCCCCTCTCTGAGGGGGGAAGTGGCCGGCCTTTCCTTTCCTGGATTGGGAGAATTCTCTCCCCCCCCCTTTCTTTCTTCCTCTCCCCCAGGAGGGGGGAGTCTCCTTCTTCACGAAAAAGGCTCTTCTTTCAGTAGCCAGGCCTTCTTTGCGCGGACGTAAGAGAATCGAGATGCGCTCTTTCTCTTTTTCGTTAGTGGCGCAGCCCCGTCCCTTTTCTTTTTCCCCGACGATTTTTTCTTTTCGTTTAGCAAGAACGGATAGAACAGCAACCCTCTTCCTCTCTTCCCCTCCCATGTGAAAGTGAAGTCGCTTCTTCCTTCCTTTCTTGTGTCCCTTTTTCCCTTTCCCCCGGATAGAAGGGTGGAGAGACCGTTTTTTTTTTCGTTTTTTCTTTGTTTTTGAAATTTGACGTAGAAAAGATAATTCCCCTCTTCCCTTTTTGAAGACCCGACTCTTCCTCCTTATATTTCAAGATTGTTAGATCTTTCCCCACCTCCTCTTTTATTAATGAAAAGAATGTCTTTCCTCCCCCTCTCCCTCGCGCGATTTTCCCTTTCCCTCGATAGTAGGGAATAAGAGAAACAGATTCTCCTCCCCCCCCTGAATCTAGTAAGTGAAAAGAGACGGGAACTAATTTCCTAAAATTCACTTTACCAGATCAAACGTAGGTGAGGGATGTGCAGTACCCTCCATACCCCTTTACCTTAATCACCACGAGACGGGACTTCCCCCCCGCGGGGGACTTTTCTCCCTCGCCCAAAAGAGCACCGGTTTCTCCTTTTCTTTCCCTTCTTTGCCCCAATCCAAAGGGTATGGACGGAGAGCTACCAAAACAGTCCCTCTTTTTTTTTTTTCCGTTTTCTCACACTGGTAAGAATTGTACTAAGACAGGGCTTCCTCTTTTTCCTCGGGTTTGTACGGGTTTTTTCCCTTTCCATGTGGCCGCAACGTCACGTCTCCTTTTATTTTTTCTTGCTTCGTGGAGTCTTTCCTCCTCCCCCCCCAGTCAATTTTTTTGTCCTCACCCGGCGGCAAAAGGCAACGTACTCTCCACTTCCCCTTTCCCCCCCTCTTCTCCTTATGCTGTGCAGGAGAGAGAAACTGTATCGTCCTCTCCTTCCCTCCTCCGTCCCTAGCTTTTCCCCCCGAGGGTCGGAAAACTCCGCTACTGCCCTTTTTCTCCCCTTTTCCCATTCTCCACCGGTATTGAGGATAGCGGAGATACTCCCTTCCCCCCTTCTCTTCCTTCTTTCCTCTCTTCCCTTTTCCTGTGAGACGTATGCAGCATTTCGTGATGCATGGAAAATCCTCCGGGTCTCCTTTTTTTTTTGCTAGACGATTTTTTAGGAGGGAAAACGACGCTTTTCCTCCCTTCCTTCTCCCCTTTTTTCCCCCTGATGCCAGTTTCTTTTCTTTTTTCTCTTTGGTCAGCTTGGAATGAAAGTACTTCACCGAAATTACTCCTTTTTTTGTGTTTTGGTGGTGATCCTTTTGTCTTTTCCCTCTTCTTGGTCACGATATCCGAACTAAGGATCCCCCCCACTACCTGCCGAATTGGAGATAGATGGTCGGTTTTTTTTTTCCCTCCTCTTCTCGGACATTTTTTTCTTCCGAAGGACACGGAGCTAAAATAAGGGTGGGGAGCGTGCCACCCCCCACCTCCTCCATTCTCGGTGAAGAGTGGAGAGGGAAGGAGTTATATTTTTTTCCCTCCTCTCCCCTTTTCTTCTAGGGCTATTTCCTTTCTCCCGTAAATCGAGGAGGAGAAATAGATGGGACTGGACGCCTCTCTCCTCTTTTTCCTTTTCCTCCCCCCCCCCCTTTCCTGTCTCGTGGCAAGTAGGGAGTAAAAGATAGTGCTTTTTTGCCTTTTTTTCCCCCCCCCAGAGTTCTTTTTTTCCTTGCCCTCTATTATTTTTTTTCTCGGCCCTTCTCCGTCTTAGTGGATGAGACGACCCCCCTCCTCCTCTTCTAAGTTTTTTTGCGAGGGCAGTGAATGCCGCCTTTCCCTCTTTTTTTTTTTCTCTCCTTCTCTAAGTCCCCCTGTAAACAATTCCCCCCTCCTTTCCCCCCTTTTTTCGTAAGGATTTACATTCTCCTTTCTATCTTACGACTACAGTCGAGCAAAAGTTTAGCTAGAAGTCGAGTGCTCCCCCTTTCCTACTCTCCCCCCCTTAATGTAATTGGGGAATTAAGATTCCCTCCTTTTTCGTCGGGTTTTTTTTCTTCACCATGATTGGATGGTTTTTTGTAAGGGAGGGGTCTAGCTCTTTTCTCTTTCTTTCCCTTCCTTTTTTGGACTTGGCCGAAAAGCTTCTCTCTTTCCCCTTGTTTTTCCTTTTTTTGTTTCAGCCGCATTACACAACGTGAACGTTTCGGTCTCCCCCCCCCCCTCTTCTCCCTCGACCGTGTAAAGTGGTTCCCTTTTTCCCTCCCCCCCCCTCTTTCCGCCCTTTGGCTCCCCTTTTCCTCAACACTGAAATCAGAAAAGACCGCGGCGATTCCCCCTTCTTCTCCTTTACGCGCCCTGAAGAGAATGAATCGTGAAGATAGGGAGCACTCCCTTCTTTTTTTTCATTTCTGCTTTTTTTTTTTTTAGTGAGAAGGTTTATGCCTGGAGACAAAAATTACTCGCCGAGTGGCCCTCTTTTTTTTCTTCCGCCCTCTTCGAGCCCGAGAAGAAGTGAAGTTGACGCGTCTCCTATTCCCCCCCCCCCCCCCTCTTTTCCTTTCCAAGTACATCCAAGGGGCTCTTTTGCCTTTTCGTACAGGGATGAAGAATGATAAAGGTGAACGGACCCGATCCCATCTCCTTTTTTTTTTTTTCCCTTCTCTCCCGTCCTCCTTCTCTCTCTACCTTAGCCACGCAGAAGGAAGGAGCGAACGTACACTCCTCCCCTCTTCCTCTCCCCTTTTTGGTGGTGTCAAGACTCCTTTTTCCCTCCTCTGCTGAGTGCAGAAGGCGCGCGACGCGTAGGCTTGAACTTACGCCAGTATTTTTTCTTTTCCCCCCAACCCCTTCCTTCAGCCTGTAAGTTGAAAGAGAAGGCGATGCCCTTCTTCTTTCCTTCCCCTCTCCTCGCTTCTCGGCTTCATTTCTGACTGGATCGAGAAGAGATAGTGGTACTCTCTTCTTTGTTGTTTTTCTTCTTCGGATTACATGATAAAAAGGTTAGCGCGGCTTTCCTTTTCACCCCTCCCCCTCTTCCTTTCGAAATTTAGTCTCCATTCTTCCACCTGGAATATAGGGGGAGTAGGGAATGATCGCCGCCTTTTTTTTTATACCCTCCCCACAGGGTCGTAACATCTGGTGGAGAGTGGTCTCCCCCCCCTTTCCCCCCCCTTTCCCCTGCTTTTTCTTTTTCTTGCAGTTATAACGTGTAAATGAGGCAGCCTACCTTTTTTCTTCCTTCTGTTCCCCACTCTTGCGATAATGTTAGGAGAACTTCTCCTCTCCCCCCTTCCATGTCCCTTACTTTCTCCCGTATGAAGACCTAGATAGGACCGCCCTCCTGACACTCCTCCCTCTTTCTCTTTCCCTCTTCTCCCCCCCCCACCCCAAGCTCCATCAGGCGGGAGATAGAAAAGGCCCAGGACGAATTGTCCCCTACTTTCTCTTTCTCCCTTCCTTTTGGGCCTCACCTATCTCCGAAGACCCCATTTGAATGGAAGTACCTTCCTGGATTGTAACCTTTCCCCCTCATTTTTACAAGGAATCTAGAAGTATAACAGCGTATTCCTTCCCTCTTCCCCCCCCTTTCAATTCCCCTACCCTCCCCGTTTAGCAGGACGAGGTAGTAGATCCACGCCTCTCTTCCCTGCTCTTCCGTACCGGAGAGGAGGTGTTGGACCACTCCCCTCTTTTTTTTCCCTTTTATTCGAAGCTAGCCACCTCCCTGACTGGCGCAGACTCGCCGGGGTTATTTCCTTTTCCCCCTTTGCCCTCCTCTTTGTCTTATAAAGCGATTGAAGGAGCATGATTCTCCCCTCTCACCCTTTCACGGAGTCTTTTTTTTACTCTTCCCTATAAGCGTAACAGAGAAAATATTAACCTCTCCTTCTCCCACTTCCTCCCCTTAGGGAGGGCGTTTTTTTTTTTTTTTTTTTTTTTTTTCCACCTATTTTTTTTTAGCATAGGGTACTAGGCAGCCTCAGGCCCGCTTTCTCTTCCCTACTACTTTCTCTTCTGCAAGTCGAGTACGGGGGTTGGAAGTTTTTCCTTTTTTTTTTCCCCTTTTCCTCTTTTTTCGTGGCTTCCTTCTTTGCTCCCGTCAAAGGAAAGCGAAGGAGCCTTTCCTTTTCCTCCCTTTCCTGCAGAGAAAGAGAAGGACTGGTCTCCTTCCCTTCCCTCCCCCCCCTCTCTAGATTCCAATCCTTTTTCCCCCCTTTACGCTAGCAAAATAGCGAGTTGTTTCTTCTTCTCCTCTTCTTTTTTTTTTGTTTTTTTCCTGTCTTTTTACCCCGTGCTAGAAGAGGTGGTTTAGAGAGGATGCTCCTTTTCCCCTCTCCCCCCTCCTTTTCCTAGCCTATTCCCCCCCCTATATTCCACCGTCACGATTAACGGGGACTGCGTTCGCGTCTTCCCCTCCCCCTTCCTTTCCTTCGCAGAGTAGGGCAGAGTTTCTCTCTCGTGCACCCCGCCCCTCTTTTTCCTGGGACCGGGTGGGAGCCAATGGAAAGGGCAGAACCCATTCGCTTCTTTTTTTTTTCTTTTCTGCTGGTTCATCGAAATAGAAAAGGACGAAATAGTTTTTTTTCTTTCACTTTTTCTCGGAGTTTGTTATTTTCTTCCCGCCCAGTAATACACTGATGACCATATCCCTTTTCTTTTCCCGCCCGAGGGGATTAGTATTAGGACCTTTTTCCCTCCCCCTCTTTTTTCTGGTTTTAGATACATTTTTTTTTCCCCTTCCCTCCTGGCCAGACATGGATGTAGAGTGACGGCGAGACCGGTTCTCCCTCTTCCAGAGTATAACCCTCCTTTCTTTCCTCGTCTACTCCAGTTTTTCCGCATCTTCCCTGCCACACATGAGAGTCATGAAAAGCAGCCCCCGTCTTTTTTTGTCCTTTTTTCATCTTAACGCATAGCAAGGAGAAGAAAGTTCGTCCAGCGCTTCTCTCCGGCTTTTTTTTCCCTTTTACTTGGTTGGTCGAGAGAGAACGACTGACTTCCCTTACCTCGTGCTTTGTGGGGAGCAAGAATTCCCTTCCCCCCCTTCCCCCTTAGTGGTCGCCTTTTTTTACCACGATGATTGAATAGAGCCTCTTAATTAAAGGAGATTCTTTAAACCCTTACCCACATAGTTTTTTTTTCTTTCTCGGAGAATTCCCTCCCTTTTTTTTCCACTAAACGAAATACTCGTCTTCGCGAACAACGTGCACCACGAATCTCAATTAACTCTCTTTTTTTGGCCCGGAGGGGGACGACCAGAGATGCATACCCCTCCAACAGGGTCCCCTTCCCTTCACTAAGGTAGCGGGTAACTCCATCTGAAGAACACGATGACACTTCGGCCTTTCTCAGCGCAAAAAAGAACCCTTCCGGGTTTCTGTTGGGACTGTAGCCTTTCCCTTCTTTTTCTAAAGGAAGCGGAGCAGGTTCTTCGGCGGTTTTCGCGTTTTTTGTTGTTCAGTAGATTTATGGATGGGAGGCCCCCCCCCCCCCCCCCCCCCACCCGAAACGAAAAAAGATGGCCGCTCCCTCCCCCCGAAACACTTTTCTCAGATGAGAGGAGAGGAAGACACCCTCTTCTCCGGGAATTGGCCCCCCCCCCCCCCGCATACCCCGCGGGAGGAGCCTTTTACTTTAAAGGGAGTCTCTTACCCCCCCCAGCCGCGCCAGATCTAGCTCTTGCTATTAATTCCCCCCCCCCCCCATCAAGGGGTTGAAGCTCGTTCCTTCCCCATACTTTTTTTCTGGATCATTTGAATCCTCCCCCTCGGCGAACTTTTGGTTTGGTAAGTATTAAGCTCACCCCACTCTTTCTTCCTCTCACCTTAAAGCAAATAGGAGAGGATTCCTATTTTCTCTCTTTTTCCTTGAAGCTACCCCCCGTTCAGGCTGCGGAAAAAATAGAGACTTTTTCTTCTCGGAGCGGAGCCCCCCCTCTTCCCTTTCTTTGCCCCCTTTCCCGAAAAAAGATGGTCCTTTTTCTTCTCGGTTTACTTTCTGGGGCTTTCCTCCCCTGCCAAAGATAAGGAGGTCAGGGGCTTCCCTTTCCCCCCTTTACGAGATGAAAAAAGCAGATATTCCTTCTTTCCCCTTTCTAGTTTTTCATCTTCTTTTTTTTTGTTATGGGGTTAGGAGTTTTTTCTCCTCCGTCCAGAGGAATGATTCACCTCTTTTTCTGGAACTAGAGAGCTTCTCCTTCCTCCCCCCTACTCCCCCCCCAGGCGAGGGATGTAGTATTATGATAGACCGCCGCCGCGAGTTCCCCTCCCCCCCCCCCCCTTTTATCTCGCGAAGCCCCTCTTTCTTCCTTGAGCGCGCGACCATCAGGAATCTCGCTGTGGGAGCCCCCCCCCTCTTTTCCCTCCCCTCCAGTCGTAAGGATATATATATTGTCATCCTCCCGTTGTTTTTTTTTTTCTCTGATATCGACCTGTTTCCCCCAAAAAGGTGAAAGAAGTGTCCCAACAGCTCTCTTTCTTTCCCCCTTTCTTCCTGCTCTCACAGGAGAGATGAGGAGATCGTAGGTCACGCCGGTTTTTTTCCTTCCCCCCCTCCTCTCCATTTCTCTCCCTCCATAATTGGTCTTACGTGCTTCCCGTATCGGGAGGGAGAAGATAGGAGGAGTTCCTGCGAACCTCCCCCCTCTTTTCTTTCCCTACAGAACACCGTCTTTACTCTTTCCCGTGAAAGTTTACATTTTTTTCCACCCTGTAATATGAGGGGGGAAAGCGAGATACCTTGGGTTCTTTTTTTCCCTCTTATATGGGATTGAAAGAAACACCTCCCTCCTCTTCCCGGAATGGTGAACTGAAGGGAGAAGAGCCTCCTCCCCTTTCGGGAGATCTGTTTTTGCGACATTTTTTTTTTTCGGTGATAAGTAAGGCGGTAAATAAGATCGATTTTCTTTTTTCTTCCTCACCATAGTGGGGTGTGAGAGTATACTACACTTCCTTTTTCCTTAGGTTTTGAAGTACTCCGGCGGATGGGGAAGGGAAGGAACGAGAGGAAACGAATGGATTTTTTCTCTTTCCTCTCCCCCATTCTAGATAGGAAGGTGGGATTTTCTCCTTTCCGAGAAAAAGGATAAGAAAATGCCACTGGCCCCTGAATAAAGGAAGTGGAGGACTATCCTTC
>Ga0179593_1626501_pt1 | contig 11155 bp, 11 predicted proteins | sample CZODoug2_1_08_16_FD_185931 | JGI IMG/M metagenome (GOLD analysis project Ga0179593, IMG submission 185931) | Vadose zone soil fungal communities from Angelo Coast Range Reserve, California, USA - CZODoug2_1_08_16fungal (PacBio error correction) | ecosystem: Environmental > Terrestrial > Soil >... | reverse complement strand
CCCTCTCGATGCTCTCACAGCTCGCTCGGTTACGCCCCCCAAAGAGGCTGGGCAGGACCCCGACCCGCCTTTTTTCGAGTTCAGCTCAGAGCTTTTTTCGGAGGCGTCGCGCCTCCTTTGCTTCATTTCTTTTCTCCTTTCTCCTTAGCTCTCCCGAATTTTTTGGCGATAAATAACTCCGGCGCAGCGTGGTTTCTCCTAACGCACCTTTTTTCTGTGAGGATTTTCACGCCCTCCTTTTCCCAGGCAATTAAGTCTCCCATATGACGTGCAACTATCGATCCGATTTATGGTTTTTACGGTGTCCGTGGTGGGGCTCACAACTTTGAGGAGACACCTAATCCCTGTTTTTTTCCCTTATTTCCCGGAATTCCCCCTTTCATCCGCCCGTCCGCTGGGGGTGTTTAATGTCACCATGGTTTGAGTTCGCTCAATGTCGGCTCGGCAGTTCCACCCCCTTTTCCTCTTTTCGGCTGCTCGGCCGCTGTTCCCGACCTGCCTGTCCTGTAAAAAGGACTTTTTTTGCTACCGCTCTTCTCAATTAAATTTCCTCCCCGAGTCTTTAAGGGATTAAGTTCCTCTCCTCCACGGCTGAGAGCTTTTCGGACCCTGCTCGTTTGTTCCGTGCGCACTCCCCTCCCCAGTGAGCGTTTGAACCCGTGCCACCGAGGTGAGTGAAACCCCTTTCATTCCGCCCCAAAACCCCCCTTATTACGCCGCGGTTTTTTACGACTGGAGACGGCGTGTCAACCCTGCAATGGGGAACTTTTTTGAAACTGTCACCCCCTCTCTTGCTTCCCCCTAGATAAATTGCCCATCGATCAGGCGGCCCCCCTCTCATTTACCGTTTTCTCCTCCGGAGGATGGGGCCCTTTTTTTCATCCTTCCCCCGAAGATCTTTCGAGCGGAAGCCCGCTTCTGTTCCTCGCTTGCGAGATTTCTCGCTAGCAGTCTTCCAATTTCTGTTTTCCCTTCCAAGCTTCTATTCTTCGGGCTCTGACCCTTCCCCAATCCTCTTTATGACTAGGCGGCTGAGCGTTTGAGCCTTTGCAAAAGACTGCATTTTTTCCGTCTTTCCGCTTGCATGTTTTTGCCCCCGTGGTCCCTTCTTATGACATTCGACTTGATCCTTTTCTCACCGCCATTGGGTAGTTACAGAGATGCGGGGATTTTATCGATATGGAATTCTCAGGGGCTTGCTTTGTTTATCTGCTTTTTTGTTTTGCCTCTTTGTGCGCGTTTAAATATGGAGGGTCTGTCGCACCCCCTTAAGCATGATCCTAGACTGAGAGTTAATTTAACGTCCCCCGAGCCGCTTTCCAGGCACGGTATTACGGTCTCTTCTTAGTCCCGGTTTGAGTTGTCCACGGCACCCGGTGTAAGGTGGCGTCGCTGATCAGGGTCTCCGTGTTTCTGTCGAATTCTCCCTCACGTTCTTTTGATCTGCCGTTAGTTTTCCCCCCATGAATGTTGTCCGACCACTCACAATATTCTGGTTTTTTCTACATAGGCTTGAAGGGCGAGTTTCTTCCGGGCCTGCAGATTGCCTCACCGGTTTGGGTTCCTTTGGCACTCTCTCTCCTCATGTCTTCTCGTCGGTTCTTTTCTGGCGCGAATTTTGAGCCTAAAGCACCTCAAAAGTTTCTTTCTTTTTCTTTCTTTTTTCGTATTTTTCAGTAGCTTCGTTCCCCTCCAGTTTCAGTACGCAATGTTCAGGTGGGTTTTCGGGGTATGTTGAAAACTGTGGATCTCCCATTTCCCGCCCCCTTCCAGGTGAGATAGTCTCTTTCTTAAAAATGCGCGTAATCTCTGACTGGTTTTCCCTTGATTCGGTGTTTTTTGAAGCTACGCATTCGTGCCGTGGCTTTTAGAGCTTCTCAATCGATTTATTGAGAGGATTTTCTTCCTGCAGTGGCTCCCGCGCCTTGACGCCGTCCATTCGGTTGCCCTATCAGTCATTTAATTAGCTTTTCCATCCCGCTCTTTCACATCAGTGACATTAGAGACTCTGCTCAGTAGTCTTCCCCCCCCTTGTCCCCATTCGCAAAATTTCGTGTTGAATCACGCGGGACAAACCCATTTTTGCCCCTTTCCCATTAGCGTCCGGCCTTCCTCTCCCTGAATTACGTCCGAGATCACATGTTACATCAGAGCCTCTCCGTCCCCAAGACGCCCATTTTTTTTTTTGCGAGCGGGGTCTCTCTCTTTTCCTTCGTTTTTTGACCCACATCCGTGGATGGGCGTTTTTTTGCCCTCCTCGAGACTCGATGTGTCTCTGCCCGTTCCCTTCCCCATCTCCAACCAACCGAGAATTTCTCATCATTTCCCAACATGTTATGAGGTTTCCCGCTTTTCTTTTTTGTTTTCTCCGTCTCCCACTTTACTGTTCCTCCCTAAACCCACTATCAGGGAGCTCTCTTTGAGCCATCTTGCTTTTAAAGCTTCGGGAGTACCTAATTACATTACGGCTTAAGAGTAGGAGAGGAAACGGTCTTTCCCCCGACCCTTTCCCCGGAGATGAGAAAAAGCTCCCGACTGGCTCTATTTTCCTCGAGTTAGCCAACGCCTAAGAAGGCAGTAGTCCCGATTCCCACCCACCCGGGCAAGGAAACCCTTCAGCCTCTTGCTAACCTTTTTTTCGCGCCAGATACAGGATGCCCCTTCAGGTCTCTTAATTGTCCCGGTGCGAGTGTTACTCGTTTCAGGACCGATGCGATTTTGGAATAGGTGAATTTGCTCCCATCCGGGACTTACGCAAGAAATCCCTCCTTCCTCGCACGCGTTTGACTATTCCTGGGGATGAGGAACACCTCCTCCGACCTTCATCACTCTCTATCGATAGGATTAAAGACACCACGCAATCGCCTATACACCACCGATGCGCACCGGTTCACTTAGAGGCTCAGGCTTTAAAACTTTGCTCCGCACTGGCTCGCCCCCCCCTCATTTATGGAGTAAGTCCTTTTTCACTCTTGTAAAAATCGTCCCCTTCCCCCCCAACACCCTTCCCGAAATACAGTGACGGTTCGTTTTTTCGACAAGCGGGTGCCTTAATCAGACGCCGGCCCCCACCCCTTATGCCCATCTTCGTCCCCTGTGACCACAACATTTTTTGCGGAACCCGTCGATCACCGGCCCCCTTCAAGACGTTCATGACTTGGTTCATTGCCCATCACCCTTGCGTTCTTTTCAGCCAGAGCCGTGGAAGGCTCCCGCCCTCGAAAGCCGCCTCGCAGTTCCACCCTCGAGACAACCCATGGACAGACGACGGACTGCATGCGAGCACCATTGTCCCCGATTTACTCCCCCACGTCATTTCTTATATCGTTCCTGACTTTTTATTCAACGACAGGTACCTGGACCCACTCACATGGCCGATTTGCGCCGGCCCTCCTTGCCGCATGCCCTCTTACAACGCCCATCCAGCCCCTACCCGAGCGATTCCATCGATTTTTTGAAAACGCTACCCGCGAGTTCCTCGTCTCATATCTCTTGACTTTTTGATTAATTTTTCAAATTCTGCTCTCGTGACCTCGTTCCCGTCCCGGCTATTGATCTTGGATTTCCTTTGCCAGAACCTTTGAGACGACTCCTTTTTGAGAGGGAATCCCCCACGGAGTGCGGCCTCCCCCCCCCTTTCGCTCCCCCCCCCCCCCCGTCATATCCGCTCTTGCTGAGTGCAGAGAACTCTCCCCTGTCAGCCTCCTGGATCGCCGGTCCTCCTCACCATGCGGTTTTTTCTTGTCCCGCCCGTGCGCCCCCGTCCTTCAGTTTCCCTTGCGGCCCCCTTTCGAATGAAGAACTTTCTCCATTTCGTTCCCCTTCCACGTCGGCCGTTCTCCAGATCTCCCGGTTATTTCTCAAATTCTCGATGCGATTGTTGTGCGCGGCGCTTCCTCAACCCGTTTTCTGTCTCATTTCAGGCTCCCCCCCCCAAGGGTTTGATGACACTAGCCTCCGTTCCGCCTGACAAAGCTTTTTGCCCACCGCTCCTTTTCCATCTCGGTGACTTGACCTTTTGTGTCCCTTATCACAGAGCGGTACCGTTGTCGTCATTCTATGGGGATCCTGGCAACATGGCTGCCCTTAGCTGAAACTGGTCCCTTTTTGCGACTCACCTCCCTCTTTCGTTACGTGCTCGTCCTTCTTTCGTTGCCGATCACGATTGCTTTCCGTGCGGGGGATACAAGCCTTGCGTCCCTCCGCCAGCCTTCTGAGGATACATGCTCTCCTCTTCGGTGCCGGAATAAAAATGGCTCTCCTTTCGCACGCCCCTCCTCCAGATTGCCCAGCTTTATTGCCGCACCACCTTCTAGTCCGCATCCGCCCCCGTCTGCTAGAAATGCTGTCGATTTCCCAGAACGGCTCGTTTTGAACAGCAGCGAGGCCTCGGTGCTCTCCCGTTACCCTTTCTCTCATCCTCTCCTTGTTTTTTTGAGATTCTCTCCTCGATTTCTCGTCCCCACCTTCTTTTCAGACCCCTTGATTTTTTTCACGGAATCCATTACATTTCTCGGTCGACCGAGTTGGGACGGTGGTCATCGGCGCAATTTTGTGTATAGTGGGGGTCCCTTCCATTTATTTCTTGCTATAATACCTTCACTTTGGTTCGCACCGAATCGGCGGCAGAGTGGGCCTTAACGTCCCCCTTTTTTAGATTCACCGGGACGGATGCATGTACATCGTCTCGGCAAACTACACTTTTTAATAAGAGAGCACGATGAATTTAGAGTTGTGAAGGGTTTTTCCCCCCCGGACCCTCCCCCGCCGTTTCTTTCCACCCCCCCATGCTTGCCCATCTCCAATGACGTTCCATGCCAAGGAAGCCCGCTATTCCTCTGTTGTTAAGTCCAGGCCTGACCTCTACGTTCAGCAATTCCCCACAGGATTGTTTTTCACCGCCCCCCTTTGTATCCGGTGAAAGGTCTTCCCGACGATTCAAATCTTTTTGAGACCTCCTCCCCCCTGCTCCCCTTCATCAATTTTCTTTGTTGAAGAGGAACGGCTGCAGTTCTTTTTCCCCCTCCCCCTGTCTCTCCCTCTTTTTTTCTTCTACGGTCTCCGACGGGCTACTGCCGCGGTGAGCGTTAATTACGAAGCCCTCGCTCGCCGAATTTAACCATCCCCATTTTTTTCTTCCGGGCTTCGCCCCTTCGCCGTCTTTTCTACGTTCTTTTTTTGAAAACTGGCTGATTAGGACCGCTTGTTGACAAATCGACAGTGGGACTTAAATCGCTCCTTCGGTTGGCACAAGATAGTCGCGTATATTCTTTTTTTTCGCTCCAGGGGTGATGGCGAGAACCCTGAGATCCCTTTCCCTCGGTCTTCCTTTTCTCGGGTAGTATTCCCTGAGATACCTCGCTTACCTCGGGCTTCCTCACGTCGGTCACGCTTCCTAAGGTTTCTCGGGTCGTCCCACTTTCAGCATCCCTTCGCCCTCGCGTGTGTATCCTGTTTTTCATTTTTGATCTGACTGCCTTTCTTTGATTGTTGAGATTTTTTTAAAGACACTCGAGGGTCTTTTTGCCGGCAGGAGTCTTTTTTTGAGCACCTTCACCTTCCCTTGGCAGCTGTACACCAGCCGGAGGTGCCCCAGTTTATCATAAAAGAATTTTCGTTACGCTCTTTTTTGTGTATGGAAGGCAGTCCGTTATTCTGTTGGCTGGTGTATATCGTTGCAGATAGTTTTCACCGCTGCGATATGAAGCTTTAAGCAGAAGGCTTCTATGTTGCGCTTTTTTTCGCCTTCTCTAGGAGTCTGCATTCCCCATTTTTATGAGAAACCCTTTCCGGTGATCGGCGTTCGCAGGTGAGTGGTGTACCCTCCTGACTCCAGCGGCCTTCTTTGGACGGGCGCGTTAGGTAGTGCGACCCTTCAGTAGCGTACGGTTGTTTCCGTATAGTCTTTTCGCCCGCTGTTACAAGCGTGAATCGGGATCGCGCGCCACTAATCATGCTTTTATTTCGGTCAATGTCGCCGCAGTTTTTTTTTTTATTGAGCAGATGCTAAAACGGTGACGCCATTGGGGTTTCGGAGATCTGATTTTTTTTCACATCCCCATAGGCACTTCCGTAAGGGTAGGCTTCCGTTCATTCCGCGGAATCCCGACATTCCCTAACCCTATTTCGTTCGGGGATTTTGACAGGCCAAGTGATATGTTCTTTCATCGAGTTTCTTTCACGTCGCTCGTGCAGTGGCTGATGAGTAATTGAATTCCCCTTTTTAATCCGCACCTTTACGCATCCCAGGTTTTTCCTCCGCGTGGATAGGGCGACTGCCAAATTCTCCCTCTGGTCTGAATTTGTTCCCCCCCTTTCCCTCGGCGGCGTTGTCACACTCCTGAAGGAATGTTCCTATTCTTTTTTGGTGCTTACGGTCATAGAGCGCGACACTTAAGTCGGTGGTAGTACTTCTTCCCCTGACTTTTCCCCCCGAGACTTGATAGAAGGACCTTTCTTGAAAGACGGAGACACTTTCCTTCCTCCCCTCCTCCTTTTTTTTCCACTCATCGTAGGAATGCTGAGAGAGAGTCTTTTCTTTTTGCCCACCACGTCCCCCGTATAGTGAGATGAATCCTCCTGACTGATTGGACCAACGCAAACCTTGTGTCATCTGTTTCGATCGCCGATGAAGAATGTCAAGATTCGGGCACGGCTGTATCAGAGCTTTTTTCCCCCCTTCGCCAATGTCTCTCTTTCCCCCCCCCTTTGTGTTGATCTCGACTCCCCCCTTCTCCTCCAAAGGGAGTCTGGGCAATCTAGCTCTTCTGTCAAGCTCCTCGGTCCAGGGCGGAGGGCATCTTTTTAATACTCAAACCCTTTCTTGCTGGGCCAATTCTTTTTTATATCGCACGAAATTTGAGCTTGTTGGCACTTGTTTTTTGCTTCACTCCCAGCCTTTGTCTCGCGCGAAGCCGCTTCCCGCTCGTTTTGGAGATAAATATTTTTCCCCTCCCTGGCTTCCAATATGGACGGCGTGTCTTTTTATCGTTGTAAAAAGACGCCCCTGATGTTTCTGACCCCTTCCACCGTTCGTTCCCCTCTCCTTATGCCCTCTAAACGAATGGACGAACTCGTACGTTCCAAATTTCCCCGGAAAACAAGGTCCCCCCTCCCCTCTATAGATCTAGGGACCAGTTGAGTCTTCTCACACAACCTGTTTGTTTTTTTCGTTGCTTACATCTGGCCTGTGGATCCTCGCGTTTCGTTCGAGCGATGTGATTTCCTGTCGATGATTCCTTCTTTAAACTGCACCGAGCCTCCCTTTTGAGAAATTGGTTATGCAAAATTTTTCCTCGACCCGACCTCCGTCGCATCGTGCAGCGAAGAGGATTTAGAGCATCCTTTTCCCCTCCTCCCTCGCTCTGTCAACCGGAACTTTCAGGCCGGCCATGCGCGCCAAGTGATCATCCTTTGCTCGCACCACCCTATGATGGCGTGTTTCGTCGTAGACCTCTCCCCGCCCTTCCCCTCCAAAGCATCAAATCCGTGAAGGTAGTGACTTTCCTCCCCGCCGGGAACCCATGACACTCCAAGCCCTCCACCGCGATGCGTTTGTCGCTTCCATCTTTCACCAATCACCGAAAGCCGCCCCCCCGTGCACCTTGTCGACGCCCTGACTTTTGACCCTTGAACAGTTACGCCTTTTTTCACTCTCCGTTGCAATCTTCCGGGCGCTTTCCCCCCCCCCGCGCTACCTAGCCACGGTCCCCATTCCCTCAACGCGATCCCACTCCAATGCGACGAGAGCACCATCCGTGTCCGACACGCATTTTCTGTGGGATATCTTCCCCGCTTCGATTCCCTCCTGCCCAAGGAACGACTGGGCAACCCTTCGCCTCTTGCCTCCCTCTCACCGGAAAACGCTTCCCCTCTTCCAACGCAACAGCGCCCCCAATCTCACTTCTCATCCCTGAGCGCTGCCCCTTGAAACCGGTGCCCCACCGGCCTGAGCATATGGTCTTTGTTTTTTTCCTGCCGCTCTTCCTGTCTCTTCCCTCGTTCAGCCCGCGTGATCAGAGATCGCCTAGCGCCAAGGGAGCTTACTCTGTGGACGGATCGGCTGGTGTCGCGCATCATTTTTTTTCCTTTTTCGTTATATTACTGTATGATGTCTCCTCCTTGCCCCTGTAGTCTTGATCCTCTGACGGTCCTGTTCCCGTCGCCGCCTTTTTCTTAAAACCCCCCCGACAGGGCGCGCCATGCGGGTCCCGACCCCCCTTTCTCCGCGTTTTTTTTCGCCTTGTTGTTTCTTTTCTAAGACTACGTTTCCCCCTCGGGCATCTTCCCCTCGCCTTGCACGAGGGCCACGAAAGACATCTTTCTCTACAAGCGGTCGTGCTTGGTGTGATCTGGCATCCCCTCCTTCACGAGTATGTGCTCCGTTTTGGCCCCCCTTTTCCCTGTAGGGAAGGTAAGCCTGGAATCACCTAGGTCTACCCTCTCCCTTCGGTACACCAACCTCAAAGAATTTATTGTCCCGGGCGACGGCCGCCGCCCCTTTTTGCCTTCCCTTGAATTTTTGGTTTCTATCAGTGTACTGTAATGTTTGACGTCTTTTTTGTTTTGGATATTTTATTTTTTTTTATCATGTGATTTAATAGTTATAGCGCCCCGGTGCCAATGGGTCGCTTCCCAAACCCCGCCATCTTTTTTCTTCTAGAGATGAAATTGTAGTGGAATCCGAGGTCGAGAGTTCCTCCGTATCATTTCGCTTACCTAGAAACTCACTGAGTACGTTCCTCCCCTAACGGTCTTCCGATTCGGTATCCCGCGGGAATCCCCACCTCTCTGGTATTGACACTAAGGGAGAAGACTTCGATGAGCAAACATTTAGCCCTGCCCCACTCCCCGTCCTCCCAATGGGTAGGGTGGCCTACCTCACACCGCGGCCTCTGAGGTTAGAACCGACGTTGTTTCGGGAAGCTTTGCATATTTTATATACCTCTTTTTTTGGTGAGGTTCCTTAGCAGCTGCCTCTAAACCACATAATCCCCTCCTTTCTCCCCCGGAAGGCTGATGGCAAGGTACACTCAAGATGTCTATTTCATCTTTGGAATGTAGAGCGACCATTTTCGGAATCGGCAGTGCGTGAATGGAGGGTTCTGCTACCCTTTTGGTTGGGATTAGTCACTACGAAATCTCGACCTTCGCTGGGTTGCCATCCACGAAGTGCGAATCGGTCTCCACTTTCCGTAGGCTCCGGCCTCTCGTGCTCGGCAACGACCGTCTCAGATGCTTTCCCCGAGAATGGCTTATTGTGAAAGGGGGTTCTCCCCCAAGTGGGCTTCGCGGCTGGTTTATGCTTTACCAGCCTTTTCCCTTTGAGTCCACTCCCCCTCAATGAAGTGACTGCCACGGGTCGCCTCGGTCCCCCCCTTCTTGATTTTCCTTTTTCCCTTCGGCTTTCTATTCCTCAATTCTTCTTCTTTGGTTGGACCCCCAAAAGTTGTCGGGCCTTGACCGGAGTTCCCTCCGATTTTCCTCCCTACGGGCCTGTTTTGGGAGACCGCGGGCCAGGAACCTCGGGTTTCTTGACTGTTAAGCTTAATTTGCGCAATACCCTTCGTTGCCCTTTCCATCTTGGTCCCACTTCTCCTTTTTCCGATGGGGCGCACGCTCCCTTGCGTTGGAAAGAACCCCTCTTTTACTTTCTATAGCGGCCCTGGCAAACGATTCATGCGTTAGTCCCCCCTTCCTCCTCTTGAGCCTGGGATCCCCGCATGGTTGAAGGGAGGACGTTCCGCTTGGATAGTCCTTCGAGGCGGATGCTTTTCATCTCTCTTATGATCAGTTCCTCCCGCGCGATATTTGGTGGCGTTGAGGATGTTCGCCCCTTATGTGGATCCCTTCTCTCTTCTCTTTGGAGATTCCTCGATCCTCCCCTTTCGCAGCGCGGACTCCGGTTCCTCCTGTCCCGTGTGGAGCTGCTTATTCCCCCTGTCTCAATTATGCCTCTTAGTACCTCTTTGCAGCTCATGGCGTCTCAACTTTTGCATCGCCTGCTGTGGATTGTTGCGATTTAAACGATTCATTCTTTTGTCCTTGGCTACTCCCCAGTGTTTTTTCCATGTCTTCCGCTTCCCCTTTTCCGTTTGAACCTTCTTGCGTATTGACGAGGATCTCCTCACCGCCATTCGTTCATCATCCTATATCTTTCCTTTCCAGCCGTTCTGTCAGAGGGTTTTGTCGTATAAGCGGCGTCACGATGCGCTGGCGAAGTGCCAGCATGCTCTTCGTTGCTCGGACTCTTTCTCACTTTAGTTCCTGGTCAAGGAACCCCCCGCCGTTCAGGACTCGTAGATTCCCGGTGCTCTGTCCCACGTCGTGGTTTCACAGTGTTTTTCCTCACTTCTTGGAGCCTTCCTTTGCTTGAACGGCTTTCGAAAATTACGAACCGTCCCACGTTTATTTGTCTATGCCGGCGCTGACGAGGCGCGTTTCGCTGACACCCATCTTGGTTTTTTTTTTCTATCCCCCCGTCGATTCACCCTTGGCGAAGTATGACTGCCCCTTCAGTGCCGGGATTTCCTCTTGTGTACTGGATCCCTGCGCTTGAGGGTACCTCTCCGGCCCTCTTCTGCGTCTCATGGGTCTTAGAAGTTGTGTACCGCATCCCCGCCTTTTCTCCCCTGATTCTTGCTTGATTTTCTTTGGGCATTTGTCGTCATTCATCCTTCCCCATTTCCACGTTCAAGCATCCTTATTGCAGCTTCTGAACTCACCACCAGCAAACGATAACTAATGTGTGGGCAGCGCTTATTGCGAAACCCCTTTAGCGACGTTTTTCTTCCCTTGCCCTTTCGAGGCGGCCCTAAACTAGTTTGCGATTAGGTTACCCGTTATCTCGCGCGCACAGTAATGGTCGTGGGAGTTCTTTCTTCTCGTCTTCCCCCTGCGGGACCTTTCTTCGCCCGTTCCTTCCGTGCCGCCGCACTGCAGCGAACTTTCGCTTCACTCACGATTAAAGCCCAGTCTCCCGCGCTCTCCGGATCTGTTGCGGTGCCCACCGGAAGTCTACCTTTTTTCTTCGGTCAATTCGAGATGTTCCCCCTACCCCCATGTTTTAAACTGCTAGAAATTCGCGTCTCTCCCGTTAATGCCGCAGGTCCCTTGTGAAATGATCGTCAAAGTTTCTTTCGGACTCTAGGTTGGG
>Ga0179593_1477214_pt1 | contig 11155 bp, 16 predicted proteins | sample CZODoug2_1_08_16_FD_185931 | JGI IMG/M metagenome (GOLD analysis project Ga0179593, IMG submission 185931) | Vadose zone soil fungal communities from Angelo Coast Range Reserve, California, USA - CZODoug2_1_08_16fungal (PacBio error correction) | ecosystem: Environmental > Terrestrial > Soil >... | reverse complement strand
AAGCGCTCGTGCGTTTTGGAAAAGTTCCCCTCCCCCGCCGTTAGGACGTACTCCCTAACCCCCCCTCTCTCCTCCACTGCCCTCTCACCCCCCCCCCCCCCCCCCGACTCTCCGGGAATGTTGCTGATTTTCCCCCCCCTTCCCTCCCTTTATACTTCCCTTGAGGGGGTTTTCCTTTTTTATCCCTTTTCCACATAACTAACCCCCCTTTGTTTCGAGCTCCCTTCCAGACGGATCTTTTTTTTGTAGACGAAAAAGTCCCACCCTCAACCTCCCTTTGCCCCGTTTCGCGCGAAGGGATTTCGATCCCCCTACGTTATATCAGAAAGCTTTGCTTTCCCTTTTCCTGCAGCAAGAAACCGTCATTTCTCGCGCACCCCGTTTGTTGTCCCCCCAGGTTTGCGCGGCCCCCCCACTTTTCCTAACCCTTTCGTTTTAATTGATAAGTAACTCGAAGCAACCTTTGCCCCCCCTCTCCTTGCGGCAGATTTGCTTGCAACCTTTTTATCTCTAGAGAACTGGGACCGATTCGCACGGCCGCTACTTATTTTGCTCCCCCCCCCCGGTGACTAGTCCGTTTTTTGACCCTCCTTCTTCCTTCCATTCGGACGAAGTTGGTCAGCTCGCTCTGTGCCCTTCGGAACCGAATGTGCTCTCCCCTCCTACGGTCACGTGCAGATGAGTTTTCTTTCGTGCCTCCCCTCACAGCTTTCTTTCCCCCTTAGCAGTCCCCGGACGAGCGAAAAGACACTTCCTTTTTTTTTTTTGAACTATTCCGGAGCCGTCTTCCGGGCCCCCCCCCGTCTGCCCTTGAAGTGTGGACTAGGCAGCGCTTGCACTTCTTGTGTAATCGGCGCATCGGATTTCTCCTCAGCTCCTTTTTTCCCAGATGGTCGCGGCCCTTGTATCTCATCTTCCCCTCCTTTTATTTGGATACGAGCGATTCAGTCACGCACTTTGCTGTTTCCTTCATGAGGATTTCCGGTTAAACGAGAAGATTGCCCCCTTTTTTGTTCGAGTTTGGTCTGTCCCGATTCATGCTCATAATTAGACCCCCCTCTTTCCTCCCTGAGTTAGCTTTTCCTCCTTTTCTACAAAGATGAATCCCCCCTTTGTGGAACCTTTCTTTTTTTTTTCGCGTTAGCGGCACGACATGTCGCCTCTTGTCTTTCTCGATGCAAGAAGTGTGGTTGTTTCTTTATTGAATGGTTTGTTTAAAGCGCCTCTCGACTATTTTTTTTTACGATATCCCCCTCTGAGTTCTCCCCCACCCCCCCCCCTCGGCGGTTTTGACGAAAGTTCACTACAAAATGAGAAATCGTCCCCTCTCTCCCTTCTCTTCTTATAGAGACACGAGTGTCTCCACGCCCTGGCCCCCCCCCTCCCCCACTCCACCAGAACAATTTATAAACTTTAGACTACAGTAACCCCGATTTGGTTCCCGTTACGTGAGCTTCCGTTTCCCCCCCAGCTATGACCCCCTCCCTCATGTTAAACCTCCCCCCCCTTCCTTTCTTGTCCCAGATTAACAGATCCGACTTCATTTTCCCCCTGAGTCCGCTGAACTTCTGTTGAGATTTTTCCCCCCTGATTTACGCTCAAAGCCCCCCCCCTCCAAGACGGCTTCGGCTCCAGTCGTTTTTCCCCACTCCTCCCCCTTCCCTTTTCACCCAAAGTGCAGAGGCCGGCACCATGTGTTTTTTTTGAAGACGTGAGCAGCAGGCAGTTCGCCCGTTTTCTTCTTCTATAACGCCGTTCCTTAAGACCTGGCGGAATTAACTTTTCCCCTTTAACTCCCCCCCTCTATCATTTCTCTTTCCCCAATGCCGAGTCCCCTTCCTTTTTCCCTCTTTCCCTCAGTGTAACAAAAGCCCATGCCGCTCCCCCTGCCTGCCACGCAGCACCCGGCTCCCGGATGAAGTTCCCGCGCCACCCCCCCCCCCCCCCCCCCCCCGTAGATTTCATACGACTCACCCCAGTTTTCACCCCTTTCCCCCCCCGCCTCAAAAACGCTCAAATGTAGACCTCCTGAATCGACTTCTTTTTTCCCTTTGCCGCCTGTCTGGAATTTCACTGACAGCTCAATTCTTTTTTTTCGAGGATTTTAGTCGCGCGGCTACCTCACTCCTCCCTTTATCGGACTGGAAGGCGCCTGAGACCGCCCGTCCGCAAGCTCCTTCCAGTCGGCACCTTCAGACCAGATACCTCCGCTGTTCCTTATTCCCTTTTTTTCAAGTTTCTTGGTCGCTGCCGTCCAAGTCCCCCCCGCCCTCCCTTTTGCCGTGCGATTTTTTGCGGTCGCCTCCGAGCTGCTACTTTTTTCCTTATTTTTCTCCTAATAAGTTGTTTTGATGAGATGTCTCCCCCCTCCCGCGGCCTCGGCTTCGACCCCCCCCTCTTCCTACTCTCCTTCTGAGGTGGAGATGAATACTTCCATTCCCCTCTTCTTCAGGTGCGATGGAATGCAATCCTTTTCCTTCAGGCCCCTTTTCGGAAAGTATTTGCGCTGGGAAGATGTGGACCTCTTTTTTCCCGGTAGTGGAAGGTCGGAAAATGCCTGCCTTTAGCTTTGCGTTTAACGCTGTTGTCGTCGTGCCCCCCTTCAAGCGTAGACTTCCCCCCCCTTTTCCCCCTTCGTTGATTCGCTTCGTGCTTTTTCTCTGAGCCACCCTATACTTCTCAATAAGCTCCCTTTGAATTCTGGTGTCTCTTTTTTTTTCTTTTTTTTTCCTTTCTTTCCCCAGGGTTTTCAATTTTTGTGAGCCCGCTTGAAGAGATGATTTCCTGCCTTTAGATAAAATAGAGTTTCTTTGCACGGGACCGTTCCCCCCCTCCTCTTTCCCCAGGCCTTAATCGACGGCTCCTGCTTTCCTGCTTTAACTTTCCTCTGCGCTCTCTTCCCTGCTCGATCCGGCTAACAGGTGTCGGGGACGTCCTCTTCGCTTTTGTTTGCATGTGTTTGCGATTTAAGAGATTACGGGATGTCTTTCGACCATCCATTTCTTGCAGGGCATGCCCGTTTGTTCTTCTTCGGGGCGAAAGCTCAGCGGCCCGACTTTCTAAGGAGGCTCTTTCCCATGGTCCTGGGTAATACGCAGTCCCTGCATTTAACGGAGACCTCTAACTTAACTAGGCTTTTTTATTTCTCCCCATTCTAGTTTTTTTTCACAGTACTTTTTTATTTGTAGTTTTTTGTCCTAGCCTCTCTCTCGCCTCAGTGCGCGATTTGGCGCCGATTTTCCCTTTTTTTTCCCCTTTTCTTCAAGGCAGGCGAGTTCAGACTTTTTTTTGATCCGAGCCTGTTTTTTTTTTTCCCCCTTTATCCCATAGTAGCGTTCGTAACCCCCCTTTAATACCCCCCACTTGGCGACGTAGTCATTAATCCCCCTTTGTCTGTGGACCTTAGAATCTCCGCCCCCCCAAAAGGCTGTTCCAAAGAAAACCCTGATTAATCTTTTGGCATCCATGTAGCGTCGCCTAACGATCTCGAGGGTCGCCCTATAGGCCTAGGAGACTGACCCTGGCTGACCGGTCCCTGACAGAGTTCCATGCAGTCTTGCTAACACATGACCCAAGCCCCTTGCCTTTGCTTAGCTTAATCTCCAAAAATTTGTTCCCCTCATACTCGACCCCTATGTCCGACAGTCTCCCTCCACTTCGCCTTCGAGTATCCGCACAACCTTTCGACCCACAAGACGAGTCGACCCCTCCTTCCCCTGCCACCGGCCGCAAGGGACGCTGTTGACCTTTTTTGATCCTTTTCCGAATCCCAGTAACCAACCTGAAGTTCCCTTTTTCTCTTCCTGCTTGGATGCATCCATCCCCGGCTGCCAGCGCGGCCATCTGCAGGTAGACGGATTTTCTGACCTGATTTGGAATAGGACTGTAAATATCTGTTTGCTGACCAATCTCTCCCTCGCTTCCGTAATGTCAAGACTTTTTTGCCCCCGTCATCCCAGTTGTTGTGGATGCGGCAAGTCAACTACGTGCGACAGGCGTTCCGTTTTCTCGAAGACGCTATTAACATTTTTTTTAAGAGATGCTTTCCCTCCCCCCCCGATGAAACGGGAGCCCTTTGGGTAGCCTTTGTCTTTCGCTTTCCCCCCATCCGAAGTTCCCCCCCTTTGGTTCCCCCCGTCACCACCGGAGTTTTTCACCAGGTGCGCTAGCCTGGCCCCCCCTTTCTTTGCGGACAAGTCCCCAACGCGTAGGAGGAGCCCTGTCGCTTACCCCTTCTATATCCCTCTTTTCCGGCAACGCTGGGTGGCATGTGCTTACTTCAACCCTTCTCCACCGGCCGGAAAGGGGTGATCTTCCTTTTTTGTTTGTGATATAAAAAGTTTGGCTTTCCCCGGATGCCCCCTGACCCCCCCCAACCAAATGCTTTTGTCCTCCTTGGAGCAGATAGAGAGTCCTGCCTTTCTTCATGCGGCCCCTCTTCAAATCTTTTGTCCCGGCGCCCCGAAAATGAGTTCCAGACGCGCCCCCCCCCTATGGCCCGGGCCAATCCCTTTTTGGCCCAGTTTTCGGAAAAAACTCCATGTAGCACCCTGGGCAAAACCTTCTTCTTAATTGAATCATCCCAACTTTTATCTCCTTTTCTTAGCCGCTCCAGACCCCCGTCTACTTGAGTTTTCCCTGCCGTATTTCTGCGCTCCACAACACTTGTCCCGTCGAGGGTTAAGGTCCAGTTCAATTGCCTCCGAAGATAAGTGATAGTCATTTGGTCAGGCTGGAGATTCCCCTTTCTTTTGACGTCTGCGGACGACATAACCTTCCTCCGGCGTCATATAAGTCTTACTGGCCGGAGAGGGGACCGCGCCCCGCCTTCTTTGACCCAGGCCTAAAAGCCCGGATGGAAATGACCTCTCCCTTCCTCTTCAGTGACCTTGCGGCGACGGTCTTTTCCTCCCTACTCTTCAACGCTGAGCTTTGCCGGTGTTTCTGACCGGCATTTTGTTTTCGACCTACTCCGCTGTTTTTTCGCCCTCCGCGACGACAGTTTTTCTGATAGAAGGGGTACTTTTTCCCATTCTTCCCATGTTATGAGATTCATCGTACTGATTACACCGTGGTGTTCTTTTCTGAGTTCGGGCGCTGGTCTTTTCTAAACCGCGCAGCGCCTCTGGAAGAGGTTAGAGGTCCTCATCGATCATGGCCTCTCCCCCACCGCTCTGGGAAGCGACCCTCTATTTCGACCTTTTTTTCTCTCCTCTCCTGATGAAAAAGATGAAAGCACAGGTGTGATTGTACTACATCTTTTTTCGCGCTTTCCCTGGTCCAGCACGACATGCTTTTCCGCTTTTTCCTACTTTTTCTCGCACTCCTCTTCGGAGGTGTGTACCGCGTCCCTTCTTCAGTGGTAGTCCTGGACGTGACCCCCCCAGTGACCCTTTCGTTCGATCCGCCTTTTTTCTTCGGACCGCTTCTGACCTTTTTTTCTTCCCCTGAAGTCGCCCCTCGACCTTCCTCTCCTCTGAACGAGCGTTGCGCGTCAATGCCGCGATTACTACGACAACAACAAATTATACCTTATATCCGTAAAAAAGCACTTTTTTTTGAATGGAATTCCCTCCGTGCGCGCCCTCATTCCGGCGATGACCCCGAGCATACTTACCCTGATTCCGGTGCGTTCAACAGCTCCCGCCGCCATTTCCCCCCTGCCAGGAAATTGATGTTTACGAGAGGATGGGTCGGCATCGGACCTAGAAAAAACTTACATCGTAAATCGGCCACTAGACATTTTTTCGTCGGCCCCTCCTTGTCCCTCCTGCCTCTTGGTTTTTCAGAGGACCCCCTTGAACAGTACCCAAAGATCTACTTTATATCGCCTTGGTAATTCCCTTCGTACCTTCTCTCAGCCACGCTCCTGTTTCTTACCCTGCACTCGTTCATCTCCGACTCGTTTTAAACCCACTAACAATTGAAAACCTGTTTACACTCCTGTCTTCTCGCCTCCTCCCCCCCCGCCGATCCGCTGCGTTTCTTTCCACTTCGCAAGTGATAAAGCTCCAACCTCGACGTCACAGCTTTTGCGCGCTTTTTTGCATGGCGCGCTGAAGCTTCAACGAAAACGTTCTTCTTTTGATCCCTTGGACCGGATTTTCCGCCGGCCCATGATTTCTCCCCCGCCCCCAGCGATGCAGACCGCGGCATGAAGAGAGATGAATGCAGAAGAGCCTCTGAGGAAATAGTTCGCCCGACATAGTGCCGTCCCCGGTCCTCCCTCCCCTCCCCCTTTTGCTTTTTTTTGCACTTGATCCTCTTCTCCTGATTTGACGCCCGAATATCCCTCTTTCCCCCTATTTGTTAGTGAGGGCGTCTCCCCCAAGCCTGCGGCTCGTAGGTCCATCTTCTGGCTTGCCACCAATTCCTTTCTTCTTTTCTTCCGGCAGTGACCACGGGACTCCTAGTTTCCCTCCCCTGCCCCATGGCGATCAGGCCTCCCCTCCTTTCTGTGACGGTTCCCCAGGCTGCTGTCAGAATACTTAATAGTTTAATCAGCCCCAGTTAGCGTTCCTCCCCCACTTTTTCTTTTCGGAATCTCTTCACGCAGCCTGCGAGCCATTTTTTCCTTTTAAGAGATGTTGCGCGCTTCGGTGTTTTGCGCACCCCCTTACTCCTTCCTCACGAATCGGGGTTTCGACGTGCTTTTCGCGTGCATCTCGGGAGTTTCCCCTGCCACCTTTTTGTGCCAAACTAATGTCACAGTTCCTCCTTGAGTTTCGGAATCTCAATAGGTGGCTTTCCTTGTCTAGTTTCCTCTTAGGCCCTCTTATCCGTCGATACCCGATCGCTCTCTCCCCTCGCTAGCCTCTGCTGGCCGCAGCTTCACCCTGCTTCGTAGTCGGCACGTGTCGTTTTTCGAGTTTTCCCGGCGTGTATGTGGTTTTTGCTTCTTCTCCGTCGGCCTCGCGGTGTCCTCCCCATCCTCAATTCTGCGCAAGGGACTGACTGAGTTTTCGGCGACTCTTTAATACAGGCAGCTTTGCCTGCTGTCGGTTTTCATCTGCCTTTTCCTCTCTCACTTTAAATGACTTCATTACCCCATGCTTTTTTCGTAGTATAACATTTTCCAGTCTACAGTAATTTTGTTCGGGCATTTCCGCGTCCCCCTGCTTTCTCTAGACCTCCTGCGGACCCCCCCCAGTCCTGCGTTTGGCGCCCTTTCCTTTTTTTCCCGGACCTCCACCATGACCTTCAAGACCCAGGTCGTTTGGGTTGATCGAATTTTTTCCGTTTTTCTCGCCCTAGTAGAGATCTTTCTCTTGTAACCCACCTTTCGACTCGGCCCACGTTTCATTTTTGGCTCAAGGTCGGAATATCAAGCATGTAGTACCCCCGGTCGCAATTAGAAACAGTCTTTTATCACCCACACCCTTCCTAGGTGGTCAACCCCCCTTCCTTCGCAGCGCCTTTAAGTCTCTCGTTTTTCTTTTTGTCGTCCTTCCATACGATAGATGATCCGTTCCCCGCCTCAGACCGGCAATCTTGCGCGTTTACTCTTTGATAAGACCTCCCCCTCAGCCCAGAAGCCCCTGGTCATTTCCCCTGCTTCGGAATCTCCCGACCTCTTTTCCTAAGAGGCCGGATGTACACGGCCGTTCCCGTATTTGATTTTCCGCACCCCCGAGCGCCGCACATCAAGAAGGTCGACCCTTTTACGCGTCAGAAACCTGTCAGCGCCTTCTTTTCCCCGCGTCTGGAATCGTCTTTTGCCTCTCTCCAAACAATTGAGTCAAGCGCTCGTTTTGCCTTTGCGGATGCTTTAGTCCCGCAGGCTTGAGTAGCAGAGGGCCGCGCTTTCCCATATGCAATTATGGTTTCTGTTTTCTTTCCCAGGCTGCATTTGTCTTCATCTCCTTCTCTCAAAACTTCGAGTCTGATTGAGCGGCGGTACTTTTTTGACAGCGTGCGTGCCGTCGGCCTTCCCCTTTTTGTCTTCCCCCTAAGTCGTCCTTTCTTTGCAATCCCTCTCCCCCCAGTGTTCCAGTAGCATTTCCGCACACAACCAGTTCCACACACGCCACGAACCGCCCCCAACCCCACCCCAGACCTCCCGTTCGTTGGGCGCCCCCTCTTTCGATTTCTTTCTTCAATTACGGCGTCCTAAACCGTTGATTTGTAATTTCCACCCCGCTTGCTATGTCGACAACCCCCTCCATTCGTCTCCTTACAGTGCCTCCCCCCCTCGTTTTTCGTATGAACATGTAGGACATCATAACCCACCGCCTACTCTTCTAGTTTCAACCCCCCCCCTATCCAAACATTTGGTCCCCCTTGTTTCTTTTTTCCCCCCCCCCTTGCAATCAAGAGAGAATAACCCCCTTTATGGTCAATGTAGGATACTTCTCATCTCCCCGTGTTTTGTTGAGTCTCGATCAACCCATTATTATATCTCTTTTGTCTCCCCCAGTCCCCCCCCTTCCACCGTCATTGCCTCTCTCCGACGCTAGAGCGTGGAGGATTCCCGGCCTTTGTTTCCTCTCCGAAGCTTGTTTTTTTCCCCCTTTTTTCGAACGAAATGCTTTGTGAGTCTCGTGCAACCTACGGGGTCACCCCATTTTTTGCGCGGCAACAGTTTTTAAGGTCCCCCAACGTGTACATTTCTTTAAATCTCCCTCCCCCCCAAAGGGCTCCCCAATTCGTCCTTTTCGTTGATGATGAATTTACTTTTATTTTTCCAATTTAGAGAACGATACTTTTTTGCTCGCAAGGAACGACTTTGCGATTCCAAGGCCTTCTTATTGAGTCCACAACACGGTATATTTGTGCTTCCTCCCTTATCAGTACAGCAGAGTCCATCTTCTTTTATTTGGTCGCCTCGATCTCCTAGTTTTTCCCCCCTCTTCCCCGACAGAGACTCCTTCGAAGATGAAGAGTCGTCTTGATGCCTTTCTTTCTTTCCCATCTGTATTTGGATAAGCCCCCCCCAACCCCCTTTTCCCTCTGCGAAATTAGACTGTCCTTTGTTGACGATGACATTTCCGTCCGTGACCCCAGGACGCGTGAAACCTTGCCCCCATTGGGATCTTCCCCCCTTTTTCCCTTAGACTCTTTATTCAGTTTGCGCACTTTTGTTTCCTTCGCCCTTCATGAAGATTTCTGCTTGAGATGCATGGTACACTCTATGCTTCCATCAGGTTCTGCAATAGCGCTGCTTCACAACCGACCGGTTCTTTGCTTACTGCGGATGTTCTGTGGTCGTTCGCAGCTTGCCCATCTGGTTAATTAGCGTCCGGGAACAGCAGCTACTTTTTCTCGTGAAAAGAGATAGGGTCGAGTTTTTCCCTTTTTTTTTTTCCCTCTCGCAGAGGACTCTTGATGCCCCGATTCTCTGTGGGTATTGCCCCCCCCCCCCCTTTTTTTTCGGCTTCCTTTCGAAGCATGCGCCGAGTGAGATGGACGTTTTTCCCTCAGTCGACTTTGGAGTTTCGTCGTGTACCTGCGCAGGGCGACATCTTGAGGGTATATTTTTTTCCCTCCCCCTTCACCCTTGGCCGTCGAGCACCCCTTTTCCACTCGGCAGGCTTCGAAAAGTTTTCATTGATTATCCGTTTCAAAATGAAATCGGTCTCTCTGCGGCGGATTTCTCTTTTAAGTTTTTTTTTTTTGCCTCTGCATCTCCCAAAATTACGTAAGTGTCAACCCATATTGGTTTTATACTACCGTAACCAACGCCTCTTCCCTGTCATATTCTTTAAGTTGCTCGGATCGGATTCCCCCTTTACACCCAGCAGGTTAAAACCCCCCTGTGAGCCGGTTGACCTCTTTCCCCCGCTTCTCCATCCCCTCCGCAAATCGCCTTTTTTTTTTCGGCGGCACTTCTTATGAGTAGTCACCGCGGGTTGCTCCGCGGAAAGCTAACCCCCCCTGCATAGCCCCCCCTCTTCGGACCGACCTTCCGAGCAGCAGTTTCTAAGCTGCGGCGCTCAGGGTGCTCCCGATCGTGATATGCGCCTAGCTGCCTATTTTTTTGATTTCCTTCATCCCTCCTTACTTCCTTTACCGCTCATTTTTAGCTGCCCCATGCCTCCCATTTGCTTCAGAATCGCCTGCCCCCTTCACAAAAAGCCCTGCCCTCAGAGCTTCCCCCCTCATGCCCGAGGACCCTTCTGATCTGCTTGAGAAAGTCTCTCTACTTCCAAAACCGTTCCCGACGCGGCACCTTAAGTATTGACTGCTGGCGCTGCATGGCGCTTCTGACCTCTCCAACAGATGCTCTTTTGTGTTATCTCCCTACTGGACCGGCATTTCAGACTCCACGCTGAAGGATTTCCTTCGCAGAAGATCGATGCTCCCTCCTCGCATACTTTTTTCGAGAGTTGCAGCCCCTGATGTCCTTCATCTGCACCTCGATCCGTTTCGCTTCCTTCAATTCCTCCCCCCGCCGCCGGCTGACAGTTGGTTCTGCTGCTGCTTCAGAGTCCTGCAGATTTGCTACGACGGACCCTCTATCTTTGTTGTTGTTTCTCTAGATGCAGGCGTATGTCCCCCCCCCTTTTCGGCCTTCTTCCTCAGACTGATTAGCGTTTGTCCCCCAACTGGCAGTCGGAGCCCCCTTTGATGCTCGGTCTTACTTGTTTCCTATGGCATGTATAATGGCTCAGGATTCATGATTTCAAAGTAGCGAGGGCCGACTGTCCCTTCATCCTGGTAAGTTAATGTAGTGGAGGAGGACCTTTCTCCCCCGGCTCCACCAGCGCGGACCGTGGTTTCGTGACTACTTCCAGCCCCCTCGCAGATCAGGCCGAAAGGCTGCTGGAGTCTCCCAACCCCCATTGTTGGAGAGTGGAGACGGCGTTATTCCTCTGCCTCCTGCTCGTGGCGCGGTTTCTCTTTCCCGGCTAGAGGGCACGGAGTTTAAACCCCCCCTTTTGGATTTGTGACCCCCCTCATCCGCTTTCGGGTCAGGTGGACCCTTGGTGGGCTCCCCCAAATCTGGCTGAACTTTTGAATTTATCTCCACCCTTCCTCCCGACGGCCTAGATCGATAGAGAGCGAGAGAATGCAGGATTCCACCAGCTGAATTCTGTCGGCACAGTTTTTGGTTCTTTCGATGAGGTATGTGGTTGCGAACCTGAACGTTTGCCTAGAGGTTTTTTTAATCACCAATCAATGAGCAAGGGTTCAACTTTTTTCTTTTCTTGCGGCG
>Ga0179593_1467068_pt1 | contig 11155 bp, 12 predicted proteins | sample CZODoug2_1_08_16_FD_185931 | JGI IMG/M metagenome (GOLD analysis project Ga0179593, IMG submission 185931) | Vadose zone soil fungal communities from Angelo Coast Range Reserve, California, USA - CZODoug2_1_08_16fungal (PacBio error correction) | ecosystem: Environmental > Terrestrial > Soil >... | reverse complement strand
GGGTCGACGTCTCCGTGTGGACGTGTAGTCCCATCGCACCTCTCTTCCTTTTTTCCCAACAGAGAAAACTTCGTCTTTGTGGTCCCCTTTTCACAGTGGATTTTCCTTTTTTTGGAAACTTGATGTGCCCTTCGATGAATCCTCAGCCGGCTGCATTGGTGGCCACCGCGTCCCAGTGCCCAGCTTCAAGTTCCCGCTCCCCCATTCCTGGACGTCCCCCAGAAACATCCTCTTCCACTTTTCCCTCCCCCTTTCCCTCTTTTCTCAAGGAAGTTTGAGTTCGCTACTCACCACTTGTTAGCTTGCGTACCGTCGCCCTGCGCTTCCTTCTTTGCACTTAATAGGGTCGCCTTAGACTGCCTCCCCCCAATGCCAAGACCGTTCTTCTTTCATCAAGCCAAACCCCCCTTTGACAAGGACCCTACCCCTCATAGACTCCGTGACGAGCCCGGCGTCGACATCCACATCTTAATCCTGGCAATTCTACGTCGCGCGTCACGCAACGACTTTTTATCCTGTTGAATTTTCGCCTCCTCCCGGAGGGGCAATTCAGGCCCGTTCTTGGCGCCGTTGCCAAAGTTTCACACTTCTGGCGATCGGAAGAATTCGCAATACAAGTGTCCCCATGCACTTCGCGTCATATAATCTCCTTTTCCCCTTCCCTTTTGAACCATGGAAGCGACCGTTCAACCGCATGATTTTATATTCAGGCATTTCCCCCGAGGCGCGCCCACCGCCTTCTTTTTTTTCCTCCGGGAAAGTTGAGACCCCCCCTTTGTATTTGTTTCTTTTTTTTTCACGTTGCTTCACCCACCCAGCATCGCATAGTGTACCCTTTGCCCCTCCAGCTTTTTTTTATATTTTTCTGTTCCGTATACAACGTCAATGTGGAACCCAGTGTTTTTTGATGGACCTGTTAAAGCTTCACGCGTCCCCGACAGACAACCCTTTGACTTGGATTTTGAACCGGAAGTCACGCCAAATGCCCAGCCCCAAGGCCAGGTGCCGTTCGGCCGCCATCTACTGTCTAAGTTTCTTTTTAATCCTTTTCCTCATTTTCGAACTCCCCCCAGTCCTGTTTGACCTTCTTGACCATTTTCTCGTGTCATTCTTCCCGTCTCGTAATTGAGCCTTGCTTCCGCATCCTTCGAGTTCAGTTCCATACTACAAGGCCGGCATGTGAGGTGCCCCCTTCTCTCCTCCCCTTGGCCATCGACCTCCTTATAGAGTGATTTTTATCTTCGATTTTCCCCGCGCGTTCGTTCGCTGAATACTTGCCTTATTCCTTGCCTGCCGTGTCGTTAACACGGAGGTGCACGATCGTCACATTGTTCCTTCGCCCTAGTCGCGACTCAGGTTAGCCTCTCTTTTTTTTTCCCCCCTTCCCTGTTGTTTCTTTGCAAGGAATTGTTTTGAATGCTTCCCGCTGACGTCGGTCGGTTGCTCTACTTTTCCTCCTCCTCCGTTGAGAGATAATCCTGGGAGCGGCCCCCGCGTCCAAGCCCTCGAGGAAGTCCCTTCCCTCCCCCCCCCCTTCCCCGCCCCTCCCCCCCCCAAGTTCCCTTTGGGACCCCCCCAGACGTTTCTAACTTTTTTTGGTCGAATGGCCCCTTTCGCTCGTGCCCAACACGTCGGCTTAAACGATGGGCAGAAAAATTTTTTCTCTTCCTTTCCATGTGTGGACAAGTTATTTTTACTTCTCCCTTTCGTGGCAGTCGCGTTCCTCCTATACGAGCGTGGTCTTAAAGGCCCCTTGTGTGTGGCACCTACAGGATGCGCGGATGAAGACCTGCCCCCTCGAAGGATGGTTGTTCTTTTTCCTTACCTTCTTTCATCCTCGAAGCCATGGTCAGTCCCTGCGTCACACGACTTTCAGATGGAGGTCCAATTCGAGTGGTGACCTCCCTTCCCCGGTCTCCTCCATTCAGGCCCCCCCCTAATTATGTTAGAGGTCGTTTTTATATGGGCCTTTCGTTCCTGTGGGCGTGCACTTCCCGTTCCGCCCCAAGACGCCTTCGGTCTGGCTTTTTGACAGGCGAATCACAAGGTTTCCCACCCCTTTTCCCTTTCTGTTGCCCCCTGTCATCTCTCCACATTCCTCCCTTCCTTTTCCCAATAGGATATGCGATGATGGGTGGAGGATGAAAGCCGGATCCGCCCCACTCATTCCTTCAAATGTCTCCCCTTCCTGGGCCTCCTCCGAAGGAAGGTTCCATGAGATTTCCCTCCATTTTTCTTTTTCACCTTCCCTTCCCCGGTCTTATGTCTGACCCGGCTGGTTGCGAACGATTCTTCGGTTGTTCAAACAATGGCGTGAAACATGGCTATGACACCTGTTTTCCTTACCTTCCCCTTTTGATGTGCTCCTTTTCTCTAGAACCTCAAGTTTTTTCCCTTTCTTTGGCCCCCACAAGTTTTTTTTGTAAAGGATGTGTGTGTGCACCCGACGGTTTGCGTCCGGATAATGACTTCTTTGCAGGGTTAGTTCCCCCTCCCCCTTCTGAAATGTCCCCCCCCTCTCCCTCTTGATGTTTGTATTGTGTCCTCCCTCCTTTTTCTGTCCCAATGCCCTTTTTGTAGAGTGGCTATGAGGGGATATTCATGGCGCGGTTTGTCTTGATGATGCCAGTTCTCTGCAGTTCTCTTCTTTTACAGGCCAACTCCGATAATCCTTCTTCCTTCCCCCTGTAGACCGTAACGTTCCCCATGTAACTCGCTCAAAATGTGTAACTGTCCTTCTTTTCACCCCCCCCCCCATATTTTTTTCAGCTCCTCTTTCCCAGGCCTCTTCAAGGTTTGGTTTTTTTTTTTTCCCTTCAACCCTTGTGTTTTGTTCGCGTTTTTGTGTTTTTTTACGAGCTGTCCCAATGCAGCCCCGGTAACGGGACGGCGCCACAAGTTCCCAAAAAAATTTTTTCCTTTTTGATGATTTCCCCCCAGCCGATACGTCAGTTGTTTTTTGGTGTGCCCAATTTTCATTCTTCTTTTTGTTGGAACTACACGTCATGTGTTGATTTTCTTGAAGGACGACTTTTCTCCCCTCTCTTTTACTCAGACTAAGGTTTGGTTTCTCTGAGATGGCTCCGTTTCGCTGCCCGGTCTACCGATGTGGTGATGTGTAGTGCTCATCAGTCAATTTGTACAGGTCCAAAATGCGTATCTTGCTTCCAGTCGGATTTTGTCCATGGATGGCCTCAGTACGTTTTTTCAGAAGAGATGTCCCCTTGTGTCCAAAGGCACTCAGTTTTGCCCCCAGTTTCCCTGTGTACTTTCTCCATCGTCCCCTGTCTTTTACCAGAACCTGTCCTGCTGCCAGGTTCCCGACACTGATCCGATTTTGTTGATTTTCCGTCTGTCTTCCCTCACCCCTTTTCTCCTAGTGAGGGTGTTATTCCCCCTTTTAACCACACCCCCACTGCTTTTTCTGCATTAATCGATGGGTGCGCCGAGATGCCACCCAATGAGTCCCTTGTTTATCCCAATGCCCCCAACTCTCACCCCATTCCCATAAGATCATAGCCACTTCTACCTCAGGCTGATTTTTTACGTCCGGTTCTACATCCAGTCATTTCTTATCCTGCCATTTCATAATGGGGTTGCTTTGTTCAGCGCTGCACGATCGCCTAAAGTTTCCCCCGTCTTTTTGCCCCCACGTCTTCCTTTCCCTTCTGCCAGCCCCCCCCCCATTTTAAACCCCCCTCCCCCACTTGCGCCTCCTTTCCTTTTCCCCTTACCCAGTTGTCGGATGGAATACGGGTCATACCATTGACTTGTTACGCTTGTGTGCCAAGTGCCTGAATCTAATTTTCCTCCCTTTTCTTACCTTTTTTTCTTTACTGTGTCGACCGTTCCCCTTTTTCCTTTAATGCCCCGATTTGAGCTGAATACCAGCGTGGAGCCCCTTGATGGTGATACCATCTGAGGGGCCGTCATATTGACTTTCCCTCACTTTTCACCCCTACGCCTTTTATCGTGTATATAAGCTTCCACGGCTTCGGGAGTTGTGTACCGATTGAAAATCCTTAATGTGCATTTTTCTTTTCTCTCTCCCCTATACTTGCCCCCCTCCCCCTCATTGAGTACAGTTCGGTCTTCGAAACGGATGACCATGGTAACCAGCTGCAAGTCCATGAATCCATCTCCCACGGAATACCGTTTCCCTTTTCTTCCCCTCCTTTTTTTTTGTCCTGCCCCCCCCAGCGAGGGTTCCCTCCCCTCTATCCCTTTGGCGATTCTTTTTCTCTTCGACAGTTCTTCTTAGTAAGAGCTTTTTTTCCCCCTTGACACTCCTCCTTCGAGGCCATCCAGACCCTTGGTTTTACCGGGATCCTTTTTTTTTGCCCCCCCAAACGTTCCTTTTTCTGAAGCCCCCTTTTCTCCCCTTCTCCTGACGCTTTCTTTGGCTTAGCTCAGTCTTTGTCGATGTTTTCCCCTTGACTGGCGTAGCTTCTTTCCCTTTTCTGCTTCGTCACTACGGCGACGTGTTGTGTCTACGGCAGCGCATCGTTCCCGATCTTTCAGTTCCCCCGCGTTCCGTTTCTTTTGGTACCCTCTTTCAATGTGGGTCGTTGAAGGCTTGTTTTTGTTTTCACCTCTGCGGCCGTGCGTATCTTTCCCAAGGTATCCTCTCCTCCGTGTGTTTTTTGATTTCCCCTTTTCCTCTGTCCGCCGACGTTTCCCCCCGGCCGCCTTCCGTTTCCTTTTAACAAACACTCTTGCCTCCCCTCCTTGCACCCCCGGAGTTGTCCCTGAGCGCGATCTTTATGAGCAGTTTTTCTTGCAACCCCGGCCCTTCTGTTAACGCTTTGCATGACCAAGGTCCCCTTACCAGGGTCACTGATCTTTTCCCCTTTCTTCCGCGCCTCTGGCCGACTCTATACGAGCGTTCTTGGCCCCTTGGGGCTGGTTTGCACCTCAAGGATGCCCCTGCCCCCCCCTTTTCTTTCGGACTACTGTTTCCCCCCTAAAAGGATGAGAGTGTGTGTACTGTCCAGGTTTCCATGACGCCGACTCCATGGTTCAAATGAACTAGGCGAGACTCACATATTTCATGGTGAGTTCCCCTTTCTATTGTGGCTTTTTCCTTTTTCAACTTTCTGACTAACCTTCCCTTTCCATCCTTATTCCGTTGAGACTGGCGGCGCTTTTCCTTTTTCCTTGCGATGTACCATGTGGGTGTGTTTCACTTAGGTTCCCGCCTCGCTTTCGTCGCCGCTGTTAGATTTTCTCCCCCCCTTTTAGTTCCCCCTTTACGTGCTTTGTCATCTTTAGCATCAACAATTACCGTAGACCTGTTCCGCCACGGATGAGACTCGCTTGTTATTATTCAGCCGAGTCCCCCCTCCCCCCCCCTACCAAGCTTCTCCCCCCCTTCACCCACCTATTGTTCCTTCCCTTTTATGGCTCAGATGAATTCCAGTGGTCACAGGCGCGTCCTCCGTCTGTATCACCCGCCATTTCTCCTTTTGATGCCCTTCCCCTCTTCTTCCTTCCCATGGGCACAACTTTTCCGTACTCTGGATTGGACCCAGCCCTTATTCCACGACACTGGTTTAGTCGTCGATCTTTCATCTTTTTGAAAATGGCCTTTTCTCCTCAGAAAAAGTCAAGGAACTGTCTTTCCCCTCCCCTTTTTTTCTTCTTTCCCCCCCTTATTCCCTGACGTGCAGGTTCGTGACCCAAAGCCCATTATGACTGCCAAGACTTAATTGTCTTTTCCCCTTCTTTTTCTTTACCTGTCCCCCCCTATAATGCAATTTTGCGCTGATTTCTTTTTCCTCTGCCTGTTATTCAATTGTCCGTTGGTTTTTGATGTGTTTGGCCTTGATTGTTATGCAGTTTCTCCCTCCTTTTTTCCCCTACTATTAATGTTCACGACTTTATGCCTTCATTGTCGACGGTAACGCCACCGCTCCCCCATTTGAGTCCGCCCTGCCTTTCCAAGGTACTGTTTTCAACCCTTTGACCTGCTCCTATTTTCCTTTCCTTAGGTTTTTATGGTTCTTCCCCGTAACTGGAGCGAGGCGTCGTGCGGGTTTACTACTTTGTGGAAACTGACTTTCCCAATGGCAGACTTACCCCCAGTTCAGGACCTTCCCGACGAATCTTCCCTTCCCTTCCCCAACAATCGTTTTTTTTTTTGACCCCGCACCAGAACGTTTTTGCAAAAATGATTGCGACGTGGCGAGTGGCAACCCCTAGGCCTCTTCTTCCAAGCGGACAGTCGGACCCTTTTCCCTCCCCTACGTTTTTCTCTATTAATGTTTTCGGCTTCTCTGCCCTTTTATGTGGACGGTGTTTTCTGGCCACCAGTCCCAGTTCAACCCGGACAACCTCTCCCTCTGGTCCGACTAACATGGCTTTCCTTTTTTTAACTGTTCTGGAGAACTTCTTATTTCCCCATACGCCTTTTCCCCCTTTGGACAACCTCTCGTGTTTTTCATTTTAGTGCCCAGCACTGCCCTTCCTGGGAAACAGTTACTCTGCTGCCAGGTTTCCAGAATGTTTTTCCTCCTCCTGTGTTGACTTCCCAGGCCCCCTTCCCGTTCTCCCCAACTTTTTTCTTTTAGTTTTCTGCCGTATTTCCGACGGCATCCCCCTCACCTAGGTTTTTTACTGCGCCGAGACTGTCAAATCCCCCCTTCCCCAGGCATGCTTTGCATTATTCCTTTTTTTTTCTCCCCCCACTCCCGAAAGTCCCCCCTCCAGCCAATTTTCTCCCGATTTCTTCTTCTTAGTCCTGCCCGGCGTCCGCCCCTCCAAACTTCGGCATCCTTTAATTGGTTGTTCAAGGCCCCTGCAACGTCGGCTCCATGGTTTCCTTTTAGGCCGCCAGTCGTGTTCCTCGACTTTTTCGGAGCGCCCATACTCTTCCCCCTCTCCCGGAACCATTTTTCCCCCAGTTTCCTATGTGCCCCTCTTTCAGATGTGTTTTTCCATACCCTCCCTTCACGCTTGGTCCACCCTCCCTTTTCCTCCGTCCGGTCCCCTCCAGTCCTTTTCGGACATTTTGATGTTATTTTCTTTTGACGGGTCGCTTTACCCGCGCTGCCCCCCCTGCCCCCCTTCATTCTTCTATAAAACATTTCTTTGAGACCGATTTGTTTTCCTTCTTTATCCATGTTGACACTCTCGGCACTCCACGACCCCCCCCCCCCCACCCCGACGAGCACACTAGCCCCCTGTCCTATATTAACGCCCCCCTGAAAGGTCTTCGGTTCTTTTGCTCTTAGACCGTCTTTTCCCCCCTCCCTTCCTTTTGGCCACCCGTTTATTCGAGCCCCTCTCCCTTTATTCCGACTCGGCGTCCTTTCATTCCCGTGTCCAACCGTTACATTCCGTCCCCACCCCAAATGTCCCCCGCGCCACCTTTCCCCAGAAACGTCCCCTCCCACTTACAATAAGTCTTCCCATTCTGTCATTTTCTAACCTTTTCCCCCCCCCTCTCCTGGGTTTGAACCCCCTTTCTTGCCCTGGCCCTTCTTATTTTGTCCTCCCTTGTCCTGGCTTCTTCCCCTTTCCTTCGCCTTTCTTTTCACTCCTCCATCCGTAGAGTGACGTTTCCCGTTGATCCTTGTTTCTTGCCAAATTTTCCCAAAGCCCCTGGCCCTAGTCTCTCGTACGAGTTCTTTCTTGCGTTTTTGGTTTGCTCTTCCCCCTTGACCTGTATTACTATTTCCCCCCTTTTTTCCCCTTCTTTACCACTGGCATCCTTTTGATTCCCCAAGGCTTTTCAACTTCGGCCCCGGCTCAGGTTAGACGAGACTTCATGGGTTTTCCCCGTTTGCCTGTTTTTGGATCTTTCCTGCCTGTTTTTTGCCTTCCTCCCCCTCTGCTTAGTGACTTCTTCCCTCCCCAATTCTACTCTCTCTTTCCCATTTTTGTTGTTTGAGAGTTTTAGGTAATCCGACTTCCACTTCCTCTTCTAGGATTGAATTTTCACCCCCCCCAACCCATTCTTGCCACCGATCCCCCCCCCGTACACTTGCACCCCTTACGTATATTCTAAACTGCGTCGTCCTCTCGTTTCGAATGGTCTTTTTTTGCATCGTGCACCACAACGTCGGCACTCTTTTTCAAGCTTCCTCCCCCGTACCTTTAGATACGTCCCTTCCCCTTTTACACCTCTCCGATCCCCCCTTCCCTCTCCAGAGGTTCAAGAAATCTATACTGAATTCTTCGCCTCTTAGTTTCTCAGAACGTTTGGTCCACAAGGATGCCCGGCAACCCTGTTCTTTATGAATTTTCCTTTTTTCCCTCTGCTGATGGTGCTTCGTTGCAGGGACCTTCTCACTCCTTTTCCAGAAGACCGGTCGAAGAGGTTTACCCAAGCAACTAGGAGGTTTTTTACCCCAACCCTTTGGTTCCCCCCTTTTCCCCTTAGACAGACCTTCCTTCCCAAGGAACATTAAGTGCTCTTTCTTTCTCCCTTCTTCATTTTCCCTTTCGCTTTTTTACCATGTTGGAGTTGCCCTTCCCTTTTCCCACTTTTCTCTTCGTTCGCGATTTTGAAGCTCGAATACAGTTTTCCAAATGGCCTGGAGGTTTTCCACTTTTGATGATACTCCCCCCATATCCCCGTGCATAGATTTTATTTTTACTACCCGTAGGCATGCTCAAGCCGATGATCACGCCCCCCCCCCCGACAGGGATCTCCCCCCCCCCATCCCAATGTGACCCCAAATTTTTCTGTTAGAAACACCTTTCCCCCCTGTTTCTCCTTCTGACGTCTTGGTTTTTGCTCTCGTACCTGTCGCACATGACTATCCCCAGCAATTTTCCGCCAGGTGATTAACTTCCCTCTTTCTGCCCATGTTCCCCCGGCCGTGAAAATTCAATTACCTTGTCCCATCCCCTTTTCGAAGTGCGACTTCTTATAGCAAAGAAGTTTTCACCTCTTTTCAACCGACTCTCATTTTTCCAAACAGACCTTCTGGATGTGAACACGACGGTTTTTTCCCTACCCCCTGTCTGAAACAACTTGGGTGACTCTCTCTGCAAACGCCATATGACAGTCCCGTATACCCTACATTTATTTCTTTATCCTCGCTTTCGCTTAAGTTCGTCGATGGTTCATGCTCCTGTAGCTGTTTTGTGATTACAAGAAAGATTTTCGGTTTTTTTGTAGTTCTTCATTTGAGACCCTCCCCCTCTAAGTTGCACCCACGGTCCGATTTCATTCTTTATAAGGCCAAGACAAATTTTTTTTCGATTCTCTACGTTCCCACTTCCTGGTCTCAACACATCGGTCTCCCCTGCGCATCGTCCCCCTTTCCCATTAGGGACATTTTTTTTTTTCTTCCATTCCTGGGAGCTCGTTGGCTTGCTGGGAATTTCTGCGGTGGCCACCAATTTTGAGCACGATTCCTGTTCCCCCCCTTCGTCTGGCGTCCCCCCTCCATTCCCCACCAAACTCCTTTCCCCTTCTCGGTCCCCCCCATCTTCCGACTTTTCAGGGTAGTGTTAACCCTTCTGCGACGTGGGAGAGTCCACTACACGTCAAGCTCTTCCGTCCTTCCGCTAACCACCTCTTTCTTTTCCTCTAACCCCTAAGTTTTTTTTTTTGTTGATCTCTCGGTCGACGTTTCCTCTTCTTCCCTTGTGTTGACGGTTTTCTGTTCCCCCCCTAAAGTCGCCAGTACATTCTTCCCCAAAATTCGATCTGCTGTCCGAACCAGGGTACCGTGTCCTTTTTTTCCCTGTCTTGGAGTCAGTATTTTTCTATGACTGTCGTCCTTCTGTCATTGCTGGTGCAACCTCCTTCTTTTTTCCTGCCCAATGTCCCAGCACCTGCTCCCATGTCTGTCTAACCTGTCCTGCTGCCAGTCCTATGCCTGTTCAGATTTTTCCTCCCCGTCCTTCCCGCCTCTCCCCCACACCTTGCTGAGTCCTTGGTCCTCCCCCCCTTCCCCCGCCTTTTCATCTTCTGCACTTTCATGGTGGACTGCGCCGAGACTGCATCACAAAATGCCAGACGATGTTATATCACTCCCCCCCTCAGCAACTTGTTTCCCTCTTCCCTCATAACCCTATCCCCCTCTTTTTCTTTTGACCCTTTAAGCAGGTTTTTCTCCCCGACGGCGTTCTTAATCCTGCCCCTGGGCTTTGTTCCAGATCGCACCATGCAGATCTTTTCATACAGGTTTCCTTCGCTGAAGAAACCTTCTTTTTCCCCTGAGTTTCATTTTCCGTCCTTCGTTTCATCGTTTCAAAATTGGCGATCGGAAGACTCGCACGGGTCGATGGTAAATTACTTCGCTGCCTCTCTTGAATTGTTTACCTTCCTTTTTTTCCCCCCATGGACCTCTAATAGTTCATTTATCCCCTCTGGTGGACATTGCTTTTACCCCGTTTTCCCTTTCTTGAAACCGCTGCTGCTTCATCTGAGCGCTAACATTTGAATGTGTTTCCCGATTTCCCTTATTTTGTGCTTTCTCCCTTGATTTGGGGTCTTTTTATAGATTCCTTTTCCCCCCACTCTTGATACGTCCCCTTGAGTAACGAAAGGCTTCGGGAGTTTTTGAGCGCTAACTTCTTCAAATAACGTTCCATTGTGCACCTTTTTCGCGTACTTTCCATCACTACTCCTTCTTAGTTCCCCGATGGAAGCCCTCCGGATAACCAGCGCCGGCCTGAAAAGTCGCGTCCCCTCCTTCCACTTGAATCCTCCTTTTTCCTGCCCTTTTCTGTCCCTTTTCGACAAGATCCCACCCCTCCCGAATTTTCCCAAATTTTGACCATTTTTTCTCCCTTGACCCCCCCATTTGGGGGGGGCCGTATTAGTACGTTTTCTTCCACTACCACCTCCTTTTCCTAGCTTGCCCTTTCTTACATCCAGAAACACCCCGGGTTACGTGCCCCCCCCCTGATTTTTCCCCCCCCTCTCCCTCCGTTTACACCGGAGTGGATTGCTCCGGGCCGCTGCCCCTCTTCGTTCGATTGCCACTTGCCCCCTTTCTTCTCCTTTCCTTTTTATTTCTAATCCCTTCCCCTTCCGATTGTGTTTCCCTCCCGCCCCCCCCCCTTATGGAAATTGCCCATCCGGGTAGCGGTCGTCCTGGGGTTCCGGTGTAATGGTTTTTATGACCTTCCTTTTTTTTCACTCTTCCTTATATAATTGAGTATACCTTCTCTTCTTTTTCTTCCCTTCCTGGCT
>Ga0179593_1584353_pt1 | contig 11156 bp, 6 predicted proteins | sample CZODoug2_1_08_16_FD_185931 | JGI IMG/M metagenome (GOLD analysis project Ga0179593, IMG submission 185931) | Vadose zone soil fungal communities from Angelo Coast Range Reserve, California, USA - CZODoug2_1_08_16fungal (PacBio error correction) | ecosystem: Environmental > Terrestrial > Soil >... | reverse complement strand
ATAGACTTTTTCCCCAGCCCCCCCTTTTTCTTTCTAAGGTCACCGTGCCTCTTGCTTTTTTTTTCCTTCGCCCTTTGCCCCTTTTTTTCACTCGAGGCAGCAGTTTGACGGAAAGCCTCCCACGCTTTTCCGCCGTTCCCTGTCACTCGCCCTTCCGCGACTTTTTGGAGCGCCCCCCGTCGAACCAGTGTGTGGCTGTTGAGCGCGCATTTTTTCCCCTGAGCTCGGCCGTTCGAATTCGTTTTCCCCTTTCCCCCCTTAATATTGATTCCTGGGCGTGAGGTGTTTCTCTCGAATTAGGACTTTTTTTTCCCTTTTTGTTCTTGTCCTCTTCCGTTCTTTTGGTACACTCTTTGTGTTTTCAGAGATTGAAACTCTTTTTTTCACCCCCCCCCCTTCTCTCCTTTTTCGGTCTTCTTTATCCTTGTACGCAGCCCAAGAAGAATGGCTCCGGTTGTTTTGTGAGAATTTTACATTTGTCCGGCCTACTCGTTTTTTTCTACCGTTGGTGTCAGTCTCCCCTCCAGGATCCCCTTTTTATTGGAGGGGTTGTTCCCCCCTTTTTAATTTGACCGTTTTCATGGATGTTGCTGCAGACAGTACGCAACCCTTTTTTCACCGTTTTGTTTGGGGGGGCTCGACGACCACCCAAGATTCCTGAGGGCTCTTTTCCTTATTTCCTGAGTCTTCCCCCTTTTTACTCTTTACAGGGCCTTTTGCGGAGGAGCGTTCGTTAATGTTTACACCCCCCTGGCTTTTTTTTTTTTTTGATGGAAGCTTTACATTTTTTTCGCCCCTCGGACCGAGTGTTTGTGTAGTCTTTTTTCCTCCTGCGCGAAGCTCTAACGGCGACTTTTTCCAGTGACCCTTTTATCTTCCCTGTCCTTATATTAAGCCCCTTCGTAGAGCTAGGTTTAGGCCCTCCAATGGGACGAACACCCCTAGAAAAGATTCCCTGATTCCCGGCCGGGCCCCTTTTAGAAGAACAGACCTCTATGAAGGGTTTCCTTCACCCCACCGGTTGCCATTTTTTTTTCTTTTTTTTTCTTGTTTTTTTTTCCCCCCCCTCCCCATTTTCGAATGCAGGCTCTTCAAACGTTTTTGCTTTCAAATCACTTCTGGAAAGCGTATTGTCCTCTTTTTTCCTTTCCCTCCCCCCTTTTTTTGCCAGACGTTCCAAGGTCTTACATCTGGTTTTCTTTTCGCCGACTCTTTTTCCCCCTATTACCTTCAGAGTTGTCCACTCATCCGGGGCCCTCCCAGACCCTTTTCCTTGCCCCGGTTATTTTATTTTCGGCCCGTCTTTGCCACCACCTGCCGAAGGCCCGCGCCGCGTCCTCGATTTTTCTTCCCCCCTTGCGATCGTGGCGCGCCTCCACTTTGATTTCCTGCGCACTCGACCATCCAGCCGAGACTGCTCTTGTTCACGTTTGTTTGTCGTTCCATCACATTTTCTGACTTGTTGTTTTTTCCTTTGTGGGGGCTGGTGATTTCCATCACCATTTTGGACCTCGTTTCAGAAAGTTTTTCTCTCTCCTATTAGCTTCCTTATCGTCCACTATGGTGTAGGCTGGCAGTTTCGTTCATTCGTTCCGTCTTTTCGCGCCCTCTTCAGCAAGAGCTTCTGGAATTTTTTTTACGACTTGTTCTGGCCACCCGTCGATTTGCCCATCCGTCTCGACATCCTCCTTTTTGTGTGCAGATTCCCCAGATTTTTTTTAAAGGAACCTTTCCGCCCAGTCTTTTCTCCTCTTTTCCCCCGCCGTCTTTTAGAAGCATCGGCTTTGTTGTGTGCTTTCCCTGCGCCCCCGATTTTCTCATTTTAGTTTGTTTCCCGTTAAGTTACTCCGGATAGGATGGACTTACTTTCGTTGTAATCCATTTTTTATTTGTGGCTGCTGGCTTCAGCGGTTTCAGGGCGCGGGTCTTTGTTGGTACTTTTGTCCTCATTTCGGCCTAAGTTTAGTCCCCTTCCGGCTTTTTCTTCCCCTTCGTACTGAGATGAATCCCTCGTTTCTACATTCTTACGTCCTCGTTCCTGGCCCTCTTTTGGTATTTCTGACCTTCCGGCCGACTTTTTTCCCTTAAGTATACTCCCGCGCCCCTCCTCCTTCCGCGGTCCGCCTCACCGTTTCCCTCCTTGTCTTTCTTAAGTTTACTGCTTGTGTCTGCGCCCCCCCCCCTTTTTTTTTCCTGGGCTAGCTGGCAGCGCTTCAGGCACGGGCCCCCCCGTTTCACATCGTACTTTGCCGTGTGTGTCTCCGTGTCCATGCCGACCATTTTCGTTTATCCCGTTTCGGCTTGGTCTCAACCTCAATTTTTCCTCCCCTGGGGCCACATCCCATTGTTGGTGCTTGGTCGGCTCTCCACGCGCGTTTTCCTGGCGGGCGGCTTTGCTCGTCTCCTATGGCGGTATTTCCTTTTCGGTTTGGTGTTTTACACCGGGGCGCTACCTGATTCTTTTAACTGCTCCTTAACACTTTCCCTCTTTTTATACGACCTTCAGGGGAAGTGGAGCACCTCTCGCGGGCCTTTAACCTCGGGCTTTTCCCCCCATTCCCCAGATGCGTGTGGACAGGTCTGCGTACAGGTTTGTCTTCCGCCCGCCCTTGACTGGACCTTCCGGCTTCTTGCTGGCTCGGACGACGGCGCCCTTTCAGCCCTTCACGGTCCTGTTTTTTAGCCTTTTCGACTCTTCACTGTGCTTTGTCCCTCCTGGTATCTTTGCAAAGGGACCCTTTTGAGAGTGGTTTTTACTGACGTTTTCGTGTGCCCCTTTAGCGGCTATTTTGAAGATCCTTAGAGGAAAGTTCGAAACCCCTTCACTTTTTTTTCTTTCCTGTCTTTAATTTCTCCTTTTTTCCCCCAAGTTTTTTTGTGGAGTATGACTCTTGATCAAGAGCCCTCTACTTGTGCCATCGTGTCGTCCCTACTTCACCTTAGGTACGCTCACTCCCCTTTGTAAAGGCCTCAGAGACATTCCCACGACCCCCCTTTCAGATTCGGCCGAACCCCTGCAAGGCGAAAAGGGGTCCGTCCACGAAAGGACAGAAATGAAATTTTCTCCTTCCCAGGTAGCCCCCTTTCCATTTCCACCTCTGAGTACCCTGCATACGGGCTGATAGGAAGACGCCTTTCCTTTTCCTTCTTCCTCAGCCATTAACCTTCTAAGAATGTCAGATGAAGTTTGGGAGGCTTTTCCCCTAACATGTTCCCCTGCGAAAAGACGCTCTTTTATGGCTCTTCTACCTAGTCGCTCTTACCAAGAGGATCCCTTGGCCCTTTTCCCCCAGTAGTGCGTTATAGGCCGCTTCCGGATTTTGATATTTTTTCCTCATTCCAGCATTTCCGAAGGTGTCGAGCCACTTACCCTTCCTGTGGGGATTTATTCCGTTCCCCTTTCTCCTTTAATCCGTTACCGCTTTGGCGCCGCCCCCCCCGCTTCCGCAAAAGGAGGGATAGGCTGCTTTGCCCAGCAAAGTCGCACCTCGCCTGCAAACCTTTTTTTTTTTTTCCGGAGTTTTTTTTTTTCCGCGTCTCTGTTTTTTTTTTGTGTTTTGGGTGTTTTCCCCTTGGGGTGGGTTTGGTGGGGGGTTTTTTTTTTTTTTTGGGTTTTTTTTTTTTTTTCTTTTTGGTTTGTGGTTTTTTTTTTTTTTGGGGGGTGGGTGGTTTGGGGGGGGTTTTTGTGTTGTTGGGAGTTTTCTCGCCTAGTGTTGCAAAGATCTTCTGGCCGTAGCTGTGATCAAGCTTGGACTCCGCAGGCGCACCGGAGAGCCAATATCAGAGAAAGGTTTCCCTCCAAAGGAGCTTATCTAAGGTGCAGCTTTTACCGCTCGATGTTGACAGGCTCCCTTGAGTATCCGAGAGGGTACTCCTGAGGTCCTTCCCTTCTCTCGGCCCGGCCCCAAGCAAAGAAACCACTAGCTTCGGAGCGCCTCTGTTACTGATACTCCCCCCCCAAATGTACTCCTCTAACCCCGTCTCTTAGTTGCCTCTAGCCAAGCGTCCCCTTGAGTCTATTTTTGCGCCGTTCAATCAACTTCCCCCCCCCTCTTCTCCCCCCTCCCTGGTCCCTTTTCCCCGGAAGCAAATCTCGACGCCTTTTCTGAAGTTTTTTTCCCCTTCATCCCGACTTGGGACCTTTCTTTCTGCAGGCAGTTCTCCGACAGGACTCGGCCGAGTTTTCATGGTACTTCCGCGAAGATGATGTCTTGGCTAGTTTTTGACTTTCTCTGACGCCACTTGCCTTCCCCCTTTCCATTCCATTGATTACCTGGGGGGCCGGTCGGCGGCCTTTTATGAGGTGCCTTTCTTTCGTTTGGGCCTATTCGGCACTTCCCCCCTCTTCAATTCGAATTTCCCCTGCGCGGGTCCGCCCCCATGCTGACTCTGCATAGTCTATCGGAAATCCTCCCTTTCGTGCCGTTCTTTCCCCTGGCGCGAGTCTCTGGGCCTACGCACGTTGAGTTTTCCATTCCCCTAAATTGTCCCCCCCTGGTTTTTTGTTGGTTCGCACCTAATCTTTCTTAGACTCTTGTTGGTTGTTCGTCTCTTCTTTCTTTGTCTGACTGCCGCGATTCCTCCCCCCTTGAGAGATCAGTGACCTCTTTGTTGGTAGTTCGGAGAGGTGTCCCGCGAGTCTTTTAACTGCATCTCCTTTCATGAGCGCGATGAACTCTTTCCTTGCACAGGTCTTTTTTTGGGCCTTCCTCGCGGCTTGTTTCTCTTTGAAGTCAGTCCATCATCATAGAGGTTTTGCCGACTTTTCCCCTGTACAGCCCGTTCGGTTTTCTTTTGCGCTTGCGCAATCCAATCTCAGGACCTGCCGCTCCATGTTTTTTTTTTCAGGATCCGAAGCGTGCAGTCCGCCTTAATGACTGCAGCAGGACCACTCCTTGAACTGATGTATAGACCTTTCCTCGGAGACCGGAGATTGTCGGCACTTGGTCACCTTTCGAGGTTGGGGGGTATTATTGCCGGTTCTTTGACAGGCGGTCTCCCAGTCACAAGGCGATTGGCTGTTTTACGTTAGATCTGCTCCTGTAATTTTGTAGATTGCCATCTACCTTAGAAAGTCCCGCGATTCGGGCTGGTACGATCCTTCCCTTTCCTAAAAATGCTGCCGCCGGAAGGTCCCCCCGTGGCCGAGCATTATCACGCCGGTGCTTTTCCCTGGGAGCTTTTCTTCTGGTGATCTTATAGATCTCTTGAAGAGTCTTCCTTCAGTATTGTTTTCGACATAGCCTTTTAGTCCTTGGCACATCTTTTGACACGTTTTTTTTTTTGTGTTTTTTTCCCGGAGTCCTCCCAGGAATGGGATTATCCTTCTAGTCTAGTTCTCTGTCACCAATTAGTCGACCTCTTTGGGAGACAGAAGAGACAGTCTGTACCCCCATGAGTTATGTTTTCCCCGGCCACCACCCTTTGCTGATGGCCGGAGAGACGCGATCCCGGTCCTTGACAACTGAAGCTTTTTACCTGGCTTTATTCCGTCATGTGTCGTCCCCCCTTCCCCCCTAGGAGGGGCTTAGTTAGACAGAAAGAACATCCCTCGCTGGTGCCCCGTGTCCGAGTCCTCTTTAAACCTTCGGCAAGGAGGAAGTCCCCGAAGGGAGGATTCCTTCTTTAGCTCGTGGCTTGGCATTTACTTTCTTCCGTTTTTCTAAGTGCAAGGTTTGAGCCTCACCCTTGCTGGCAGGCGTGTCTCCGGCTCGGTTGTCGTGTTCTCTCATAGTTAAGGTAGTGGCTCTGCATCGGACGGCGTATGCCTCTCTGGGCAAGTCGGCGCCCCCTCCCCTTGCAATTGTTTTTTCCTCTCTTTTCCTACCCTCGTTGGTGGTGGGATTAGCGGCCAGAGCAAAGAAGCTCTTGATCGGTTTCCTTGAACCTCCTCGCTCTTCCTCAAGTTAACAGACCCTTTCTGCAAATCCCTTGGAAAGACGCCCGCTACAACCGTTTCATCCGTTTTCCCCCCTCCAATATCTTACGTCGAACAAAGTCCCGGGGCTTTTGAAATGAGCGACTGCGCTCTAGCTAGGTGTTACTGAGAGACTTCCCTTGCTTTGTGGGAGTATCAATCGGCACTCCCCCCCCCGGCAACTTCGTCGAGCTTCCTTTCCTGAACCGTGGGTTCCCCAAAAGAGTATCCCTGAAAAGGTTTCCCGAAAGTAAGTGTGTCACAACGTTTTCAGTGTTCGGGGAGATCGGGCTAAGCTTCTTTTCTCGATCTCCTGTGTAAGCAATTCTCCCATGCATAATTCCCGCAGTTTCTCCTTCCCGAAAGGATCGTCTCTTTTAATGTTCGACTCCCCCTCCCCCAGAGGTGGCAGAACGAGCCACTGTTTACCATTGACTCCCTATTTCTTCATGATTTTCTCGTTAGGTATGACGTCCAAATGGAAGCCCCTTGTTCTGAAGCTTCTTAAGCATCTTGTTCCCCTTGGTAGTGCTCACCCTGTCGAGAAGATTAATTAAAGTTTTTTTAATGAACACTTCCTTTTTTGCGAAGTTATCTTCCGGGCTTCCTTTTTTGTATAGACGTCCGTCCCCCGTCTTCTATACATCCCTCCTTAAGGTCCGGAACGCTACTTTCTAAGTACCGAGACTTTTCGATTCTCTCTAGGCACCCCCTTTTCTGCGTCTGCTTTTTTTTTGAAGCACAAAAAAGAGACAACCGGAACTCGAGTTAATTGGTTATATATAGCAGCTAGGTCTGCGACTTTCCAGGTGCTTTCATTTTTGAGGGTCCTTGGGAACAAGTATAACTACCTCTTTTCTTGGTGGAAATCAGGTAGTGTGAGGGAGCCAGGAGGCGGCATGTTTTCGCAAACCCCGATTTTAGCAGCCTGAAATGTTTGGATCCCGCCGCGGACAGCTGGTCTTCTGATGTTTCTTTTTCTTTTTCGCAGGTGGGCCATCCTTAGTGCCTTTGTAATGCTGGTCCAGTCGTTTCTGCCATGTGCGAATTCTCTCCTTTTTCCTGGGACGTTTCACACGCACGTTTCCGAGGTAAAATTATTATTCTGTCCCGCCTCGCAGAGATTCCCCATCCGAGCAAGGCGTTTTCTGAGTCCTTCGTCCAAGTCCCACTACAATACTATTCTTTTAAGAATCCCGTGGGTGTTCTTAGCTCTCTTGAAATGGCACCTTGCAGTGAGTATTGTCTGAGGTGGATTTATCGTATTATCCCAGATTTTGCTTTATGGGTTGGAGACTCGGCCTATCCCGAGGAGGCTCTTCCCGTCCCGATCTCATTTCTCCCTAACGTGGGGCACTCGGGCCGTTTATTCCCCCTGCGATAAGCCCTCATCAGACTTTCTTTTACCAAGAACTGCCCCATATTGGCACAAATCACACGTTCCCCCTCTTTTGAGGAGGGGCGCATCCATGGACTCGGTCTCAAGGAAGAGTTTCTCCTCGAATGTGTCTTCTTTGTTCCGCAGCTCTACAAGTTTTATACTGACGCAGGAGGGACGAACACGTTTCGTTCCCCCCCTCTTCTGTTCCGCCGTTGCCCTTAGGAGGAGATACGAGGTACTCGGCGGAGGCTCTGGGTCCTTTTTTTTGTGGGGGGTTTTCGGGGGAACTTGGCGTAAACTTTTTTTGTGCGAATTTCAACCAGGCGTTTTTGTGTCGCTCGATAAGGTCCCAGCCCAGCGTTTCGGGAATGTCCTTTAATGGAGACTGCCGTCGCTTCGAGATTTTATTGGCATCCATAGTACCCCCTGGCTCTTCTATGTCGGTCGACTATTGCCCCGATTTGAAAAAGCTTCCCGCCTTTTCCCCCAGAAGTCTCCCGAAGGTTCAGTACGGTCTCTCGCTTTTTTCTCCGGTGCAGCAAGCCCAACTTTTTTTTTCCCCTAGAGAAGATTTTTAATTTTTTTTCTTAGAAGGCGGCGCGTCCGGGACTCGTTGGTAGTCCCCACGGACATCTCCCTTCACACTCTCTTTTTTTTCTTCCTGGCTTCTATCATTGCTCTGCTTCCTTTTGAGAGGGGCGTCTTTAATAATAGCTCTTTTTGGTGCTTCTTTTCTTTCCTGATAAACACACCCTTATAAATTTTTCCCGGTCGTGCTTATGTATGTTTCTTCCTTCAGCATTCCCTCCGACCCCCCCCCTGTCTCGGGAAAACTACACTGGGGTTCTTCCGGTGCTAGCGGCTACCTTAAGGATGACGGGCCCTTATAGACAGTCTAAAGGTCCTCTTTCCTTCTCTTTCTCAGTCCCCTCTTCCCTTAAGGAACACACCTCCCAGGTAGGCTGAGTTATAGACTGGGAGTGTGATGAAAGGGCTTTTCCCAGTTCTTCTTCCCCTTTCTATTTCCAGTACTTGGTCTTCCGTTCAGCGTGAAGGTTTTTTGGCGCATACCCCCTTTTTCTGGCATTTCTTTGTTGGGAGAAGGGCCCGATCTTGAGTGGCGCTTTTTCAAGGTAGTGGACTGCTTCAACGGCCCCTTTTTTTGAAACCTCTTTCCCAGCGCTCTTTCCCCCCCTTTTCCCAATAGGACGATGACACCTTCCTGGGTTTTATGTTGCTCTTCCCTCTAATAATCACCGTGTTGTTGTTCTCTCTCCTCCCCAGAGACCCTCCGCACGTCCCGATTGCGAAGACTTTTCTGCGACAGCTTTCCCCTCCTTCAAGCCGCCCCCTCTTTCCTCCAGGAAACGACATTCCCTCAGTCCTTCCAACCTTTTCCCCCCAGAAGGCCTAGGCCTCACAGAACCCCCAATTGAAAGTAGCCCCCCAACGTACCCCTTTTTTTTCGATCACCTCCCGAGAGGAAGCCAGTCTACCGTCGAGCTAATACTTGCCGATCCCTGTTTTCGTAGGTGAAGCCTCGGAATGTCCGAACCGGGTATTGGCTATCCACGTCGATGTGGAACCATTAAGGAGTTCTTCTAACAGTCCATCCCCCCCCCCCTTCAAGTATTTCGTCCTGTTTTCTGACGCTTAAGATAGTTCCCCTCAGAATTTTTTTCCAGTTGTATTCTTCTCTTTTGTTTTGGTGAAGCTTTTGACCCTACGCTCCCCTTTCCTTATTTTCCCGTTCCCTTTTGATGGGTCCGAACCGCCCCAGTCCGGAGCCCTGCTGATGAAGACCATTTAACTTCCCCTTTGGGCATTGGATGTGGACGTCTCCCTAAAACCCTTCCCTCTCTGAGGGCTTCCTTTCCTGATTTTCCCCTTCGGATAATTGAGAAGATTGTTCGACAGGTCGAGAGAGAGATCCATGAACGTCGTGCGCCCAGCCTCCCTTCCCGCGGGCGTCGATCCTTTGTCTCTTTTAGAATACTGTTTTTCTGATGCGATAGGCTGCCTGTCAATTCAAGTTTAGGGAACCATTCTAAATTTCCTGTGCATCCACGGGCGATCCCCCCAAAACCCCCTTTATTTCTCATCCCCTTCCCACCCCCAGGCTGCCTTCCCTTCCTCTTCAACCCATCGCTTCCCTGGATAGGAAAGACGATGCGCGGTGACTAGTTGTGCCCCGTTAATTTTTCAAGTAAAAATCGAACCTCCCTCTGATTACGGTCCCCCCAATCTCCCGGCGATGTGAAGGAGACCCTAGCACTTCAGTATTTAGTGTGATGCCTCCCCTTCCCAGGTACCTTCGGCTTTCGCGGCTGGAACATCTTGGGACGCAGAGGCCTTCGCGCTAGGCTTTCCTCTCGCCAAACTGGACCACTGGGGCTGGGGGCCTTTCCCCGCGGAAAGGTTCGCTGTTTGACTCTTCGGGCCGCCGCCCCCTGGTGGCAAGAAAGCCCTCCGTGCATTCCACTGAAGTCTCCTTTAGCGTGCCCGCTAGAGCCGGCTTTTTTTCGTCGGCAGCTGTCCCCTAGTGCGATTCTTCGCGAGATTTATAGCTCTGCTTCCCTCGATTAAAGCTCCAAGGCCCTTCTTTTAATACTTTTTTTGTTGTTGTTTTTTCGATTGTTTTTTCTTCCTTTACATGTCTCTTCCAGAAGATTTTCGTTCTCTTGTCTTTTCTGGGAGATATAGCGCCGATCGCAAGTGCTTACCCCTTCTTGCATTCCGGCCGCCTTTCTTTCGCGACGGCCTGACGAGCGACTGGAGCTTCGAGATGCAATCGTGGAAGTCGGCATTTTTTTTTCCTAGAGTCGGCCTAAAAGGTCCATCCCCCTCGAAGTGCCGCTTCCTGTCCCAAAGAGTAGAACCCGTGCCATGTCTTCGGATTTTCCCGGCGAGAAGACTCCGTAGATACAGTCCTCTCCGTACCGACCCGGAAGCATCTTCGTATAAGGAAGTGGGGCTTTTCCCCATTGGTCGCTAAACTTTCCTGCCCCGGATCGGATTAACTTAGCGTGCTTTTCCCCTGCGAGATTTTTTGGCTTCCTGGCGATTTCTAGGGGACGTTCGATGGGTTTGCGTTCCTGTTTTTCCATTGCCCCGTAGTGTAACCCTTCACACACGTGATTGGATTTCTGTCAAGAGTTTTTCAGAGTTTTTTCCCCCCGTTTCCTTCCCATTCGCCGGGTTTGCCGGAGCTTCCCTCTCTGCCTTCCCCACCGTTGTCCTCTCCAACCTACCCCCCCAACTAGCGCGCGACCAATTCAGGCCGCTGTCGTCTCGAACGGGCACGCCGGTTTATGCATGGCACAGCCCTTTCCTTTTCCTCACCCTTCTCAAGAGCTAAATCTCGCGCATGGCCTTAGGAGTTCTCCCGACACGACGAGGGCCGTGGTCGTTAGAGTGACCTTTTCCCACGAGCACTTTTTTTTCCTCGAGGATGTTTTTTTTTCAAATACATGTCTTTTCCCCTCGTTTGGTCCGGCGACCAAGAGCATCTGTCGGGAGAAGAAGTGATCCCTTCCCGATCAACAAATTTCGCACATGGATCTCCTCTCACTGATGGCCTATCTTCTCCCGACGCCGGCACTCCCGAGGACGCGTGCAAGACGTTTGGAGGAAACTGGTGATCTCTTTTCTTCGTGGCTCCTGCAAAGACCCTTTTTTTGTGCAGCAGTCCGAGGAGGGCTACCTAGCCCTACCAGCCGGCAAGGAGGTAAGGGTCTCGTTTTTTCCTGGCGGGTCCCTTTCTGCCGCCTCCCCGAGCTATTCGTCCGCCCACGCTTTCCCCTGAACGGGACGTGTTTTCCCGTGCAAGTGTCGCCTTTAAAAGGTGTTTGGCCCCTC
>Ga0179593_1344504_pt1 | contig 11156 bp, 6 predicted proteins | sample CZODoug2_1_08_16_FD_185931 | JGI IMG/M metagenome (GOLD analysis project Ga0179593, IMG submission 185931) | Vadose zone soil fungal communities from Angelo Coast Range Reserve, California, USA - CZODoug2_1_08_16fungal (PacBio error correction) | ecosystem: Environmental > Terrestrial > Soil >... | reverse complement strand
CTAGGTTCTTCCCGTTTTCTATCGGCTCGGCGGTCAGTCGTTCCTGCTTCGCCAATCGTTCTCCTCTTTCGGCGGTGCGCGTCGAATTGGCGCTTTCAAAGTTTAACGAGCCGGTTAACGCCCTCTCGTAGGGAAACTTGCCTTTTCCTATTTCCCTTACGCCGAAGCCAGTTTCATGTAGCTTCCCCTCTCAGTGTATTCTTCTTCGCCTCATCCCCCAGGCTCCGGAACCCGTAGGTCAGCAAACAGAGTCCCCGTTCCCCTTTCAAGACCCGCCCCTTGGCCAGCCGCCCGGTCAGCGTATCTCCTCGTGTTCTTGTTCCCCGCACATGTGCTTTAGGGGAGCCAAAGTTGAATCTTTTTCATCTTACCTCTCTCCTCCACCCCCCTCGGATCATTACAAAGGTCTTCCCATTTTGCGACGCCTTATTCGGTTCTGACGTTGACCCTCTCGCACTTTTTTGCTCGGTCTTTGCACCCCCCGCTTCAATGTTTCTCTGTGAAGCTTCTTCTCTCGACACGTCTTTTTCTCTCACTTGTTCCAATGCCGTCCGATCGCTCCGCAACCGATCCCCACTCCCCTGACCTATGGGGCATCCTAGATCTACATCTATTGGTCTTTGAGCCCCTCAGATTTGCCCATAAAGTGCTTCCAAGCTCCCCTTCCCTGTCAAGGTCTCTCGTTCCCGCCTCCTTTATTGATATCCGTTCAGAAACGGCACAAATACAACTTTATGTTCCGCACGCGCCCCCGCATCGGCACCGGTTTGTAGGGATCCGCACCATTTATCCCTTGTTAAAATCTGGATGTCCTCGTCAGTCCATACCCCCTGCTGGTTTTTTTGCCTTTCCTGGATTGTCTTTTCATAATGAATCCCCCCCTTTCAAACTCTTTTTCTGTTGCACCGATTTGGTATTGGCTTGTCCCTCCCCCCCTGACCTCGCCAGTTCTGCCATTCTTTAACGAAAACTGGTATTCAACGTGCCTGCCGCGTCTATGCCTGACTCTTCTCTGAATGCCCCGCCATTGTTACTGACTACGGAATTCTTCCGAATCTTTTTCCTTGGTCCCTTCGCCGCACAAGACTTTCTCATTTTCGGCAAGGTTCAAGCGTGCGTCTTCCTTTCATATTGCCCAAACCTCCTCTAACTCTCCCTCGCCATTTTAAGCCCCTCCAGAGACAGAATGGAGTGCCTTTCCGGCCATTTTGAAGCCGGTTACAGAACCGCAGTAGTCCGGAAGCCAGGTGATTATTGTTGGCCAAATCCGTTAGATGAGACCCCCCGGTTTGGGCAGGGAATTGGAACTACAACCATTTCACCATGCACCCGCAGCACGATGTGGGATCATGTGACTACAACCACCGCGCACTAAGGATTGACCCTACCAACCCGCCCTGGTACTCCCTCTGCTCGAGGTTCACCTCGTTTTTTGGTGCATGGTTCTTTCCTTTTAAGTCTTGGAATTTGTAGAGAAACTAATCGCTTCGATCTTACTCCCCCCTCCCTTCGCCTTTGTTACTCTTTCGGAGTCCCTTTCCCCCCTATGAGGAACCTTTGGGGGGTCCCCCTTGCTCGCCAGGTTCGTTTGCGACCAATATACGGCCCCCCCACTCCCCCCTTCGTGCTCCCTCATGAGAGGATAGATTGAAGACGCATCGCTTCCCCCCCTGACTAGACTGCAGCTTACCCCCTCCCTTCTATTTTCTTTCGACAGATCCCCAGGAAGAGGTTGGCACAGTTAAGCGTATCCGTCGTTTTAGTTCCTTCACTTTTTCCCCCAGACACGGCGCTCGATTCGCCGTCCCTGTCACCTTAACGTCCCTCCCCCTGGACTCGTTTGTGTCTGTCTTGACCGAAGCCGTCAGGCCCACCGAAGAGTCTGTTGTTTCTTATTAGTGCAGTTTACCGTCAGGGTCTTCAACCCACTTGTCCGATGATAAAAACTCGTAACGGACCCCTCCTTCGAACCATGTACCCCCCCTCTTTTCACCCCCCCTCCTCGCAATCCCCTCACTGGTTTCTATTTCCCCCTCCCAAATCTCCCCTTTCCGAATAGTAACTCATGCCCCCTCCCTCGTTTGCGGACGTCTTTTACCCACCAAGGCGTCCTTTTCAGGAACAGCGCCTGATTCCCCGAACTTCTTTGGCAACCTTTAATCGATACGAGCCCCCTGTGAGGTTACAGTTTCTTCGGCTGGAACCTCCCTTTCTGGTCTTGATGTCCAGGAACTTAGTTAATGTCTCCAAGCGCTTCTTCGTTCTTTTTGGTGCGTCTTTGACCCCACTGATTCATTCGTACTCGGTCGCAACTACCTTCCTCGAAGGCGCGGTGGTCGCTTAGACCCCCCCGTCAATTTTTTTGAATTTTCTTTACGCTTTCCCACTTTTGTACCTGGAGTTAGGAAGAATGGCCTACTTCCCAGACCAATCACTTCCATTTGAGCTTCTCGTCGTAGTGATTGAACTTAGAACTGCCTGCTTTTCTTTTCTCGGCCTATCCCCCCCTCACTTTCGCGGCCTTCTATTCCTCCTATTCTTCCCGCCGATCCTTTTTTATTCCTTCCTTCCCCTTGAAAAAAGATTCTGCGAGAAATTAGCTCTGCTCCCCCTCAATTCCCGTATGCTGGAATCGTCCACTCCGAATTTAACGGGCTTGGGACAGACTAGAGCCCTGACCCTTCCCCCCCCACTCGCTTTCCCAAAGTAAAGGATTTAGGATGACCCCTCTTTTTGTTTGCCCCTCTTTTTACTTCCTTTGTTGTGTGTATGAGTCTTTTCCCCCCCCTTATCGACTACGCTGTACTTACACCGTGAGTTTTTTTGTCCTTCTAGTCGGCAGCACTTTAAGTTTTTTTCATACCTTGTTTTTCTACCGTCATCCGCGTCTCTCTAATCGCGCCTTTCTTTGCAGGCTTCCTGCTAACAGATCTTTAGTTCGTACGCAATTCACCCGCATGATCGAACTCAAATTCCGCATCCCTCCCGTTCTCGCGGTCCTCTTCCTCTCTTTCGCCGTGATTCTGCGAATAGCCCAATTTTAATGAGTGGTCTTAAATAGGACGCCATAAATCCCCCCCGTTCAGCTTCCAATCCAGAAGAAAATATCCCCTTCTTGTTCAGTGGATTTCTCCCCCCCCCACTGCGCTTCTGATACAGTCGAGTCACGTTCACGCCACATGGCTTAAATCGGCCCGATGGCTTGTTCAGTACGCGTTCCCCCCTATACCCCTATGTCTTCAGACGCCTTAATCTTCTTTTCCCTTATGTGCTCTCCCCCTTTCCGGCTTTCTCCGTTCCCTTGCCCCCCTTTTGTTGAAAGTTTGCCCACTTTTATTGGAGCGAATGTCGTCCTCAGTCCTATTTTTCCGCCCCTTTCCCCAGACCCCCCCAATTTCGGATGGCCCCCCAGTCTTTTGCGCGAAGACACCCGTCGATCTTGGCATCCTCTGCCGCCTCTTTGTAGGTCGCTTTCCCCAGGTCTCTTCCCCCGATTGGGTTCAACCCCCCTTGGTAACTTCCAAGTTGGCGAAGGAGTTGGTTCATTTCCCTTTGAGGAAGCTGCGGACAAGGGCACCGTAACTCCCTCTTCCCCACCGGTTTTTTACTCTTGCTTTTCCCTTCCTATCTTAGTCGGTTGCAACGGGCGTGTTCTGCTCATTGATGTACCCGTTCTTGAAGAAATGGTCTTGACATTACTAAGCTGTCCCCGTCTGCCCCGTCCCTTCCCTTTCCTTCCTGTTTAGACACTTTTTGATTTCCATGCGTTTGTTCTTTAGCTACCGGCAACCTTCTCTGGACGTAAGGGCGCTTAACCTTCCTGCGGATGTTTTACATATTCCCCCTCCCTTTTTGTTCGGACTTGTCGCATCTAGAGCTCCCCCGACTTCCCATCTGCACTTATAAGATATTAGAATTCAAGTTACAACACGTTTCCGTCCTTTCTTTTCCTCGAATCGTTTTCTCTCGGGCCTTGGCTTCCCATGACCAGCAAACCCTGCCCCACCTCGTTCCTGACAGGATTTTCTGCCTAGTTTGCTCCCTTGTATTTCGCTCCCTTCTCAGTGTTTGTGTGTGAAATTGTTGATGTTCCCCCCTCAACATCCCAAGGAGGTCCCCGTATCTTTCCCCCAATATTGGTCTCTCCGTCCTTTCCCCCCCTGTACTCCCCCTAGTGTCCCCCCTTTTGAATCCCCACCTTCTGAAGACAATTCTTAGATTTTAGTGAAATCCCCCGTTTCCCCCCACCCAACAACTCACATGGCCCAGTCCTCCCCAATACCTAACTTTTGACTTGCGCGGCTTCCCCTCTTCAGGTCCTCGAATATGCGTATTCGGTTGTGTCAATATTGACTTTCTTCTCGCAGTACTGGCGGTCCCCTGAGTCGCCCCCTTTCATTTTAAGTTGTCGATCCCCAGGCACTTCTTGTTCTACAAAGTCGTATTTAGGTTGACCTGCTCTGCACTCCGCCAATAACTACCCCCCTCCCCCGCGTGGTACTTCTCCCGAGGCGCCTTGTTTTCTTTTTTTTAACCTTTTTTCCTTGAGCCACTCTTACCCTGAGTTTGCGGATGGCTGCCCAGCCCCAATACCCATTGTGTCCAAATCCCTTATTGTTTTCTTATTGCAGGATGTCCCATTAGTCTTCTCAACACCTGCATGTTTTTCTTGGATCCTGACTTTCGAATCATGCCGCTTTACCCGGGCGTAACCTGCGTATTCACACCCCTTGACTTTCATTAGGTCGGGCTGGCAAGTCAGTTATTCTTTTTTGTTCTTCCGTGATTTTCGCATCCAAACGCGACGCTTTCATTATGATTCCTGTCGCAATCCACAAGGTGGCCTCCGGCTTGGCTAAACACCCAACTGAATCCCCCGCTTTCTTCTCCCGGCGGCACTCCCATCAAGGTCTTATGTAGTAGTGCTTTTTCAGGCTCCCTCCTTCCCAGGGTTTACAATCTGGCGCTTTGACGCTTCGCAACGCCCCCCCTTCCCCGCGCCCAATCCTTCTTTCTTTTCCCGGCGTTCTAGGGACCTTCCACCCTTTTTTTTTTGATTTCCCCCGAGACAGCATTAAAGACAAAAACCTCCTCCTCTGCGCCTTTTTTTTGTGACCCCCCCCTGAACAGGGGGGTTTCTGGCCCCCCACGTATGCACTTGTCTCCTCACGTTTGTCCTTCAGGATGGCTTTTACCTCACGGAACTTGACCGGGCATGCCGGCGGTTACTCAAGGCAAGGTCGGCAGGTGTATTTCCCTTTGAAGTGCTTTTGATATGTTGCGTACGGAGTTCTGAGATCGATTCTGAGAATCCGCTCTGACGCCTCGCCTCTAGCCACTCCTTTGCCTGCCTTTTTCCTTTTCAGAATTTCAGATTGTAAGAGATAGCCTTGGAGATTTTACCTTTGATTGCCCTTTCCCTTCGGGACCGCCCCAGTCTTCTCTCGAGCGCCACACTCCTTCTCTTATATGCCCCTTCTGTCGCCATTTCGTCCTAGCTCCGACCCCACGAGCGCCATTTCACGGTCGTCAGAGACTCTCTCTTCCCCTCTTTCCTCCTCCTTCGTTCGATGAGGATCTTCGTGTAGCCTTTCACGCGTCCTTCGGTAGAAAGGATCTTTTAGAGCCCTCTTTCAGTTTATTACTCCCCGTTTCCCCGCTTCGAATTGGTAATCCAGTCCCAAGGGCTTATCGGAATCCTCACTGATGATTTGCCCTCGTCCTCCATTAATGTACCAAATATTTAATGTTTCCTTCGTAGACTCAGTGATATCAGCAGAGATAGCAGCAAGTAGTAACTCCCCCCATCAGTCCTTCCCCCTGGCAATCCCTTCGAAGTGATTCGCCTTTCCCCCCTCCGGAAAATTTCCAGTAGCAGTTCTTAGGTTCCAAGCAGCTGCCTTTTTCGGGGCGATGGAGACGACAAAACTCCCGCATCTGCCTGCATTACCCCTTTCCCCCCCCCGACCTGTTGTCACCGGTCCCTTCGAAAACATTTTGCGGCTTCGTTTTCCCCTTTTTCGATGCCCGGTGACATAGTGCCATCCCCCTCTTGCCCTTTTCCCTGTATGCAGACACCACCCGCGGAGAACACTTTTTGCGCCTGCTGTAATTAACCCCCTTCTCTCCCAAAGCGACTCTCTTCAACCCCCTGAAGCCTCCCGATTCCCAAATTACCTAACTTGATGGGACTTCCCCCTAGTGATTACGTCTCTGGTATTCAGTGGTTGTGTGACGAAGACTCCCCTCTGTGTGAGTCATTGAGAAAAAGCTATGTAATTGTCCCCTTGATAGCTCTGTCCCAACCTTTCTCTCCCCTTTCCCATCCCAGCCCTCCTGTTCACCAGCCGCACCCTAACTCCTTCCCCTTTTGGACATGTGGTCTGGTTATTAACATCCTCCCCTGCGTTCACCCTGATATGCCTTCGTCGCGCGGCCTCTCCCCTCCAAAGTTTGTTAGTGAAGTCCATTTCTTTTCTCCTTGTGAATCACTTTCCCCCCCAGTGGTTCCATGACGGTTTTCCTTTTCACCTCTCGCCGCTTTGGCATCTTCACAGTTCTTGTAAACACAGGCGGTCGAGAACCCCCTCTCGCATGACCCAATCTTCGGCGGCTCTTTATGGTCTACTCGAGTGCGGAAAGTTCCCGATCCTTCCGGTGATAATTTTCCCTCCCGATTCGGCGCTAGAAAATAGATTTCCTGACACTCTCCCCCCTAACGTTACTCTGTTCCGTCGCATCCTTGCCAAAACCGTCCTCCAGCCGAGCCATCTAGCGAACTCCCACCGGGTACATCGCCCAGATCTCTCGGTCCTTTCTTTTAGTCTTTTTCCATTTTTTGTCCTCCCTGGTCCTTTTTTTTTAAGGGATTTACCCCCTCAACGAGTTTTGGGATCGATTTTGCGATCTTGCGCCCGGGTTTGGCCTGGCGCAGGGACGACCAAAATGCCGTTTGACCTTTCTGTGGATGTTGGTCCCATCACAATTTACCTCACTTTAGCCCCTCCCTGCTCTGGCACTCTTTTCATCTTTTCTCCGTTCAGAATCGGTTTTGCTTCATGCGGACTGCCCTTCGGCCTCCAAGTGATGCCGTCTCTCCGCACGCCTCCGCTTGGGTTAACGATGCTGATTCCCCCCTACCCTTTCTTAACGAAAGTTTTTTGGGAGTCTGGCGTTCCTCGACCGTCGTGATTTCACCAAATTTTTTCTTTTTTAAATGCCCCCTCCGGCTTTTTTTTTTCCCCTACCGGAGGTGTCCTCAGAGGGCTTACTGATAGATAACTGACCTTTTCTCTCCTCTATGACCTCCTACTGGTAGCCTTACGTAACAAATTTGTCCCCGGGGAACCCCGTTAGGACACTTTAGTTTTCAACACCTCCCCTTTGGCCCCTTTCCTCCGGTTTCTTCCCCGATTCGCAGTTTTCTTCCGTTCCACCGCACGCCGTCCAAAGCGAGTACCTTTGGCGGGCCACTAGTATTTTTTTTACTCAACATGATTTAAATCTTTGTTGGTAGCCGTAGTCCTTTTCTTTGTTCCGTCTTTTTTCAGTTCCTCCCGGGAAGAGAATAACCCCCCTCTTCCTTCGGACTTGCAACCCCACTTTCCCCGAATCGCGATAGTGTTCGCCAGCTCGCCCTTCCGGAATCCTCAATCCCCTTCTGTCAAGTTCTCCCTTGCGTGGCACGATGCCAGGAGTCGTTTTTAGAAAAACCGTGTACCACCCCCATTCCTATGAGGGGACAAGTTCGACCGCTGCTAACATTTTTCCAGGTCCCTGCCCGCCCCTCTCCGTGTTTTCCCTTTACCATAAAGGATGGGTAACGTTATCACGGAGCCCCTGAGGCACGGATGGGTCCCCTGTATTAGCCCTAAGGTGGGTCTCAAGTTCTTCCTGCTCCCCATCGAGGATCGTTGTGATGCGTTCGACTCTTCTTTGAGTTTTTTGAAATCTGTCCCCCCCATCGTGACTTCTACTGGTAGACCCATATTATACCGAAGGCGCGTGGTTGGCCCAGCTGCCCTTCACTCCCACTCTTGTTGAAAGGCGTACAGGTTCCAGTCTCATTGCGGCGAGGTTAACCTCTGCCTGTTTGAGCGCTTCTTTCGGCCTGCCGTGCCCGCGTCGCTCTAGAGGAAGCGTCCACGTATTTGGTAATGCTTAGTTCCTCCTGAGTGTGTCCATTTTTTTATACTCTCTCTCTGTTGCAGGCTGCCCTGCCCCCGACGGCGCTTTGCGCTGCGCACCTCATCTAACGGCTTAACATGATTTTTTCCAGTTTAGACTCGCCTCGCCTCCACACCACAATAGAGTTACCTTAGGAACCTCCGGCAGTTCTCCCTTTGGTGGGGGGCAATCTCTCTTTCCTCCCTGAGATTCCCCCACCCTCCTTAGCCCCCTTTTCCTTTTTCTTCCACCGCGAGTTTTCCCTTCGGGAGGTTTGTCGGCCCCCCGATCCTATTAATGAACTTCCCCCTTCCGCGCTTGCATTTATCCCCCTTTTTGGTTGCTCCCGCGCTTTTCCCGTCTTTTTTTCAAGTTTCTTGCTCCAGATAGCAGGATTCCTCCAATCAAATCCCCCCCCATTCTGAAAACTCATCCGCCTTTGCCTTTATCGCTTTCCTCTCTTTTTTTCGTGCGCGGGCTCTGTCAGGCGACGACTCGAATCTCCCAAGAATTCCTTCTTTCTCGTCAGCAAATTTGCCTACTCTCCTTTTACGCCTTTCACTATTAGAATCCCCCTGACACATTGACGTTCAGGGCCTCGGCTTCCCCTGCGCCTTCGAGGTCTCCCGCTTCTCCGCCCTCGGGCAAGCGGGTTCGGAAGTCTCCGCCGTCAAGATAATCTGTCGAAGTCCCGCCTATTTTCCCCTGCTTCGCGTCCTCATCGCCCCTCCTTTATCTTTTTTGCGCCGGAACCCGTTTCCAATTGACCTTTTTTCTTTTTCGGGCAATCACCCTTATATGGCGTATGTTTCCTCTCTTCTCCCTCAAGGTAGAAGCGTCGTTCCTCGTTGAATTTTTCTTTTGGGTCACGATCCCACCTTTCCTTGTAGCAGTACAGTCGATGGTCCTGCGGTCCTTTTCTCGCTGCGCATTGAGGCGCGATCGGCAAAGTGGCCTGCTCACACATGAGGATCCCTGGTGACCCTAGCGGCATGTTGCTCCCAGGGACGAATTAGGTCTCACCCTCTTCCCCTTCAAGAAATGATCGACATACCCGTGAAGACCCGACCAACAGATATGTTTTGCCTTCCCTGCGCCCTCCACCCCCCCCACGAGTACTTCGCTTTTCCGCCGTAACGTAACCCTTCCGTTGCGGAGAATATTTACTTCCTTTTTTTCATGTCGTTATTAACAGTGCTTGTCTCCCCCCCCGGATTCCCTAACGGCGCCGTCCATCTTCCCTTTTTTTTTTGGTCGACCTGTTCTCATAGAGGAGAAAGGTTTCCTAGGCGGACTTCTTTTTCCTTCAACTCTCTTTCCTCCATGAAGGCGGCGGGGTCCTGCTTCAATCCCCCACTTTTGAGACACCTGTTTCTCTCATCCCCGGTGCAACCTTCTTCCCTACTGTTTCCATCGTGAGGGCCCAGGAGGCTCCGCGGTCCGGTACCCCTTCCCTGAATGCGCGTTATGATAACGGAAGCTCTCTCCTTTTTTTTCTTTGCCAATTCAGTTCCCCATGCAGCCCCAGGAAACTATCCCGGCTTTTCCGATTTCCTTTTTTCCTTCTTCTACTAGATTGGTCTTTTGAAATTGTCACCCACCCGCCCATGTCGCGTCGATAACCCCTGCTTGTTTCGCCCGTCCCAGTTCACTTCCACACCCCCTGCCTTCATGCCCGTTCTTTGACGGAATCCAACCCTCTCTGCCTACCTATGCGGAGGAAGCCCCCTCCAACTCCCACGACCGCCCCCTGGCACCGTTCCCGACCCCAAACAAAAGCGGTACCCCCCGTGCGCGATTTTTACCTTAGGGCCTTCCCCCTCCCGGCTGAGGTTTTGTCCAGCGCCTGCGGCCCCCACGCTACCCATTAGTTTAAGGCTTCTCTTTATAATTGTAAGTCCTCTTTTTCCCCCATTCCCATCTTCACCTTCTGCCAAGGGTCCTGAATAATCCCCTAACAATTACCATCGCGCGCCCCCATGGTTGTCTAACCTTTTAGAAAGTTGTTCGCCTTGGCCCCACCTTTTCCCTTTGATTCCCCTGACATTTTCTCTAGCGGATGTTCCAAATAACCATCGTGTTCACACAGCTTTCTTTATGGTGCTTTATGATGTCCACGGTAGGCCAATACCCTTTTGAGCTTCACTTACCCTTTTTTTGACCCCGACTTTCGAATCAGATTCATCCGGTTACCTAAGGCGATGCTTGATTCCCCCCAACAGTCGTTTTTTCTCTTGCGGTAGGCTTGCTGTGTTGTATTATTGCTTTTGCTTGGCTGGTGTGTCCCCCCACGCCCCAACCCCCCGGCTGAACTACGAGGCTTTGTCTTGACCGAGGCCTGTCACCCCCATTTTGTCAACTTTTCTTCTAACATGACAATACAGGTAGTAACTTTACCAGGCGGAATCCCGTCGAGTAGTTTGGCTTCATTCCCCCCTGGAGTGTTGAACACCAGGATTTTCCTGTTCTTTCGAGTGATTCTTCTTTAAGCTTTCCCCCTCATTAATTGCTGGCCTCCCCCTCCTTTTCCATGAGGTGGTGCGGGAGCCCTACAAAATGTATTTTTGTATTTTTCAACGGCTGCCTCAGTCCCCACTACAACGAGCGTGCAATGTTGTGTTTTTTTTCCCTTGACTCCTTTGACAGTTTTGTCGGTCTTGCTCACGTTGCGATCTTTCCCCCCCCCGTGTCGTCTCCCCGTTTACTCGGCGGCCTCACTTCCACAGTCTCTGCGGCATATTCCCTTCAGCGCAGGTGTCATTTTCCTGTCCGATGTTGAGTCCGTCCGGTTTCCGGCTCGATATGGCCTTTCTCGATTTTTAGCTTGCGAATGTCTCTACATGACCCTCTTTTCACATGGCCCTCCATTCCTGCGCTCTCGTGTTGAATCCCAGCCCCTTTTTGGTCCAACGCTCAAGTCATCTATTCACTCAGCTTCTGACCATTGTCGCCATTTGCCTGCTACCGCCTCACTGATATCACTGCAAGAT
>Ga0179593_1471917_pt1 | contig 11157 bp, 18 predicted proteins | sample CZODoug2_1_08_16_FD_185931 | JGI IMG/M metagenome (GOLD analysis project Ga0179593, IMG submission 185931) | Vadose zone soil fungal communities from Angelo Coast Range Reserve, California, USA - CZODoug2_1_08_16fungal (PacBio error correction) | ecosystem: Environmental > Terrestrial > Soil >... | reverse complement strand
GCTTCTTTCCCGTTTTTTTTCTGACCACCTTGGGCCCTTTTCCCCCCAAAACGAAAACCCATGACATTTGGTTTTTCTTCTTTCTTACCCCCTGGGGTAGGTCTTCTGTGCCCCTGGTACAGGTCGGTTTTCCGATCGAGCTCACTTCTTTTTTTGCCCACTTTTTCTTTCCCCCCCTTTGCGATAGGATTTTGATGGACCTTTTTAACTAACTCCGCGCCCCTGTTCCTTTGTATCTTCCCCTTTTAAACCCGTGCACCGACTTTTTTTCTTTGTCCCATCATAATCCTCTCTCCTTAATATAGAACATCCCCGCACGACCCTTCTTCCCTAGGTGGTGTCACCCCCTTCGACAACTCCTGGCAGGCGCTTTTTCATTTCTTCGCTGCGAGGACGGGTTTCCCGACAAGTGGACTACGTTCGCCTTTTCATCCCTCTTGACGATCCCCTCCTTCCCTTCCCCCATCACCCCTGTTAGCCTCGAACCCATCGGTCTTTACCTTTTCCCCTTTTTTCTCTTCCTAGCGCCGAGCTTTGTTCTGACGCTGACTAACACCCTTTGATAGATTCCTGAGCTCCTGATTGTCGCCATTTCGCCCATCGGTCCCCCTCTTTCGAACGAGTTTTCTCTCTTCCGTCGACGCCTCCTGATGAAGGGGACTCCTTGCCCTATTTTAAGTTTTTTAAGCTTACTCCTTCCTCCCTCGAGACTTTGGAGATGATCGACGACTCGTTTGACGTGCTCCTATCGCCGACTTCCTTTTTTGACCCTTGCGTGGCTGACTCTTTATTTTCGGTTTCCTCGCAGCTGTACGCTGTAATTTGCGAGTGTGACTTCCCTGCCCTTTTTCCCGCCGAGGGCGACCAGTCTTGTCGATCTCTCTTATCTAACAAACGTGATTGTTTCCAGTTCCTCTTCGGCTTTTGCCTTCGTTTTTTCATGCCTAGGACGTGTATTGATTTACTTTCGTTTGTTCCCCTTTGTCTTTCCTCATCTGAGGAGGCTGCACTCCTGTTCTCGATTCTGAGGCATTTCTGCTGTTTCATAGTTTGTTGCCCCGCCCAAGAGATAATCATGAGGGCCAACTAAGTTTTCCCTCTTTTTCTAGAATTTCTCTTTCCGACCGATGAGGGGTAGGAAGCCCCTTCGGATCCTCCCCCCCACATCCCTGAATGCAAGATCTTTCTTTTCTGCACCGGTCAGCTGACCTGATTGTTTTTAGCACTTAATGGCTTACCGCTTTCTTCCTAGATCACTAGGTTGTAGCATTATGCTTTTCCTTCTGGTCCTTCTTCATTACTTCGCAATATCCTGTTTTTAGAAGTCATGCCCGGCCTTTGATCTTTCTCCCTCTCATTTGCGTTGTGATAGGCCTCCGCCCTGAAAGAGCACGGATTGGCCCCCAGCAACTTAGGTTTTGTCCATTCTTTCTTTTATTTTCTTTTTAGCCGGTTCTGAAGTTAAGGGGTCTTGCCTCAGCTCCCTAGTTTTAGGCATTAAGGTGTGGGTCGCCTAACCCTGTGTCCTCTCATGTGACTTGATCTGTCTATTTGGGTTCTCATGACTTTCTTCCCTTGTTTCCCCGGACATATGCTTTTCGAGTCTGCTGCCCTGAAAGCTGGTTTGAAGAGTGGACGTTCTTATCGTTGGTATCGGCCTGGAAGGTCTCCCCTTGCTTTTGTAAAGTATGTCAGGATGTTTCCGGAAGATTTTGGCTGGCGCTGCCATTCTCGAGTTTTTACTTTTATATCGTGCTTGCTGTTTGACGTGCTGTTCCCGTTGCTCTTCCCCGACCGTCTCTTTCCTGAACGCTCGACAGAGGAAACCTCCATCTTCCTGCCGACAGCGATCCCCGAAAAAGGCGACCCTTCCCCACTTGAGTTGGAGCTCTTTCCTTAGTTCAGATGCCGAACGCTGGCTCCTTGTTCAAGCTCTTCGGGAATCTTGCTTTTTTTTGACTCACTGTTCTCTCCCTCCCCTCTATTTGGTGGCTTATGATGTTGTTCTAGGTAGAAGTCAGGTGCCTACCGCACGATTTTGTGAACGACTTTCCCCTGCGTTGGTTGCAGGCCCTTTTTATTTATCACCGTGTTGTGTGAGAGAGATGGGTTTTCAGGAGCCTTTCCGTTCCTCCTTCGCCGCATTCTTCTTCGTCTGTGTAGACATAGGCGTTCACCCCCCACCCCTCTAGAAACCCCCCTTTTTTTTTATACAATACGTTCTCTTGCAGGCCAGCGTGGCTGAGCTTTTCTTAGGACATGCGTTCCGTTCTGCTTCCCCAAAAGTTGACCCCGATTTACGGGTCTTCTTTTTCCGCGTGTTTTTCTCTTTTTTCGGACGATTTTTCTGTCCAAGATCCGGTTCTGCCTTCGAGTCGGCTCCGATAGCGCCCCCCACGGTACACGATCAAGAGATGCCAGCACCGACCCTCTCGCGTTTGTCTTTGTAGACACGCGTCCTTGTTCGCGCCCTCACAACGCCAGAAACCCCGAAACCACGGTAAACCCTGCTCTCCCCCTTCTGAGAAGTCCCCTGCAATGGCCCATTATGGCACTCTTTCTTTCGGTATGTTTTGATCCCTCCCGTTATCTTTCTCGCTCTTTTTCTGATCTTGTGGAGCATACTAAACATAATTTTTCGTGACCACTCCGCTTTCCGCGACTTAGGCACCGTTTCTAGGTCACCCAAACATGGTCCCCGTCGGTTTCTTCCTTTTGCGCGACCCTTCCTTTCGGTCTCCCCGCAACTCCCTCTCCGTGGCACTCCCACCCCCTGACCAAGTTTTTGTCCTGTGCGCCCCCACATGCCTTTTGTTTTTCCTTCACCCGGTCTTTAAATACTCTTCAATTTCTTCTTTTGTCCTCTTCTTTGGGCTTGTTTTGGCTCTTCTTGACCTGTTCCTCCGCCTCTTTCCACTCGCCCCTTGATATCCCTCGCCTCTGAATTGTTTGACCACATCATGGGTTTCTTTTTTCCAAACCTTTTCCGTATAGCCTCTGAGATTTTCTTCTTACCTTTTTCGACTGCTGGTGCGCCCCGAGGGCCCGTTCCTACAGCTTCTGTCGCCGCGAAGTTTTTCTCCCACTTTTGAGTGTAGCCTTTTTTTGTCTCAAGATGTAAATTTTATTTTATTCCTCTCCCCCCCCCCCCCCCCCCCCCCCCCCCCACCCCCCCCCCCCCCCCCCCCCCCCCCCACCACCCCCCCCCCCCCCCCCCCCCCCCACCCTCACCATAAAGACGTCCCCTCGAGCTTTCCCTCATTCTTCTTTGACCCTTTAACCTTCGCTGGATCCCCTTCCACTTTCCTTTTTTCTGTCCCTCGAGGTACCCGGATGGCCTCTCGCTTCCCTCAGAAAATTTCCATACGACCTCCTTCGGCGCTTTCAGACTGGTCGCCCCCGGAAAAGGAGGTATGCCCCACCAACTTGAAATCGCCTGACCTTGACTCGGTGTTTTCAAGACTGACCTTCGCTTCCCTGGCCCCCTTTCGCATTGCTTCTCCTTTTCTCTCATTGACGTCTTTTCCACCGCTTCTTTGATCTTCCAACGTCTCCTCTCTGGCGGTTTTGATCTTTTCCCGCATAGTAACATCGTGCATCTTCCCTTTCCCTCCTTTCCCTTTTCGGCGTTGGAAGGCTCGGTGATGGTTTCGGACCTCTTTCGCTTGCGACCCATTTAAGCCTGGCCCTTGATTTTCAATTTTCCCCTTCTGCGAGAACCTTTTTCCCGGCTTCCCTTTTTCCTTTGTGAGCTCCCCAAAATTCCTGTCTTCGTTGCTTTTTGGCGTACTTCCGTCGCCCTTTCTGTCGTCACAACTTTCCGTCCCCCGTGTTTATGCTCTAGTATAATGTCCGTTTTTGGAATACTTTCGTTTATCTCCAAGTTCCCCCTTTTTCCGCGCGTTTCGATCCCCCTTTCTCAACTTTGATGTTGAAGGAAGTTTGATGTGTCAGCGATGACGTCTGCTTGGGTCCTGTTCTGATTGTCCGAAGCTTGGGATCTTTTTTAAACCCGTGCCCGCTCCCTTTGGGCTCGGTCGTAGGACGTCGATCCATTTCCCCTCCAACGTCGTGGGGGTTGTCACGCTCCCTACTGGCGAAAAAGAGGCGCTTCTTCTCCACCTCCTAGCCGGGCATACCTCCTCGGCACCCAACGGTTTTAATCGGCCTCCCCCATGCACTTGACACCTCTACTTGCATGTTGGTTTTTTCTTCTATTTTTTTCGCGGTGGTTAACCGTCTTTGCCTTCCCGATAGTCCTAGCTCCTCTTCCTCTGGTTCCACAAATTTTTTCCTCCCCCCACCAGCACTTAACTTTTCACTTTGTTTTTTATTTTTCTACCAACACTTGCCCTCTCTATCGATCTCTTTTTCTTCGTTTTTTTTTTGTCTCCCTTCTGGTGAAGTCTTCCACTAGAGGGACCTGTTTGGCCGGACTTTCTGTCGGTTGTCCTCCCCAATACTCCCCCATTTTTTCGTCTCGGTTCCAATGATCTTCCTGTTTTTTTTTTCATTTGCTTTTCCTCTGGGTTCGGACAAACCTCTCGACAACCCCCCTTTCCAAAGTAGGAGTTTCCCTTCTTTTCCTTGGTTTCTTCCACCCACTGTTGGTACCTCGGTGTCTTCTTCCCCTTTCCTAGGGTTTTTTCTTCTCATCTCTTTTGTCTCCCCCTCGGTTCGCCACAAAGACACCCAGAAGCCTTGTAGTCTCTTTTTTCCGTGGATTCAATCCCGAATCCGCGCCATTGAGTCCCCCGGTTTTCCAACCCTCCCGACCGCTTTGGCCTCTCTGAGTCCGATCCTCCTTAAATATTTACCCACATCCTTCTTCCCCCATCAAGCCGGTTTCTCAAACCCCCGTAATCGCACCGCGGCCTCACTTCCTGTTGGCAATTCTTTTTTTCTCTACCGTCCCCTTCTGACTATTCATCAAGGAGGGATCCCCCCTTTTAGCCCCCCCCTTTTCCTCCTTTTCCCCCACACACTCCGGTAGCCGACATGGTCCCATGTTGCTCTCTTTGTTTCCTGATCCTTTCTTCTCCCGCCCCTTGCCGTTTTTCCGGTTTCCCCTCGAGTTTTGTCTCACTGTCTCAACGACCCTCGGCATACCCTCACCCTCGAGTCTTGACAATTCCTCCAGAGCCGCAGACTAGTCGCTGTTCGGGTTCAGCCCCCTCTATGATATCCTCTTGCCTCTTCTTAATCCTTTATCAAATTGACTCCTTTTTGAGAGATTACTCAAGGTGTTTGAAGCGGTCCAAGATCAGTTCTCCTCGTGCGTATTTCCGTGCCCTCCTTTGCTGATCGAGTCATTCTTCCCAGCAATCTTCAGGGTCGCATGATGTCCTTTTCGATTGCGAAGATGCGCCTTTCTTTCGAAGTCTTTCTATGATCCATTTCTCCCTCCCTATCTGATGTTAATACGATTAGGCGTGTCCATTTGCTCCCCTTATTGAAGAACGTGCTTTTTCATCGCTTTCCATGATGGTTCTTGGGTCTTCTCTGTCTTCCCAGTTCCCCATCTCCGTCTTTCCTCTTTGGTGTCTTTTATTGGTACCTTCTTTCGCTCTTGACTCTAATTCCTATCGTTCTATCAATCCCCAGCTTGTCGTCTTTAGGCGTTCCCCCCCACCTCTCTGTCCCTCTTTTAGTCCGTGTGCGCCTTTGCGGAATACTCTTAGTCCCAACCTGAAGATTTTTCGCGGATTTCCTGTCTGTTCAAGCCGTTGGTAAGAGCATCCCATTCTGTTTTCCTCATCAGGCACTTCTGACTTGATTCTCTTTGCTTCCCCCTTTCTTTTTAGTCATTTTGGCGGCCCTGGTCCTCTTGCCCCCTCCCCCTCTCCCCCAAATCTTTTTTAAGTTCTTCTCACGGCGGTTGAAATTTGCGCGCTTCCCCTTGCCTTTGCCCCTTTTCCGAGCCAGGTTTGCGCACTTCTCTTTTTCGGTTTTTGTCATGATCCTTCTGCTTTTTGCTTTTGACCGACGTTTTACGGTGGTCGCAGGCCCGCAGTCACCCTCTTCGTGTTCTTTTTTTTTGGGTTGCCCCTTCTCCAATGGTCACTTGCCTCCCGCCTTGCTTTTTGCTGATTCTGCATGTCGCTTTTTCTTGCCCTTCCACCTAGCCTCTTGATGCTCGAACATTCTCCCCTATGCTTAGAGATTATCCCCCTTTCTCGGGCCCTGCCTCGGAGACTCCATTTTCTTTTGCGCGTTGCGTCGTTTTGACGTCTGACTGTTTCTGTTTTTGGTGTCATGGCCCGGATTTTTTTTCGCGCCATTTTGCGCGTTTAGTCGGCAAAGTTTCTTCTGCTGTCGCTTCTTTTTGACTTTTTTCGCTATTTCTGGCCCGACTTCTCTTGGCTGCCTTCCGTTCCCCGCGCCTCATTCCTATAGTCCGGTCGTACACGCGACATCCACGTAGACTAACCCTCGTTGGCTCTTTTCCGGCTGCGAAAGAACAGCGGTTACAAACTTGCTGCTTACTTCCTTCGACCGCGGCTGGTGTCCTCCTTGCGCTGCAGTTTTGTGGTGTTTTGATGGTGGCTCCTTCTTTTTTTGGTCGAATTTACGAACCTCTCTGGATTGCGGCTGCCCTCGACTTTCTTTTTTTGCGCCATCCACCTCTCTTTCTTTTCCTCCCTCCCTTTTTGTGTTGTTCTAGTCCTTTCTTTTTTTTTTTTTCCCAGTTGAAGGGCCGCCTAAATACGTGTACGGCTGTCAAAGCATCCCACCCCCCTGCTTTCCTCTCCCTTTCTCGCTCCCCTCGCGTCGCTGGCCGGACAGCTTTTTTTCGAGGCCCGATTCTCTTGATCCCAAAGCTCCACGCGACCGGGTCCTGTCTTCGTTTTTTTTTGCCTGACCTTCCGTGATGAAGGTGACGCGGTTCCCCTCTCCTGTCGGAAATTCGGTTCTTCCAGTCGATAGTCTCCCCCTTGAAAACTCGCCAAGCTCCCCTACCTTTTTTTTACTTTCTACCGCGCTCTCTCCCTGCCCATCCTCCCACAATCTGCCCCGCCCGCCCCCACCCCCACACCACCCCTGTCCTTTCCCCACACCGCTTTCTCATGGCCAGGCGCTCCCAGCAATGGTCACCCATCTTTTGCCGCTTTTTCCTTCCGTCAGTTGCGTTGTCCTTTTTGGCTACCTGCATCTCTTGTGCTTCCTCAGGCTTCTTGTGGGGTTTTTGTGGTGGGACCCCCTCGTTTCCCTCCACTCTTTTGGCGACCAATCAGTTTTCTTTGGCTTTCTTCTTTCTCTTGCTCCCCACACCTGGAAATCATAACCACGAAGTCGGACTGCGGGGCTCCCCCTTCCACCTTCCGGAAACCGCAACAAAATTAAGGAAAAATCATGGCCCACCCCAAAACCGACAAGGGGTTTCCTTTTCAAAGACGTGCTCTTTGTTCTTTCCGATCTGTAGACGATTTCCCCGGCCGTTCAGAGTCCTGAGTTCTGTGGCCGCTCTTAACTTTCAGCAACGACAGCCTGCTCCCTCCTCCATGATCCCCCCTTCCCGCTGTATTCCCCCCACTCATTTCGCGGTGTCCACGGCGTGACATTTTCCCCCGGGTCTCTGCACGGTTGAGATCTAGGAGGCTCCGCGTTTCTGAAAAAGCTTTCAACTCCTTTTTCGCCGAAATCTCCACTTGCTTGAGTGTTATCGTCCCCCCCCTCATGGTGGTGCCGCGCTGTCGCCACGTATCGAATATTTTTTCTTTGGGGGTGGGGGTTTTTTTTTTTTTTGGGTTTTTTTTTTTTTTGTGGGGTTGGTTGGAGGTGTGTTGGTGGGGTGTGTAGCAGCTCAATCACAATTTTTTTTCCTTCACGTCCGCTCTGACTTCTCAGGTCCCTTTTCCCGTACCAGGTTCATGCCCCATTTTCAATCGGAGTAACGTGTCGATTTCCACAAGATGGATCCTCTTCTCTATCAGGACAAGTCTCACGGTGTTCGAATGCTAAATTGTTCCCTGTCGACCTGGTCCTGACCTGGTCAGTAGGTCGCCACCAGGAAACTCGATCTTAGCGGAGAGTTCTGGTCAAGCCCCTTCTCCTGAAAGGAATAGCTACTTTTGCAACCGTTTTCTTACTCTCGGGGCGAGTTCCCCACGTCCCTTGCGTCTCTACCCCCCCGGGTCGAGATGGCTTTCCTTTATCACCTTCTGTCACCCTCGGAAAATAGTAAAGGTAATTCCCCGTCCAGGCGGTTGCGGCGGCCTCCTGAGCCGGTTCACGCGAGGTTTTTTGGCCCTCTCCCTTCCCATGATAATTCAAGTTTTGCCCTTTCATCCGTCTTGTGATTTTACTTCCTCTCACCCTTCTCTGTGCATACATGTACTAGCCCCCACAACTGTTAGTCTACCTCGATGGTGCTTCTTTTTCGCTTGTTTTGGGTCATTTTTTCCTTTTATATAATCAATTCCTTTTCGGTATTAAAAAGGCGAGCTCGACACTTTCCTCTTGCTTTTCTGCCTTTGACCTCATTCCACCTTGTCCCCCCCCGGTTATTTTAAGTTTTGAGGTTTTTTCCTTTCCTGATGCGTTTGGCTGTTTGGAGGTGAAGAAGTTTTTGGAGATTTTGTGAACCACTTTTATCTGCCCCTGTTCCCTTCTTTCCGTATTTATTCCCCGAGACCTCCTATCCCCCCCTAAAATTACTTCTGGGGTGGTATGGCGGCTTTTGGTGACATCCGTTAGCATACGTCTCCCGACCAGCAGGCCCATTCCTCTCGTCAAGTTTTGGAAGAAGCCCAATTAAGAAAAGTCCCCTTTTTTAGAGCTTTTTGCATTTTTTACCCTGTTCCTCCCCTTCGCCTGCCGCGATCAGCTCCTCCTCGATTGGCGGCGCAAATTTATTTTCGCCCCTCACCAGATTAAACCCCCTTTCCCTCTCTTTTAGCAAAGGATGTCCCTTTCTCCGCTTCTTTTTCTCTCTTTCCCCCTCCTTTTTTTCTTGTTTCTCTTTCCTCCGGCTGTTGCAGGTCAGCTTAAAATAAGGGGCACTGTCCTTGCCGGAAGTGGTTGTCTTCTGGCTTCCCATTCCCGTGGTGCGCTTAATTCGAGGTCGAGGAAATTTTCTGACGTTTTGGATCAGGAGACGTTTGAGGCACACTGCCTTCCCCACTTCCCTCAACCAACCCTTTGTTAGAGTTTTTTCTAGTTTATGATGGTCCTCTTCCCCCCAAAAATTGTTTTATTTTTTTAAGGTCTTTTTTGAGACCGAGTGCGATCTAGCTTTTCGCCACCATTGAACTTCCAACTCCAACCCCTAACATTTTCACCTGAGATTTTACTTTGACTGCATCCCTCTCTTTGTCTTCGTCTTTTTTTCCCCCCTGCAAGACCGTTTTAGGACAAAGCCCACAGTTGAAGCCCTAGCGCCTCTGCTTTCTAAACTCCCCGTCCCCCCCCCGTCCCGGTGTTCTCACCGTATCCCATTACGCGGTTTGAGCAAGGTTCGTTTCCCTGTTCCGCGTTTCTACGGTGACATTTTCAGTCCACCGGCCTTTTTTTTTTTCCTCCGTAGATCTCATTGGGATCTTTTCTTCCTTTTCCTTTTACGCCTAACGTTTCTCGTTCCCACCCATCGATTTCTCTCCCGACATGTTGGCCGGCGGCCTGTTTGTACTTTTTTTCTTCCTTTTTATCGTGTGTTAATGAAACCCCCCTGCCCACAGAGGATTACGAACTGTGATGCATTTTTTACTGCACATCGGCGCGCGACGTCAACCCACGAGATCGTTTCCTTCTCTCGCCTCTCCCTCGCTTATTTTAGTTCGACTGCAACGTGTTCTATTTTTTAACTACTGTTCATCCGTACCCATATTGATCCTGAACGTTTATCCTCTCGACTCTCTTTTTTTTTAAGAGGCTACTTCGACCGTTCGTTTTGCACAGTTTCCGAAGTCGTAGCTAGCTCCCTCGTTGCAGTTTTCCCCATCCTCTTTCGAAGCGGTTTTTGTCCTTTGGATATGACGCCTTCCTTGTGTCCTTTGCTGTTGATCTTATATTATTCCGTATCTCACCCGGTCTTATTTCCGGCATAGATCGGTCTTTTTTGTTGGGGGGGGGCCCCCCATCGTTGTTGAGCTATGACTTTTGTTCATGCTTTTCTCCTTCCTGGGGCGTTCCTCATATCTTCTGCCTGCCATCGGCGTCTCTCTTATCTTGTTCTTGAGTGCGGCGTGCCCGGAACGCCAAGTGCCTCCTGATTTTTGAGAACAAGCAAGACCACTTTCGATGCCGCCCACTTCGCGTTCCGCACGCTGGATGATACTCCTTGCTCCAGCCTCTCTCTCCAACCTGCATGAAGATCTTCCGTTTTCAGATTCTGGAGAGCGCCCTTTTGTCCGCATGCGGCACGATTTTGCTTTCGCTGGCCTTTTCGTGGAGTCATTTGCTTGTCTTGTCTTCAGTTATCCCTCATTCAAGACTCTCACTAATCGGTTAGCCTTAACGGGTTGATTGTCTTCCTTGGGTTTGTGACATAGGCATCTAGCGACAGTTTTTATCCCAGACCTTTTTCTTGTGGTCACATCGTTGACTTGGTTTTCGTTTTTTCCGTTAGGTTGTTTCCGTCCTTCCTTTCTTAAAGGTTTGTGTTCGCCTGCAATCCTCGCCCTGCCTCCGATGATGGTTCTTTTTTTGCCGAGAGTTATTTAACTTCTCATCCGCCCTTGTTCGGCCTTCTTCCCTCTGCTTTTTTTTCGTCCGGATGAAAATTCCGCCCTTTGCCTGATCTCCCGATTTGCCCATGGTTGGATCCCTGGCTGGTTTTTTCTCTTGCTTTTGACCCTTCCTTTTTTTTGTGTTCTGTTGCCGGATTTTTTTGACATTTACTTAGTTTTTCCCCCCTCTATTGCGTATTGGCGGTTCCTTTGTTTCCTCTTATAGCCTGAAATCTCATATGCTTAACGCTCTCCCCCTCAGGCCCCCAGGCACCGCCATAGTCTGATTCCCGAGTCACCCCTTTGTTTTTGCGGTTTCTTTTCTGGAAGGAACGTACCGCACGCTCCTAAAGGAACTACTCCTTTTCCTTCCCTCTCCCGGGTGATCCACCGATTAACTTGTTGCTTCTGTTTGGTATGATGGTGTTTTTATGGTTTTGTTTACTACGCACTTTCGGATGCTTTCTGACTGGACTTGCAGGCCCTACTT
>Ga0179593_1399185_pt1 | contig 11157 bp, 18 predicted proteins | sample CZODoug2_1_08_16_FD_185931 | JGI IMG/M metagenome (GOLD analysis project Ga0179593, IMG submission 185931) | Vadose zone soil fungal communities from Angelo Coast Range Reserve, California, USA - CZODoug2_1_08_16fungal (PacBio error correction) | ecosystem: Environmental > Terrestrial > Soil >... | reverse complement strand
GAAAGACTCCCCCTCGTGCTCCCCTGATTGTTTTTCAGTCTTTCGTTGTATTGAATTTTCAGTCTGATCGGTCGTTCCTCCCCTATTATTTTTCTCTTGTATCATTTTGTGATAAAGATTTGCGTCCAGCCTTCTTTGTCGGTCATTTGGGCCTTTTACTCTTGATAGGAGTAAGGCAGTTGCGTAGGATTAGCCTTTTTCACGTTCTTTCGTCCCTCTGTTATCTGTTACTAATCGAATCTTCTTTTCTCCCTTTCGATGAAGATCACTTTATTATTTATGACCTCCTCTTTCCTTGTGGGAAGTGTTTGTGTTTGTCCGGTTTTAGCTTGACAGGTGGCGTTAGGATACCGCCCCAAGAATCTCTATCGCGCTTAAGTGTTTGTTTGGGGACTCTATTTTTCTATATGGCTTAGTACCTTCTCAGTCGTCCCCCCCCCCCCACCCCCCCCCCCCACCCCCCCCAAGAATTAATTCATTCTAGATTTGAGATTTCTCTTTGGAGGGCTACTCTTCTTGTACGACTAGTTCATCAGACCCTCTCTACTTATCATTTCTTCTTTTTTCTGCTTTTTAATTCCCCATCTAGAATTCCCACCCTTGTTGTCGCTTCTAGGTTTTTTATTTTTTAAAGGAGTTTTTTTTCAATTTTCCCGTATGATGATCTCTGCATGCGCCCTTCCTTTTTTCTACTTTTAGGCGCGAACGTTTTTTACTGCGCTAATTTTACCTGATCGGATTAGTTATGGCTCCTATGTTTTTTTTTTTTAGAATTGATACTTTTCTTTTTGTCCCTTCCTCACAGAGATTCGTGCTTGCGTACTCCTGATTTTTTTATCCCCAATTCCTTCGCTTTTCCTCAGGAGAGTTTTCCACTCTACTTTCTCTAATATTGGCCAATGCTCCTTCGTCCCGGCTCTTTCTCCCGCTTCTATAGCTTTGCTTCCCACAAGCGCAAGGTCATGATTTCTTTTTTCCCTGCCCATTTCATGACGCCTGCCTCTTGAGGGAGACATTATTCATGTCGTTGATGGAGATAAGTCTGCCTCCTCTCTCCTTGTTTTCATTTCTTCCTTCCCGGCTTCACAAGAAGCCGATGTTTTTCCCCGTGCTGTTCCGCTTATTCTGTGACGGTTTTCTCGAGTATGAGCATCTCCAATATTGCTGTGGCGTACATCTATACAAAGAGTACCTCTTATGTGCGTATGAACCGTTCATGGCTATGTCGGGACTTTCATCTTTTTTCGTTTGGCTGGTCCCCTCGTTTTCCCCTAAGATGGGATTGTTCCTAGAATCTCAATTCCGGCAGAAGCGTCTTTTTCTATTTTGAGCTTTTCCATGGCCAATACTTCCTCACGATCTCTGCTCCAGTTCCGGGAAGTTATCTTCTGCTCGTAGCGTCGGGGATCTCACGACACTTTTTTCTTTCCTCGCCTCAAGCCTTGTCCTCTCAACTACCTCCCCTGTGAAGGTGATTGATCCTCTGGTTCATTTTTCTTCGCCTAGGGCAAACCTTTCCCCTGATTTCGCCCTTTTGTTTTAGTTCCTGCGATGCGCGGTCTGGTGCTCCTCCCCTCTCAAAATTGGTCCCTGGTTTCTTCCTAATGGTTTCTTTAGTCCGTTCTTTCCCACGCTTTTGGGCGATAACGGTGTTTTCTCCTTTGCCGTTTTTGTCTTCCTTGCTTTTGCCTCCATATGTGCCCCGTGACTGTCTCCCCTCGTATCTGAAACTTCTTAAATCTGTCCCCTCATTTTCTTGTCGTTATCGCTGTCTTATTCCTTTTCTGTTTTTCTGTTCTAAATTTCCCGATTTTTTCCTTGGCTTCCTGGGTCCCTTCTCTTCCTGTGTTCATGCTTTCGTCTCAGATTTCCTTTTTTGGTTTTTCCTTCCGATTCCTCTGGATTTTCTTGTAGTCTGCCCCCTGACTTCCACGAATGAGGCTCGGGCTCTATTGTCCTACAGCGTTGTCCTCATCATGTATAGCTTCCCTCCCTCTTTTCGCTTTTGTTCCCCTTCGCGACCTGCGCTCTTCTAGGTTTTTTCGCCTGCATTATCATTTTTGCGCCCCCGATCTCTCCTCCCCCTCCCTCTCTAGACCCCTCACTCCTCTTTCACTATCCTTCGTGTTGTTTGTCTCTTTGCTTTCTTTTGAGGATTGTTGTCTTGAGTGGATATTGATTCGCATTTCGAAAGTCCTTCCGCCTGGTATGACGTGAGATTACTTCTGTGGGTTATAGATGTACTCTTTCTTCCCTTTCGTAGCGCTCCATTCTGGTGCGCTATGTCTCCCCTTTTTTTTCTTCTTCCATCGTCGCGTGTTGGTCCCCTCATGTGAGTACAGTTCCACTATTCTTTTTCCTCTCTTAAAGTCGGATATCCTCTTTTTCCCCCCTTTGTAGTTATTTTTCTCCGTCCGAGCTCTTCGCACTGACCGGTTTCTCCTAAAGATTTACTTGAAGACCTCCCTTCCCGACTTTTTATCTCCAACCTTTTTTTTTGTAGAGTACTTTCCTGTTATATGTTGCTCTTCCCATTAGTCGTGTAAACATCGACGTCAGACTTTCCCCTCTTATAACATACGGTATACTTTTTTCTGCTCAGGTTCCCCTTTTCTCCCATGGTTCCAAACATAATCTGGTCTTATTAAATAGCTCTTTTTACTACTCAGGAGTGCTTTTGGTCCTCTATTCTCATTGTTTGTAGTCCCTTATTCTGCTATTCTAGTCGGTTATCAGCCATCCCATTTTCCTTCCTTTAGAGAGTATAATTTTCAGTCCTGGAGAGGTGATCGTCTTTCGCCTGCGTTTTCCATTCCCTCTATTTAAATCTGGAAGGCTTAATCTGTGTTTGTCGCGAGATTTCTCAAATTTCCCCTTCCAGGGCATCGCATAGAAATTCTCTCGGTTCCTCCCTTTGATTGTCTGTGATGACTCTCTTCGGCAAGCAGGTTTCACTAAGTATGCCTTCCGTCTCTTTTTGACGGTGTGCATCACAACATTGGTCCAGGCTTCGGGAACGTTCTCTGCACATACTACGATCTCTGCTTCAAAGTGAAAGTTCTACTACCATTAAGGTCTGAATACCCGGAACGAGCTTTTGGTGCGGTTTTCCTTTCTCCGTACATTAGCTCTGGTGCAAGCTTCGCCTGGGGAGCGACCTGCACATCCTTTGACATACTAGATCTAATTCTTCTTTATTAAAGGTCCCTCAATGTTTCTTTTTTCCTTGTCGCTTTCCCCCCATTATGCCTCCGTAGAGTATGTCCCCCTATAGGTACGGTTGTCTTTTGCACCCTCTTTTTTATTCGTCCCCCCCCCCCCCCACTTCTTCCCCCACCCCCCCCCCCCCCCCCCCCCCCACCCTCTCTGTTTGTGTATCTGGAACCTCTTCAGATTCGACCCTTTTATGACTGGGTTAGGAATACTCTTCTTGATCTCTTCTCCTTGCTTCCATATGCTTTTTTCAAAATACTCAATCCCTTTCTCAGTAGATAGCTTTCTCCCTTTTCGTCGCCAGGGCTCTATTTCCCTTTCCCGCTACGCTGTCGATCACTTTTTCCCTGGACTTCCGTACACTACCTTCAGTAGCCTTCTCTTCTTTTTTGTTGGTTAATCTTTTACCCTCCTTTTCCCCCGCAGTGCCTTTGTTCTAGGACACTATTGCCTTTTCCCTTTTGCTGATTATGTCTCTGTCCCATTGTATGGTAATATCACCCCTGATGACCCCGCACATCGTCTGTATATCCTCCCCCCCCAGGCACGCTTTGAGCCTCTCTCGCCTGACCTGGCCGTACCCCTTCCCACGCTCTTTATCGCTGTACCCTTGAGATCGCGTTCTTTTATCCCTTTTTTTTAAGTAAGGGTCCCCTTTTCCCCGTCTAATGCGTCTGCATATATTATATTTTATTCTTTTTCCCATTGTTTAATTTCTTTTCGAAAGATCTTTAGTTTGTTCTTCTAATGCCTTCCCAATCCTCCTCCCCAGAGTATATACTTCCTGCACCCCAAATTTTTTTTTGATGCCCCTTTTACTAATTTTTTGAGAGCCCCCTTCCCGGGTGTGCTGCGCGTCCCTCTGCTTATCCCCTCCGACATCTGCCTCTGCTTTCACTCTTTTCTGTCCACTACCCTCTACATTACTCATCAACCCTGTGCTTCTCTTCTTTCTTTTTTTTTTTTTTTTTTTTTTTGATTTTTCGTCATGAGCACAACTCCTTCTAGTATCCCCCGTAAGAGAAGAAGCCGTAGATTTTGACCTTCCCTCGTGTAATTTGGTTTTTCTGCCCCGATCGGTCTTGTCAATATGTCTTCTACCGGGAGACGTGCACATGTGCTGGATCTAGCCTCCTTCCCTTCTCTCTTTTTCCTTCCTATAGACATCTCTCTCCTCAGTTCAGTGTCTGTCTGACCCATCTGTCTATAGACCCCGCTTCCGCCGACTTCGCTCTCTCGTCTCCCCACCCGCCTCCTCTCTTTTGTTGATCCAACTTGCTAACTTTGAGCTTCCTTTTTTTGCAGCTGGATTTTTGCCTTTTTTATTGTTTTTCCTGTGGTTTTGTCTTTGCATATTTGGAGTTTTCGGATGTTTATCTGCTTGATTTCTCCGTAGACTAATTTCCGTCCATATAACCATCTCGTGAATGCGCCCAAACTGGTCCTCTGACGGTTAATAAACCATATTGATTCCAGCCCCCCCCCCCCTAAGTACTTGCAGCAGCGCTCACCAGCAATAGATGATGCACCCTTCGCAGTCCGTTCCTCCTTTGCTACCCCTCACCTTTTTTTAACTTAAAACCTACGGCTCCCCCCCCTTCACAGAGCTGGATAATTAACCTCGTCTTGCGAAAGGTTCCCTATTCGTTCCCTTCTTAATATGCGAGCGATGTCGCTGAACTTCTTTCCTCACTGATTGAATAGTGTCCCTCCGCATAGTATCCCTGCCTTTCGGTTAGGCGCATAGCACTTCGCCTTAAGAGAATAGTGTCGCCTTTAGGGAACTCAAGGACTGTTACGATTGTATATCAGAGACTATATCAGTTTAATCCCTAGTTTTGGTGTTGGAGGTTTGATTTTTCCCTTTCTGTACTTGTAGGGGACTGTTCGTTAGAACTTTCCCTGTGCCCCCCCCGATTGACCCCCCCCCGTCCTCTTTTCGTGATGGTAGAATATTGCTTCCCCGTTCCATGGAGTTATCTTCTTCTTTTGATGTGTCATCGTCTCTGTCCTTTGATACCCTCTCTTACTTTTCTCCTCTCCTTCCTCACGGTTCCGCTTTCCCCATCGTTTTCTTTTCTCCTATCCCTCGTCTGTTTTTTCTTACCTTCTTCTTTTGAGATTTTCTGCCGGCGGTGATTGTAATTTTACGCATTCTTTTGTCGAATGCGCCGGACGTCTCGGTTTTTCCTCGGAGTTCACTTTTTAAGTTGTGCTTCTCCCCGATGTTTTTTCGTTTCTTGGAGCTATTTTCCATATGTTGATGAGAAGTCATGATCCTGAACCCTCTTTTTGCTGGCATACTTTTTTTTTCTTGAGTATGTCTTGTTCTCGTCTGGCTACCTTTTCCCCCTTCAACCACATTGAATCGCGACTGCTTACGCCAGCGCACAGCTCTGCCTCTCCTCCCTGAAGACCCTCATTTGCAGGCTCCAAAATTGAGTCAGGTATATATGATGGATTTTGCAGAGCTTCTTTTTCCGATATCTAGTACGCGGGTCCAATTCTTTTTTCTCGTTTATATATGTATCCCCTCCTGTCTTTAATTTTCTCCACCTCCCATTGCGCCCTCTCGTCTTGGAGGTGATGTGAGACCTTGTGGAGTTGTATTTAGTCGCGGGACTTCTTAGTATTTAGGTTTCCTTTTTTTTCCTCCTTTATCATTCTGAGAAATCCCACTCTCGGGTCAATGCTTCTTCTGTCTAGAGATCATTGTAGTGACTTTTCTTTCCTGCCCTGAAGACTCCTTATCCCTTCTGACCTTTTTATGTTCCTTCATGGATTTTTTTCTCGTTTTTTGATAGACCAGTGACCTCCTCTTCCACTTCAGGGGACTCCCCTCCTCTCCTTTCGTCTGTTTTTCTTGTTTCTTCGATGACAATTTGGTATCCAGTATACCCTTTTCCTTTTCAAAAATTTGCTTGAAGGGGCTGTTTGAAGTTTGTGGTGGGAGTTTCCTCTATGCTGATCTTCCCGCGAACGAATCCCTCTGAACATTCTTTTGACCTTGCTTTTTGTTAGAATTGATCCCCTATATACTAAATAAGCCGCCGGTAGTCCGTGCTCCCCCTTGGAGACGCACTTGCGAGTCTGGGTGTCGCGTCCCCCCCATCCTGCTCCCCTATCTTTTCTCCACGGTTCCTGCGATGCTGAATGTCCCCTCTCACTTAGCAATGCATGGCCCCTTTTTCATTCAATTCCCTTTTGAGTTTTATTACTGAACCTTTTACTTCCCCCACGACGCCTGCGTTCTTCAAGGCGTTTACCGGGCATTACTGCGCTTTTCTTTCTTCTTATGTTCATTTTGCCCTTTTGTAAGGATGCCCGCCGGGCTTCAGCATGACTCTTCTCGGACGCATGGATTACCCTTTTTCTTTACGAACTTTTGATCCGCGGCTCCTGGAATCCTCCTATGGCTCGTTTTCTTCGCCTTTTCCATGACCTTCGGTCTGGAGTTTTTCTCTACCCCCTCGGCACAGTATGACTGGCACAGCATAGTCATCCCCCCCACTTCTGGCCTTTCCTCTTTCTGGTTTTCCTTGAATAGGCATGCTTGCAGCCCTTTCTTGTGATGCAGCCTTCCTGACCATATGCTTTCTTCCCTTCTTGTTTCTCTTTCCCCGGCCTGATGTATTCGCCGGTTGCAGTCATTGTCCCGGCCATCGAAAGGATGGTCCCCTTCCCTTCTATCTCTGTGACTTTCTGATATTGTTTAGACTGTCACCGCTATTTCGACTTTGATTACTTAAATACTTGCTTTGTTTTCTCCGAGGTTTTGTCTGTCACCCCGCTATTTCTTTTCTGACGGAATTCGTAGGGATGTTTTTCCTCTCCCTCTTTCTGCGACTAGTTTTTGCAACCCCTTAAGAATAATCGTCCTTTTTATGTGTCATCCCAAATCGTACGCTAGATCTCCCTGAGTTCTATAGCGTGACGACCGTTTAGGTATTTCTCCCTTCTTCCTCGTGTCAATCCTTTTACTAGATAAATGTCTTTGTATTTTTGCTCTCCTTCTTGCCTCATCGATCAAACTGCCGCTTGACCAACTAGCCCTCGCCTGAGTTGTGCGCTTATCTTGGTCCATCCCCCTTAAGATTTTAGAACTCTTACGAACATGGCTGCATCTTACTCTCTTCTCCCCCTTGTTTTCTAAGCTTCCGGTGTTTGCGCTTTTGTTTTCCTTTCGCGCCCCATCTCCCCTCATAGACTCCTCATTCACCCCTGTGCTTATATTCCAAAGGCCTTTGTATTAAAGGGCTATCTGCTTCCCAGTCGATTTTTGATTTCCTTGCCGGTTCTATCCTTATAAGGAGTTTCTCTTTCTTTTCTTTCCTCAGGCGTGAAGTATATTTTTCCTTTATTCTGCCCGAGGCACGTCCCCTGCATAGGATGGCCCCTCTGTGTTTGTCTGTAGACTCTAGGGGCTATATTTGGTTCTTGCTTGTTTGGGGTTTGCATTTGTTGTGTGGGGATTTCCTTGTTTTGCGTTCTTCCCCCCCCCCAGGCGTGTTATCCCCCCGTCAACCATCCCTTTCTCGCTGGTAATTTTCCGATGATGTCACCCCCATTCCGCACCCATCACTAATTTGGAACGTCGGGGGCCAGAAGGTGGCCCGCGTCGCGCCGCGCTGGAGGTATCGGCTAGTTTAGAATAGGCAGACGAGGACATCCATCCAGAGGCTGAAGACACTTTCGAGAGTAGTTTGGTTGATCTACCAGAAGTGGGGCTGCGGGTGTGCTCTAGGGGAGATGCTGTACCGAGCTGTTGCTTGTCTCTTGCTATTTGTGTCGGAGCTGGTTCTATCCCTCTCACTGTAACTGTCTTGTCAACTCCGCGGGTTTCTCTGATCCATCGGTACCCCAGTGGTCATCCTTCCCTGATTTTGTGTACTTCTTGTTGGTCGTCCTCTTTTTTTGCTAGAATATAGACGTTCTCTTTCTTTGGTTTTTCGTTTGCGTACAAACCCCCTTATTCTAGGTGAGCAGCATGTTAAGCGGGACCCCCTCTCTTTCTCCCCTATGTTTCTCTTCCGGACATAGACTTCCAATAGACCTGTATGAACCCATGCCCTTCCTTGAAGAAGCTCCAGGTAACGCTTTACTCGTCCCCCAAAGTTTTTTCGCGTTGTTTTTTTTCCTGGATATTGGAACACAAGCCGGACACCTCGTCAGATGAATTCTTCGCCGCTGAACACCTTCTTCCCCCTTCCTTCAGTCCGGTTATCGTTCCAAGTGTGCTGGTGCCATCGCGTTTTTTCCAGATACCTAGCGCTAATTTTTCGAATCCTTCCCTGAATGTGGTCCCTTAGTAATTGTTGGCCCCCTCTTCCCACAGATGTATTGCACCTCCCCTTGTCTCCTATGTGAGATTCCCTTGCTTTGTAGAACGGCTTTCTTCTTTTCTTTGCGTTCTGTCCAGCGCGTAGTCATAGGGGTCCAGGTCGTCTGTTCTTTCCTCCTGCTCCATGCCAGGGCCTCTTCTCTTTTTTTTTGCTGGTACTGTTTTTCGTGTGACCTCTTTCTTCTGTTTTTCCCCCCAGTCACTGCCCCCCCCGTGATTCTTTTGTTTCCCTTACACACCAGCGGGCCCGCTCCTGTCCCCTTCTTTTCCTCTCCTTCTCATGAGAGCTTCTCTCTTCGATTCTTCACTAGGATTTGGGCCTTTAACCATCTTTTCGCTTGTTTGCCGTGTTCATTGCGCCCCTTCTAAGCCTCCGTTCTTTTGCGCTAGCCACATCCTTTTCCACCCTTTTTGCAAGATTACGTGCTTTTCCTTATGCCCCTCTTTCTAACCCCTGTTTTCCCCCCACCCCCCCCCCTACGGGGCTCGCATTTCCTTTTGGTAACCACAGATGCCACGTCTGTTGCTGGACCCATCTGGATTCCCCCCCCCCCCACTTTTGCCGCTGGGAATTTTTATTCCCTCTTCGTGTCCCAGTTCGTTTTTTTTGGACGTTGTTTTTTTTTCGGTCACACCCTGTCTCTTTCATTTCAAGACGACTTCCTAAGCGTCCCAGTCCTCCCCCTTTTGATTGTTCAGATTTTTTCGTTTTTTTATTTTTGCCTTGCTTTTTAACGTCTTAAAAGCACCCCGTTTGTTTTTTTTCCTCTACATGTCAGGTGGTCCCCTGATAGAAGGTCTCTTACATTATGGGACGTTATAGTTTGAAATAATTTTTTCAAGATCTTCTTGTATCCCTACTTAGAACAGGCTTTACTTGTACTCAACTTTTTTTTTTTTATTCTTATTTTTTTTTCCAACCGTCGGTTGTTGTATTTGATTTTTCTTTTTTCTTTTTTCCCCTACGCTTCACTCGTTTCTGTTCGCAAGTCCCCGTCATTTTTTTGCTGGTCTCGACCCATCTGGCACCCTGCTTTTTTTTTTTTTTCCCCACGAAACCGGGCTTCTAGCGTTCACACACGGCGCGTATGCTGGTTTTTTTGCCCTTCCCGAGTCCCTCTGCCCCCCCCCTGTCGTCCCCAAATGCATTGAGACGAAACCTTTACCATTCATCCCCCGGCCCGGGCATCTAGTCCCCGTGGTGGGCCTTGTTTTCTTCTTTGAGTGTTTTCGTGCAAACAGTGTTTTTTTTTTTTTCCACCGTACTAACACTCACGTTTCAGATAACTTCTTTCCCCGCACCGTTGTAGTTTGTCTAGTGCTATACCCCCCTGTTTCAAACGCCCCCCCCCCCCCCCAAGGCCCGCCCCTCGAATCCTTGCCCCCCCCCCCCCCCCTTACGCCATCTTTTACCCCGCCCCCTTTTTTTTTTTTTATTCACTGAGACCACAGCCTTTTTTTTTTTTTTTTTTTTGTCGCGCGTCCCCTGCTGTCGCCTCCCCTGATCTTGGTCCTCCTAGGTTGCCGATCTTTTTTTTTTTTTCTTTAGACGTCTGCTTCGTTTTTTTTTCCTTTTGTTTTTCTCCTCCCCGCCATTTGACTATTTCAAGTCTTTGCCTTTCGCAATTTAAGAAGAAAGTTTTTAAATCTGATATCCGCCACTATCATATTGACCGTCATTCATTGGTTGTCTCCCGATCCTTTTTAGTCTCCCCATTTCGATCGGCCCAATTACGGCGTAAGCAGTCCTCCAACTCCTTGACTCGCTTTTCTCTTGCCCCACAGGACCCTGTTCATCTTCTTCCCTCCCCACGTAGTGGTCTGCTCTTTTGCATGACCTCTAAGTCCCTTTTCGCCCCCCCCGTTAGTTCTGTAGTCTATTGTACCTACAAACATTACTTTCCTGTACTTTTTGCGCATGGAACCAATATTTCTTTTTGCCCCTTCTTCGGGGGCCCTGCTTTTTGGTGCTGTGCTTCCCCTTTTCTTTTCGCGCTCCACTTTTTTTTTTTTGACGGCTTCTCATTTCCCCAGGTGTACACTCCGTAGAGTTTTTTTTTTCTCCCTTATCGGACCATAACCTGAAGAGACTCCCCCCCCTTTTTCTCTTTCTCCGTAATAAGCCCCGGTGTTTCATCCACTGATTACGAAAAACGCCATGATCCCTCCTTGATCTCTTTTCAGCCCCTTTTGACCCCTTTTTCTGCGGCCCCCGTCGCCTTGATATGATCTTTTAAGGAGCTTGTGCTACCCCCACAAGTTTTTTAATGTCTTGGGACCCTTTCCCCCCCCCCTTCCCACTTCCTAATTGCCTCAGCCCCACGCCCTCCCTTCTAAAGATCCGCTTTTTTCTCCCCTTTTCCCAGAGTCCCCTCGATTTTTCCGCTTCCCCCCGGCAATGCAGCTCTCTTCTAGGGGTTGCCTCTTCGTACTTCCTGGGCATAGTTTTTCGCCATACCTCAACACTTTTTTTCACCCCCCGCTGTAGCGAGTATGGCTTCCTTCCACTTTTTTTCCCTTCTCCCTATCCCCCTACGATCGAAGGTCGCTTTGATTGTTTGTTCGAGTTCCCGCCAGCCGGAAGTCCTTTTTTACCCGCCTGT
>Ga0179593_1275799_pt1 | contig 11157 bp, 6 predicted proteins | sample CZODoug2_1_08_16_FD_185931 | JGI IMG/M metagenome (GOLD analysis project Ga0179593, IMG submission 185931) | Vadose zone soil fungal communities from Angelo Coast Range Reserve, California, USA - CZODoug2_1_08_16fungal (PacBio error correction) | ecosystem: Environmental > Terrestrial > Soil >... | reverse complement strand
CTCTTCTGTTCTTTCTCCTTTCTTTGCCTTGATCACATTTCCACCTATTTGTCACCCCCTCCTGCCGATCTCTTTCCCGTTATGTTTCTCCGTCTTTTCCAGTCCCGCCCCATTTGACGATAATCCGTCCTTTCACGCTTTTGGCTTAGTAAGGAGAGGTTGGGCTTTCCCCCCCCCCCTCTTGTTCCTTGGGCATGCCTTTGCCCCCAGTATTGATTTGATATGTTATTGTTTCTATGTTAGCAGTTTTATTTCTTTCATTAGGAGAGATGCGTCACTTTTATAGACCCCTATAACATCACCCTCCCCTCAATACACGCCTCACGTTCGTAAACTTAGTGTAAATTGAACCCCTCGAATCGATTCGAATTGTGCACTCCCACTCATCCCGATAGTCTGTCCTCTCGAGGTGTACTCTCCTCTTTTCTGAGCTCCGGAATTTTTTCTCTCTTTTGGGTTGTTCAGTCCTCGAATTAGTCAGGTCTGATTTTATGCTCGATACTGATTTACGTTTGGTCTAATCAGAGTTCGCCGGCGCACATTGGGTCTCCATACATATTCTTTCAACTAGTCATTCTCCCTTTAAATGACCAGCCAATAGTAGTTCCGATTGTGTCTTCTCATTGTACTTGTCCCTTTTTACGGCAGTCGTCATTCCGAGGCCCGTGCCACTTTGAGGCAGCTCTGCACGCTTCTGATTGAGATTTACTTTTGAGAGACATATCTCCCACCCCTTCATTGCGCCTCGCTCCGTACAGATCCGAACGTTTCTTTGTTCCTGAAAGCTTTTCGTTCATACTTAAGTCGTTGAGCGCCTCAACCGGTATTCCCCGAGGTCGAGAAACAGGCTTCGGCTATCACGTGAACCCTTATCCGTATTTACAACGTCCTGATCGATCCACATGAATCTCCCCCTAATCTGCTGAAATCCCCGACCATTTTTCTGCACCGGAACACCCCGCTAGGCTGACGTTGATTATACACACACACTTTCCGCACGCCTATGTTGAAGCAGTTACGGAATATTTGTGGTACTGCGTGTCTCTCCCAGCCTCCTTCCTTGCGTAAGCTTTTCCGCTTTATTACTGGCAAAAACCCCTTTTTTTTCAGATCTGATTTAGAAGAAGCAGAGACCTAATACTTACTTCCTTCCTCCGCGAACTCTACGGTTCCCTCCCGAAGTGCATTCAAAAATCTGTCCTTTCTCCTCGTCGCTTTTTGTTCCCCTTTCAGATTTAGCCCCCCTCAAAGCCTTTTACTTTCCCGGTCTACGGAAAACCCCTTTCTATCGACAAGCCCTCCCAATTTGTCTATTTTGCGTAGTCTTTGCGAGCTGAATGTTGTTGCTGACTCCCCCCTTCTTTCGTCGAAGTGCAGGGTGTCCGATTCCGGGGCTCCTGAGATTTCCTTTTAAGAACTAGGTTCGGCCTTCCATTCCCCCACGGCGGTATTCCAGACGATCCCAGGTTTGCGTATCCCTGAACTCCTTCTGCGGCCTCCGCTCCAATATTTTTCGTACCCGCGCAGCATTTCTTCACCTTTCTTTCAAGAGGTCTTTAGTCGCGACTCGGACCTGCCAAAGTAACTCCCACTTTGGCGCTATTGAGGTAGGGGACCAAGATCTGATAGAATCCCCTCTTTTGGGTGTTAGAGAGGTGAGGAGCTACACCAATTTTCACATCGCGCTGTTAATTGCCATGACCAACTCTCCCCCCCCCCGACCACCCCCACTCTCTCCCCCCACTGACTGCTTGCAGTTTCGCCTTTGAAACATCCTGCTTCCCCATATGGACCTCCTACATTAGAGAGTTTTCTGAACTTGTAACAGATTTTCTCGACCGTGGCTCCCCTTTTCCTGATGGCAGAAATTTCCAAAATTATCCGCCTTCTAACTCGAAAGAGGCTTTCCTCTCGCATTGTCCTCTTTTCTTTCTCGCGCAGCTCCCACCCGGAGTGACGGTGCGAAATCTCCACTGCCGTCTCTTTTGATTTTTCCACCTAGTTGAGAAGCTGTCTGTTGGACTCTCGGGTATGGCTTTTCTTTATAGGTTGCAAGCGTCCATTTACGCATCTTTGTAGCCCTGATGTTCCCATTATTTCCCCTTTCCCAGACTGGTGGGGTGGTGAGGAATAGTTGTTTCCTCTCGTTGGGTCTCCTTGATCTTAGGCACCGGTAGAGTGCACCCCCTCCCTGGCACATTTTTTTCAGCTTTATAGTCTCGCTCAATCCGTCTGCAAACATTTTTTTTTAGGCCACTCCCCTGCTTTTTCGGCTGATTGGAGACCAAGTCCCCTCCGACGATCTTTCGTCCGCCCAACCGTCTGCTCTCGCCCCCTTGTGATACTGCCATTATAGACCTGTGGAGTGCTTTTTGCCTTGAGCCCACTCCCTTGAATTCAAGTGCCACTTTTTTTTTTTTGTTATAGTCTATTTTTTCTGCCCCGGGATTTTTCCCGTTGTCGAAATCTCTTTGGAGTCTGACCGCATTCGTAAACCCTGGTTTTCGGTCTCCAAGCCCATCCCAGTCGCAAATCCCCTTTCTCTACATTTCACGCAAACTTTACCTTATAGTTTTGACCTGTTATTAATATCTTGATGCGCCTTCTCATCTTCCTCCGACGTCTTGCAGGTAGCGATTTGCAAGCTCGATTTCTTCCGTCAGAACGAGTATTCCCTGACACCACAACGCCCATCCTCAATCGTCCCCTTCCATTTTGATCCGTCCCTTTTGGTTCTGTTTGATCCCTTGGGCACCAGCCTCTTCATCTCCCTTCTCGGCATGATAAAATCCTTTTTTCACGTTTCTTTGAGTCCTTCGAATGACTTGCCTCTGGGGGAGTCTTCCCCACATCTCCCCGTACAGAACTCGTTAATTCCTCGAGACTTCTCCACGTCAAGTACCGGACCAGACCCGGTTATTGATTTTTGCTATCTTTAGTTCTATTCGTGCTTTCTGATACTTTTCCAATTGCCCCTTGGGCAGACGAGGCAGTGGACCATGTTTACCCGGTTTTTTTAGGCCGCTATGAGGTCCGACGGAGAGTTTTCCCCCTTCCTTACTACATACTCTTTCTCTAATAACAGGCGTCACGAACTTTCATCGGCCAAGATCCCTTAGTCCAACATCAGGTAATTAGCCATAATTTCTCGCTGCGCCCGATATAAGCCCAATTTCTGGCCCCCCCTGATCTGGCAATTGCTCTGGCCATTCGCGATAGACCTTTTCCCCCCCCGTGTTTTATTATTCACTTTTTCAGATCCTTTCCTCTGATCAGCATTTTCTTCCCGAACCGGAATTACTTTCCTTTTTTAGACCCTCTCCGGAGTGATGACCCTTGCCAACGATTATTTCAACTTTCCATTGCCCGTCAGGCCCACCCTTTTTTGTATGCCCCCCCCTCCAGTTCCCTTCAAATTTGATGCCTGACTCCCCATAGTTTTAGACGCAGCCGAATCCACGAGATACCCTCATGGGAGTTCCCCCTTAGCTAAACCTTATTTGTCTGTTAAATTTTTTTTTCGGGCATGTCTATCCGGGCAGTCGTCGGCTCTTCCGTCTTCCTCCCGGATCCACGCGCTGTCGGGCGTGCACTCCTGAGCAATTTTAAACTAACCTCCGAATTTTTTAGCGGAATTGACAAACCCTCACCTATCGGGTCTTTCGGTTTCCTTAGCGACTGATCATCCCGATTTTTTATCATACTCCTTCATGGCATACTCTTCTTTCTGGTACTCTTGAACTAGATCTTGATTCCTCCGGTGCCAGCAACTTCTTGTCTTGCCCCACTCTTCCCTTCCTGGCGAGTCCTGATTAATGAGACCCAACACCCGGCATAGCCGGTCCTTTTTTTCATTCCCTCTTTAACGTCTATTTGATTTTTTGACACAACTTCGAAGCTGTTTGCCCCCCCAACCCTTCTGCCATTCTAAACATTTTTGCTTGAGAGTGTTCTCCCACCTTTTCTCGCCCCCATCGAACGTTCGCTTCTTTGCCCTTTCACCTTTCGCCGATGAGTCTCACTTTTCTGTTTCTACTGTTTGACTCCTTCCGAAACGGCGGCAATTTCTTCAAAAGGTGGACCTCCGGGAAACTCATCGATAAAAGATTGACTTTCAGTGACCCATCTTCTCCTTTCCTCGACCGCGTCCTTAACCAAAAAGTGGTCCATTCCTGCCGTGATCTCCTTCAAAAACTAACGCACTGTCCCTTAATGGATCTCGGTTGTCCCCAGATGCCTTCTATGCCTTTTATACTGAAAAGCCCCGACTGCCTGTATTTGAGGACAAAATATTTTTTTTGCAGTAGAGCCCCTGAGTCCTCTCAATCAATCAGCGACACCTTTGATTGTCGCTTCCACTTGACCCTGTGATATATCCTATGCCTTTTCAGAATGAGCCCACCTCTAATATCCGGGCAGTTCCTCTCTCCATGCGAAAGCAGTCAAGCCCCCAGTAACGGATAGCGTTTTTCCCCCCCCCAACCACTTCCTGCGTACCGACCCCATGGGTTGTTAGAGTTCAGAAAGAGTTTCTTTGACCTTTGGAATAAACCCTATTTTCTAGCCCCCTGTTGTTCTCAATCAGTGTGAGAGATGGATATAAAGCACCTACTCCCCTCGGCTCTTATTGCGTTAAGAATTGATTGAACCTTCCTCGTTGTGACGTCGATGCCATCTTTCCCCATCTTGTTGGTTCGTTTCCACTCTTATCACTGTCTTTTGATGGCTGCACTTTAGAGTTTTAGCCGCGGGCGGACACTTCCACCCCTCCTCCACCGTAGACCACCACCATACGCACCTGAAGACATTTCTAGCCCCCCCCCCCACACCATCCCACAAACGACTCACACCACGCATCCTCCTGTTCGTCGACTTCTTAGCATTACCGGCCAATTATGTCTTCAATGTTTAATTTTTTACCCTCTAGACGTCGCATCCACTCTCCTTAGTGGCCCTCCCCTCTGCGCACCGATCATGCTCAGATTTTCTCGCCCAGGAACCCCATGGTCTCTTGTACCAAGTCGTTCCCCCGACCCCTCCGGCTCTTTGTCCTCCCACGAGATAACTTGACCCTGAAACCCCCTAATTTCTTAACTGCCTCCCTTGCCTGAATTTCGGCTTCGGGTTGTACCCTTTAGACCAAAGTAGGACTCTCCCCAATACAGTTTAGCACCCTTCCTGGTTTTCCTCCTAAACCCCTAAGCAAAGGTTTTTTTTTTCTCTTCATTTCCTGTCCACCTTGCCCTTGCAGAGAATCTTTTTTCCCCCTCCGTCCTGACGCCTTCTTCGCTTCCTTGCTTTTTGGAAAGCGTCCCCTAAGGGCAACCTTTCACGTAGTTTCCGTTTCTAATGTCGACCGACCTCTTTTTTTTTTCCATTGTTCTTCTGGAGGTTTCACTTGTCCGATGTTAAATCCCTCCTGCGAAGCCTTTTTCTTTAGTTCTTCTTCTTTTACTTTATCGCCATCATTCCCACACCAACATGTTTTTTCCCTTCCCCTTGCAAGAACTTCCCGCGCTTCCAGGTATGGGATCCCCCTCTACCTTCCTACTTCAATCTTCCTTTCCCTCTTACCCCATCAGTGCTTTTCTTTTTTTCTAAGCTCCTTGCCCTTCCGAACCGTTGTGCATCCAACGTTGAATTGAGAAAATCTCCCCGGAATACTCCAAGTTCCTCACTTCTTTCCTTGACGTAAGGGTAATAGTTCTATGGTCACGTGTCTCGCTTTGAGCGGTCATTGGCACTTTTCGGATAAAGCCCAAAGCTAGTCACTCATCTTCTCCCCTTTTTTTACCCATTTTTCGTCCCACTCTTTCTTTATTAGCGAGGAGTGCCCCTACTTTTCTTTCTTATGCGAATAAATCTCTCAAATCCTAGGTACTCCCAGAGATTCCTCACCGTTTTAAGCGGTTCTTCCCGTAGGCTTCGCCCCCCCTTCCCCAGGCTTTTCCCTTCTACAATCTTGTTTTGGTACCCTTCTTGCCGCCATTTTCCATTCAGGAAGATCAATGACTGCTCTGCACCGGCGGCTTCTCTCTTCTCTTAGTACAAGTCCTCCGTTATTCTCCATACCATCCCGACTGACTATTCCGGTTCTTAATTCAAATACCCCCTCTCGATAAGCTCCGAAATCGACCTCAATAATAGTACGTGTATCCGTTGATTTTTCCCTCCCGAGGTATAGGGATCCTTGCGAGAATTCAACATCCTATGCTATTCCCGCCTCCGACGCAAGGTACGCCTCGTCGCTTTTTTGTACCGACCGTATTACGTACCAGGAGTCATCTTACTTCCTATCCGCATTCCCTCTCCCTAACCTCGTCCCGAAGAACTCTCGACAATGGAGTAAACGGCCCCCCATTCTTCCGAGATGAATGATAAAACTGGACTTTTCATGCGCAGCACCCCTTTGATTATTTTTTCTTCTCTTACAAAATCCACTCGGTTCTGCTTTGTTTCTCACTCTACGTCTCCTATTTCGTTTCTTCTACCCTCCTATCCCCGATCCTGGTAATATAATGTGTTTGTTTTGCTCTAGATATTTGCCCTGAGGACTTCTTCTTATTCGTACAACTCCTATCTTTAATGAACCCATTCCTATTCGACTGTTAATTTAAAAGTTTGATTCTGCTGATCTCCCTACTCCTTCTCCAAACGAATTAGTCATTGACGAGTTGAGTTTTCGGTATCCTGAAATCAATAGTCTCCTTTGGCCCTTGTGGTTCACTGGAGTTGTCAATTTTATTTTCGCACGTTCTTTATTTGATCCCCCCCCGATTCTGGTCTTGATTGATCTTCGACTCCGTAGCGTCCGTTCTCCTCCCTCACACTGCCCCCCTCCCCCCCCTCCCACTCTTTTCACTTGCGCTAGTAGGCGAAATCAGCCGTCTGAAGTAAATTCATCTGACCCTATCGCCCTCTAGACCTATCTTTTATTCCCCCACTCTCCTCCGTGATTAGTAATCCTTCTTTCTTTTTTTCTGCATAGCAGCTTTTTGCGCGTGGATTTGGATCCATTCCCTAATATCAATCCTTTTATACGATATGCAGCGATTCCCAGCGTTTACTATATTAGCTAGTACTCGGGCTGCTTCCTTTCCCTCCTTTTTTGGACGGGTTTACACCAATTCCTTCCTCGTATCCCCATAGAGGCCCTATTCCTCTGCGGTACGAATTTCGAATGTCACGCGCCTCCCCTTTATTAGCACTAAAGATCTTTCCAAGGCTTTTCTTAGTCTGTGCTGCCCTTTTTGGCGATCCATGTATCCTGATCCCCTCCCCCCATTCCTCAGTTATTACCATCTCTACTATTCTCTCTTTCAGGGTTTTTATGTCCGCAACTGTGACAATTCTTCGCCGTAAGTCCTCCAATCGGTTAACTCTTCATAGAGTTCCCCCCCCCTCTTTCTCATTTCCCCTTCACGCCCCAGCTGGCGCACGTATCCCGCTCCTCCGGTGCCCCCCACCTTTGGCGCTGAGTGATTTCGCCCAAGAATTCCTCCCCCCTCCCCGGGACGAAACTCCATCCGGAGCGGGGTCTACATTCAAACCTCCCCTTTATTTTTGTCGATACCAAAAATATTTCCCTCAAGATCTTTTAAGACATTGATACAAGAACTGTCACCCTCCTTCGTGCTGAGCATTAAGAGAAGGTCTAAAGTACCCAGGCAGGCGCCTTCTGTCGATGCTGCTAAACCTCCTTTGTATATGTCCCCCCGAATTTTTTCCCTCCCCGGACCAGACCCTTTTGTCGCCAAGCCTCAGTCCCATTGTACGATTTCGGCAGTAGCAAAGAGTGATTATTGTGGTGAACACGCTTCTCCCGTTTCCGGGGTAGAGTTTCCCTTCGGTTGGCCCCCGATCTTAACTGCCTGATGCAAGCACATGTGCATTCCCGCCCTTGTATTCTTATCCCGCCATTTTTCAGTAGTGTTGGAGTTAGCCACGCGTTCCACTTACCGACTATGTCCTGAGAAAGACCCCCTTTGTTATCGTTCCTAAGGATTAAGCCGAATCGGCGGAGGATTGCCCCGGCCTGAACCTCCCTTTTGTTTCATCGAGTTCTTTTATTGTCCTCCTCCCTTGTTGACTATCGCCCTGACGCTACAGGCCACTGTCTGGCAACTTGCTTTCGGCATTTTTTCCTCTCCCCTCACCTCCTCACTGATGCGAGAACCATCTCCTTCGTGTCCGCCTAGCGTACATCTCCCTTCCTCTCTAGCCTTCCAAGATATTTTTCGCTTCCAGTCCCCCCCCCTACGAGTATTGGTCGAACGACCCAAGATCGCATGTGCCGTATCCCGCCAGGGTTTTCTTCAATGACTGCCCCCCTCGTTGCTAGGAGTTCTCTAAAGTAGTTCGACAACCGGAGGTTCACCAGCGACAGTCCCCCCCGGTTTCTTCTTGCACGAACGCTAAGAGTTTGCTTCCTCCGCGCACACCGCCCCTGTTGATTACCTGCCGATTTTTTCCGCTATCCGTTTGACTCCTAGGAGGGGAGATCCGCAGTGCTTGGGCCATCGTTGCCTGGGAGACCAAATTCTTTTTCCGGTGTCGAACGAGGTTTGCGTTTTCTTCGCCTTTTCTTTCGCGCGCCGGCGATAGGTCGCTGATAGTTTCATTGTGCGCCCTCGGTCCAACCCCCTAGTTGACGACAAGGTTCCGAATTCGAGCGGGGCGGGCTTCGGTCTTCCCATCCTTACTCCCTAATTCCGCTGCACTTTTTTTTTGAACGGCTTGGCTTTTCCCAATCATCGTAGGACACGTGGTGCCCGGCGCCCCCGACTTTTCGTCTTTTCCATTTTCTGTGACCCTTAGGCGTTATAGACTGTTTTCCGTGTTCCTTACGTGCGAAACGTGATCCATTACAGTGGGCGAGGACGGCCTGCCCCCCCCCAACCTTTTTTCTCAGAACTACACGTCGTCATTTCCGTAGTACCGCAACGACATATCGATATTGTCCCGGAGCTCTGTTCTGGAAGGAGGATCCGGATTCGCCCCATCTCTCTAAGTCCGCCCTAGAGTTAGGAGATGTCCGCCTTGTGCTTTATCTGGCCTCCCGCAAGTAATAGGATGGCCCCTTAAATATGCAAGCTCTTGTATACGTCCTTCTGTATTGCTTTCCCGTCAAGAAAGGAAGTTTTCAAGCACTTGACTGTCCATCCTGACAGCATCAAACTAAACCGTCAGTTCGCTTCGCTCCCTACTTCCTTCTTACGGATCAAAAACCCGTGAAATGAGTCCTCCTACAATGCGAACCCCGTCCCGCCTACCATGAACGAACCAGTCGATGTTTCATTCCGGCGAGTTCGGCCTTTTTGAGGAGTCGAATGTCGTTTAAAGAGAAAGGCACCGAAACCCCAAGAGAGCATTCGGCTTTCTGCTGCCCTTTTGTGATGATGCCGCGAAGCCAACTATAAGCTTCTCCCGGCTCGTATTCTCCCCTAACCCCATAGAGCGAAACAGAGCGTCCATGTCCCCTTTATCTCCCTGCACCGCGCATTCCTTACACATTGGACAAAACCTCTGTAAATGCGCGAAGTCCTCCCCCCTTAAGGTCATGAAAGGCCCGACGACCGGTATTTCCTCCCCCCCCCCCTTGTTTCCTTCTTCTCTGTCCAAGCCTCGCACTTGGTACGCTCTCGTGACATTCCGCACGACACCCCCTTTTACCTTTTCACCTAATACTGTTTTTGAGTAATTCTGTTGCATGGATGCTTCTTTTCCATCAGATCGCATTTTTCCCACCGGATGCTTGCTGAGAGCGAAAAAGTTTGCGTGTATGTCCGATTCCGGTCTAGTCCACTTTCCTTCGATCATTACCCGTCACGTTTTTATTACTAGCAGTCGATATAGGATCTTGTCCAAGCTTTTCCAAGGATTTTTCTTTGCAATGTTGCGTATCCCCTGTTCTGACGCTTTTTAAGAGCCCGCTCTGTCGTTTCTGTCTTCGAGCCTTGCGACGACGCTCTCTTCTTTTCCCCCTCCCAATCGCCACCAGATACAACGATACACTTGATAGTAGGGTTTTTCATTAGGCTTCAAATCACCGATCGACTATGACGCCAGGACAGGAAAGTTCCCAAATCATCTAACCTCAGGTTTGATGCGGGTTTTGGTTCCTTTCTTGTTTGTTTTAATTTCCTTGTCGTGTTTTTCCTGTTGTGTTGGGTGGTTTTACGAAGACAATGACCATTCGATCTGTGCTTTTCCTCAGTCCCTCATCTTACCGGGTTCGATGCCAAGGACGTTTTTGTTCTCCTAGACAAGTTTCAGAACAGGTGAAGATTGGCTTGCTTCCCATACTTGTGACGGTCCTCAGCCCACCTCCAAGCTTTCTATCAATAGAGGTCTCTCTAGGGACTTTTTTGAAGACCGTTGATTCCTGTGCAAGCTCCTCGACAGGCAACCGATGCCGCTTTCTTTTCCATTTAGCTTGTGGCTGGCGCGATCATAAGTAAAGTCGCCTCGCTCCCCCCCGCAAGATCTCGAAGTTGTTTGTTTAACATAATCCCCGAGACGCTCTGCTTGGTAGCGTTCTGCCTCCCCTGCCACGCTTTTTTTGGTGCGCAACGGTCGGAAGTATAACACCGTTTTTCTTTATCCCGAGGTCCAAGGTTTTTAAGCCGATCACCCCCTTTCGCACTTCATTTCTTCCAACCCCTGTGTCGCCACGTAGTACAAAGTGCCGACCCCGTTTTATCATGTTCCCCGTTATGACAACCCAAATTTTGCGATGCAGATGGGTTGCCCCGGTGCATGCCGGTCCTTTTCTTCCGGCGGTAGCTTACGCGCTTTCATTTCTTTTCCGTAGGAGAATCCCCAACCTATGTTTTTTCCCGACTTCGAGATTGCAGAAGTCTGTCTTTCAAAAATAAGCTCCACCATCCTTAGAACCGTAATTTGATCTGCACTGACGTGATATAAATGAAGACAAGGAGAAACCCCCTCCCGTGCATGGCGGATGATGTTCGACCCCTTCCCCCCCCAATCGTTCCTTTTTGGTCTCGTGTGAAAAAATTGCCGTGGAAACGCAACCCGCCGCGCGCGACGGCTTAATTCATCCCTTTTCCAACTTCTTATCTCTCCAGCTTCCCAACTTTGAAAGTTGTGAGAGGACGCTAAGCTTCGACCGGTAGAGGCCAACCAATCTTTATC
>Ga0179593_1208674_pt1 | contig 11157 bp, 18 predicted proteins | sample CZODoug2_1_08_16_FD_185931 | JGI IMG/M metagenome (GOLD analysis project Ga0179593, IMG submission 185931) | Vadose zone soil fungal communities from Angelo Coast Range Reserve, California, USA - CZODoug2_1_08_16fungal (PacBio error correction) | ecosystem: Environmental > Terrestrial > Soil >... | reverse complement strand
AAACCCCTCCTTCCACACTCCCGGCCTGTTCACGTTTTTAATTCCACTTCCTCCGTTTCCCCCCCTACCGTCTTTGCTTCTTTCACATTTTTCAGTTTTGTCCTTCGGGGCGTTTTGCGATCCAACATTGGCTTCATGCGTTACACTGGCTATTTTTCTGCCTTTTACCGCCCTCCCTTTTCCCACTTCTTGTTTACTTTCCCCTTTTTTTCCAGGCTTCCACGTTTTCATAATGAAGGACCTTGGTTTCCGAACCCCTTTCTACCCCCTTGCCCAAACAGTTTTCCCCGCCCCCCCCCCCCCTCGTTCGTGACCGCGCCGAAAACAACCCCCCTCTGTCTCCCGCGTTTCCTCCCCCCATTGGACTCCTTTTTCCCCCCCTCTTTCTGAATCGCCTACAGGGCTTTGGGCTTCCTTTTCCCCCCTGCTTTTCCATTCCAGCGCGGCCTCACCGTACTGTACCCAGTATAAATGAGACTTTGTTCCCCTCTTCACTTCGCTTTGTTCCCCCCCCTCCCCACATACCAATAAACGCCTTTCTTCCCCTTTAGTCTTTTTTTCTATCGAGCTTTTTTTTCCCCCCCTCACCCCTGTGAGGTTCTGTGCCCTTTTTTTTTTTTTCTCTCTCGTTCCAATCGCCCTTTGTCTTTTTTCCCATCCTCGTTTCACACCCTGCTCCCCCTCTTTTTTCCCTATTTTCTGAGTTTTCCCACCCCCTTCGTTTAACGCATGTGAGGAGGGTGAACCGTCCCCTCCAATTCGGCAAAAGTCACGTGTCAATCCTCCCCCCGTCCCCCAACTGACCTTTAGAATAATTTGCGGTCCTCCCTTTCTTCCTTTTTGCCCCGTCTGATTTACCATTCGTATTCGTGCCCCTTAACTTTTTCTTTCTTTTTTTCTCCCCCCTTTGTTCGACCCCTTATTTTTCCTGATCCGTCCCTGTTTTAATACAACTCCTCAGAAAGAAAAAGTTCCATGACCCTTTTCCCCCATAAACAACATTGTATTGTCCCAATTTCCTTTCTTCGTTCCCTTGTCTATTGCCTTAATTTTCCCCGGTCCCTAGGCACCTCTTTTCCCCTGGTAAATTTCTTCTTGACTGAACCCCTGGGTACTGCGATGGCATGAAGCCATTTCCCTTTTTCACGTCGCTTTGACCGAATTTCGCAGCGTGTGTCCTCGCACCCTCTTTTTTCCCCCTTCCACCCCCCATTGCCCCTCTTTGGGTTGTTTTTCGCCCGCCTTCCCCGTTCGTTTTACCCCCTTTTTCCCTACCACCCTCGCACTTTTTGGGAGCCTCCTCACCCCCAAATCTGTCTCCACGCCCGTTTCCCCTGCCACCAACGAGGACTGGCTTTTTTTCTCCTTTTTCGTAGCGCCTGGCACACGTTGCTTTATTTTCCCCCTGATAATTGAACACTCTTTTCCTTTTTTTTTTCGGTTCGTCTTCATCGGACTTACAGCATGCCCTTCCCCCCCTCTTCCTCTGACATCAGGCGTTTGTTTTCCCCGGACCATTCCACCTCGCTTTGTGTTCGCTTGCTTGCTCCCCCAAGAGCGCGCCTTTCTCTAGTCTTCAGGCCACTTCGATTCCCCCATTTTGAGCGTCCTGCCGTTCCGTCCTCTCCAGCCCCAAGTCGCGTACCGCACCCGACCGGCCTTCTTCCTACCATGTAGTCCCATTCCCTCGGAAATAATCCCTTTTTTTTTTGGTCCCAACTTTTTTTCCAGCACGTTTGTGCGAATCTTTCCCTTCCTTCCCCTTTCGTGTGCCCGAGTATTTCCCGCCCTCGACCCTCCGACTGTGTTTCTTTTGCGCTTACTTTTTTGTTCACACCTCCCCTCTCGCCCTTTGAAGCCTTTCCCGCCAGAAATAATCCCGGTTTCCGCACCCCCCCGGGTTCTCTTCAGTCCTCACACATTGTTTCTTCCCCCACAAGTTCCCTCATTCCTTCTCCCCCTTTCGCCGGTTTCCTGTCGTCTGTGGCGTGCGTTTTGGCAAACTTTGACCCCACTGCGCCGCAACCCAATACTCACCTTTTTCCTTTCACAACCAGTTTCCGTTCCCTCTCCCCCTGTGTACGGGACGTTGTGGTTAAAGCACTGTTGAACGTTTCGTTTTTTTCCCCTTTCCCCTTTTGAGCCGATTTCCCTCATGACTCCCATTTGCTCGTCCACCTTGTTCCTTTCCCATCCACCATTTTCCTTACACGGCCAGTTCCTTTGTCCCCTTCCCCCAACCCCGTCAACCTCGTACACTCTCCCCTTCCCTCTTTGAATACTCGGACATTTGGCCCCCCCCCTTCCCCCTCCCCCTGATATTCCCGAAATTCTTTGCGCGGCTTTAATAGTTCCCCCTTCCCTAACTCACCCTCAGAACGGCCCCTTTTTTCGGCCTTTTTTTGTTCCTTTTCTTGTTTCCCTTTTTGTTGGCGTATCAATCCCCCCATTACGCCCACGTCGCGCAAATTTTATCCCCTCCGTAACCCGCTCGCGGAACAATCGGGTTTTCATGTTCATTACCCGACTGCCCTACTTTTCTAAACCTAATAGGTACTTTCCCACCTTCCCCAACTTTCGCGATTGATTTCAACGAGCATAAACCTCAGGATTTCCACTCCTCACCCCCAGTAAATCATCCGGTGCATCTCTTCCTTCCGCCCATCCTCTATATTTTAATTTCCCAATTTTTTGTTGTGATTTCTCTTTCTCCCCTGCTTCTACCTGATTCTACCGTGTTCTTTCGAGGAGGTGTGATCCTGAGTGTAGGCTGGTTCCTCCTCTCCTCCCCAGTGTTTACAGGATATTTAAAGTTACCCCTCTTTGGTCTTTTCTTTCCCCATGGTCCTTTTTAAGGAAGTGATTTTTTCCCCTTTCTGTTTCGCCTCTGAGAAGTTGAAAGAGTTTCCACGTGGAGAGACGGGGGGGCGGGAGAGGTGGGGGGGTCGGTTTTTGGGGGTTTGTGGTGTTTTGGGTAGTTTTTTGGTTGGTTGGGGGGGGGTTTTTTTTTTTATTGTGGGGGGGGGGGGTTTTGGTGGGTTGTGTGTTTTGGGGGGGGGGTGGGTTTGTGGTGGGTGGTGTTGTGGGTGGGTTTTGGGGGGGGGGGGGGGGGGGGGTTTTTTTTTTTGGTTGGGGGGTTAGTTTGGGGGGTGGGGGAGGGGTTGGTTTGGTTTGGGGGGTGTGGGTTGGGGGGGTTTTTTTGGGGGTGGTTTGTTTGTGTGTGGTTGTGGTTGTGTGGGGGGGGTGGCGTTGGTTGTTGGGGTTGGGGGGGGGGGTTTTGTTGGTGTCATTATTACGCCCTTCCCAACCCCCCACCAAGTCGACGGCCCCCCCCAGTTTTCCAAGCACGTTCGGGATGTCCACTTCGTTCCTTTTCTTCCATTCCGCTTGCGGGAACCATTTTCTTTTTCTGCTGTTTTGTTCTGATTTGTCCCTCCTGATTCCCCTCCTTTTTACTGATTTTTTGGGCCACGGGGGTGGACGTAGGAAATTGTTTGCTTCCCCCCCTTGCGTCGGGGGCGGGTTTGGTTTGGCGGGTTTTGAAGGCCCCCCATTTCCCCTTCCCAGGTTTCTCTTTTTGTCCCACGGCTCCTGTGGCTTCGTGTTTCTCTTTTTTTTTCACTCAGTTGCCACCCAAATTTTGTGACCCTGTCTTCTTTCGTAACAGTTGGTTTTCCTTTTTTTTTTAAGGGTTTACGGACTGTTTTCATTTTTTTGTTGCGGTGTTTGGGCGATGGGTTTTCACTCCTCTTTGTTTGCCTTTTCCCCTGGACGACCTCACCCCCCGGTCCCTTTCTTCGATCCTTCCTTGAAGCCCCATTTTTTTTATGTAGCCAGTTAATCTCTCTGCTCCCCCCTAGTGGGATGAGTGTCCGCCGTTTTTTTTCCCCCAGCTTTCTTTTCGTGGGCGGGTTTTTTTGTGTCGATTACGCTGGCTAGCCGGCTTTAGTTTTTTTCGGTTTCTCTTCGAACTTTCCTTGTCGCGGTCCCGCGGATCCTTTAAGAGATTTTCTCAGCTGGGGGCCTGTTTCTTCACTGGGAAAATGCACCCCCTCGGTTCTGGACTTTGATGTGCTGAGTTCGAGGGCCTCCCGTTGGTTGGACATACTGTTTTGACCCCCCCTAGTTTTTTACGCACGCTGTCCTTCTTCTGTTGCCGGGAGAGCCGTTTTTGGCATTCAGGTCGAAATTGTTTCCTCCCACATGATCGATCTTCCCTGACCAAATCAACTTTTCCACATCGGGGTTGATTCCAGCTCAATTTGATTGCTTACGGGATCTTTCGCTGTCTCCAGATCTGGCTTTCCTTCAACACCCCACCTCCCGGAGGTCCCCTTCTTGTGCTGACCTGCGGATTTGGGAACTTTTGGTTTGTCTTTATGGAAATCTCTGAACGGCCTCTTCCCCCTCTTTTCTTTTTTTTTCTGTTCCCATTATATTTTCAACGACAGTTTGCTGGCCCCTTCCGTCTACTTAAACACAAGCGTTTCCCCTCCCCGTCCTTTTGTGGGGCTTTTCTTTTGGGGCTGTGGCGTCCATCTTGCGGGTTTTTGTATTGTCGTCCCCCGGTCTTTTTTGCAGGGAACGGCCCTTGGCGCTTGCGTGAGCACTTTTCTAATGGTATAACACCCCTCCACGGGAGGGTGCTTGAGGGAGTACTTTATCCTTTCCTAGTGCCGAAATTGTCCCAAAGAGGCAATTTTTCAAGGATTTTCCGTCATGCCTGTTTTGCATTCGACCTTTTCAGGCGACAAGCTTTTCCAACCGCCCCCTGGTGGAGAGACCTGGACGCGTATGGTGTCAACCACCGGTGAATCCGGGGGTCTCTGATTGCCCGCTGACTTTCCACATTTTCTCTGTTCACGCGGGCGGTATCGACCCCAAGGTGAGCTGTCCCTTGGATGTTTTTGCACAATTTCCCTTCGTGTGGCGGGCGGCGTTTTGCTGTTTCTACCAAATTCCCGTTGAATTTCGGATATTCTTGAAAGCGTCTACCCCCACCCCCCTTTTTTCCCCTTGCTTTTCCCCCTGATTTACGTCAATGGTATTCACTAAGATGGGCGTTGCAAATTTCTTTTGGGCGAACCTGTTCTTTCTTGACTTCCCCCCGTGTCGTGGTTTTGTCCGCGTTTCCTTGACACCGGGTTTTTCCCCGCTTCTGTTACTCGTTCGGGCGTTGTCGGGGGTTTTTCTGTTCCGGTTTTTTGATAGAGCCACACCGCTGACCTGACCAAATCAGCCAACGTGATTTGGACAGCCCGCGTGAGAACCCACCTTTTTTTGCTCTTGCGCCACTTCCCTAGGTAAGGATTCCTGTCAACCCTCACGACCTTTGTTTGGACTGTGTTCTGCATTTTTGAGTCCTTTCTGGACTCCACTTCCCTCCATATGGTTACTTCTGAGGCAGTTGTTAGTCAGTTCTTTGTGGGTAGGGTGGGTCCCAGTCTTTTATTTGCACACCTGTCTTGGACGCCTGAATCCCCTTTACCTTTCACGGGGTGAATCGGCGTTTTGACTTTCATCCCTTTAAACTACTCTGAGGTCCCCTCCTTGCGTATGTTCGTGGATTTCTTGGGGAATAGATTCCCTGGTGAATTTCTTCTTCGGTATTTGGAGACTTATCACCCCCGACCCCGTCGCGATTTGCCTGTATGACTCACTAAGATTTATTGTCCAGACTGCCGTGCACCCGAGTATTTCCACGGTGACTGGTCTTGTGTTTTTTCCCCTGTTCGGCTGGTTTCCACCCATTTTTTCACTGGATTCTTCATTCGGTGTAGGAAAAACTGCCTAAGGAGCCAAAGGGCTCCTGCAAATGGAAACTGGTACCCTTTACCCAGCCGTGAGATTTGCTACCAAGCGCCCCGACCCCTGAACCTTGCCCCCTTGGGCACCCTCCGATTCATTTTTCTGATGTACCACGTTGTCTGTTTCCTTTCCTTCGAGCTTCTTTTTTGTTTCCAACGACGGTCGGACTTTTCAAAAAAGCTTTGGTTCACTCCCACCCTCGTTACGGCGGGCCGCGACGGTCTTGGTGCACTTCTTTTTTTTTTAAATATCTTTTTCTATTTCTACGTCCCTCTTCGTATTTTCGGGCCCAGGACATTTTTCGGTTTCCTTGGTGCCTTCTGCACACTCTTCGGCATCGTCATCGTCAGGTTTGGGTTTTTTTTTTTTCCCCACTTGCAGTTTCCTTGTCAGATGGTCTGTTTGCGTGTTAATCCGGAATGTCCGAGGGAATTTTTTATACGTTAAGGCCGGGCGGGTGGGCTTGCGGCGTTGCGGCGAAGGTTTGTATTTTGACCTTCCCCCCCCACACTGGCTTGTGCTCTTTTTTCGTTTGTTGCAGGGTCAACTTATTGTGCGTCCTGGAGTTGATGTCCGGGTTTCTTTGACACTGTGTCTCAGTTGTGTTGCAGTTTTACCTGTTGACAACAAGTTGTCCCGTTTTCCACGGCGTTCTTTTTTCTTTTTGTGATTCGGTTGTTGCAGTTTTTGTTTGAGGCGCGGGCGGTATGTGTTAAGTGTTGTCGGTTTTGACTCTGTTTTTTTTCGCGTGCGGCCTTGGTTCGTGGAGTGTTACTGCGATTTGTCCATTGTTTTTGGGCCTCCGCAGCTTCGGATGTCAGTTTACTTCCGTGTCTCCTCATTTAATCGTGTCTTAAATCCTTGCGGTTTTTCTGGGGTTTTTTCAAGGTTTGTGTCTATTTTTTTATCGGGCGTTTTTTTGTTTGCTCCCCTTCTCTTGTTTTGGAGCTGTGCTCAAACTGTCCCCTTCGGGTTCCTCTTGCTTTGAGATTGGCCTTTTTTCCTTTTTGTTCGGGTTGTGCTCAGCGGGTGTCTTCTTTTCGCAAGGGGTCTTTTGTGTCTTTCTTCGACACGGGTCTTCCGTGTTTATTTCTAAGCAGCCTTCTCTTGTCGGTTGTTGAGTTCTTCTCTTTTCTTTGCGGCTTTTGTTCTCCTGGCCACGAAGGCGAAACAACCAAGCCCCCCTCGTTCCGTGTTCCCTGTCGGTTCCCTGTGTTCGCCGCCCTACTTGAGTGTTGCAGTTATCTCTTTTTTTCCCCCATTTTAAACCCTTGCATGTGTTGTTCTGGACGAGTTTTGTTTTTCACTCCTTTTTCATTTTTTTCTCCCCCCCCCCTTTTGTTGTTTGTATCGTTGGATGACTTCCGATATTCCCCCCAAAAATCCCCCTCTCTCCCCCGTCGCAACAAAATTTTTTTTGACTTTTCTTCTCCCTTTCACAACGTCGGAGTGTTCCGGCCAGGGTCGCTTTCCCGTTGGCCTTACTGTTGAAGTGTGTTTTTTTTTGTCGCTCCTCCTCTAAAAACAAAAAGCATCCCCCTCCTCACCTTATTTCACTTCCCCCCACTTATTTCCGACTGCGTTTTCTCTTTTCCCCCCCCCTTTTAAATCCCGCTCCTTCTTTCGAATACACCACTCAGTCCCCTTGTCCACATCCTTTCGTTCTTCCTACCCAACGCCCTGCTATTCCCTACCCTTCCCCTCTTTAACCTCTTTCCCTTTGCTTTCCCCCTCCTTCCCCCCTATATTTTTTTTCTCACTCACCCCGACATCTTTTCCTAGTACCCCTTCCCCTTCCACACTTTCAACCCAACCACTCCAAAAGAGGATTCTTTTTGACACTTTTTTTTCCCTTTTGCGCCGATTTCCTTCCTTTTGCCGCGCCTTTGTCCACCGAAGTTTTGCCCGCCAAGTGCTTTTTTTCCGTGGCAACCCCCTGAGCGTCCCTTTCCTTCCAATTACCCCCTTCCCCTGTACTCTCCCCCCCACCCCCTCTTTTTCCCCCACCCTTCCACCCAAAGCGTCCCAGTTCTTTCCCCCTCCCCCCTTTGCCACCAGCCTTCCCCACTGCTGACCTTTCCCCCGTTCACGTTTCAGGTGGGCCCACCTCCCTTTTCCCCGCGATTATTCCCTTTTTCTTTTTTTTACAGTTCCCCCCAGTCTCAAAACTCTTTGAATGTGATGGCAAACCTTCCCCTACCACCCCGGCGGGGTTTTTTCCTCATGACACCCCTCTGCCCTCCCCTCTCGACCCTGACCTGTGTGTATCCCCCCCCCCTCTCCCTTTTGAGACTCTCCCAGCCCCCTTCCTTCCCCTCCCGCCGCCGGTTTCACCTCTTCTTCTGAACGATTTTAACGTGTTCCCCCCCTTGACCTTCATTGGTCCTTTTACTTCGAATGTCGCCCTTCTCAACACGCAAGTTGACCCTTTCGAAAAATACTCTCCCTAGAGTAGAAATCTTTCTCTTACACCCCCGATATGGCCTTTTTCGGCCCCAGTGTCACCCTTTCCCTTCTTACTTGCCAACATTGAGAAGTTCCGCGTTCTTTCATTTTTCCCAGGCCCCTTTTTCCAATATTTTCCCCCTGCGCGACAGACAATGTGTCCCCCCTGACTCATTCTTTTCTTCCCCCCCCGTGACACTCCTCTATGGAATTTTCCGGCCGTTGAGGTCCTTGATGTCTGTTCCTCCTTTTCCTTTCTCGAAAACTCCCTCCCCCCCTGCCCCCCTTCCAAAACTTTTTTCACTGCCCCCCCCCCCCCTTTTCGCTTGTACCCGCCCTCCCCCTGACCGCAACCCCCCCACGTTTTCTCTCCTCCTTTTTTTTTCCTCACCATTAATCACAAGGATCAATTTCCCCCTTTTTCTTCTAGACTGGTCACTAGCCCTTTTTTCAGTATTCCTTGCTTTGAAATTTACCTCCCTTGACTGATTTCCCCCCCTTAATGTAAAGGGATAGGAGTCATATGTTCCGTTTACCCTTTTTCCTGCTTTTTAGACCCCTCCCAGCTTCCTCTCCTTCGCTGATGTGACTATTTTATCAGTTGCTTCGAGTCCTTCCTGCCATCATACCAGCTTTCGCTTTTCGAGAGTTACCCCCTAATCTTTTCTTTCTAGGCATATATTTTCCAATTTCCTCCCCCCACCTTAGTTTTTACCTTATGGCCCCCCCCCCTCTCGTTCGATTTTTTTCATATTTTTTTCTGAGCGTTTCTGTTTTTTTCCTCCCCCGTTCGAAGGACCTGTCCTCGCGCTGTAGTGGACAACAGCCTAGTAAACCCCCCCTCCCCCCCCCCCTTTTTTTCAAGGTTTGCCCCTGCCGATCCCCCTCCCGCGTCTGCACCCCTTTCCCGTCTTCATTTGCGTCCGTGCAACCAGGTCTTAACGCAACCCTGTTTTTCCTTTCATTTCACCCTTTTCTCGGTGTTCCCTCCTTCTTTTTTAGTGGGCCGATGGCGATTTTGACCGCGATGTCCGAGTCTCCCGATTTTCTCAACCAGTGTGTAATACCCGCCCCGCCTTGTCCTCAAGTTTCAATGCAATGGTAAGACCTCCAAACTTTACTGTGATCCCCACATTTTTTGTAGGAAGACGACGAGTTTTCCCCCTGATACAATGTTCCCAAGGTGCAACCTGGACCCTGCCCTTGTTCTTTTACTCCCTTGTGATTTTGACCCTCCTCTCCTCAGTTTTGCCATGCGCCCCCTTTATAGAACGCGATCCTTTATTTAGAAAGAGTCCCCATGTAGGGAAAGTAACTAAACCGAACTTTTTTGTAATGGTGGTACGTCCCTCACTCCCCACCTCATTAAACGAGCCTAACCCCCCAAGTGATCTTACTTATACAAAAGTTTCGAGTTGCCCGCCGGGCTGGCCTCCGCCAATTGTGGGGCGAACCTCGGAACCCCCATGCTCCCACCTCCCCAGTGTCAAATGCAACCACAGTACTGGTTTGCACTCCTTTTGTTTTATTAGCGCTCCCTAAATGTCGTTTTATTTTACCTTCCACAGATAGCATTCTCCTTTTCTTTTCTTCCGACCGACACGTGCCAGAGTTTTTTTTCCCAATAGCTCAACCGCTTTTCCATTTTCCCCCCCGTGATTTTGTTTTCTTTCCATCCCACAGAGCTGCGTGCTCGAAAGCCGCCTTTTTCCCCCCCTACCCTGGAGTTCTCCTGCCTTTTTCCCTCCCCTGCTCGTGGCCTCCCCCCCCTTTTTTTTTTCAGTCCTTCCTTCTCTCTGTCCGGCAAGACACCTTTTGCAGCGGTACTTCCTAGATGGCCGGTTCTGTGTTCTCAATTTTCAGTCGCCTCTCCACCTTTCTTTCCGACGTTTTTTTTTTTTCCTTTCACCCAGGTCCCTCCAGATGCTGACTCGTCTCCAAGTCTTCCTCCCTTCGCGCTGCAGTCTTCTCAGTGGTGGATTCCCCCTCCCCCCTAACACACCGGTCCGGTCGCTCCCTGCTGTCCTGGCTTTTGTTTGAAGTACTCTCCCCCTCCTCCAGATCTGGTGTGACTCTGGTTCACCCTTGTCGCAGTTAATTACCTGTGTTGACCCCCGATCATATTCCTGCTTCATCCCTACCCAGTACCTTTCCTTTCCCTTCGGCGGGCCGTCTTCCTTTCTTCGGTTGTCTTTCGCGGCCGTTGACACAAAAAGTCGGCTGAACACACTCAGAGACCCACCCAACCCCCCCCATACATTCCATTTTTTCTGTTTACCACCCCTTTTCCCTCCTCCCCCGGCGTCTCGCGGTGGGTCACGTTCCCTTTTTCACTTCGTTTTTCTTCTTTAACCACCTCTCGACCCGGAAGCTACGCTCAGGTCATGTTCCTTTTCCTACAAATTTCCCCTTGTTCTTTGGCCCCAAACAACGCCAATTCACACGCCGGTCGACCCCCCCTTTCCCCCCCCGTCCCTCGTACACCGTTGCTTTTTTTCGGGTTTGTTAGAGCGTTAACCTCCTGCCCCCCCCCGGCCGTAACCCCCGATATTTCCCCGGTTCCCCTTAAGGCCGCCGAAGCCCCCTCCCCCGAACTTGGCTTTCGGCTTCTTGTCTTTTCCCTGTTGCTTGCATTGGGCCTGGTCCTCCTTTTTCCTTCCCTCATCAATCCCCATCTCCCGCCCCCGTCCCGAGACAGTCCTGCGGGTCAAACCTTCCCTTTGTCCGCCCGTCCACGTTCCTTGGTTTTCCTGGAAAGGCTACCCCAGATCTTTACTTTGACCCATACTTTCCATTTTTCGCGCTTGCATTTCCTCCCCTAACTTCAGCGCTCTGTGCTTCAGTTTGTTCAAATCCCGTTTTTCTCTTTCCCCCCCGCCAGATGAAGCCACGACCCCCCCCTCC
>Ga0179593_1180604_pt1 | contig 11157 bp, 9 predicted proteins | sample CZODoug2_1_08_16_FD_185931 | JGI IMG/M metagenome (GOLD analysis project Ga0179593, IMG submission 185931) | Vadose zone soil fungal communities from Angelo Coast Range Reserve, California, USA - CZODoug2_1_08_16fungal (PacBio error correction) | ecosystem: Environmental > Terrestrial > Soil >... | reverse complement strand
CCCTCCAGCCTCTCCCGTTCGGTGTCGCGACAAGCTCCCGGCACAGCCCCCGTGTCTCTGTCGTTGTTCTTCACTTTGTCCTCTGACTGCTTTTTCCCTCTTCACCTCATGAGTCTCACGACACACCCTGGTCCCCAACCTTTTAGGATGCCCCCATTTTACCGTTTGAACGACCCCTCACACTTAGGGTCCTGGCGGCTCGGAGTCCTCACACACAAGTCACAATTCCTCCGACTGAGATGACCTGTCGCTTCCATGATACTTAGGGATGATATTAATAAGCCGTTGCACAGAGCGGTCGAGTATGGACTTTGGATCTTATGCTAAGGATCCTCCCTTGTAGCCCCTTGACTCCCCATAGGCTGCATGGTCCCGCCTTACTGCCCAGTTCAACTATGGACGTAATAACCCGGTATTCCCCTGTATTGCCTCGGATAAAGTCACGCACCGCGTTCCCCCATATACCGCCCTCTGTATTCAGAACATTTTTTGATTTGATTTTCGTTTTCCAGACAGAAAGTTATTATAAGTGGTGCCAGTACATCCCAAACTATAATCTTCCATATAGTTGTGCAAGTTTGTTTTATAGTTATCAGTATGTGATATTCGGTCTACTGAATATCTCGAATTGTTCTATCCTGTCCGACTAACTTTCTTTCTCGTCCTCCAGGTCAGCTTTTTCCCATGACTTTGAGTAGTCTTTAATCCCCCTTTGCGGTCTGGCTGTCTCCCCTGGCTGCCTTCCCCCTTAAGGTCAGTCCCTTGCTAACAGAGTGGATCTCGTTGAGCCCTTCTTTTCCTCCGAAGGGCCCTCTTCAACTTTGTGGTCTCAGTGCCGGGTATCCCCCCAATCAGAACGGTTTTTTTTTCCGTATGCCGCACGCGGGTCTTTGGTACGACTAGGCAGCCTCTTCTCTTTCATCGGTCCCCTCTTCTGTTAGTAGGGGCGTTACTGCATAGTACTGCCGCTGGCCGCCTAACGGCTTTTAATGAAGGTATATCAGATCCTTTTTACTTCTTCTTCGACTTTTCCCAACCGCGACGGCCCCCAGACTCCCCCCTTGTTGGGTGGAGGAATGGATAGTTTTGATCTTGTTGGCTTGCCCTATCGTCACGCCCCAGTCCCGTGATGATGGTAGGCCACCGTGGCGCGGCCTGCGCGTTTGTTACGCCCCCTTTGGTGATGGCCCTCTTTATGATCTGGCCTCTTACGTGCTTTCAGGTCTTTTTGTGGGAGAATTTTTTTTAGGAGAGCCCCATTCTGTAGGAGGAGACTTGACTTCCACTGAGTTCTCCGAGTTCTTTCGAGACAGTTCCTCTGGGCCTTGATGGTAGGCGCCAACTCCGTGACCATCAAGGGCGTCTCTAAGATGGCCTCTTTTCATCTCCGCTTGTTACAGCGTTTTCCTATTTCCTGTTGATTGGCCCCGATATTCTTGCAGACACTATTTTATTGTTTTGTCTTGTTTTGGTTTTTTTTTCCTACCACCATTTTGGGGGAATTCACATTTTTTTCTGCCAATAGCTTGCTGGCTCACTTTCTTACACCCTGCGACACAGGTCATTTCTTTGTCCCAGTTTTTTCGCCTGCGTCGATTTTTAGGGCCTTCAGTTTGACTCACCGGTCCGATCGCGCCAGTTTCTTCACCTCTCGGGTTATTGGGAGTATCCGCTGATTTTTCATTTCGGTTTAAGCGTGAAGTTCGAGCGAGTCCAGGCATAGCCTGCCGCTTCCTGGTTGTGACTGAGCCTGAATCTTTCTCTTTGTGCTGGTTGCTTTTTCCCGCCGTGAGCTTTTCTAAGAGAGTGTGCCCCGACCATGAATTCAGGACCACCTTGCGCAGATTTTTAGTGTAGATGCCGAGTTTCGGGTTAGCTACTTCCTCCCTAGGTATTTGCGGAAGAGTTTTTCTCCTCTTTCAGTGTAGATCTTTCGGCGGAGGTTCCACCGATTTTCTTTGACTTTTGGCCTTCCAGGACGTTTTCCTGACGTGGGGCCCCCTCCCTATCATTTGCTTATTACCTTTGTTTTATGATCTTATCTTCGGGCCGTGTGGCGACCTTGAAATGTAGTCTTGGGTGATCATCGACGGTCCTCGTATTTTTCAGTGTGGTTGGTGGTTTGGTTGTTGGTCTTTTTCTCCCGATTTCGGTTCGTGTTTCTTTCGCTTTGGTGTTCATTCTCTTTATGTCTAGATTTTGGCTTCTGTTAACCCACTGGCCCTCCTTTTTGGCATGATCGCACCTGCTTGTATTTCTTCTCGGAGTATAGACTCACCTCGTACCTTCTTTACCCTCATTCTGGCCTTGTTTGCCCTAGAGTGCTGTCCTACCCCGTTGGGAGTTTCTTTTGTTTGGCGGGCGATTCACTCGTTTGCCACGGAAGTTCGTCCACAGGCCCCCCCTGTCCTTGTCTCCTCGTTGGGTTCACCCCCTTCTCTCCCCGTCGAGGGGCGCTCTTTTATTCTTTACCACTTGCTTCGGGACGACGCTTTTCCCGTCACCTCGTCAACCCCCCCCTCTTATTGCGGATATTGCTTTGGGGCGAACTTCTTTTCCTTTATGTTTTGGCTCTGGTCTTCAAGACGGTGGTTGGATGGGGTTCTGTCTTTTTCTTGCCGGCCGACAGGTGAACTGTCCACACGGCTGTTCCCTTAGTCCCCTGAGGATGATGGTTCCCCCTCCCATCCCAGCGTCTCGCGTCATCGTTGCGTTTTTGGCAGCTGCCGTCCCTACGGGTTACGGTCGTAACACAACGCCACCACGTGGAACCCTTTCCCCCCGTCTCCGTCGTTCTGCGACTCTTCGACACGCTCTCTCTTCTCCAACAAGAGCTAGACCTTTGGGCTCTTTTTCACAGCTTGGATTCCAGGACAATTTTCATTTTTCCTGTCCGTCGTGGCATCCTTGCCCTTATTAGTTTATTTTTGCGTTGCGTTTTCCCATCGGGCAGTCTTAGTCTTTGCCAAGTTTTTCCTCCCTCCCCGCGGTAGGTGATCTGGAATGAAGGCCGGATTTCCTTAGATCGCCTTCGATCGTACCTCTTTTTCCATCCCCAACCGGCTTTCCTTCAGGATTCCCACTGCCCCTTGGTCCCTCTTCACACGCTTTTGCCGCAGTTTAGCCCTCCGACTTACGAGATCGTCTTCCGGGTGCCCTCACCCTCTCTTGGATCGCCCATTTTTTAGAAGGGCCCCCCTTTGGCCTGTTTTTTTTTAAAGCTCGACTACTGCCCCCAGACTCGACTCCGCACAGGTCATATGACGTTCAATTCTTTTTCTGTCGAGTGACTGGTGCTCCAGGCAGTTCAGATATTCCACGACATTGTTAGCGGAAGTTTCGTTTTAGCGGCTTCCCGCTACCCCCTTGCAGTCCCCGCTTCTCTCTAACATCAGGCAAGGGACATTCTCAGCTTTTTCCCGACCTAAGCGAAAGGTTCTTAATCTTTTTTTCTGAGTACTTCCCTTTCTTACGGGACTGGCCTGAAAATTCGATCTGGACGTCCCGCTATGGCTTTGATCTTGTGTTCCCCCTCTACAAACTTAACTCCGAAGCTGCTCTTCGTAGTCCGAAGTCCCCCTGCCGGAAGGTTCTTCGGACTTGGCTTTTCAGGCGAACTATCCTACCTCCCTCTATTCCCCCACCCCCCAAAATCTCTTCTTTCACGAACATATCCGTACAGGTACTCGGCCTATATTGAGTCTATCCCCTTTGTACTACAAACATCCCTTTGCTCACCTACCTGCCCCCTGCCGCGGTTTTTTTCCTGCATCGAGGGTATGATGAACTTCACTCACCGAGTAGGAGGAGATCTTTTGATGTCTATCTCTTTTACTCACTCAGTGTGGTTTCTCGCTCTAAGACCCAAATCTACTTCCGACTCTGTTGTGTTTATTCTTCTCTGCAGGCGATCTAAGATTATGCCAGCCACCCAAGCGTCTCAGAACTTATGATCGCGCCTGCGGCTTTGATTTTCCTCGCTTTTTTTTCTCGTTTCTGAACCCCTTGTCCCGATGCCGAAGACTTCGGCGTTCGTTTAGGCTCCCGCAGAACTTGCGGCGTTCGCAGAATCCAGTTGAGCGGCGTGCCCATGCCCCTCGGAAGACCCCCCAGCGCTTCTAGTTCCCCGGAGAGTCTTGGTTGATCCCCTGTACCCCCCCCTCAGATCTCTCTTTCCCCCCCGTCCGACGCCTTTGCCGGAATTTGCCACTAAGTTTCCTACTTAAGAGGTCTAATTTTCTTTCTTAGGGAGTAGACTTTCCATTCCAATTGTTCTCCAGAGTCCTCAGAGTTTTGCTTCCCGAGTCTGAAATCATCCTATTCGCTTCTCGCCTAACATCCTCATAGGAGCTGGCGTTCAATTTCCCTTGAGCACCGCCCCCGTCACCCTCAACGTTTTGCCAATGATTCTGGGCTTGAAGTCAGATGGGAGGATTCTCCTTTTCTGAACGCCCTCCTCCGGGCTCAAGTTCCTAGGGGTTCAGCTCCTTCTCCCCTTAGTTAAAATTGCCTTAAGATCCCTCCCAAGTCTTTTCTTTAGACTGACCTCTCCCGGATCCTTACGTTTGCTTTTAAGGTTTGCAGCTAGGTGGATCTCCGCACTCTCATTCTATCAGATCCCCAACAGTATTCTGAATAAGCATTGCTAATTCGCAGGCGCTTGAAGATTAACGTCCATACACCACTCTGGTCGACCCCTGTGTGACTGTTCGCCTGTATGAGTTCCCTTTCCTTTAAGGCCCCCCATAACCGACAGGTATTTTTCCTTACCCCTCCTTTTAATGGAATCGGCTGATGTGAACGTTTTCCGTCAAGACAAGCTCCTCCTCGCGCTTTAAACCTTGCCCCGGCAACCACATTTTGTGAAATTGGTTGATTTTTGGTCCTCCTTACCCCCCTTTCCGCCATCGGCTCTCTTTTGCTTCACGATTACGATTTAGCGTGTCGCGGGTTCACCCGTTGAAGTTTCCAGTTTTCCCAGTGGTACCTGATTGTTGAAGCACCCTCCGTCCGGACCGCGTTGATCTTGTGCGCCTATGATCCCTCGAAGACGGCTTGGTGATTTGCGTTTCTGCCCTTCCCCATCCCCGCTTCCTTTCGATATCGCCTCCGGTGCTTCCTCATTGATTTTCCTTCCCAATTCTTGAAATTTTCTTCCCCCGCGTGTATTCTTTTCTTTTTTTTTATCATCCTCGGCCCATTCACCAAAATCCCATTCTACCCAACTATTTTTTTATTCTTTTATCTGATTTGTTTTTTTCCTTTTTTCCTCTTCGTTTTTTTGTTATTTTTTATCTTTCTGTTATTTCCTTTTTCTTCACCGAGCATTTTTTTCCCTTATGCTACCTCTCTTTTTTTTATTTTTTTTTCTTTTATTCATTCGGTTCTTTTTTTTTTTTTTTTTTTTTTCTTGTTCTCTTGGTGTTTTTTTTCCCATTTTTCTTTTTTTCCGACCACCTTCCGATTTCGCACCTCGCCCTTTAGTGACGTCTCCGTTGTTATCGCATGACGTCTACTCCAATCTCAACAAACGACGTTTAGTCGCTCCGTCATTACTCCCCTCCTGGACCCGTAGAGATTGCGAGGCAGCGTACTTTTTTCTTAGAGACACCGATCTTCAGAGGAGTACTCATGAGTAGGACAGGTTCTCTACATGGCGATGTGGGAAATACTCTTCCTCCCCTGTACGTTGCCACACCCCTCACCACATGGAGGCCCGATATTTAAGTTTTAATACCCATTTTCCGCTTGTTCGAGATTCTGACAGAGGAAACCCCTTCAGAGGATTCAGCTTTGCCCCCCTCTCCCGTGCCCAGACTTCGAAGCCCGTATCCAGGTAGTACACACCCCAAAAACCTCCCCCCTCTTCAGCGCCGCTTATCCTCCAACCCATAGACGTACTCCCCGTTTTCTCGCTGATCGCAGCACGCCAAACAACGCCTCGATGAAACTTTTAACCTCTTCGTTCCTTTCTCCCCCCCTTCCATCCGCACTTCATCTGCGAGATAGCGCCAGCTCAGATCCAGCAAAGTCCTCCTCGTGACTTCAACCAAAATGAAGCTATCTCTCCCAAGATGAGATGTCGCCCATTTCTTTTCTGGCCTGTTTGGGAAAATCCAGCTTTAGACAGCTACTGAGCTAGAGTTCCCAGTCCCTCGCTTAGCCCCACGGACCTAGAGCCAAGTGGCCCTCTGCAGTATGAGACCGACTCCGCCCTAGTGCGACCCCTCTGACCCCTTGTATAAAATTTTGAACTCCTCGTCGATTAACGCCACCTTCCTTGAACGTCTAGGTCAGTAACACCAATGGGATGTCTCTTCCCCGTGCGGCGCGCAGAGTACTCGTATCCGCTCGCGAAAGCCGGGCACTAAGAACCGTACCCTCTGCTGTGCAATTGTTGCATTCCTCGGGACCACCGACCTTTTCCTGGAGCTTGAGGAGCCCCTCCTCTTCCCCCTCCGTTTTACGCATGCGCAGAAGCGTAGTTCCTCCTGTCGACATGGTCCCTGTCCCTTGATGTTTCTCCCCTCTTTTTCAGGAAGTCCATCTTTCCAGCGCAATTGCCGAGTCCTCGGAAAAAGTGTCCTTTCCAGTTCCGCTATTCTGTAGGACTTCTCCATGCCGATTATTTTAGCCACGCCCTCTTTCCCGTCCGATTTTTCCCCCCGAGCGAGATCCCCTTCCAATTTAGAACCCTCCTCTTCTGGCCATTTACCTTCTTCCTTGAATGTTGGACTCTCCGATTTCCCATGGCGAACCGCTCCCTAAGACTTCCCCTCAATTACTGTTGATGTGGACCTCCCGCCTCCGCGGGGACGTCCCCCTTCTCAGGAAGACCCTTCTCCTTCTCTCTGCTGTTTTTAAGACACCGTCATTGAACCGACGTCTTCTGCCTCGCGCCAAATTTCCGTATACCCCGAGCTGTTTACGTAACTTTTCCGTACCTATCTGAGGACCCGCATGTTTTTTATGTGTGTGTTGTTTTCTCCAGCGAATGCTGCCTTGGAGGCCCGCACCCCGTCCCCCCTTTACTCCCCACCAGCCTTGCGGCTGGCTTTCCTCCCGCCCTTTTTGTTTCGGTGTATTCCCAGCGGCCCCGCCCGCCCCCGTTCCCTCCAGGGTTTCCCCCCCCACCCTTCCGGCGGAGAAGACCAACAGGCTTTCAAGTCTGGATTTTCCCCCGTGGACGTCCTCCCTTACCTCGCTAGCCACGCCGCGGGCTCTGCTTTTACTCGTCCCCAGTTTTTTACCTGAGTTGATGCCGGACTTCTTTACCGCTTGGAGAAACGGGCTGAACTTTTTCGCATTTAACAAACTTATTTCTTTTAAAACTCGGACCGCCAACACTGCGGGAAAACCGCACGGCCCGTTTTAATCTTGGCCCTTTTTGTTGTGAGTTCCCGTCTCCGCGGGGTTTTAGGCCCGGTTTTGCCGTCACCTCCGCGAGAGTTTATCCCTACGTGTTTTTGGTTCTGTTTGTGGCTCGAGAACTCTCTTGAAGCTCCGAAGAGACCTATTTTTTTTTTCACTCCTTTAAGTGTGATTGCGTAGGCAATCCGGTTGTCCGTTTGGTGTTCGCCCACTTTTCCCTTCCCCGGTAAGGCATCCCCCCGCGTTCCACTTGTTCCCTCAGTTGATCCCTTGGTCTTCTCCCCCTTCCGAATGCGTTTGAAAACCTGGTTCTTTTCCCGTCTTACTGTTCCCTTTATCACAAAGAAAAAGGCTGCTCGTTGCTCCTCATTTTACTTGCTTGGGTTAATCCATTGTCTTGTTGCTTACTAGTCAGACTTTAACAGATGGAGCCCCTCCCCTATTCTCGTCATCGTTGTCTCCTGTCCCGTACTGCCCTACTGAAGCGCAGCTTGCAGCTACCGGGTGTTATTGCAGGTTTATCCTTAGACTTTTCTTCTCGGCAGTCTCTTCCATCTCTACTTTAGGACTCACCTGATTTTTCTTCTTGTGGGCCCTCAATTTTTTTTCCCCTGTGACTGGGAAAGCCCCCCCCTTCATTCCCCAGATGTGATGATTTGTTAGCCCCCAGCACCACACTGGTCCTTTACGGCATTAATTTCTGTTAGAGATTTTTTTTCGACGTTAGAGAGACCCATTCGACCTTAGCTGCCATTTTTTATTCGGCGTTGTTTGGACGTAATAGGGCCGGTTCTCGATTCACTGCTGCGTCCTGCGACAGGCTATTGTTAGTCTCTCCCGGCGCTATATTCATATTCCAAATAGTGCTGGTTCAGGCTTAAATCCGGATACCCCCAAAGTCAGGACCCGTTGGGCAAAAGAAGGACGTTTACCACGTAACCCTCCCCTAACGATTCGCAGGTGTCCCTAGACTGGTACCCAGACAGACGTACGCGCTGTAACCTGGGAACGTGCGAATTTCGGAACCCCCAAGGAGGGCCTTTGCGCTGTGACTACCTAACTCGGCGAGGCTTCGCCGCCGTCTAGCTGGAAAGTCCGAGGAAAGATATGGCCCAACGCACAAGCACTCCAAAGGCTGCGAGGGAGTCGGTGTCACCAAGGCTTGACGCTGAGTAGAAGGGAGTGGTGATGAACTCTTGGATGTAGAAATCGAACTTTCAAGTCGAAAGTTCATGGCTTAACCGATTTGTATGTTGGCGACGGTCGGTCGGAGAATTATGGTACCCTGGAAAGCAGGGCCAGTTCTCTGCTGGCCAGTCCAGCTCCGATCGAAGACACACAGACGATAAGTGAAGAGGCGACGAGGGACCCGCGTACATAGAGTTACCGGCAGATTACGTGAATCGGGCTGTACCCCCCACCGGATTTTCCCGGAAGCGGGGCCCACACAAACCGCCCTCGGAATAAAGTGTTGAGATCTTATTGATCGCGCGCTGTGGGTGCCAAAGCGATTTTAGTCCGCTTTTTCTCTGGATTTTTGATCGTAGGTTTCTTCCTCTGGTGACCTGATTTTCAATAAATTCAGTTGTTGTGTTCCTTGTGATAGCTGATGTCATGGGCCGAGTATTGCCTTTGGGTGGTAGGATCTTTCGGCCTCTATTGGGGGTCCGGAGGCCCTCTTTTAGATGGCCTTCCTCTTTGTTTACGATATTTATTCTTTACGCGTGGCCTTTTGGGAGCGCCATTGAGTGATGTGATTGTTTTGACTCTCAACTCGCCAAGTCTGAATTCCCGATGAAAAAGGGCCCCTCTGCCGTTTTGCCTGCGATCCGATGAGTCTACACTGAGGAGCTCTCAGTGTTAGTTGATTCGCTCCTCTTCCATTGTTTTGCTTGAATTGCCGTAACGTTTTGTAGTTAGGCGGGTTCCATTGGCGTGGTAGCGGAAAGGCGGTCCCAAGGAGGATTTTAAACGTAAACAGTTACTTTCTATCCGAGCTGTGTTGTTCTCAACACGAAGAACAGTCTTTTATCTTTTTTTCTTCTTCTTTGCTGCTATCGGATCTGCGTCCAGCGTGGACTCCCCCTATGACACCATGAAGGCGGGTGAACTCGTGCTTTTTTTTTACTTATTTAAATTTAGTTCGGTGGCACTGGAAGGCGTTGCCGATGTACTGGTCCCATTCCCGAGTTTGTTTCGCATTGTCAATTCTGCTGTGGATGGTAGGGTGGTGGCGGTTTCTGCGCCTTGTACACGTTAAACCTGCACGTCTATCATCTTAGAACGACTTTTTCTCTTGCCTTGCTGGTCTTTTTGCCACCCAAACTGCCCTACGGGGGAGCGCTTATATCTTTAGAATATGCTTCCGCCTACCCTTTAAATCCTTTTCCGGTCCGTTTAAACCATTTTGTTCCTTGTTAAAAAGGTTCCCCTTGCAAACGATTTTTGTGGACATCGAACGACGTCTCTCTCCCGTCCCTGCAACACCCATAAAGATCCCGATGCTCTTGGTTAAGAAGGTGTTTTCCCCGAGATCAAGGACAGTTCACGGTGTCCGGCTCCTGTTTAGCGAATCTGCTTCCGGCTTTGTCCTTAATCCCGGAACTCGCGTAGACGCCTAGAGTTTGACCCGAAGCTGGGAGTTGCATACTGTCGGAGGTCAGGTCCTGAACTCCGAGTTGCCGAATATTTTCTACATTCTCTCCTTACAGTTTTATCTGTCCTCCTCTCTAAACGTCTACGCTACACTGTTATCACCTATGCCACCCCCCCCGCGCCCCTTTCGACGTGCTTTCTTACCAACCTTCAGAATTCGGACACCTTCGCCCAGGGAAGACCCCTTCTGATGGACTCCCTCCCGTGGCCCGAACTGTTTACCTCGCCCTTTTTTTTTTTTTCGACGTCCTGCCGTCTCCCTGACTTCACGCAAAGCATTCCTTTACTTGTATTTTCGGTCGGGACTTGGCCCCTTCCGTCCCTGAAGCCTACCTTACCCCCCAGCTGTCGCCGTCGCTTCTTCTTCCGCCTTCCCGGCGCCACTTCCGGACGATTTTCCAAGCCGACTTTTCGATTCTACTTCCGCTGTTGCGCCCTGACACTCCCTAGTCAGAGTCTCTTCAGTTACTTGTTCTTCCCTTGTGTCTACCTGTTTTCAACTCAGCGTTGTTCGCCTATGGTGAGTGCGGGTGTTGAGTCGGCCAGACCAATGATCGACCTTTCGGTTTTTGTTTCCCTGCTCGGCCTCTTTTTTTGGTCGTTCTGCGCGTCATCGTCTTGCTGCCCCTTAACGACGCCTGTCCTGCTCGGACGTGCTTTTCGGCTTTCTTTACTCCCGTCTTGAGGGAAGCATACCAATTCCCTCAGTTGTTGAAGCGTTGTAGATCGAGGGTGGGCGTCGACCTTTTACATTAGGAATCGCAGGCGAGTTTTTCCGAAACTTGAGCCCAGCTTCGATGGGGGACGGGTAGAGTGCTGCGATCTTCCCCCATGCAGAACCGTCAGGGGTGTTGGTGGGGGTGGAGCAGATAGAACGCAACAATCTAGCCGACCCCCGGTGAGTTGCCGAGGTGAAGCATTCTCTCAGGACAGGCCCAGCCATCCCGTATCCGACGATTGCGTTCACTATGCATTTTGTGAGCGACGTCCCTTCAAAGAGGACGTGGGAAGAGTGAAGATGGAAGAATAAAGAGGAGTTCTAGCAGAAAATGCCCGGATAGGAGAGAGGTCCTAATCACAGTGAGGTGGTGTTTGGCGAGCGATCCGGCAGGCCATCTGAATCGGGTTTAT
>Ga0179593_1576215_pt1 | contig 11158 bp, 12 predicted proteins | sample CZODoug2_1_08_16_FD_185931 | JGI IMG/M metagenome (GOLD analysis project Ga0179593, IMG submission 185931) | Vadose zone soil fungal communities from Angelo Coast Range Reserve, California, USA - CZODoug2_1_08_16fungal (PacBio error correction) | ecosystem: Environmental > Terrestrial > Soil >... | reverse complement strand
AGCGGGTTCCTCTTTAACTATAAAACGCCACCGCTCCCCCCCCTCCCCTTGCATGCTTCCCAATCGGTCTTCAAACGACCCTTGACTTTCCTCAAGTTCGAGAGATTCCCCTCTTTTGTCCGCTGGCGCTATTGACAATGACTCTTTTCCTCGATCTCGGAAGGCCTTCCCCCCTTTATGCGAGACGTCTTTCTCTCCCTTCCCTCTCCCCATGCCATTACCTCTTTCCCCCCCCTTAAATCCTATTCTTTAGAAAAAGGGGCCATTTCTCCCCCCTGCTTTTCTTCTTCATCTCACTTGTTCACACAGGTCGGCCCTTCCCTTTTCCCCGAGCCATCCTCCAGGTAATTCCAGGGTCCTTCTTTCTTCCTCCTCTTTTCTCTCCTTTTGAAGATAAGGGGCAGTCTTTCCTGACCCTTTTTTTAGAACTTTGTGGCCCCTCCCCCTTTATGTAATATATTATAGTTTTCTTCTCCCTCCTTGTTGTGTTGAGATCTTATTTCCCCCCTCGTGTCTGGAAAAACAAAGTTTCCCGTGAATTCCCCGTTTCCGGAAAAACGGCCTTTCTCCCCTGCGAAGAACATGTGGGATGAGTCTCTTGGCAGATAATTTCTCCCCTTCCCCTCTTTTCTGATGGACTCGTTTTTTCGGTCCACGCCACTTCTCCCCCTCGTCTTGAAGAATGATTACATACCCCTTTCTTTTTTACAGATGAGGATTTCCCCCCTTTTTTTTTTCTCCCCTTCCTTTTTCCTGCCCTGGGTGGTTGAACATCTCTCCTTTGGAGTTCGCAGGCTGCCCCCCCTTTCGTGCGCATGAAGTGTTCCCCCCCCCCCCCCAAATCCTTAAAAGGTAGTCGTCCTTTTCACCCTATTGTCAAGAGACTCCTCGGACCCCCTCTTTCTCGAAATTCTGGCGGCCCTCACATTTATTTGAAGGAGCCTATTTGTGAATCTTCTGGTTTTTTGCGTATCTTTTGCTTTTTTCTCCCTCCCTCACATTTTTCTCCTCGGGAAGCGCATTCTCGTCTCCTCCCACGTTTAATCCAGAACTCCCCTGGGTCCTCGCCTTTCCCGTCAAAACCAAGATTGGGGCAGATGTTCCCAGTCCTTTCCCCCGCGTTCAGATACTATATGGATACGGTCACGCCTTTCTCCCCCTTCTCCACCGGTTCGGGCTTTGCAAGGTTTCAGGCACTACGTTGAAACCCCCTTTCCCCCTGCGGATCGGAGTGAAGAGATTTTCTTCCCCCTTTTTCATTCCTTTGACGGAGAGGATTCTTCGCTTTCTCCTTTTTTCCCTCCCCTATTTTCCTCGCGGAGTGGTCCTTTTTTCTTTTCCCCTCCTTAAGTGTCCGGTCCGCGCTTCATTTCCCCTCCATGCAGAAGACATAAGTATAATTTTCCTTGGGTGGCGAGAAGTGCATTCCTGCTTCTTCACCTGGGGCCTCTCATCCCTATTTTTCGGTAACTCCTCTCCTCCTGTAGGATTTCCCCCTCACATTGCCGACACTTTTTCCTAAAACTGGGAAATTCCCTTTTTTTCTTTGCTGGGTCGCCGGGAAGAGCAATTTTTCCGGTTTTAAATCCATTCCCCCTACGGTATTTTTTTCTGTCAGGTTTTTCCTCCCCCCCTCCCTTTCAGTTTTTCCCCCCCTCTCTGACTTGCAGGCGTCTTTCCTTGATATCGGGTCCCCTTTTCTGTGCAGAGCGGATTCCTTTCTGAAAATCCCTTTGCAACCTTTGCTTTTCTCTTTTTCCCTCCCCCTCTTCTGCTTCCGTAGACGTCGCGTTTCGTTTTCAGAAATGACTCCTGGTCCTTTTTCCCCCGATTAGTCTTCCCAACTACGGCTCCTCCTCCCCTCAAGATACGCAGCTTTCTTCCCCTTCCGTCCCTTCATCTGTTTAGAGGCGGCTTTTCATTGTCTCCCTTCCCTTCCGCTCACCAGAAAGGACTGCATCTTAACTTTTCTTCCGTCTAAGAAGTTACCTTTCGCCGATCAGTTTTTTCTCCAGAGGCAGACCCTCCCCTTTTGCGTCATTAGATAGAGTACCTCTTTTCCCTTGTAACGTCCTTCCCCCCCCTTTCCTCTTTTCCCCCCCCTACCGGTTATTGAAGGGAAGAAGGCTGCCTGTCCCGACGAGGCGACTTATTGAAAACTGCTCCAGGTACCCTTAATTGCTCCCTCCTTGCTCTTCCCCTTTCGAGCCACCCCCCCCGGCTGTTCGATTCGTTGAAAAGGGAGTCATCTCTCTTCCCTTTTTCACACCATGAAAATCCTTGGCCCTTCTCTAGACACTTTGACAGGCTCTCCCACTTCCTCCGCCCCGGAAAAGGAGAGCTTTTTCCACCTAATGCGGGCACCCTGATTTATTGCGCGCCTTTTTCCGACGATTGAAAGCTCGACCCCTCTTCCTGTCTGCCAGGTTCAACCTCCCCCCCTATTGAATTTGAGCTCCTTCTGGCCATCCAAAGTGGCCGAGTTGTCCTTCCGTGTCTGGCGCATGTGCGAAATAGAATTTTTTCCCTTGCTCCTGCCCCACTTCTCCCCCCTTCCATTGCAAAGTTTTGCCCCCCCCCGGCCTAAGAATCACTCACCTCCTTCCCTTTTTATTCGCATTTATCGTGGAAGCAGATTTTTTCCCTCCCTTTCTAAGTGATGATCTCTCTCCTCTCTTTTTTTTTGCGATAGATAAATCACGTTCAACCCCTTTTTGCTCGTCTGTCCCACGAGACCCGGCAGAGAAGGACGAACCTTTTTTTCCCTTTCCTTCTTCCCTTTTTTTTCTGTCAAATAAGTTGACAATTTCCTTGTTCCTCTTTTTCCTCTCTTGGGAGTCTCTGACCCAATCGATGTCCTCCCCTTCCCCCCCACGTCACGTCTAAGACAACGGCCACCTTTCCAGCCGCGGGATAGAAATCCCCTCCCCGTTCTTGGAAAGGTCTCGCATGCCCCCTTTTTCGAGTCAGGTCGGCGCTCATAGCCTTTTTGTTCTTTCCCTGCCCCCGAGATCCGGGGGCGTTTCTCTCTTTTCTTTCTCGGGCGGTCAAGGATTCATTTTTTTTCCCTTATGTGGAAATGGTGCCTTCTTTCCCTTTCTCTTCGGAAGCTGACCTTTTTCCGTTGCTCTCCCCGGATCACTTCGGAGACAATGAATTCTTTTTTCTTGCACATGTAATTTTCTGCCCATAATCTCTCGTCGGGAAAATCACCTTCCCCTAATGTCTGACGATTTCTGTCCTCTCTTCCCTTTGAGAAGGACACCTCCCGCGTCCTCAGATAATGCGCAAAAATTTTTCTCTTTTTCCTTTCTTCCACTCGTAATGCCTATCAATGGCAACTTTTCCCTTTCCTTATGGTCTTGATGGTGCTCTCCCTTTTCCCCCTCTTCTTCCCCTTAAACGTCGTCATAGAAAACATCTTTCCTTTCTCATTCTGTTACTCAAGAGCTCTCTTTTATTTCAATTCTCGCTTTCTTCCTTCCTCGTGAGAATAGGTTTCTTTTCTTCCCTGCGCCAGTGAATTTCCCTTTCTCCTCCGTTCCCTCATAGTAGTAAACGGTCTCACTTTTTTAGCTTAGCCCAATGACTCGCTTTTCCGCGCGTCGAACGGTGACCGATTCTTCCCAACCCTATGAAGACTTCCAATCTTCTTTTTCCATCCCTTCCTTCGATCGAGGTCCACCCCTGAGCCGCGGCAACTTCCCTTTTTCTTTTCTTGAAAGAGCTCCCTTTCCTCACGGCTACGAGAAGAACTTCTCTCCTCGAAAGTTTATTTTTGAATTTTCATTGATTCCCCCTTAGTAACAATCCTTTATTCCTTCTTATAGTCGCATCTTTCCTTCCACCTTTTCGTGTAGACCATTTTTAAAGTACAGATTCCCTCCCCCCCTCCCCCTGGACTGAGTTATAGCCCGCCCCCTTCCCCTCTTTCGACGTCTGTCCGGTTTTTCTTCCCCAACAAGATACCCGTGTGCGTCTGCTTCTCCCGCATTTCCACCTTTCCTCTCTTTCCATCTTTCCCTTCGGCAAAGTCGGGAGTGTCTTTTTCCTCTCCTCTCCTTCATCCCTCAGGGAAACACCTTATCCTTCCTTTTTCCCTTCAAATATGATTAATCTCGTCGTCTCTCAATAGTTTTAAAGTATTCTCCCTTCCTCTTCCGCCGCCAAAGGTGTTCTTATTGGCTTCCTTAGGGACTATCTTCCCTCCTTCCGCTTTCCTCCGGCTCCGTGCATACCCTCGTTCCCTTGCGCGAGATGCGATCTTGGCCTTTTTTGTCCTTTTCTCTTCCTTTCTTTCATGAGTTTCTTTTCCGACTATCCCTGCGGCTGCCCTCGGAGCAACTTCTCCCTCCCCCCACTCCACAAAGAGCGCAAAAATAGACGGCCGCTCTCCCCTTTGCAAGTTCGGCGCTTCCCCTCGAGAGTGGTACCCGATGGATTTCCCCTTCGCTAGTTACCCTTCCCCCCACTCATCAGATTCCGGTGAATTTCCGCACCCCGGGTTGCGAGAGTGCGCCGCCGGCTGCCCCCCCTCCATTAACCTATGTTTCCCCCCCCCCCCGTCTGAAAGACTATTCTTTTTTCTCACCCCCTTTTTTTCCCCTTCCACTCCCTTTAAGAGGTGTCTTCTCCTTTCAACTGCCAGGTGCCCCCCATTTTTCCCTTGCGGAGGGCCATCCCCCACTCGGAAAAGAATCATCGTTTTTTCCAGTCATGAGATGCCCAGCTTTCATGTGTAAGCTCATTTTTTCGAAAGGGATCCCTCCTCTCACTTTGTTTTCACTCCTCCTTATATCTCTTCTCTTTCTAGATCTTCTCTCTTTCCTTTCCCCACAAAGTTCTAGGACACGTGTTTTTCCGTCAACCAGCCCTGAGCGTAACCCCTTCTCTCCACCTTTGTTTTCTTTTCCCTCTCATTAAAGGGAAACCCTCTTTTAGTCCAATTTCCCCTCTCCCCCTTTCCCCTGCGTGCTGATTTTCCTCTGCGGATCATACCCTCTTACAGCATTGGGAGATTGCCCCCCCTTTTCCTCTTCTGAGTTCAGCCCGTTTTTCCCATCGTTAATGGCATTGTTCGCCGGCGCCGCACTCGGAGTCTCATTCCCTCCCTCTCTCCTTGAAACGTTGCATCTTCCAAATACTTGTCAAAGATCTCCCTTCCAAGAGGGTAACGCTCACCTTGTCCCCCCCCTCCTACGAACCATTTTCTTCCCTCTTTTTTATCTGCACTACGATGTTTCTCCTTTTGGGAGATTACCTTCTTTCTTTCCCGGCCTCATTAGAGTCGAAAAAGCCTCTTTTTTCCCAAAGTTTAGTTCGAATCCATTGTTCTTTTCACTTCCCCTCGGAATAAAGCTCAGGCCGCACCCCTTTTGGGATGTTTCCTCCCTTATTCCCCCTCTTTTCATCTAAGCATCTTTAGATCTTCCAGCCCTCCCCCGTAGACCCTTTTGTCTTTCTTCCCTCATTTTGGAAGTGTTTCACTAGTTTCCTTGGAACACCGAGCTCGAATCGCTCTTCGCTCTTCTTTTTCGTGTAAGTGATTAATTTTTTTTTCTTCTTTCTTTTATGCCTATTCGGCATTGAAACTACCTCCTATTTTTTCCCAAGTATGGAAGCTCTACATCTTTTCCATTCTCCTCAATATTTCCTGAGCCCGCGCCTTTCAATCCCCCTTCATAAGACCCCTTTTCCTACTGCGCCGTGGGAGGCTCTCCTCCCGTCCTCTCTCGCTCGGTCCCCTGGTCCCTCCCTTTTTCTTTAAAAGGTCGTCAATCTCGACGTTTTCTTCTGGCTAATAAACTGCTCCCCAATGTACAAAAGTAACTTCTCCTCTGTCAAGCGCTTTTTCGTTCCTGCCGCCATTTCCCTCGCCCCCTTGACACGCTTTATTTCCGCGCGCGCCTTTCCCCCCGACTGAAGAACTTGGTCCCCCCCTACGTTCCGGCCTTTTCTGAATATCGGTCCACCGTTTTTTTCCTGTTATCTCCCCCTCTGAGGAAGGCGCAAGATAGAACTCCCCCTTTCTTCCGCCTAAGCATATTCGGCCCCGTCTTTAAGCGTTGAAGAATTCCTGGTTCCTTTCCCCATAAAAAACGAGTTCCTCAATTCCCTTCCTCCTCCTCTCGACTTCCAGGAAAGCCGCGCGATCTCCTCCGCTCGGCCGTAAGCTGTTCGCGGAGCTTTCTGCTTTAGATCGATGTCTTCTCTTCTCCCACAAGGAGGAGTCGACGACATTTGTCCCTTACGTCTACAAGACTTCCCTTCTTTCCCTCTTTCCTTCCCCGGGAGACACTCTCCGGTTAAACGTTTTGCCGACATTGATCGGGACTATTTTTCCCCCCTTTTTCTCCCCTTCAGACGTCGCTTGACCCCCTTGGACTGGGAATTGTCCCGCCGCTTCTTCCCTGCTAAAGGGGAAATTTGCCTACTCACTGCAAATCTCTCATTTCTCTCTTTCCACTTCCTTCGGTAGCCGCTCACCCTTCACCCTAACATTTGGCTAGGATCCTTAACATTTCACCCTCCCCCCCCCTGGCTGAGGGCCTTTTCCCCCTCGCCTCCGTGTACCTTCCTCTCCTCCAGAAATCATGGACTCGCCCTGGAGGCCTACGTGCGTTTTTCACCCTGCTACTTTTTTTCGCTGATTGAAAAGATCGAAAAGGAATGTCTTCTTCGCCCGTCCACCGCCCCCTCCTCCTTTTTCCTTTCTTGGCAGCCACATGGACGCTTTTTTTCTTTTCTTGCGGCATGTGAGCCATCGAATTGCCTTTTCTTTTCCTCTTTAGCTGCCAAGTAAGAGCCCCCGGCAATTTCCCTTTTTTTCTCCGCCACACGGACCATCTATCACCTCCTTCCCAAACCCGTCTATTCGCCTCTCCTTTTGCCTCTCTTCTACGAGGCGTTAGACAGAAGGTTTTTCTTTTTTCTTTTCTCTTTCCCCTCAAGAATAAGTTTTTTTTTTACCCTCCCGTTCAAAAAGGAGTCGACACTTCTCTTTTTAGAACGAAAAGTTGAAACGTCCGGCTTTTCTCTTTTTTCGTAGCAATATTGGCAATTTCCTTTTTTCTTTTTTTTTTCCTCTCCCTCGTCGGGGAGTAGCGCACCCATTTTCTTCTCCCCTCCACGAAAGTATACGACCTCTTGCCCCTTCAGCTGGCAATTCATCTTTTTTCCCGGGAGGATCAGGACCTTCCCTTTCTTTCTTTCCCCTCTGCCCCTCGCGGAGGCGCAAGAAGCAGGGTTCCCCTCCTTCTCCCTCTGTCCGGTGACGGGAGCGTCCATGATTCTTCTTCCCTGTATGGGCATGTCCTCCTCTTTTCTGATGTCCTCTCGATGCAGAAAGTTTCCGAAGTTTCCTTTTTCCTCCTTCTGCAGACGGATCCCCCCCCTCCCCCCCTCCGAGAATGACCGTGCTTTCGTCCACAGAAGAAATCCCTCTTACCCTAAAGACAGCCTTCTCCCCCCTTCCCTTCTCTACGATTAGGGCAGAGAAGTCTTCCTTTTTCCTCCCCTTCACGCTGGACAGAGTTCTTCTTTAAAACTTTCCGCGGTGGTCGCCTCTTTCCCCTCCCCTCTCTCCTATTTCATGAGGGAGACTCACATGTCACCTTTTTCCTCCCTCCCCCTTTTTAAGATGAGTCTTGCTGGTGATCCCTCCATGAAAATCGGTCATCGAAACAGCTTCCTTTCTTTTCGTGTACGCACGCGAGATCCTTGATGGAATTCTCCCTCTTTTTTTCTCTTACTTTAGGACCTTCGTTTTTCTTTGGAAAAGTGCCCGGAGCCCCTTTCCCCCTCCTAAGTAGAGAGTAGCCCCCCCTGGCGGAACGGCGAATCCCTTTACAGAGTTTCGGCTTTTCCCTTACTCGCGGAGATCTCCTTTTCCCAACGGTGACCTCTCCCTTTTCAACAAGATTGCCCCCCCTTTCCCTCGAGATAGTGGTGCCATTCCCTCGTGGTCACCCAGCGACGCGCTTTACCATCCCTTCGTGGCACTTTCTTCTGGAAGGGCGGCTTCACCTTTTGATCCCCCCCCTCGCGTGAATGAGGCCAGGTAATCTTTCTATTTTCAGGCCTCGGTCCCTCCGATCGGAGTCTCGTTTCTTGAAGAAAACTGTTCTTTTCTCGACCCTCTTCCCCCCCTGGAAAGAGCTCCCGTACCCCTTTCCTCTTTCCCCATGAGCCAATTAGGGACGGATTTTTCTTTTACCCACAACGATACCGGCTCCTTTTTTTCCCCCCTCTTCTTGAAAAGAATTGAAAAATGTCGCTCTTCGAACCCCACGAGGGGCATAGGGCGTGTCTTTTTTTTGCATCTCCTAATCATAACGTCAAAAGGAAGCACTTCCCTTTTCCTCCCCAATCTCGGAAACGCGCGATGCGCGCTGTTCTTCCCTCCCCATGTGGGTGGAAAGGTAGTATCCTTTTCCCCCCCCCTCCAAATTTGTGTTCGACTTGGCTTAATTCTTGCCGCCTTATTATTATCTTTACGCGTTAGTACTGACCATTCTTCTCCCCTTTTTGGTTGAGGTTCCATGGGGCTCTCATTCTTTTTCTTTTCTTTTCTGTAATGGATTCGACCCGACTCTTCTGTGAGTGAGGAGTTTTTTTTTCTCGGAGAAAATTAGCCATGTTTTTTTCCCCCCTTCCCCAGATCCCCCCTCTCCCCCCCTTCGTACGGAAGCTTCCCCATCGGCCCCTTTTCCTTTCGGCTCTTGAGAAAGTTCGAGCGTTTTCCTTTTTCCCTCGAATTGACAATGATTTTCCCCCCCCCCTCCTTTCCAGGAGAGTTTTTCCCCTTTCTTCCTCGACGAGTGCGGCGCCTTTCGCCATCATAACGGATCTTTTCCCTTTCCTTCCATAAGGATTCTTAGAACTTTTCCCCTTTCCTCCAATGAGGTATCGGTTTCTCCTTCCTCCGAAGGTGCACCCGTCTGCCCTTGCCCTTTTAAAAGCGGCCTTTCTCTTTACTTACAGGGAATGATCTGCACCCCTCCCCCCCCTTTCCGAGCAGGGTGAACATTTTTCCCTTGACCTTGATTAAATGGCCGATAACTTCACCGAGTAGTATCTCCCCTTCAGGGTGTGGTTGTTGAGAGATCCCCCTTCTTCACGGGGCCCCCCCCCCAAGTTATCCCAATTGAGAAAGTTAAGGCCCCTCAGAGCCCTTCTTAAAATGTGGGAGTCGCCTTTTTCCCCCCTTTTTTTTACATCCCTCTGTGAGGGACGCTGGTAAAACTTCCTTGACTGGGGCCGGGCCCCTCTCGGAGAAGACACCGCTTACTCCCCCTTCCCCCCCCCTTTTGAGAAGAATCCGGATTTCTCTTTTTTTTTGGAACCCCCCACATCTAATGGCGCCTGGGAGAGCTTCGCGAAGGCGCGCACTCGTCTCCTTTTTTTTCCACAATCGAATTAAAAGGAAGCTCCTGTTGACCAATCCTGTGTCAAGAGCGCCGCGGACACCTTTTCTCCCTTCCTTTCGGTCAAGTCGCGAACATTTTTTCTTCTTTTTTCAGCGAAGTCGATGGTGCGCTCTTTTTTCCCCTTTCTCCTTTGCTCCGAGGGGCCGCCGCCTCAAAGCCAATTATTCAAACGTTCTCAATGACAGAAAAGGACCCCTCTCCCTCCCCCTTTTTCCCCCCCCCCATGGAACGCGAAAACAAGATTTCCTCTGGTAAGCAAGGAGCAGTACATGACTCTCGCCAAGATCCTCCCGTCAAGGTCGCCCTTTTTTTGCGGCCGAAGCATGTTTTTCTCCTTTAACAAAAGTTTTTATATGATTTTCCCCTCCCGAGGTTCCAGCGCGTGAGGGAAACAGTCGATTTCATTTCTTCTCTTCGAGGATGATTCCCCTTCCCCCTTTCCAAAGGACACGCCTAGTGGTCTTCCAGTATTTTACGTCGAGACATTTCCCATTCTTTTTTCCTTCCTCCGAGAAGATCTTTTTTGTCCCCCTTCCGAACCTAACGCCCTATTGGCGTCCTAAGAAGTCCGGATTGTTTCCTTGGGGGGTCCCCCTTTTTCCCCTTGTTGCCTATCTACGAAACGAAACCTTTTCCTCCTAAGCCGATTGCTTCAATTCGACAATTCAAAGGACTTTTTCCATTCAAGGGAAGAAGTCCTCCTGTTGATGGCGCTGCCTTTTCCTCCCTTCCGGACCCATGGAATGTTTCCCGAGGCTTTCTTTCCCTATAGAAGACGTAGCTCCATCATGAATTTGCGTCCCCCATTTTGCATGAATATCGTTTCCCTTCGAAGAGCGTGAACCCTTTTTTTCCCGGAGAAGCTCGAAACTCTTTATCGAGTTAAGCCATCTCTTCCCTGTCGCAAGTTAGGGAGAGTACCCCCTTCCCCTTTCGAAGGGCAAGTTTACAAAACCTTTCCTCCTCCTTCAGAGACCCGACTCCCCCCCCATCCAGAGCGTTCGTGCGACACTCATCCCTTCCCCTCTTGTGCGAGGACGAGTTTCATTTCTTTCCTCTTTCGATAAAAGCAAGACTCACCTCCTGAAGAAACTTTGCCAGTGGAAGTATACCTTCCCCCTCCCGTTACCGTTGGAGGACAGTATTCGAAAACCGCGGAAAGTTCCTCCCTCTGAGCTTCAAGAGTTCTCTTTCTTTAATACTTCCGATTCACTAATAGTAGAGTCTTTTCTTTTTTCAGGAGGATGTATTGTCCCTCTCTTAAGAATGCTAAAGGACATTTTTTTCCTTTCCCATTCTTTCATTGTTTCTTTCCCAACTTATTCGAGAGCACCTCTTGTTTTTTCGGAAAATTCGGGCCTTTTTCCCCAGGGCCAAATACCTTTCTTTTTTCCTCCGAAGTGCTTTCCTGCAGTCCATAGACGCGACGCCCCTTTCTCTTCGGCCCTTTCCCTTGAATTCTTGCCGCCGCCCTCTTCCCCGACGAAAAGGAAGGCCCTTTTTTCAACTCAACCGGTGAAAAGCATTGACATTGCTTTCCCCCTCAAAAGTGGCCGCTGGTAGGAGGTCTTTCAGGTGAGAAATAGAATTTTTTTTTCCCTCGGGAGATCTTTTCGACCCCGGAATGGGCAAGTATTTTCTCCCCCCCTCATCATAAAGAAGGGCACGGTCCCCCCTCTTCTTTCTTTAAGATCGTGGTGAACGACGTCGCTTCCTTCCCCCCTTTCTTG
>Ga0179593_1444024_pt1 | contig 11158 bp, 8 predicted proteins | sample CZODoug2_1_08_16_FD_185931 | JGI IMG/M metagenome (GOLD analysis project Ga0179593, IMG submission 185931) | Vadose zone soil fungal communities from Angelo Coast Range Reserve, California, USA - CZODoug2_1_08_16fungal (PacBio error correction) | ecosystem: Environmental > Terrestrial > Soil >... | reverse complement strand
GTATTTTCCCATTCTAGTTTGATCCATGGCTTGAGTCGGAAGTATTGTGATTTTTTTTTCCCCCCCAGTTTTTGGACCAGAGCGGTTTGCATCCCCACCTCTTTATTTTTTTCCCTTTTAAACAAATGGGCTTTCTCCCTTCTACGCCGATTTCTGATAAAAAAGGTGTGCATATCACTTTCTCCCCCGATACCTAGTTCTGAGTTGATGATGGGATTTGTCTCTTCTCTCCTATATCATTTAAGAAAGAATTTCCCCCCTCTATGAGCTACCCCCTATGTTTTTTTCCCCCTCCGATAACTGAACTCTTGTTTTTTTTTTGTGGTTTTTTTTTTTTTTTTTTTTTTGATTGCGTTGTGATGACTCTATCCCCTTCCCCCTCTCTAGGAAAGTGGACTCCTTCTTTTTCAGATAGACTTCCTGACCACCGATACGTTCGAACTTCCCCCGGGAGATTACATTTTCTTCGAGCCAAGCGCGTACGCCAAGCTTTCTTCCATGAATCGAAAAGGGTGTATTCCTGTTTCTTCCCGTACTGTCAATATCCTTTCTTCAATGGAGTCTTGCTGAGAAATTTATTTTTTTCCCTACCGCGCCTTGGTTAGCGATCTTGTTTTTCTGGGAGACCTGTTGCTAAGGACTTGGTTTCGATCGAGCAAGGGATTGTTCTTTCCCACTTCTGGGAGCTGGGAATTTAGTCCCCCCACTGCAATGATAGTTTATGGTTCCTATCTCTCAAGCTAGCCCTTCGAAAACAAACCGGTCTCATATTGCCCCCTAACCTCTCCCCTAGCCAGAGTTAACGTATCCTTTCGCTTGGGTTCAGCGTGTTGCCTTGGGCTCCCCCCGTGTTCCCTTTCCATATGGGTTTCCTTTTTTCCAGGTAATCCTAATTGGTTTTTTACCACTTGACCTGAGTTGCTTCTTGTGGCTTTTCTGGCTGAACGAGTAACTTGTTTTTGCTGTCCTCTGAAGTTGCGTAGATAATAGCCCCTCCCCACTGTTGTTCGTTTCTGGCTAAAATCCCTATTCCAAACCCCCCGCCTGAATTTTGTTTTTTTTGTTGGCAAATCCTCTTTTTTTTTCCTTGGTTGACCTTGTCGGACCCCTTCGGTGAGAAAAGTGAAGCTCCTCCCTGTTTAGGTCAAAGAATCATTATTTCCCATTCAAAACCGTATAAAAAGAAATTTTAGCTAGCCTCCCTTTTTCTTTGCATGTACCTAGTATAGCCTTTCTTAGGGATGCCCCAGGGAATCTCCCCATCCGATTAACCTTTATCGAGATTTCTCCTCTCAATATTTACAGGAGGAGGGATGTTTATCGGGCAGTTGGTTATCTAAATCCCCGCCCCTATAGTGGTAATAACCTTCCCTCCCTTCCCCGGTAGGTGCTTTTTTTTTCGATCGCTGAATCAGTTTTATGTGCACGGCGATCTCTGTCGACGTTAAGACCGTAGAGAAAGTCCCCCCTTTCCCTTTCTTCCTCTAACATGTCTGTGTCCCTACACATCTTGGCGCTCCATGTCGTCCCCCCCCATACTTTCTTCAGCAGCCATGCTTTGCATTTATTGTTTAACCCTTTTCTTTTCGGCAAACTGCGGGCTCTGTTGTCCCCCCTTCCCTATAGTCCTTAACCAGTTGCTGGACCTTGTCGCCTTCGCACCAACCGATTTTTGCACTTTGGTTTAGATCCAGCGCGTGGCGCTGCCCTTTCCTCTTTCTTGCCCTGCAAGAGGCTTCCCTCTTGCTGTCTGACGTCTCTCGGTTGCGTCTCTCTATAATGAAATGTAAGACTTGCCTTTCTTTCGTGTTTGGAATGCGTCTCCCTTGATGAACAAGGCTTCTAATCCCTCGTCCCTTTCAGAACCCCCTCTCATTGTGTGACAAGTTTCCAGCGATACTCCCTATGTACCCCTCCACTCCGTTCCCTGCACGAGCAGGATAGCCCACTTTGACAGCACAGCCCACTTCTCGTGTTCCCCCTAGCATCGCGTAATTCTCTTTTCTCAGGCAACACGTCTCGTTGTGTTGGTTGCCTCGTTCGTACCGTCGTGTGCTGTCTGGCCTTCCCTCCCTCCTCTTTTTTTTGTGGGCGAGTCTCGAGACGGCCTCTTTTTTCCCTCCTTCAACGTTGAGAAGTTTGTTTACTGACCTTTTCTGTTTGTCGTCCTGCGGCGATGCCCGGCCTAATTTCCCTGCAATATTTTTCCATCGCTAATCGACCAACTATTCCCGAAGATCCGCCCGGTTGTGCCGTTTCCACTCTCGATTTGCTCCATTTGTTGTTGGTGCTCTTCGCCAGCCTGCAATCTCAAACACGCGATTATTCCTTTCTCCTCTTGTCTCTTCCCGTTGTTTCAAATGAAGCAGGTTAGACTTTGCCAGGTCTTTGGCTACGTTTCTCCCCTGTGAAACATCCCTTATTCATAGATCCCTCCTGCCTGCTCGATCCCTCCAAACCAAGCTATGTTGTTGCCCCTTCACCGCCATATCACCGTCGCCCGGCTTCCCCCCCCCCCCCCCAGTGTGATTCCTTTTTGCTGAGAATTTCCTCTCCGAGGCGTCGATATTTTTTTTTAACGGTCCCAATGCCCGTTTGTCTTGTCTGCGACACTTTTGTTAATTTAATCGGACTCCAGAAGACTGATGGTTCCCCCTTTCTCGAGTTGATTTCGCCCCTTCCTTCCTACAGCTTGCAGACACAACTTCGGTGTCGGGGCCAAACTGGCTGCCCTATTTTTTTTTTTTTTTTCCCTCGCGCCGCATCCCCCCCCCCAATCACCTCCAGTCTTAATTGAAGGCGGATCATCCGCACCGGAAATCAGCCAAGCTTCGAGACCGCTGGCCGGCTCCTGCTTGACCCCTGATATTCCCCCGACCAGAGACATTGCAGTAATTTCCCGGTGGAGCCGGCCCCTTGACTCCCATCCTTTCCCCCTCCTCCCGCGGTTTTTTTTGATGGAGGTTCCCTTCATGTTAGCAAGAATTTGTTTCCACCTGCAGGCCCCCGCTGCGATTGCCCTGCGCAGAGGGTGTCGGACCCGAATGCCGCCGTTCCTTAGCAGAAAACTTCTTGCTCTTGTATTAAGTCCGAGCGACCCTTCCCCTCTGTGCCCGCTTGGGAAATTTTAACAAAAATCGATAATGCGTTTTTACTCATTTAAAAGCACGCCGATGGAAGGTTTTACTGAAATTCGTGCTGTTACCCACCGGCTAATATTTGCTCTCATGCGGAGAGAACGTGAGAGAAATTCCCCTAAGCCCCTGCAGCGATATTGTGATTGAAGTCCCCCCTGAGCATTTTTGGTAGGATCCGATAGATGTTTTTTGTAGAGAAGTCCGATGAAGTGGACCTATTCCTTACCATCCCCAGTCGGCACTGGTAACCTTTTTTTTATTAGTTTTCCTTTCAAATACAGTCTTGGATACCCAGTTCGCATGTACGATCACCTTTCGCACCCTCCCCCTTGACGACATTGACTTTTTCCTCGCTACGGAGTAAACAAGTAGCTCGTTCACAGAAGTTCCACAAACCCCGCCTCTGTGGGGGAAGGGCAGGGTAGAAGACCCGACCAATCTAGATTTTTTTTCGTTAGTATAAAACGCCCGCACGTCATATACTTTTTTCCCGAAAAAGTTGGACAGTTTTCAACGAACCAACAGCCCTCAGACCTCCCCCCCAGTAACGTGGTCTAAACCATAGTAGAATTCTTGTGTAGCGTCACCGCTTAGAGTTTTGACCGGAACCACAAGAGGAAGAGTCCACAACTGGACAGAAACCCAAAACAACACCCCCAAGTCACCCGCGGTGGGTGCCCCAGCCCCATTAGCCCCCTAGAGGTCTTTGAAAGTTCGGGCCCTGTCGTGTATCGGTTAGGCGCAAATAGATTCACTTTTTTTTTTTCCCCCTTTCGTTCCGGCTTGGCGACTCCGGTCCCCCTCGAGTCCTTCTACTTTGCGCGGCAAGCCACCCCGCCGACTACCTGCTCAAATGCTCTGGTCTCTGAAGAACTTCCTTCTCACGGCACCTTTTCTACCAATTACCCAAATTTTTCTTGAGCATGCCTGCTGTTCTTTCCAAGGTTTCCCCACTCCCTGCTCCCCCCTTTCTTTTCTTTGTTCCCGTTCCCCTACACTTCAGACCTCCCCCCTTTTTTATCGACGCCTACCCCTTCTTTGCTCGCCTGCTTCCTCGACTGATATCCTTTCCCGCGTTTCGAGCTTCTCCCCTTGAAGAGGCCTGTTCTTTTCCTTCCCCAACCCATGCCTCGCTACCGATAGAGGGTAACCCTGTCTCAGCAACCACGGCAGTCACGTGCCTCCTGTTCGGCTGGAGTTTAGTTGTTCGAAAAATCATCGCAATCATTCCCCCTCGTTTCTTTCCTTGATTAAGCGTCGATATCGAGCTCGTGGACCGAGCCCACCCTCAGTCCCAGGGGCAGGGAAGATGTCGAGCTTGCGCAGGATATACGCGAAATGTGAAAGAGCTCAGTACTCGTCGAAGCTGGAGTTTTTTTTAATCGTCCCACTCCACTTTCCTCCCAATCACCACTGTTGCGAGAACAAGCACCCCTTTCTTTACATTCCAGACAGATTCCTAATCTCTTCTGGTAATAATCCAATTTACTTGTTTGTTGTCTAGATTGAATATGGGGTCTCTTTATTTAGGGTTTGCCCTTTTATGCCTTTTTTTTCATTGCACATGGAGTGGTCTCGGTAAACCCCCCCCCCCAATCTTCGACGTCAACATTCCGATAGGTCATGACCCACTTGGATATATCTGCGTCAATTTTATTCTAAGGACCATTTTGTTTGTCCTAGCGACCTCTGATCGCATCCATCCTTTTTCTCCCTCTAAACTAGCTTCTATCGAGATTTTTCATTCCCCTCCCCCATCTCAAAAGAAGAAATCTAATGAAGATAGTTGTGATATTAGTCCCCTTCAATATCTAGGCCGAATATATTTCCTGGTCCTATCTTCCAACCGATTTTTATAAGAGTAGACCCATGAACGATTTAATCCTGAGCCCTTCCAGCTCGTACAAGACCCCTATTGCTTGCATTAGCCTTAGATTCCCACGGGCTTGTATGACTTACCAGGTAACTGTCAATGACGATCATCACCCTTTTTTTTTAGTCCGCCGAGGTTTTCCCGAAGCCTGCCAATTGCCCGTGGTACCTGGGGAGATTTCCCTTCGCCTGTCTATTATGAGATATCTCAATGATGGGGGACAAGTCCCGGGCTGCGCCGCTCCTCTCCCCTTATCCTTATGGGCCGATCCTTGAACGCTCGAATTTCCCACCAACATTTTCCCCCCCCTGAAATTTCACGCTCCCTCGCCCCTCTTTCTTCAGCTCTGGCGAGGGCTTTCCCCCTAGTGTTAATTAGTTTTTTTTTTTTCTTCCCCTTGTGCCCCCCTTCCTCATGTTGGTTTTTTTCACCCTGGTCATCTACCCTCCCATTTAGTTCACTGACTCGGACGTCTTTTTTGATTGTTTATGTAACATGGGGTTGGGTTTGTTACTTTGCCTTTTCTTTCGTCCCCCCGACTTCCGACCAACTTGCCCTTTTTTTTCAGTCCGCCAATCCGCTCAAACAATCGACCACTATTTCCCCTATGTTGTCCCTTCGTTTTTCCTGATTCACACTTGCGCCTGCGGTGCGAACCGTAGCCCTTTTCTGTTTAAACCCTCTTCGTTTTTCCCGGAACTCGTTCTTTTCGAAAATCACGTGGATATGCCGACGTTTTTCCAGTGTCCCACTCACCCCACCTTTTTGTTCCTTGATGGTTTGATTTTCCCCCCTGGGCATCTACTCCGAAGAGCGTGAAATGCTTTTCGTTGCGCCTCTAGCCCTTCAGCCCTTGTCCTGGACTGAGTAGTTGTGCTTCTTCCGGTTTACTGTACCCCGACGCTCCTCTCTCAAAGGCCTAAGAGCTTTCTGAAGGAACAGGTTGGTTAGGAGATCGCTCACATTTTTTTATTTTCCAAAGAGTATTTTTTTAGAGATCTTAGCGAACTCCCCTTCTGCATTGTTAACCCGTCTTGGTATTTTCAGAATGATGTTGATGGTCGATGCGTATTCAAATTTGCATCTTGTCTTCTTTTGAAAATTATGGCAAACCGTTTCCCATCACGGCCCTCAAGGTAGTCTCTTGAGCCCTTAGGTACAAAAGCAGCCTTACGATGCTTGGTGCGTTAGCAAATCTCCGACGCCCTCCTTATTTCTTTTTTCTGTCGCGGTGGTTTTCGTCCTACTTCCTTAGCTGAAGAGGTCTTTTCGTTTTTTTTACATTCATCAGTGAACATCCTGAGACTACTCTCCTCAGACTCCTGTCCTCCTAAGAGTTTCCGCCTCATCCTCTTTTCCACGCACGTTTGCGGCCGGCAACTCCCCCTCCGCCGCAACAGTCAACAAGTTTTTTTCTGTCTCGGAACCCATGCATCATCCCCGTCCGCTCTCTTTTGACCCCCTTAATCCTGTTTGGCCCCTGAGACGGCTGATGGACCCATCCTTCCTCGCTGGTTTTTTCTGGCTTCTAGAAGATGATCTTACCGGATCAGGTTCCTGCTCCACCAGTCGAGTTTTTGTTTGGCCATTGCTCCACCCTCTTTAGATTCCCCCGTCCAGAGCCAAACATATGATCCAGATCTCGGGTTTTCTCGCTCTATCTTCCTCCCTACTAAGTTTTTTTTGGTTACAGCCTACCAGCGATCGGAGATCCCATCTTTTGTATGCAGATGAGTCTTTTTAAATTAGACCGGGGATAGCTATACCAACCGCTTAACACCCATAGACTGATAAGATTTCCGCTGCCTGCGATGCTCTTCCCTCCCCATCAGCTTCTGTAACTCTTTCAGACGAAGAAGCCCCCCTTTGCACAAAACAGGATTCGGTTGACTAGGGGATAACACTCCCCCTACCATTTCTGCCTATGATATGGAGTTCAAGATAAGTCCCCCTTTTCTGTGGAGACTCCATTTGTATTGAATTTTTTTCCCTTCCGTACAGCCTAGTTTCGTGACCAATCTTTCGCGTGCGCTGAACCCATTCCCCCCCTTTGCCCCCTTCCGGATTTCTCCCCTTGTGACACCTCGAAGGCGACCGCTGCCGTACATTGAAACAACTAACTTCTTCCCACGTACCTAGCCCAGAAAGTCTATTCCCATCGCCCTCCCCTGACTTTGCGTCTGCTTCTGAGAATCCCTTATTCCCCCGCAAGACTGAGGGTTTTGCCGCAGCCTGCCATCCCATCGGTCTCCTACGTGCATTTTTTTTGTTCCATTTCTCTTTTCCCGCACGTCAAGTTTTTACTTAAGTTAATAGGATGTCGGTCATTGACCTGCTCCAGAGTTACCAAATGCTTTTGACCAAACGACCCCTTGCTCCTCGGTCGGGTTTCCTACGATCGCGTACACTCGTCCGCTTTCACGACCAACCAGCTCCTCGTTTTTAGCTTCCTTGAACTCCCTTTTTGCTCCTAATCTTGCGGGCCAACGTTCGCGAGGAGCTCGGCTTCGACCTCACCTCATCCCCCGGTTCTAATTTTCGCCGCCATGTTTAGGCTCTGCCCTCTTCTCCTCCTCCCGCGAGTCCGCTATTCGTCTATTAAATTGGTCCTTACCCTAGACCCAAAGATTGACGCTTGGTCCCCTTCCCCTTCCCCATACTCAAGTCTTGGCGAGATGATGTTCCCCTTTTCCCCCAATAAACCGGGGCCCAAGGTCACTTTCCACCACGTTTTGTTTCCCCGCATCTTGGACATGCCTTGCCTCCCTACCAACCTTGGCTCCCTTGCATAGTTAAAACAACAGCCCACGTTTTTCTTTTTTTTGAGCGGATTTTTCCCCTCCCTCCAGCCCCACCCTAGCTCGATTCCCTCAAGTCACTTACCACCTCACACATTTTGAAGGTTCGGTGCACATACAACAAACCCCGCTCCTGCCCCCTTTCGTTCATTTTTTTCCCCCGTCCTTTCTACACGTTACCCTGCGAAGGACCCCCCCCCCTTTCCCACCCTTACCGCCAAAACTCGATTTCCGGAAAGATTTTTCGCCATCGATAGGTTTTCTGTAAGGTTTAAGTTGATTGGTCGTTGTCGCTGTAGTCCAACCTCAACCTAGAACTTTTTCCTCGGTTACTGCTCATGTCTGTCCCCCCTCATGAAACGAGCCCGTATGCGCTGCAATGGCCCCCTTCGCCCAGACGTGTTTCCACTGGCACAGCTTATCGTGTCTGCCGCATCGTCTGAGAACCCCTCCCCCAATTTTTCCAGTGTCCTTCCCCCTTCTCTCTGGGGGGGACCACCCTCTTGGAACACTCCTGGCTTTCAGCTTTTTTTCATTTTATCTGACGGGACTTACCTCCTCCCTTAACCCTCCGTTTCTCCTCAATCATCTGGTGGTTTTCCGAGCTTTTTCCTAGGATTATCCTTAAGATTTCCTGTTTTTTATGCCAGATGGTATTGCAGCGTGATTCAATCGTTCCTTCTAATGACACCACTAGTGCGCCGCTTTTCTCTCCCTAGGGTCCATGCTCCTTGAGATTCATCCAAAAACTCTCGACTCCGCCCTTTCCGGTATCTTTAGTGGAATATCAAAATTTTTTCCCGCCTGCCGCCCCTTGACGTTTTTCTCCTTTGGCTTCTTCGGAATTTCTCTCGTAGTCCTAGGGAAGAATCCACTCAAAGGTGTGCCGGCTGCTTGGCCTTTCCCCCAGAGGAATATCGTTCTGTTCTCCTTCCTCCCCTTTTTTTTACCTCCTGAAACACCTACACGTTCCCCAACACCACAAATGGCGTATCAACGAAACGCCCTTCAAGCAGCGCAAACCTATGATAATATCTCTCCCCCTCGTTTTTTTTTTTCTCTGCTCTTATTATAGTTTCTCCTGTCTTGCCCATTTCCTTTCCTTTTTCTTTTTTTCTCTCAAGGGGTGATTGCCACTTTTTTTTAGTGTTATAGTTTTTTACCCCACCAATTTCGTATACCATTTCCGATAGGAATTACCCACTGCTTTGCTACGGAGAGACGCTTCGAAGGACCCAGTTTTTTGGGATTTTTTCCTTCACATTCTCTCTGAGAATTTTCAACTGCAAGTTCACCTTTTTCGGGCATTATGTTTTCGCCCGAAGTATTTAAGTCATGCCTGCTGGGTTTTTTTTTGATGATATCATTCGAAAACCCTCTCTCTTTTGGGACCTGTCTTCTGACTCTGATGTTTCCGTTCCTCTCACTGCCCTGACTCTTTACTCTTTCCAGAGGCCATAACTGCCGATCCCTATCCGTTTCTTTCCCCGTTTACCGCGTAAGCCCTCATCTTGCATTCGACCCTTGGTTATAACCCTGCTGTCTATATTTCGTAAAGCCCCGAACTACTAGATTGCCTGTGAGAGTAGAGTTCAATGAGTTTTTTCCCCTGTCTCTATGATGAATGGGCCTTTTCTCTGTTGGCGCCTCTTTCTTCCCTCCATGTCTAAGGTTGCTCATTTGAAACAACCGATCTTGGGTCAATTTAGGCGCCCCCCCCCCCACCCCCCCCTAAAGGCTAGTTTGGTGCCTCTCCCATTCGAAAATCCCGCCATAGACCTGTCCTCGCTAGAAAAAATTTCTTAAATGCCCTACCCCCCTACTTAATACTCGATGGAGTGCGATTTTTTCCCTTCCCCCCCGTTTTTGACAGTTTTTTCGTCCACCAGTTTTTGAAATTGGTTTACTTCGATTCAACTTGGCAATTCCTCTTTCATCCTGGTTTTTTTAGCACCCCTAAAGGAGGCCGGCTTTTTATGTATTTCAACTTTCCCCCCGTGTTATGAGCCATTGCTTTTCGTTTTCTCTAGATATGCAAATACTCTATCTTTGCTGTGCTGTTCTTTTCCGAACCCCCCATCCGACTTGTTGGCCCCTAGTTCACAGCTCTTACTGTCGTCCCCTATAAATTTAGGTGAACTCCCCCCCCGGCGGTGCCGGCAGTATCTCCTTCCGGTGCCCGCTGTGCCAATTCACTAGACTCCCTTTCCTCTACTTTCCGCCTTTGCGGGCATGCCCTCTTCCTTTTCTCTGCTGGCGCTTATCATGATTTTGAATACGCCGAGGCCTTCTGTTCTTGCTCGGCGAGCGCAACTCCTCTGAAAAGGCGTCAGCTGGGAGCGCCGGGTATTTTTCCTGCAATCCTACTTAGAACGTTGCCAGAAATGCTTCGAAATGCCCCGCAGGAGGTGAGGGTTGTCCCTTTATCTCATTTTTCTCACTTTTTAGATGATTTGGCTGATCTTCACGACCTGAGCCTTTGCCCGTTTTCCCCCTGTTTGTTTTTTGGGTTTATTTCCCTGCCTTTCGCACAAATCGGACGTAGGTCCCATTCGCATAGAGGTGTTTCCTTTTGAACCCGTCGTGCGCAACCTTAAGGGACAACTAAGGGTCTTGTTTTTTTTACAGGCGTCCCTAGTTCATTGTCTGTAGGAACTAAATAAGACTTCAGTCTGAAGACGGTCGTTAGCGAAAGAGTATAGTCCCCTCCGCAATGTCTCTTTTTTTTATGGAGCAGTAGTATAAGCCACCTTCAATGTAACTGAGTGAAGGTCCACATTCTCCTATCGTTTCATTCTCCCCCCCCCCGCCTCCCCGGCCCTTCCTCTCAGCCTCCAGATTCTCTTCCCTTGTCGCGTTCCCCCTGTCCTCCCACAGTCCTCCCCTTCCCCCACTTATGCTTATCTCATCTTTCTACCATCCCCCCCCCCCCCCCGCCCCCGGGGGGGAACTGGTGCGAATGCGGTAAGCGGGTACAACGAGCTCTGCCAAGTCAGAGACGGTTTTTCTGCTGGAGTCTCCGCGTACGATCAATAGAGAGTTCCCCCGACCATTCTGATGCGTAGCTCATGACCCTGGCCAGTATCAACTGACCGTTCCTTCTTCCGGTGAACCCTGCCATATCCCCCGTCGCGATCCTCTCCCAAGACCCGTGTTGTCTCTCCCCGCGCTGGAAATTTTCCCGAAGTTCCATCGCGGGGTATAGCCTGCCTGGAACTGAATTCAGTTATCCGTTCGGATACTTATGGGGCTGGTAGCTCGGCACGGTCCTGGCCAACTCTTCCTTTCTTAAAATTTTAGTAATTAAACCAATGGCTTTCTCTGCCCGATCTGCGTGTGGATTGGATATT
>Ga0179593_1436573_pt1 | contig 11158 bp, 15 predicted proteins | sample CZODoug2_1_08_16_FD_185931 | JGI IMG/M metagenome (GOLD analysis project Ga0179593, IMG submission 185931) | Vadose zone soil fungal communities from Angelo Coast Range Reserve, California, USA - CZODoug2_1_08_16fungal (PacBio error correction) | ecosystem: Environmental > Terrestrial > Soil >... | reverse complement strand
TTCACCTCTTTCTTTGGCCCATGTCCATGTGGTTCGGGAAAATTGGGCTGGGTCGAAGGTCCTTTCCCCACACTGTTGTCGCCACCCCCTCTTTCTTCAGTTTTTTCGGCGCCTTGCGACTCCTGTGTACTTGCGCCAAGACCAGCAAGAATCCCCACGATCAGGGACACCGCCATATTCTCCTCTTTTCGGTCGTCTCCCCTTTTGCGGGCTCACCCCCCTTTACTTGTACTTCATGGACCCTGAAGCGCTGTTTTAGGAATCCTCTTTCAACTTAAGCCCAACGGCTTTCTCCACCTTCCTTCGACGTGACCCGTCACTGGGCAGAAGTGCAGTTTTTCCCCTGCCTCTGTTCCTTCTTTGTCAAGAACACTTTTCTCGTTTTTTTTCCGCTAATACCCCGTTCGACGCTTTTACCGTTTCAGTCCGTCTCGTTTCCCCCCGGCTCCCAAACCTTCTTTCTCAGTCACGCCACCAGGGATTCTTTCCCTTTCCTTGTCTGGGTGTTATTGGCTTTTTGCCGTTTGACTTTTGGCAAGTCCGTACCCTTTTCCAAATTGCTTGATGGTCCGTGGATGCCACGCGAGTGTCCTGCACATCACTCTTCCCGGATTTTCCCTCCATCAGCTGCCCCTTCTTTCCCGCCTCTTAGAGTGAAACCTCTAGCTATTTACCCCTCTGGGATGGTACGGCCCTTCCCCCCCCCTCCGTTTGGTCGCCTATCCCTCGCCCTCTGGTCCCGCATGCTGCCGGGTTGGTTTATTTTTTCTATCCGTGAGACCCCACCTCGCGCTGGCTCTTTCGTTTTCACGTCTGAAACTCTTTCCGTGAAAAACAACTTCTACATCCGTTTTCGCCATTGAAGAAGGTAGTGGGACCGTTGGTCATGGACCAGACCCCCCCTTTCGGATTCCCCCCTTTGTCTCTGGATTCGTCTTTGTGTTCCGCGGTCAAAAACGTCCCCGCCCTACATTTCAATCGCGAGTTTTTCGTTTCTCCCGCGCTCTTTCATACCCCTCCTTATCTACGTTGGTCCTTTCGTGCAGTGCGTTTTTATGACTCCTCTTTCTCAACTATATTGCATAAACCTTACCTCCCCCCCCTATACGGTTTTCCGACTTTCTCAAACATTTCGCCGGATCTTCTTAGGGGTGTAGCTCCCTTGTCCTCTCTCTTCCCCCCCAGGATTTAAGCGGCTTTCCTGTTCATGGAGTTTCCTTAGGCTTGATGGTGGTTTTGCCTTTTGTAGACCCGTTAACACAAGTTGTCTTGCTTTGAATCCTCCAGCTCTTTCCCCTATTAGTCGTGTGAACTACCCTGACAATCTCATTGTATACCGCCCTTTAGTTTCACAGCGCATTTCTTTTCCCTTCTCTTTCCTGTCCCCTTCTAGTGGTCATCAGGTCTCTTGTGTCATATTGCAAGTGACTTCTTTCTTTTTGTTGCGGTACCTGCGTCGGTATGGGTGAGTCGGTCGGACTCCCTTCGTGACGAGTTTTCACCCCCGGTCCCCTTCCCGATCGCCATGCGCTCCCCCCAGCAGAGTACTTTTCCTTGATTCTTTTTTCCCCACCGCGCTCTCTTTTTACTTTCACGCAGTATTCCCACAACCACGACAGGAATTACGACTCCCTTGCCTCAGAGATTGCAGAAAGTCATCACCCAGTCCATTTCGGGGTCCCTCCCGTTCTCTTTCGGCCGCGTCCCTTTCCCCGGTTGTCTCGGCCTCTTAGCGAGCTCGGTGTTGCCGGAGGTGCATCGCTCGACCCAAGGAGGCTGCGCTTCCTTATTTGTCCTCTCCTCGAGGCCGTTTTAACCTAGTAAATTCTTCACAACCCCCCCCCCCTTCAGGCGGTTGTCTTTCCCTTTTTTCCAGTCTATACTATCCCATTCTCTGTGAACTTTCTCCCCGTACTCTTTTTGAGTCAGGTGATCTTTTTTGCCCCCCCTCTTAATGACCTTTGTAGTCCCAATTCCGGCTATTTCGGCCAACTCTTTTTTTCTAAAATTGCCTCCTTTGTAGATTCCTTTTCCGCATACGTTCGTCAACAGCCCCTGGGTGGTACCATTTCCCTGGAACGTCTTAGTGGAAGTCGGACTATGGCCTTTTTGCGTTTCTCCCGACCCTTTTTCCTTCCCTTCTCGAGCATTTTTTTTAACTCTTTCTGAACGGGCTAGCTCTCAACACAGGTCTCCGAACACCATCGGTACCACACCTTCGGGCATACCTACACTCCCCCCCCGACCCTGTTCGCGGGGCCCTTCTCTCTTTTCTACTCTCTGTTGTGCTGAGATGGCCCGCGAACTTGTCTTTTTTCTGTTTTTTCTTTTTCCTTTTCTTTTGACCGATGTCTTTGTTAGGCTGCCGTCATGGTTTTTTCATGCGCTCTCCAAGGACCCGCATAGATATGTCGAGATTTCCCTTCTTTCGGTAGGTCCAACCCTCTGAAGTAGATTATTCCGCCATAGGCGAATACCTTCCCCGTATCTTCCCCTTTACGTTCCCACCTTCCCCTTTTCCTTTTTTTATGTCCCGCTGAACGTACACCTTTGCATTTTGGCTACCACAGGCCTGCGGGTTTCCCCTCCTGATTTCCGGTAATAGGCATATTTCCGGTTCTCCAGAATGGCTTTTTCTTTGCACTCACGTGCTGCCAGGTTTCCTTAGTCGTGACTCACGCCATCCCCCCGTCTTTCTTGCGGGATATGTGCTGATCGATTGAACCCGGCGTGTCTATGCCCCCCCCCTCTTATTTCCATAGACATGCCGCGCCTAATCGTGCATTTTTCCCTCTCCATGAGCTCTTCTTTTTTTCATACCCCGCTTTTTTTCTTCCTCTTGCCTAATCTCCCTCTTACGGACGTGGCTGCCATCAGAATGGATCTCAAGGTTCCTTACTATTGCATGAGTGTCCTTTCCTACGCGTGAAACCTAGGGGTGGTAGTCCCACTCTTGAAACGTTATTGCCGACCCCTCTTTTTTTTTTCTCTTTTCGTCTCGTTTGAACGCGGCAGAACCGGATCCACCGACCTCCTTCCGGCTCCCTCGCGCCACGCGTACCCCCGACTGGTGGCCTATCCCCTTTAATCCTTGACCTGCTGCCCCTCGTTTCTTTTTCCCTCTCCTGCGTCCCCCCGACGTCCTTTAGCCTTTTTGATTAAGGAGATTCTATGTATGATTCCCTCCGCCAAGGATGGTGCGATTCTTGGATTTCCGCACCTCCCGTGTTTTACTCTTTCCGCCCTTCCTCGCCACTCATTTCCCACACCCACTGGGACACGTCTGTCCCTCTTCCATCATTTGGACAGATCGAAAAGGGCGGACGACCCCTCACCCCTCTTCGTCCCGATCCCTGGCCAGGTTTTTCTTCAACTTTTACAAGCGACGGCGTCGTCTTTTCCCCCTGACCTCCTTGGTCCTTCCTCGCGACGTTTTTGGGAACGAACTCCCCTGACCCGCTACCCTCTTTTGGATGGTCTCTCCGGGGCATTCTAGTCCAGGTCGCCGGATCCTCTCTCCTTTGGCTTTTTCTTAACGCCGATCCCACGACCTTTTCTGCGTCACACGAAGACGGGAGTACTCCACACGGACCGACTTGTCCAAAGGCCCCCTACCCGATGCGACCTTTCCCCTCCTGGCTGCCCTTTTTTTTTTTCTCCACCTTATCGAGCCTTTTATTTCCCTGGTGGCCTCCCTCCCAGCTTGGGATCTTCCCCCCCGGCTTCAGAGACCCCCCCCAAACGCAGAGGAAAAAGATGCTGTTTTCTTTGCTCCTTCGTCCCTTATTGGTGGTTTTTTTGGTTGCTGCTACGCCCTGAAAAGCGGTGCCTCACGGAGGTTGAGACGTCTTCCTGAGTTCTCGCCTTTGAAGTTCTGCGTTTTATGGAATGAGGGTCCCTTCAGCGAGATGTGCCCCTCCCCCCTTTTTTGAAACTGGACTGGATTCCAGTCCTCAACCCGGCCCTTTCACCCTCCATTTTCCATCCCCAATCCTGTGTCGGACCCAGTCTGTCCCTGGAAGGTCCCCCCCCCCCCAACCTCCTGCCCAAGGCGTCGCGTGCCTGGCGCGACCGTGGTCTTCATCGGCGGTCCGAATCCCTCTCCACCCCATCCTTACCATTACGCCATCCGGAATTGAGTTGTTTTCAGTCCCCTTTTTCGCTCCGCGAAGTGGTTTTTGTTTACCCACTATTTCTTCCTGATTTCTCCCTCCGCTTGTGGCCCGGAAAGGCCTGGTAGCTCCCCGACAAATTTCTTATGCGGCGAGTATCTTCGTTCTCCACGGATTTCTATGTATCAGTTCGTGATAATAACCAAAGCATTCTTTTTTCCCTTGGAACAACATTATGGGAGATGGTGAGACCACCCCTTGACCCTCCATCACCCTTTTTCCCGAAGCAGTCTCATGTTTTCTTCTCTTATTTGCCATCTCCCGCGGTGTCCTCTCTTTGAGATCTCTGGTTAAATCCTTCTTCAATCCACCCTCCTCTTTTTTTGTTTCTTTTTCTGATCCAAGACGAGTCCTCCCTCCCGCTTCCAGCCAGACTACCCACGTTTTTTGAAGTTCTTGACCGCCCCGGCAATCTTCCCGGATTCTTTGAACGGTTGTGATGCTCACCCCCCCAACATTCATTTGTGTCGCCCCTTGCCCTATTTTGTCCAGGGCAGGCCCGGTCATGTTCTTTGTCTAATAGGAATCTAATTTACCTTCAAGTTAATGGACCGATTATTCATCTGTCATACCTTTTGAGGTTTCCCAACCACTCGGGTCCATTCAGGCTGTTAACAACCCCCCTACCAGCTGATTTTTAGACTAGCACACAGCTTGGCTGCGAAGAATCACTTTTTTAGTTTATTCCTTAGGTATGGCCTTTTACGTCTTCAACGATTTTTCTCGACTCCCAGCCTGAGATGAATCAAACCCAAGGTCTTTCTCCGCTTGGCCCGCTCTAGTACTTTTTTTGTCTGACCTGTCTGCCGACCCTTTTCGATCTCCGCAACCCTGATGGCTCACTTGTTGTGCATGGTCGTGAAGGGTTTAGTTGTCTGTTGCCTCCCCGTAGATACAGGCCTTTTTTCCCCCCCCAAAAGTATAGCTCTTCCCCGGTTGCCCTAGCATGTCCCCTTTTCCCCTCTTCCATTCCGTGACGCTGAGCAGCCTTTGCCTCCTTTTTGAGAATTTTTCCCCCCCGCTGGGGTTCAGGTTCTTGTCCATGGTCGCGGTCTTTCAATATCCGCGCTTCCGGCCCTCCTTTTGCCTTGGTTTTGGTGTTCTCTTTTTTGAAGGAGTAAACTTTCGTCTATTTCCCCTTCTACCCAACCCGGCTCCTCTCAGGTTGAAACCACTGCGTGCTTCTTCGTCCTGAAGACGGTAATTTATTTTCCAATTCGTCCTTTTTTCCTCTTTGAGATAGTATCGCCCCTCTCTTCCGGATCGTCTCACATAAGCTGTATGATGGGTAGCCTATTTATGGTGACTCTTTCCCCCAGCCTCTCGCGAGATCATCGCTGCGTCCTGTCCTCCTGTTGTCGATGTTTTTTTTCCTTTTATTACCACCTATTCTTTTAATTCGGGTCCTGTCTGCCCGGCGTTTCTTTTCCGCCGGGCGTCTTTTAATTCCAAAAATATTCGGAGCCCTCTTCTCTTTCATATCTTTCTTTTTTTTTCTTCCCTACAACGGGCTGCAGGACCGTAAGAGTAGTTGTTTTCCCGTCCTTCCCCTTCCCCTTATTAACAGTCTTCCCATCTCTTTCGGTCTTCGGTTGTAACTCTTTCGGCATGTTGTTTACCCGTTTTTTGTTCAACATGGTCGCTTTCCATCGGCAGCGATCGCGCGCTTTAGTGTGAACTCCTCCACTATACATCGCACTTGTTCTCCGCCCTGTACGCGTTTGTTGTCCGCATTTCTTTTTCCGGCCGCGTTGGTTCTTGCTGCCCGGTCAGCCATAGGCACGGGAGCCTCCTTCGTTTTGGTCGTTTCCCTGCCGGTTCGCAGGACTTTTTAGTTACTCCGTTTGCCGGTTCCGACTTCTTCTCGCCCGCAGAACATCTTTATGCCAATAACGTTTACTGATTGACTTCCCCCCGGCTCTTTCTGTTCCCGCCTTATAGCAAATACGCCTTCCTCCGTACGCATTGGTAGTATCCATTTCTGCAGCAATTCCTCCCCTTCATCTCCTGATTGATTTTTCTGCTTCATCCATTGCGGTGTTTTTCCTGCGCAGGCTGAGTCCCCCGATTTAGTGCCCCCAGGTGTCTAGCCGTCTGCTGGCGGCATTTCTGTCCGACTCGACCCGCTTCCCCACGACGCTTTCCATCTGTCCAACCAACCGCGACTTTGACGGTTCTTTTTCGACTGTCTACTATTTTAGGCCCAACATGATGTGCTTCAAGGAACCGGGAATGCCGATGACTGTGCCCGGTGCACCCGCCTCTTTGGACACTTTTGCCTGGGCCTGGTTCGGCTAAGCCCAATGTGGCGGTATTCTTTTTCTTTTTCCGTCCCTGTTTCACAGTCAGGACGGTGTCGTACTGTATACAGGAGTGGATCTTTGGAGGACATGATATCCTTTCCCCTCGTTTCCGACGACGAATTTTGGCTTTACAGGATCTGGGCGCGGTTCAATAGTGGGTAATTGCTTTTTTTCCCCCTTGCGCCTCCGAACCCAAGCTCCCTCTTTTTTCCACCTCTAAATTCCAAGACATGTTCTCCCCATCTTTTTTTCGATTCTCCCCCCCGGTGTGGGGTTGAATCTCTATGGGCCGAGAAAAGGGTTGTTTTTGTACTGGATTCCGGGATTGTCTTGTGGCGATACTTTTTTTCCTTGCTGCCGGTCTTGACTGCGCTTCGCCCTCCATCTTGAACGCGCCTATCTCTTGTGTAAAAGCCCGTTCGTCGGCGAAAGATGAAGAGTTTGCCTCCCTTCTACGCCCCCTTTTTACTATCGTCTTTTTCCGGTTACGTCCGGTCCCTCCGAAGGACGCCTGACGGCGTGATGTCCCTTTGTCCCTTTTTCCCCCACAGATTGGGCCTTCGCGACCAGCTTCCAAGCGGGGTCATTTCCTCATCTCACCCTGTCTTCCCTTTTTTTTTTTTACCTTTAATCAGGTTGGATGATGTTTTAGAGAATCCTCCTTCCTATCCTCCAAAACTTAGGCCTTGGGCTAGGGGGTTTTGGTTTTTTTTGTTGGGGGCGTTGATCCCCCCTCCCCGCTCCTCCTTTTTTTTTTCTTTTCCCTGCAGCCTTCCGTTGAAATCATTTTCGCTGTGTTCTGGCATCTCCTCTTTCATTTGCTCGCGGAGCGACTCACACCTCCTGTTTATGACGAGTCTACCTTCCATTCGGTGCACGAGATCCCTTGTTCCTTTCTGCCTTCATGTTCCCTCCCCCTTGTGCTTATTTCATGTTATTTTTTTTCCCGAGTGAAGACAATAGCGCGGGGTCTTTAAGTCCACTCATTTTTTCAGTCTGCCATGTTCTCATGCCCGTCCCCCCTCCTGACGCCAGCTTTTCCTGCCTCAATCCCTCCCTTCCATGCGAGCCGGTACGCCCCCTTAAAGGCTCACTTGGCATCTTACCGGACAGACCTTCCCGGTTTGACCATCTTGGCCCCCCCTTTCCCTGCGTCCTTCTTCTTTTTTCAGTCTCCTGCGTTCGACACGGGAGATTTTTGTTACAAGACGTGCGAGATTTGGCAACCTCTCCCCAAGTCCCTGACCCGGGTGCCTGAGCCTGACCGTGTCTCGCCCGTTCATCCGCATTCCTTCAATCCCATTCACGGACCCTCTGTCATCCTGTTTTTACTCCTCTTCCCATGGCTTCTCCCAACGACCTGACGAGATCAGGGCCCCGGTTTTTCCAGGCGCGTCCACGGCTGACGCGGCGGTCTTCTCCCTACCTGGAATTCAGCTCTCGTGAGGAATAAGAACTGAACAGAAACAGACCCTACCCTCTTGATGGTTCTTATTCCAGGGCTCGTCTAGGGGCTGCTCATCTCGCCTCTTTCATCGCTCTTTTTTGGGTTTTCCCCCTCTGTCACCGTCCCATCGACGCTAGTGTGCGTGAATTTCTTCTCTCCCAACGGCCTTCCCAAATGCCCTCCTGCGTCCATCATCGCCAGGTGGTTCCAACTTTCACTAGCCTGTTGACGTTTCCTCAATCTTTCCCCCGCGGTATATAAGGAGGCTTAGCGAAAACCATTCCCCTCGGGCACACTCCCTGCTGAGGCGTTGCCGAGTTAGGGCGATTGATCTGCCTGCCCTGACTTTTCCCAGTCTTGAATGCACGATGTTCATTTTTGCAGCGTACGATTGTTGAGAGCATGTGACTTTCTGAAGGTCATCTTTTCTGGGAAGCTGCGGGACCCTCCCCGCTGGTTCCCCCTACCACCTCCACTTGGACTGTAGTACGATCTGACCCGCAACCCCGTCATACCCCCAATTGCGACTAATGGTGAGGCCTTCTCCAGCGGGGGTACGGCCCTTATGAATCCCCCTGAAGGTCGCGGCCAGGTGCCGCGCGGTTTTACCTTTTTTTTTTTGTCCGTCTCTCCCCCACACTTGTGTTTTTTCCCCCACATAAGGTAAGAACGGATGCAAAAGTTTGCTATTAGAGAGAGGAGTTGGTGATCCTCCTATGGGATTTCCCCGTTAGACAGACGCCGATTCCTTCCCCCGTGTGCTCTCGTTTCCCCCCTTTTTCTTCCTGGACCCTCTCTAGAGTGTGGCACTTCTGAGTTCTCCTCGAGGGAGTCTCACCCCGAATGCTACCGGACGGTTCCATTCCCCCCCACCTGAGTAGATTGTGGCGCCCCCCATTCCGTTGGGAGCCTTCGTTTACCTACGTCACGAGCCTTGGAAGCATGCGGCCTGTTTTGGCCCCTCTTTTGTTCTGGTTCCTCGATTTGAGAGTTTTCTCAGGGTCAGGCATTTCTATAATCCCCCATACCTTTTACTTTGTTTCTCTGATGCCCCCGCGCTTCCCCCCCGCTCTAAAGCAGAAAGATGGCCATCCTAGCTTCAGCCCCTTATATTGGACAACAGTCGTCATTTCCTTCAATGGTTGTCCACACAACACTCCCTGTCCTTTTCCTCCCTTAATTGATTCTCTTGTTTCTCACTTCGACACATAGTCAATTCATACGTCCACGCATTTCCTCGGCCGTTCCGTGGCAGAAAGTTGGTTGGGGACGTTTCCGACAAAACACCCGAGCTTTCCTTAACTAGGTGACTGTAGTCCCCCTCTTCACCTTCAGCCCCAGGAGTAGAACACATTCCCTCTCCTCAGGCCTTTGCCCTGCGGTGATGAAGGCGTCTTTAGGAGCATGGGAAACCCCCGCCCCCTTTTCTGTTTTTTCTATCCCTCTGATCGCCCCACCGGCGAGAAAAGGGCCCTTCCGACAGTATTCGTGAGTTTTTCTTGGAACTTCCCATTGTAGACCCCGGGAATCTCCCCCCCCCCAGGTCACCCTGATGGCTGTCTTTCCTTTCTGTTGAAGTTTATCGTTATATCTACAGTAATTCACCTTCTGGTAAGTCCCAGCCGCTGGAATGGTGACGAGTGCCCAACTCTTCCTGTACATTCCCCTGCGCGCCCCCCCGTTCCTCTCAGAACACGTTTGTTTCTCTTTTAGTCCTTCGCGATGGCAGCCTTTATTCCCCCCCTGATCGTCCTTTTCTGTTTGCTGCATTTTGGTGTCTCTAAGTTAATGAAACAAGGACTTTCCCCCCCTCTCCCTCCCTTAGACCCAGGCCTAGATTCACACCATTTCTCCCTTTTGCTTCCTTCGCCGGGGAGTTTGGGCAAGTCGTCTTTTTGGGAATCTTCTAAGTATTCGTCCGATCACATCCTCCCTTGGCTCGTGAGACCTTCTCAAGCCTTTCCCCTGCCACCTCTCCTCTTATAAAGCGAGTGTAATTTTTTTTCCAGACCTTTCAGTTAGATGCCCCTTGCTTCCCCCCCTACCCTTCTTCCTTTCTCTTCGGGGTCTTCTGGTGTCCCTACCCCGCGGCCTTCTGCATCCCCCCTCTTCCTGTGCCTTCTCCCGCCGCTTATCGCTCGCGCGAGAAGAAACCGGCATATTAGTAGGTCTGTGTCCCCTCCCCTTTTCCTCGACCCTTCCCAAGGAAGTTTTCCCTTTGCGTCCTGTTTTTTATCCTTTGCGTCGAGGTCCACCCTTTTTAGCTCGACACACGGTTGCTTGCATTTCAGGCATTCTTCGTGCCGTCGTACCCACTCACATAGACCTCCCTTTTTCGTTTCTCCCGATGCCCCCTTTCTGAACATTTTCAGGATGGCCGGCCAGTTTTTTTCATTAGGCTCCGGTCTTTTCAGGTAAAGGTAATAGTTTCACGGGACTTTAGTTCCAGTCCCTCCCTTTTCTTTTTTTTTTTTTTCCCTTTCGTTTATCCTCCCCCCGTCTTGCCTCGTCTCCCGGATCGATAGAGAAATCCATTGTTTGCACCTCAGTATTTTTTTACTGAACCATACCTTCGCTATCGCATGTTCACCTCCCTTCCCCAGACCTAGTCTTCTTTTTATTTCTCCATGCCCCTTCCAGCAACTCCATAGGACGTCGCCTCCTGACACCACACCCCCCCCCCCCCTTTCGGGACGCTTCATCAAAGGATTTGTTGACGCGAGTCGATCAGATGTTACCCTAGCAGCAGTTTTTTTCTGCTACCGATTTCTCGCGGCTTGTTGCAGCTCCGGACATGGCCACCTTCTTTCAATTTCCGTAACACCCCCCCCCCCCCATCATCGCCAGTCCCTCTTTTGTCGATCGTTTCTTCTCCTACTCCCGCCCCATGTTCCTCCACCCTGTTTTGTCCTGGAGACGTTGGCTGTCCTGAACCTTTGGACCCCTCCTTTCTGCGTGGAAACACGCCTTCTTTCGGGTCGAAGCCCCAATGCAGGTGGCGGACACCTTTTCGCCGTGTGTTAAGCAAATCATCCTTCGTCCTCAGCCGGGCTTTTCCTCACCCGGACCTTCACGACTAGTGTACGGTCGCCAAGCAATATTTCTCTTCTTCCCTCACTTTGTTCCCCCCTCGCGGAAGAGCGTCTTGTTTTGTCCTGTCGAACTTCTGCGTCCTCAGTTTCATCCTCCATCGGTTCCTCCGAATCCGGCCTCAATAATAAACAAGACCGTTCAGG
>Ga0179593_1356886_pt1 | contig 11158 bp, 11 predicted proteins | sample CZODoug2_1_08_16_FD_185931 | JGI IMG/M metagenome (GOLD analysis project Ga0179593, IMG submission 185931) | Vadose zone soil fungal communities from Angelo Coast Range Reserve, California, USA - CZODoug2_1_08_16fungal (PacBio error correction) | ecosystem: Environmental > Terrestrial > Soil >... | reverse complement strand
CTGCTGCTTACGGCTGTTCTTTTTTCTCCCCTCGTGGCCTGGCTTAGTCGTTTTTACTCCTTCCCCCTATATGTCTGTAAGTCCCCCCCTTTTTCCGAAAGGTTCCTCTTTCTTCTATTGCTGTCGTTCCCGACTCTGCCCCCCCTGGCCGCAATAATCCGATTCCCACTCCCTTTTCAAGCATTCGTGTTACCTGTCGCTTTCTTGTATCGTTTACTGCTCACCTTCCTATGGCTGTTTGAGGCGGCGAATCCTATTCCTTTCATGTCTGCCGCGGGTTCATTAGGCCCTTCCTCCCCATTGTAGATCGTGGTGGGCCTCCCCTGCAGTCGTTATGATACTGATAGGGCTTTTCCAGAACACTCTGGATCTCGTCCTTCGTCTCTCATCTGCACAGCGGCTTTTTTTCCATGAAAGTCGCTACTTTTCTTTTCCCAGCGGTCCGGACCTTCCTTTCCCCCTTGGTTACTCTTCTGTATGTCTATATTTCCTTTTTGAGGATCGTGCCTGAGTTTCTCGATGATGGCGTTCGTCTGTTTTTGCTCTCCTTTGTTATACGCGCCGTCATCCGAGTTCCACTTCGACGGACATTACGTTCTCATTGCATTCAGGTTTCCAACATTATGCACTGTGGACCGTCTTCCTCATTTCAGTTTTTTGCCCCCTGCATATTCCGTCTTCCCAGCTGCGTGTGCTCCATTCTTTTGCATTCCTATCCCTGAGCATCGGCTTTTTGACTCCAACCGTCCATTATCTTCCCCAAGTCTTTTTCCTTGATCTCCCCCACTTCGCTCAGCCACTACGATCTTTTTTCCAATGTTACGTTGTTTTCACAAAACTGGTTACGGACGCTCTCGTCCTGGACCTATGTGCCCCTGGAAGGTCTCAAGTTTTTATTTGTATTGCGTTTCCCTCGTACGGTCGGGGCATGAAGGTGTAGATGTGTCCCACTCTGTCAGTCCCTCCCCCTCCTTGATGGTGTTGTGCCCAGTACATTATTCATTTTTGCCCCTATTGCTTTGCCACTTCAAGAACGTTTTCTGCTGACTCCTCACGTCACAGTGGTGCTTGAGCCTCTTAATCCGGCGTGTCATGTTTTGCATTTTACCCCTTATCTTTTTTGATAGGTATGCATCGTCGGCTTGCGTGTCTCGTCGTTTCCCGTCCCGATCTCGTCACAACAATTCCTTCTCTTTTCGGGCCGGTATGACACCCCTTTCCTGCGTTTTCTCATCCCGCTGTCCCTTCTCAATTCTCCCTCAGTGAAGTTTCGATAGTTGTCGACCATCAGAATTGAAGGGGGTATCCCTCGCACTCTCCCTAACTCAGGAGGTCCCTCTTCCTGGCCGAGTTCGGTTTGATATGTGGGTGCTTTCCCCCCTTTCGACTTTATGTGCGTTGATGTAGGCGACGTAGGACTTTTATGCTCGATGGCGCCTTTCGTTTCTTGATGGGGGGGTATTCCTTCTGCTTCTGCCGCTGGTTCACAGCTGCGGATCAGGAAGTCCACCCCCTTGAGTTTTCATCTCCATTCAGATAGATAGGTTCACCTTGATTGAATCTTTGAATAAGGAGAGCAAAATTCTTGCCCAGAGCCCTTCCTTACCTCTCCTATCGTGAATTTTTGTAAAGGACTTACCCTCTACCCCTTCTGCAGATGACAGTCTCCTCTTTCATATATTAGGCCCTTCTTTCAAGGGTTGGCCTGCTTCCAGCTATCGTAGAGTTTTGCGCCCGCTGTTGCCAGGAACTTTCCTGATTCAACGTCATTTCCTCCCGCCAGAATTGCTCTGCGAAACCCCCATTATTCGCGCGGTGCTGCTCGACTATGCGAGGGGCGCTTCTTCTTCACGTCTCGCGGCTTTTTCTGTCTTCCCTTTACGCTTCCTAAGCCCCCCCTTTTTTAATCTTTCCTTTATCGGAGAGAAAGGCGTTCGCTTCCTACCCCCACTCCCAAACTAACGGCCGTCATACGATTTAGTTTTGCAGCCCCCTGATTCGCATTTTTTTCTTTGGCCGTCCCACTTCTGCGCCATCGGTTGTTTTGAGCATGTTTTTTCTCTGAATTTTTGCCTAACCTATAACAGCGTGGCCTGAAGGTGCTGCCCCCCTGCCCATTGTTTTTACATCATCTTTCGGCCCGGTCCGCTCGCTGAAGCGAATCTTTTGGCCTGCGCTCCGATCGTCGAACCCTAAGAACTTCCAAAGTTCCTCTTCAGGCCCGATAGATCATTACTTACTTCAGGAGGACACTTCAATGATACATTCTATGAGAATTTCCTCACGTGAGGTAGTCAGTATCGGTCCATTTGTAGCCGCGTTTGATCGTGTTACTAGCTCTAGCCTTTTTTCCCCCGCCCGGGCCGCCGACCCCTTTTTTCGGTCGCAACCCTAACCCCCTATCTCCCCTGCCACGCTTCATAAGGACGTCCGCGACAAATGTCAGCTCTTCCATTGTAATGGATAGTATCCTGTATTTGCTCTTTCCTAGAAGATGTGATGCCATTCATTGATTCGGAGCTTTCCCCTTTCCCTTCACGGCCGATATCACCCCTAGTTCATAGCGTGCCGTAATTGAGTAGTTGTTTTTACAGGACCTTTTTGAATTATGAACGTGCGCGTCGCCGGCTGCCCTCTCTCTAGTTCCTTCCCGTCAGGCAACCCCCCTACTTCTCCCCCCCTCTTCCGGTCTCCCCATTTTCCCATATCTCTTCGTGTGTTGAGAGTTTGCCTATCACAGCATGAGGTGGCCGGTCTATGACCTATTCCTGATGGGCACGGCGACCTGCCTTGGCAGCCCCCCCCCCCCTGCCCCTCCCTCAGCCAGGCCGACTCCTGGATCCTTTTCATTCATTTTCCAGGTTGACCCTGATCTTCCTTCAGACGTCTCGTTTCCTCTCTCTTTCCCTCCCGTCTGTAATGACATACTTTAATCTTCTACATACTATCTATCTTCGGTTGGGCGTCACTGGCGCTCCACGGGCTTCTGGGAGTACTGTCCAGTATAGTTTTACACAGCTGCGATGGCTGATTCGCCGGTTATGGGGTTTTCTCTTCCTTGCTTGTCCTTTTCCCAACGGCCCCTTGCAGCCGCTCTATGCGGGCACGGAATTCCGTCGTTTTGATCACTCACCTGATCGTCTCTTGACCCCATCTCCCTTAATTCCCCAGTGGACTTGTTTCCTGGATGGCGAGTTGGCGCGCAGGAAGCTCCCCCACAGTGGGCACTTTCATGTGTCCGTACGCGGATGCACCTTTCCTCACACCATTGTCTCTTCTCCCCTTTTGCATGCTTTGTAACGCTGTACTGTCTTTCGCCGCCGAGCATTAATCCCTAGTACTTTTGTGTGGTGGTGTGGGCCTGTCTGTCCTGTGGCGTCCTTTCTAGGTCCCTCCGCCCGATGGATCGCCGCCACCTTTTCGAACAGTTGTTTGGTTTCTCTTTTTCCTTCTTTATTTTTTTTACCTTTTGTTTTTTATTTTTTTTCATCTTTTTTGGGTTATTTTTGTTATTTTTTTTTTTCTTTTTTATTTTTCTATTATGTCTCTGACTCTTCCCGATTGTGACGATTCTCCCTCCTTGCGAAGCTGACTGCGACCCTCCTTTCCCTGCATAAAGAACCGAGCCGAATTTTCCCCCCCGCATCCGCTGCGCGTTTCCGGCCTTACTGTTTTAAGGCGATTTGACCCTCCTATTTCTTAACAGGGCCCGCCGATGCTTCTTGAGAAGGACCTACTTTGAGATGGCTAGCATGAGAGTCCCCATGTACCTTCACTTCACACTTTTCCTTTTTGTGATTTAGCGGAGTTTTATAAGAGGGCGCGGTCGTTCCCTGCAGAACAGGCATTAATTTTTTGACCCCCTGGTTGAGATTTTTCTTCCCCCGCACCCCTTTTCAGTTTACGTGCCCCTGCTGTTCTTTGATGAGCCCCGAACGTTTTTTTTTTGCGCTATGCACAGAGTGGTTTTCGCCGCAACTAGATCCAGAACGCTGGTTTAGTCATGTCCTGCGGGAATGCGCTCATGAAGAACTTCACGAGTGTTTTTTCACCCCCGCCCCCTACCCCCAGTTGCCCCCCCCCCGATCCTTTTTGATGCACGCGCCCCCTTTTCTTCGGGCTGTTACCTTCGAACTTTCGGCTTACGCGCCGAGTTCCATGGCCGGAGCTTTTCTTGTCTACTACCCCCTCCATCCCCCCGGCTTAAACCTTCACCTTTTTTGTTCGGGCGGTGTCAGGCCTTCTTAAGGCACTGACGCTCCTGACCCCCCCTGTCCCCCCTCTCCCGGCCGCTATCCCAAGCTGTCTTCCCGTGCATTCCGGCCTTGGGGACACTTTTTTTTTTACGTCTTTGCCTTTCGTGCCGCTCCAGCACTTTTGTTTCCCGTGCACTTTTTGAGTATTGCAAGTAAATCTCTTCCACTAATTGTTCCGGAGATACGCTTCAGGAAGCTCGGTGCACCTGGGCTCTCCGCCCTCAAAGATTGATCTGCCTTCCTCATTTTCTTTTTACTCCCTGACGCCCTTGTCAATGAACGTATCCATTCACTTTTTGCCCCCTCCATCTCTTTTTTTTCTTTGATCTTTTCGCCTCTTTTCACTTCCCTTTTTGGCCTCGCATTCAAGTCGCACATTCCTTCATGTATATTTCCGGGTTTTTTGTTCTCTTCGCCTGAGCCCTGTAGCCGCCCTCCCCCTTCTCTGAGCCGCCCTTTTTGCAAGGGACTATATACTTTCGATATCCTTTCGCGTAAGGGCTTGACAATCCCCAGAGGGGGTGAGCTTTCTTTTTTTTTGATCGTAATGTTTTCATTCCTCGACGGGGGACCCCTATTGGCCTCTTGTTTACAATTCTTTTGCTCCCTCTCTATGACCTTCCGCTCCGTTTGACTTAGGCAGTCTCCTTTCGAACATCGACGCCTTTCCCTTTCGCCGTCCTTTCTCTTTTCTTCCTGTCTATGCCCTTTCCCCCTTCTTCGCTGCTGCCTCGACGCCTCTTTCTTTTGGAAAAGCTTCAGTGTCTTAATTTCCCTAAGATTAAGAGGAGAACGATCCTGAATCGCTGGATGAGTATTGGTCCCCTTTTCCGTTTAAGTAGACACGACACCCGCTCGACAGACTGTGTTTTTTTTTCCGAATTTGAATGCCTTCTTCCTCTGAGCCCGTCGTTCCGAAACTTCGGGCGTTTCGATCTTTCTGTTAATTTGCGGCCTCGCCTAAACCCCGTGCCGCCTGAAGTACTCGCTTAGGTTGTCTTAGTGATGCGATCACCCCCATACCTTTAGGGAGTTTTGTGTCACTTTTCCTCTCGTTTTTACTCCAGATTGAGGACGCGGCCCCAGCAAAGTAATTCCATTCTCCTTTTACACGTTTTTTTTTATTGGCTCGATATTTTGCTTGGCCCCGCGCCATCCCGTATTACCTTTGGCCCATAGTTTGGCCAGACGATGCCCCTTCCCCTTGGGCCCCGCCAACCCCGTTTGAATAGATTTAATATTGTGCCTCTGCCGCATTCACCCCTCAAGGTCTTCCCTCAGCCTATCCGATTTAACCTTCCCGGCTTTAAGGAGATGGTGAGATTCTGCGTCTGGTCTTGGACTTTGCTCCTTCCCCAAGGTCTCCCATGATACGTTTCTTCTTGTGTTTGCGAGTTGGACAACGCCCGCCCCTTAACTGAGCCCCAATTTTCTTCTGCTTAAGAATGATGCTGCCTTTTACAGCGATCTCGTAGGAGTGGGTTGTTTCCTCCGTAGGGATTGCCTCCTTCGTGGTTCGCTTCGCCATTTAACTTTGGTCTAGATCCGATTGCCCGAGAGCATCTTACGGCAGCATCGCTTTTCCACCCTGCCTGAACTTCCCATATGTAAAGCCTTGAGGTTCCGTCGTTTCTCCTTGGGAATCCACCCAAAGCGCTTGTCGTTGCTGATACGGCGTTTCTGACCCTTTTCTGATTTGTCTCCCATTCTGATTGTTTATACGCGCCGGCATCTGGGTGAACCGCTTGACCTTCATTGGACCCCTCCTCTCGATTATTTCGCCCAACAAGCGGCACTTTCTTTTTACAACTTTTACCCCTATTTCCTCGTTCGCCCCGCTTGCACTCGCTGAATTGTCATGCCCTAACGATCAGGTCCGGTTATCTCATCGCGCGATATCTCCTTCCTTCGTGGCATATCTGGCCCCTGTTTCCTACGTCACATTATCTTTTCGCTCTGGCGTCATCGGCTCACCAGGCTGGCTTGATGAGCGCTTCTCCCCCCCGCTTACGTGTTCCTACAGGAGGTCAGTTCCTGTTTTTATTCTAAAGTCCTTCCCATCCCCTTTGCGTTTTGTAAGAGATTCCACGTTTCTTCGGTCTTCTGGTCCCTACGGTCCCAACCCACGTTTTTTCTTTTGATTAAATCTTCGTATGGCCTCATTTTTGAGGTTTCTGGTTTTTTTTTTATGTTTCCCTGCCACCAACCCACAGTTTGCACTCATGCCTACTTTTGTGAATTTTTAGATGGTGCCCGGACCCCTCCCTGGTTGCGCGTCCTTTCCCGGGCCCTGGTCCCTGTCTCTGAAAGCTTTTGGACCAGCCATTATATCGTCCGCTGGTTTTCGGCTTCCCTGGCTGTTCCCTCGCCCTTCCCCCTTCTCACGCACCCCCATTTCACAGTGTCCGCTTATCAATACGATCCCTTACTACCAGATGTTTCTCCCTTCCCTATCGTGAGGGAATCTCATTTCCGTCAAATTTTTTTTCCTCGTCGTTTCCATCCTGCCCCTCTTCTCTCGGCTGAGTCCTTCGGCATGTCACCTGGCCGCGTTCCAAATTGTTACAAAGTTTTGGCATAGCGCTTCACTGCGGGTGTTTCCTGCTCAGTTTTTTTTCCTTGCGCTATGATGGCGCCAGCTTCTTTCTTCGCTTCACTGGTTTAGTCCCTTCGCTTTCCCTTTCGGTCATTTAAGTTCATGCACCTCCATCATGGTTGTCGGAGGCCCAGTTTTTGTTAATATATCGTTCATTTTCCTGCTATAGAATTTTTGCGCTTCCCCATCCTGCATGTCAGCATTGATTTTCTTTGTCCACCCCTCTTTTCTACTACCAGGTTCCCTAGCTCCCCTAGATTGAGTTATATGTTGTTTAGACTCTCTTTCCATACGGGGTTGGCGCTCCGGACCGTCTTTCGTTGAACGGTCTGTGCCGAAAATGCGCGCTCGCTTGTCCGACGCTGTTTTTTTCCATCTTAACTGGTCGCCACTTGTCTTTTTTCGTAGATTCTTGGGGCGCTTTTCCATTTCCGTTTTTTCTTGCGCTTCATTTTGTCTTTCCTGTCCAAGAACCCCCTTTTTCTTTCGGTTTTATTCTTGATAAATCGGGTTTCCGACCGGTTGATCTTCCAGTACCTTCGGTGCTTATCAATTTTTGCCGAAACCCCGTTCCTGTATGGCATTTTGGTTTTTGGGTGTCCCTTCCTATCCCAATCGAACTCTCCGCCGGACTGAGCACTGTCTGCACGTCAATGTGGTGCTTTTCCCCCCTTTTCCTAGCCTGTCATCCTGCCCCGCCCCTGCCTTACCGCGTCTGCTTCCCAGCTCCTCCTGCACCAGATCTCGACACCTTTTTTTATATCCCCCTTATCATCAGCAGCGTTCTCTCGAACTATCGCGTATCTTTCTCTTTCATTCACTTAACCGCGTCTTCCTTTTGGCGTTAGGCCCGGGTGTGTTGTTTTTTTTTTTTTTTCCTCTCGCGGTTGACCCTTCACATTACGCAAAAGTTGGCGATCCCCCTCTGAAGCCATCTTCCTTGTTCCCCACTCTTGCAAGCTCCAGCAAGAAGCCATCTTTCGGGTGCGTTTTTCTGACCTCGATCGCTTTCCGGTGTCCCGATTTGTTTCAGATTCCTGATGTGACGCGACCGTCTGCGTCTCGTATGCCCTCCCCCCTTACCGCTTGCCCGCGTATCCCGTATCTGTCACATGGACCCCTGCCGACCGGGGCCGGGCCGCCTCCGGAATATTTTTGGAACGTTACGCGCGTCGCTTGATGCCCCAACAAGTGAGCGTCCGTCCCCCGCCCTCACTCTATCATTTCCTTCCGTACAGACCGTCCCCTGCCCACTGAGTTTTTCATGGTGCTCTATTTGACCTCTGTTGTTGGAGATGATTTTTCCAAGTTCATTGGTTGTGACGTGAAGTCATCTCGTTCGTCATCGGTCGTCTCTCGCTTGAGACACTTTTGTTCATTACGCCCCCGCCGTTCTCCGGGTCCCCCCCCCCTCCTTCCTTACCCATGCTGAGGTGCACGTATCTCAATTTCAGTTAACCTGTGAATCTTGCGTGTTTGGAACGGCTTATTCTACTCCCCCCTCTGCCCCCGGTCGAGGTCTCCATTCCCTATCAGATCTCTCAGTTCCGAGCTTCTGGCCGGTCAGTCGGAAGAGGAGATCAGGCCTTCTTTAGTTAGACTGATTCGCCTCCGATCGTGTTTTTCTCGACAGCATGCATGCTGCGAGATCGGGGAGAGAGCTGTCTTCTCAGATGCTTTTTCTGCTCACTTTTTTAGAGCCCCTCTGATTTGGTGAATGCTTTGAGTTCCCTGTGTCACCACCCCCACCCCGTTTACCGTCTGAAGCCGGCATTTCTTCTCGAGATTTTTTTCATTCCGTTGTCGCAGGCGCTGGATCTGCTCTCGCGGCGCCGTGTCACAGGATGTCTCGTCCTGGGCTGCCAGAATCAGTTACCCACTAGAGCGTGTTTTATGAACTTCCCCTTTTTTTGCAGGTCTCGGTATTTGTGGCACCTCCACGTTGTTTTTTTTTTCTATATTTCATTCCCTAGCCAAGATAGGTCCTGATGCGTGCCGAAATTATGGTCTCAACACTACGGTCTTATTTTCTCAGCTCGCCTGGATCTCGCTACCTGCATGCTCAACATTTTTTGGCGATTCGCTTGTCCGGGAGATGACGTGCTTTCTGGGCGGATGAGTCCTGCAACTCTAAAAGCTACGTGCCCCTCCCGTCCCGAGAGCGCTACCGTTCTCGACTGGCTCTGAGGGATATTCTGCGTTTTGAACCTCTCAGGTTTTTCTAACATTTAAAAGAAGGCTTCGAAGTCCTCCCCCAACCCTTCCCTTTGCGCATTTTGTCTTCCTCAGACTCATCTGGCCTCTTTTTCATTCCCGGTGTTATTCGAGATTTTCCCCTGGCGGACTCGCTTAGGAAGGCGCGTGCCAACTGCTGTATCATGATCCGACACCTCCTGACTTCCTGTCGCGCCCTACGACAGTTTTTCTGCCGACTTTGGAACCAGAGGGAGCCGTACCCCGCTTTCTCGTTCCCCTGCCTTGTCGTCCACGTCGTGTGATGGTCCTCCCCTCCCATTTTAAGAACATTCCTGTGTCCCGTACGCTGTGACCCGCCCGACTACAGGTGCTGCAAGACGTTCAGGTCTGGTTTTTCTTGACCTTTTTCCCCTCCCTAGACCAGTCCTTCCTCTTACCAATCTGGACTATTTTCCTAGTCCGAGCTGCCCTTTTCAATCCCTTACCATTTATGTCTTGGCACGCGGCGTGGCTACGGCCCCTATGCACTTAGCAACCTAATTCTTTTTCATCATTTTCGTGATTGCACCATTGTTTTTCAAGCCCTTCTTCCCCCTGCGGCACGAGCTTTCGTTCTGTCCGTCCAGTCACCCGTTTGCCTTCAATGTGGCTACAATTGAAGACATGTCGTTCAACCCATCTTCGTACCCCTTCTCTCCCCTACTTTTTCTGGCATCCTTGCCCGTCCCGGCTAAGCCTGCCTTCGTTCACCTCTTGACCCTCAAATTTCCCGAAGCCTTATGGGTGTATTCTGCCAGCCCTTTTGACTGAGCTTGTTTCATCCTACCTCCTCATCCGGTCTTCTCCCTTATCATTTTGTGGTCCCGCGCCGCACTACTTTGCTTGCAATGACCTTACTTCTCCAATTCCCTTCTTTTATTAGGAATTTAAGATGTGAGACTCCTTCGGTCCATGCCTTCTTGCAGTCTTTTTAGAGTGACACCGTTTCCGGGTCCTTTTTACACACGGTGGAATCTCCTCCATCTACTTTCCTGTCCCCGGCTTTCACCGATTCGTAGTTCCGCAGCTCTCCATTCAGGTGTATCGCTACCAACCTCTTGCGACGCAGACAGCGTTGTCTTTCACGCCTCTTCCCTCCCTTTTTTTTTTGCTCACCCCCGGGTAGTATCTCCTTTCCCGCACACCATAATGACCGTCTTCCCTCTTGGACCCCATTTCTGAGAGATTTCCTTCGCGCTCGCGGCGATCGAAGCGTTATCAGCGTCCCATGCCAGAGCCACTGGTCTCACAGACAGAAGTTGAGGCGCCCACCCGTCTGAACCATCTATTCTTCCTGAACATGCTTCTCTTGGCCGGGCTCCATGACCCTTAGTTGCCATTTTCCCCTCCCCCCTAGAACTACGACGCTGTGCGTCCCGATAAGCAGTCCCCCTTCCGAACGCTTCCTTCTTCACCATTTGTGTTTCAAGCATTCCTTTCTCCCCTTCTCCTTTTTTTTCGTTGATTGATCGTTTTTCTTATAATATTTTCTGCTGATTTTTGCTCGGTCCATCCCCCCCTCGGTCGTAGTTTTCCTCCCGGAGACTGACCCCGTATTTCTACACGCATGGTTTTTGTACATATCACGCTCCTTTTTTACCTTTCAGTTGTTTGTTGATCCTTCTTTGTGAAGGGGCTTCCACGTAACAGTCATTGCTCTTTAGGTCCCCACCTTCATACAAAATATGTTGATTACCTCGCCTCCCCCTCTGCTACTTTTAGCTCTTTCTGCCCAATTCTGCTCTGCCGTTCTCTTTCCTACCTCGTTCTGGCGTTGACCAGGCGGACCCTTGAGCCAAATTTGAAATTCTCTGGCACCAATTTCCTCTTGTGCGATCCCCCGCAACACCGCGAGCGCATACGAGGACTGTGCCGCGTCCTTTTCTTCTTGCGGCCCTCTTCGAGTCTTGTACTCTTCCCAATCCGCCCTATCCCCCTTTTCCCCACCTTGGATCTTTTCTCTCCCTTTATGGAGTCCCCGTATGTCTCTGAGTTCATACTTCCTGCCGCCCCTGAATTAACGTCTGCGCCAACATCGGTCCGCATTTTCCGCTGTGCTAAGACACGCTTT
>Ga0179593_1583064_pt1 | contig 11159 bp, 11 predicted proteins | sample CZODoug2_1_08_16_FD_185931 | JGI IMG/M metagenome (GOLD analysis project Ga0179593, IMG submission 185931) | Vadose zone soil fungal communities from Angelo Coast Range Reserve, California, USA - CZODoug2_1_08_16fungal (PacBio error correction) | ecosystem: Environmental > Terrestrial > Soil >... | reverse complement strand
GTTCGATTCCTTCTTTCACGTCGCGATTCAGTGAGTGAGGAGCATTCACTTTTTTTCCAGTTTCCCTCTATTCCGTCACTCGCTCACCAGCGCTTCCCTCAGACTTGCCCTCTTCCCCTTCCGCCTTAAGTTCCCCTTTTCCCTTTGCTTTCCCCTCTCCTTGCGATATTTGCACCTGCCCGGTGCGATCGGACATCTTCTTTCCCAAAGGATGGGCGCGCCTCGCCTTATTAAAAGATCGAGAGCTGCCCGCACAGTGCTTGTAATTTTTCTGCACAGCACGGACACGGATCTTCCCACCTTCTCTCTCCACTCTCATTTTCCTTTTCTTTCTTCCCTTCCCGGCCTTCTCCCCCCTGCTTTTCCTACTTGAGCGTCTTGCTGGGATGTGCCGAAGTGTGATGCCCCGGAAGCAGAACGCGGTATGCTGTTTCCGGGAAGAAAGGAGAGAGGCCGCCTCTTCTTTTTCCCTGAATGCAGCGCGCGTCTTGGCGCCGCTCCTCCTCTGCTTCTCTTTACAATTCCTGGGTGCGCCCTTTCCGCCATCTCGAGGCCTCTCTGTAGCTATTTTAGAACGTTCTCAGGATTCGAGCGCTGAAGCGGTAGTTCATTGTAGGAACACGCCTTCTGCAATGAAGATGTCTGCTCCTGACAGTTGCTCGCGCCTTTCAGATCCTTGCGTCCACTGTCCCCTTTCTTCGCTTTTCTTTTCAGGCTTTCTCTCGTCGTCCTTCGAGTCGTAGGCTTCGGAACGCGCCACGCTTTTGACCATGCTAATCCAGCTCCTTAGGCAAGAATCCTTTGGCTCCCTCCATTCCTCGCGTCCTGTACTGTTCCCCTTCATTTCCAGTCTTGCTGCCGCGGCGTGCTTGGGCTGTTCAAGGAGCGACCCCAAAGAGTAATACATCAGTGCTCAGGAATGGCTCCCGATATTATGCCGCATGCTCGCGGTACTTAATTTTCTTCCGCTTCCCTCCCCATCCCCATTTTCCTCCCGCTCCTCCGATTCGGAGACCCGCAATCCTTGACAGAGTAATCTGTATTTAATAGTAGTGCTACTTTCATGACTCAGGAATTGAGTCCGCGTTCTCCAATCGGCGTCGAAAAAACCCCTTAGGGCCCCCCCCCCCATCTCTTCCCCTCTTTTCTTGGAGATTCCCCCCTGGGCTCAATAGCACGAGAAGATTCATTTTGGCACCCGCAGGATTCCGCATCGACACAAAGGGATCAGTCTTAGCACGTCGTCGTCACCCCCATTTTTTCCCCAATTTCTCCTTCCGTTCCGCCCCCGCCTTTTAGGCCTTCCAATCTTAAGGAAACGAACCGCCCCGAAGACTTCCTTAAGTCCGGGCAGTCTGTCCGGCGCGCTTTCTGTTGGTCCGCCCTTTACCCCGGTGTTCAGCCCTCCCAGACTTTCTGAGCGGACTTCCAATCGCTTAGAGTCCCCAACTCCACAGACCACTTTCAGTTTTTCTACCCGTTTTCTTCCCGTCCCTCCGAGTGCCACCTACCCCTCCTGACCAATGTAACCGCTCTTTGTCCTAACTGGCAAGGGAGGCGCGTGTCACACAACACCGTCCATTATGTGTCCAAGACTTGAAGTCTTCCGAACTCTTTATTCTTTCTATTAGCAACCGCCGAGTCTATTAAAAGGACCAGCAGTAAGAAGCTTAAACTTTAATGAACGGAATCTTTTTGCCTGCTTAGTCACGAACCCAGTTTTAACGCTCTCCATCCCACACCATAGGTGAAGAAATATTAGAAGAGATAAGGCTATCTATGTAAAATTCAGAGCCGCTCGAACTCATTCACCACCCACTTTCTTCGCCCCAGATCTTAACAACAATATAATACATTTCCATCGCTTTTGGAGATTACAATTTGGTACTCTCACCTAAGATGGGAGATAATTCACTTCCTTTGATTCATAATATTTCCAGGACCACTACTCTTTTTCCAGTGTCTCCCCTGCTCTGTCTTTTCGCCTCTGGTTTTTGTCTCACCAAATAAATGCCCCTTTTTTAAAAACAAAGAAGCCTACAGAGGAATAATAGATCGAGAGGATATGTTAATTTTTTAGAGGGCTTCCCTCCTTTTCTGTACTTTCCGTTTCTTCTCCTCAAACTTCAACCAGATGGGCTTTGGGGGGTGGTGGGGGGTTTGGTTGGGTTGGTTCCGGTTGGTTTTTTTTTGGGGGTTTTTTTGTTTTTTTTGGGTTACTATATGATAATTCCTCGGATTAGTCTCCCGAAAATTCCCGAATTAACTGTTTTTATCCCAAGCTGAGCAAGCCGCCCGCGCTTTCTCCCGTTCTCTCCACCGTTTACCCTGCCTCCTTTTTAGCTGATGAACGTGTTAGTAACCTTACAGGATAGTATAGAGTTAGCTTTATCGTTATCTGAACTTAGTCTCCCTTTCCTTTAGCTCCGGTCTTAAGAAGGAATGTCTCCGGGAAGAATCCCCATAAAGTAAGCACCAGCCGTTGGTTCACCACCAAAGGCCCTTCTTGTGGACTCCCTTTCTCCGCCGTTCGCTCCCCTTTCCCATTGACTTATGGCTGACTCACTACTGTACCATTTAGCCTTCATACACTTTTTCCTGTCCATGCGAGAAGATGACGCTCTATTTCCTCCTCCCTTTTTTTTGTTGATATCGTCCCTCCTCCCACTTTCCAGGAGTAAAAAGGGATCTACGGAGAACTTCACATATATGAGACGCAATCCCCATTGGCAACCGCGCCTGGGACCGGCGGACTTCCCAAAATATTTTTTTTTACCCAATGTGCTTTCTGGCATCTTCTCCCGTGGGATTACATTCGTATTACGCACTGCGTCAATATAACGTACTCTTCCCCAGAAGTTACGACGTTTCTAAACAACTTTTCAAAGCTAGTTGACTCTCGTTCCTTACCCCCTTTTTAAGCCTTACTAACAAATGCGGCAGATGATTGAACCGGGGCTGACAAAGGTCGAATCTCCTCTGGATTGACCTCAGCTGGGTTACTGCAGTACGATGTCCTTTCCGGACGTACCCGCCCCCCCTCTTCTTCTTTTTCAATATTTTTTCATCAGACAAACAAGTTTTGTGAAAGGGTCTTCTCCGGAAAGCTACATCCCTCCTTGCCGCCCGCTCCCCCCCATTCCCGATTTCCTCCCCCTTATCTCTTCTCTTTCCTTCGGCTTTTTTTTTCCAGGGGGAGAAAGGAGTTTTCCATGAGGCGCTAATCTATAGTTAGATGGGCAGTTTCAAGATAGTGGTATAACGAAATCCAAATTTATGAATCCCCCCCGTTCCCCCCCTCCCAGCTTTCTTTTCACCAACCTTTTTTTCCTCAACTCGATTTTCCATGTGGCTGCAAGGGGGAAGATCTGGTGTTGGAAGGCGGGAACGGTTTGTTCCTGGAAATCGTCTGAGGCCTTGATGGCCGCAGTTCAAAGCGTTTCTCCAGGACTTCCTGAGGTAGTGTCCCCTGGCGCATTATGGCGTTTGAGTGAAACCCGTGACCTTTCTTTTTTCGTGACGAAGCCGCCGTAAAAGCGGACTTCCCCGGGTCTTTCCCTCGGTCCTTTTGACGCTCTTTTTTGAACTCACTCTTCCTCTTCTTGTGCTCCGTCGCGATGGTGCGGAATCCCCCCCTAGGGCGTGGACACACTCTTCCAGGGGTGGTTGTCCCAACACGCGCCCGTCTCTTCCTGAAGCAGAATCCCAATTTTCAGGTTGTTCTTCGGTCCCTCTCCTCGCGGTTGTGGGCCCCCACTTATACCCTCCCGCCAGTGGTCTGTGGGCATAAGAGGACTCTCTTTTTAGATGGACAGTCCGCGCCGTTTTGTCAAGGTGTGCCCCCCTCGAGCCGTGGAGGTTTTCCCTTGGCCCGGCGCGACGTTCAGAATGCCGTCAGCCGGAGTATGAGGCCCTTTCAGGTTCGTTAATGAACCTATGAGGCCTCGATTACGTCGGAAGTCTCCCTATGATTCTTCCCCTTGCACCTGCAAATGCGACGACTCTGCGACTGATCCGGGGTCTTAGTCCACCTCGTGCACCATGAAGCTTGCGCGTGCGTTCTAAATGGCATTCGGCTTTTTCCACTGTTCCCCCCGATTTTTCCTTGACTCTCCCTTTCCGTTTTCCGACAAACAGGGAATAACTTCCTAAAGGAGCACGAATATCAACAGATTACCTCGGCAAGATTGCGGGTATCCGAAAGCTTTTAGGCACATGACTTTTGTCATGGGGATTTGGGATCCCCGAAGCGCAGAAAAGTCTTCCCTGAGACGTACAGCGCGGCAGGCTTCACCGAGGACTCTCGGGGCCTTGGACTGATGGAGTATCTTTCCTTCCTTGAACAGCCCCTTTCCCGCCCCCGAATGACCTGCAGATGGCGGATCAGTACAGCCGCTTCAACGTGCGCTTAGAAGAGGATGGCTGTTTTACGAGCCGGATCTTTGTTCTAGGTGGGCTGCGGGGACCCGTTGCTGAGTCCCCTAAGCCGCCTTCCTTCCAACGATAGGAGAGAATATTCATTCCCACGTCGAGAAGACGGTGTGCTTTCATGCTAGATCAGCCTTTCCGCGAGCACCTGCAATGGACTACTGGTCAGGGGCCTTTGTGCGTTTTTACTCTCCAGGGTCTAGAACGAGAAGCTTCGAGTATTTCGGCAATGCTCGCCCCCGATCCAGTTTCTACTACTCGATGATGGCGAATCTGGCGCACCACAGGAGGTAATCTTTCTGCGAGGAGGAGGGGGAGGGAGGATCCTTTCCCAGGCCTTTTAGTGCCTCACGACGAGCGGCCTCGTTAGTGAGGTCCTAGGAAAGCAAGACCGCGGTCGTGCCTTTCTGGGCATCCAATGCGGCACATCAGCGGCCGGAGTCCGCGCGGCCCCCGAAGGCAGCCGAGCCCGGCCTTCCCGCTTCTTCCCCTGATGAAGTGGGAATTACGGCGCCGTGTACGTGCTGTTCGGGCGCAAGACAAGCCACGGTCAACCCCCTCGAGGATGAATTCCAAAACAAACCCCGCACTCTCCTCCCTCTGCCCTCCCTCTTGGTCTCTTGTCCGTACGATCGCAAGGGCAGTTTGCTCATCCTGCGCAGAGTCTTTTTTTGGCAAAGACCCTGGCGGGCTGGCGAATTTCCGGGCGGGCCCGGCGACGGCGAAAGCGAGCCTTCCCTTTGTGCGCGGGTTACGCCCGCATCGATTTAAATGGCGCCGTTTCATGCGGGCCTCACCCCTTACGCCGATCGCGACGTCGAGCTTTTTCCCGCTGTGGGGTAATGACGCTTCAGCGAGCGCTACTCGATCGCCAGTTTCGACCCAAGGCAGATGGCTTTCACCCCTGCTCGAAGCCGACCGGGCATCTCCCTAGTTTTCCTTTCTTGGCGGCCCCTTTCCTTGCCCTCCTTTTAACCTCGCCCGCCAAACGCAGGAGGAAATCAATGGCAGTTTGAACTCTCCTGAAGTGCAGCTCGATCTCAAGTTCTTGAAGGACGTGGGTAACCGATCGGCTCTGCCTTAGCAGGCAGGAAGAAGGTCATTCTATGGCTCTTTTTCCTCAGAGACCGGTCTGTTCTCTGCCTATCAACCTTCCCGGCTTTTTTTTTGGCCTTCCGGGAACGATGAAGGGACGATGGAAGTCTTTAAGAAATTCCGACGGCGTCAAGTCATCGAGCAGGCGATCGATGAGGCCCTGAAGCTGCGCGCGAGCGGCCCGCCTTTCCGAAGTGGGCGGCGGCTTTTGTCGGCGAGCTGTCGTTGCTTCCCCTCTCAAGTTTTCCCTAGTTTTTTCCACCCCTCCCTGGAATTTCTCCTATTTGGTCGTGCTTCTGCCTGGATGTAGCGTGAGCGGGTTCCGCTGGACGAGTACGAGACGCCTTTTGCGGGAAGTGGTACCGGCTTCCAACCCATGCGCACCTCCACCCCCCGGTAGGTATTACCTTCCCCGGAGCCCTGACACTCCCCCCGTTTTTTTACCGGCTCGTGAACGTGTGGAGAGCGACTTCTTTCCCCCTTTCCCGAGGATCATTACAGTTACGAGAATCTAGAATCCCCGTGAACGAGTGGTAACGGCGCCTCCTCATGTCGCACCTCTTTTGGCCGGCCTGACGCAGCTGCCTTTCGCGCCTCACGCCGTTTCTGTCCCTCTCGTGCCCAAGCGCGGCGGAAGATATTTATTGATGAAAAAAACGAGCCAGAAGAATAAGAGCGTGCTGTTAGTTTAAAGACTCGATGCGACCCATGTTCGATCAGAACAAGGTGAGATTTCCCTAAAAGTAGCTCTGTCTTTCTACCCGACGTGAAAGGGCTTTTTTCCTAAGCGGTCTCTTAACCCTCGTGCATCGGGCTTGAATTTTTTTTTTTTTTTCTTTTGTGTTCTTTTTTTCTTTCTCTTCTTTTTTTTTTTTTTTTGTTTTTTTGTTGTTGTTTTGGTTTCTTCTTTTTTCTCTTTTTCCCTTTTTTTTTTCGCTTTTGGCCTGTTGTCTTCCTTTTTTCTGCTCTTTTCTTCTTGTTTGGTAGGTTGTTTTGTGGTCCTTTCGTTGCCCCTTCTTTCTTTGCGGTATCTCCCCTTTTTATGTCTCTGGCCCGTTTTTGTTCTGTGCCTGTTGTTTCTCTCTTTTTCGGGGGGGTGTCTATCTCTTTATCTTGGTCTTTTGGTTCGGGTGGTCCTTCTCGGTTGTGTGTTTTTTGTTTTGTGGGTGTGTTTTCTCTCTTTTTTTTTTTCTCCTGTTGGTCTTTTTCCTCTTCTTTTTTTCCTTCTCTCTTTTTTCTTTTTTTTTCTTTTTTTTTTTTTTTTTTTTTCTTTTTTTTTCTTGTCTTTTTTTTTTTTTTTTTTTTTTTTTTTTTTTTTTTTTTTTTTTTTTTTTTTTACTTTTCTTCTTTTTTTTTTTTTTGTTTCTTTTTTTTTTTTTTTTTTTTTTTTTTTTTTTTTTTTGTTATGGAGGTTAAGTTTTCTCGTAGATGAGTAGCGATCTTACATCCTAATGACGATTAAAGAAATCTTCGGAGTGGAGTGGCGAGACGGGTTTCACGTAAGCGCTATAAGGGCCCCCTTTACGAAGGGTCTGATTATTCCAAGTCCCGCATTTTACTTCCACCCAGCTTTCAGTTTCCCGACTCTTAGAGTGTGACGACCCATCCAAGCGAACGGCGGGAAGGGTCAACCGTCTTCTTGCACTATTCTCCTTCTCATCTTCTTTCTCTCTCTGTTTGTTAGATCGATGATTCTTTCCGGTGACCCGGCCCGCCTTTTTTTCTTTTTCTTACAACTTTTAGTGATCCTGAGCACCCCCTTTGGAAGTACACGGTTTTTTGAGGAGTCATCGCCCGGCTGTCGGTTCCGGATAGAGGATGTAGTACACGCCGCTTTCACGCGCCCACGACCCGCCCCCCCCCCCCCCCCCCCCAACACCCCCCCCCCCCCCCCCAAAAAAAGAATTTTCGTTAGAAGGATTCTGACGGCGCATCGCATTAACCGCCGATCTTCCATCCCCTTTTGCAGCCTTTCCTCGACCAGCTTCTTCCTTACTTCCCTTGGACTGCCGGGGGAAGAAATCCGATTTAGGAGAAAGTGGCATCATCAGCGTCCCGGGTTCGGACGAAACAGCACGCGCTGGCGCATCGGAGGCTTCCAACGAACAGCAACCCGCCTCGCTGGCGCTTTTTCCTTCCATCTCCTGACTGTCACAGGAACGTCGTAGAAGTGAAGACTACAAAGATGCGTGTTCAGTGAAATTCAGCCAGAACGTGTTGAAGAGACGCCAGCCTCCTCAAATCGTTTCTCGCCGGCCCCCTCGTGACCCTTTCGTTCCTCGCTTTCCCTCCGCAAGGCTCCTCGAACTGGGGACCAGATATCAAGACACGTTCCCGCTAGAGTGAAAGGATACACTGTAGGCGCCGAAGGCGGTTCTTCCTACCGAAGTCTCCCTTTTCCGGTGCGCCTGGTTTGCCAGCCGTTTCCGGACCCCCTTTCCTTTTCCGTCCCCCTTCTTCCTCCCTCGACAAGCAGGCAGGAAGAGCCCCTCCGAAGCGGAAATGCAGCGCAGGACAGTCCTAGGGTGTTAAATAGGGAACTTGCTCCTGCCGCCGCTTCGCGGGCCGCTCCACGGCCGCCGCCCCCTTTTCACGCGGCTGGCGAGGCTCTTGCAGCTCGCGCGCCCTTCCCCCCTCTCTCGTTTCTCCCTGCCGTTGGATCCCAACTTTCTTCAACTCCCTCTGCACCAAGTTCAAGGAATCGATCTCTTTTTTGTGAACCGAGCGGCAGCACCAACCGCCTTCCTTTTCGTTTCCTGCCCCCTGCACAGTAGAGACGGATCTCAATCGGCCGTGACCGGCCGTCAGGCGGCGGGGCCGGCGGGCCGATCGGACCGTCCTCACGATCTGTGAGATCTCTCTGTCATTCAGGCCGGGCTGCCTTTCTTTTGCGGCCCTTGACAAGCGATTGCGCAGTTACTTTCCCTGGCGGCAAATCCAGTCCCCGATTAGATGACGGCCGAGTCTTTTAGAAGTTTCTTGTTGCCGCACTTCCCCTTGGGGCGACCCCCCCCTTTTGGACTGGGAGTATTTCGTTCTTTTTTGGTTTTTTTTTTTTTTTTTTTTTTTTTTTTTTTGGCGCGGAGCGAAGCAGTCGATGACCCACAGTGTTCAGATCGACGTCGCTCTCGGTAGGCGGAGTGAGGGCACCCTTATGGCCGTACCTCCCCCCTATCAGAGTTCCTCGCTTACCCCCCAGCGCCGCATGCTCTCTTTTCCCTTGCTTTCGAATTCCCGAGGAAAGCCTGCGTGCCAGCGTTGACGTGCGCTTGAGCACCTGAACGGTGCGGGCCCCCAGCGCGCCGTTTTACCACAAGGATGCGGGCTTCTTCGATGGTGTTTCTTCACTAGAGCGCACCTTCTTGTTTTCCTTTTCTTTGCAGAAACCGAAGGACCGCATAGTTAACGTCCACCTTGCGCTAGCCCAGCACGATGTTACGTATCGGATGCGCCTTGAGACCGCTTGAAGCCGGTTCTTGGGACATTGGCAGTGGATGCAAATTTTTCCGCCGGACAGCGGACCCGAGGTCTGATGTTCCGGGCGGGTTGGCCTCCCTTAGCTTCTGCTCGGCGTTGCGCAGGCATAGCGGGCTCCCTAATCCGCCTCGCGCTAGATTTTACCTTGGGCGGGGCCCCCAATTCGATTTCTCTCATCAGCGCGGGAGGTTTTTTCAACCCTTTGACCGTGGTAGGAGAACAGATCCCCGCTTTCCCGAGAGTGAACAGAACTAGCCTTCTGCGCGTAGGCAGGATGAATGCCCCCTCTTTAGGGTAGGCCATGGGCCGCCCTGCTGCGCCATTGCTGATCGTCTCCTGCGTTTCTCTCTGGACCTTCCATGATCGGCCGAGCCTCTTTGCGACATTAGCGTCGTGAGGTCGGCCCGCGCCAGAGTTCGAGCAGCACGCTCCCAGCTACGGTCTCGGCAAGAATATTCGGATCCATCGAAGTCGCTCCCCTGGTCCCCCTCCTCTTTAAGGTACAAGTCGTAGGATCTCTTGAGGCATTTGCTGGTCTTGAGACCCCACCGAGTCCCCCAGGGCCGCGAATTCCGAGATCTAGGTTTTTTCTGCCTCGCGGTAAGTTCCTACAAGCCTTTTATTTGCTCCCCCCCTTTCTTCCCATCAAACTAGTATAAGACGGGTGCCTGCGGACGCTGGTCCCACGCATACGCTTTAGAGTAATCTTGGAGTTCAATTTTCTCCTTTCATGAACTTTCCCTCCTTCTGTTGTCGTATACCCCCTTCTTGTCGAAGCGCCCCCCCTCCTTTTTTTAAAATTGTTGAACAGGGACGCCGCAATTTCTCTTCCCATAGCCACAGAGACACTCCTTGGTTGAACCCGCTTTTCATTCTACACCCCCTCCAAGTCGTCACCGTCTGCTATTTGTCCGTTGCCCAATCTTGATCCTCTTGATAGCCTTCCTCACGTTTCGAGAATACGAAATTTTATTCAAGAACAGCCGTGGCCATACTCCGGCATCCCGTCCGGCGCATTCTTCGCGTCCCTTTTTCTTGGTAATCCTCACGGCTCGAGTGGGCCATCGACCACGACGGCGAGTTCTTACAAATCGACAGCGAGCTCAAACCGCCCACCCGCCCTTTTTCGTGATACGGCGTATGCACCGCGAGGCGGCTACCTTCCCCTGACTGTAACCGCTCTTCTGCTTGCGCTTCACACGGCTGCGCGTTTTGTCCAACCGTAAAAAAGCAGTCCGACCGCAGGGAAGTCTTCCGCATTTCATCTGCTCGAACGTCGCCCCCTAGCCTGCGTATTCACCAGCAGCCGTCCGACTTTTCCACCCCCTACGGCGCTTTGTCGGCGGAACGCACTTCCAGTTTCACTGTTTAACTCCGCCCATACTGCGCACTCGGTGCCCTCATCCGTCCGTCCCCCAGGATATCCCTCCCTCCTCCCTCGAGCCTCGAAATGTCCAGTCCAAACGTTCCCGCTCGTAATCAACCTATTCCCCATTGCAAATATCCCCTTCTCCCTCGCGAGTTTCTTTAAGTCTCTTAAATTTTTGGAGCTAATTCACTTCTAAATTTTCCCTCCCCCCTTCTAGCGGACTCGTTGATGCTCAGATAAAGAGCTGAGCCCCTTTCTTTACGATATGTTGCACAACCTCCCTCCGTTTTGCCACCCCCCCTCCACCGTGTGCTCGGCCCTAGTACATGGCGCGTTTTTTTGGCCACGCGAGTGACTGTATCGCGGCGAAAGATTTCACATCAATGGTTGTCGATCTTCATTTGCCACCTTTCCGTGTAGACCGAACTTCCATCGTCCTACTGTTTTCCCCCCGCTTTTCGCTGGTAGCTTCGACAGTTTCAGCCACTCGTGCATAATCAGTCTTCCCGCATTGGTATAGTCAGGTCCCCCCAGTTATCACCGTACATAGGCACTATCGGGCTTTTCTCGTGACTTCTGACCCCCTGGTACGGATACGGGCGAATAGCAGGTAATCCCACTTACGAATCCATCAGCCAGTCAGCACCTTCGCAGTTGTCAAAACAGAACCGATTGGTGGGACATGTGCATGCCGCCGGTCCCCCCCGGTGCCAATTGAGATCCTCAGCGATGTTTTTCCCCCCTTTTCACCCCCCGTGTAGCCGGTTTCCAGGGTTCCCGCGACGCGAAG
>Ga0179593_1499351_pt1 | contig 11159 bp, 13 predicted proteins | sample CZODoug2_1_08_16_FD_185931 | JGI IMG/M metagenome (GOLD analysis project Ga0179593, IMG submission 185931) | Vadose zone soil fungal communities from Angelo Coast Range Reserve, California, USA - CZODoug2_1_08_16fungal (PacBio error correction) | ecosystem: Environmental > Terrestrial > Soil >... | reverse complement strand
TATTTTTTCTTCAACGCTGAAATTGCCAGATAACCTTCCGACAACCGCAGGCGAACACCACCCCCCATTGCGCGGCAGTGCTCTATGATCAAATAACTATTCTCTTGGAATGTCTCCCCATCCATCGCTCGTCCCTTTCAAGTATTCCACCACGGATCAAGTCTTTCAGGACGACTGTTACATACGACTGCTGCTAAGCCTGTGACCTTTTTTTTCCTCTTTGGCCGACTTGGTTTTTTTGCCCTCTTTGATTTGAAATTTTTTTCTCTTCCCGTCCCGTTTCTAAGCGAGCGGTTCGTCTCGGTTGACTCTTTTCCTCGCGCGTCCCGCCTGATTGATCATCGACGCTTTCTGTCAAAAAAATTTGTGTCTTAACACCCACTCCCACGAGAGCTAACTCCCCCTCTTGTGGCTCCGACCTCCGTTTCGGTACTGTCCCCCCCCCTCCCTGCGGGAGTACAATGTTGATTCCTGGGAGGTGAAAGGTGCACGCAAAGGTCCTAGATGATGTGCCGATCCTTCAATTGCAGGACAAATCCCCTGAACGCTGTCCTCCGCCCTATCTTTCTTTTTCTCCCCCTACGATTTCCTTCCGCCGTCTTAGGCGGTCTTTTCTTTTGATACAGGTCCTTTTTTCCCCTACCTGCCGGCTCATATTACGAGGCCGTAAGACACTCCGACTTGAGGTTGTTATCCCCTGGCTTCGAATCCCTCCTGGTCGCTTTCTTTGGATTCAGCGCTCCCCCAATTTATTCATGATTCCCCTCGCTTTTTTGTTGTCAAATTTACGAGGGAAGTCCCTAGGACCTCTCTGTTGCTAATTCTTTTCCCCCCCCTTCGGGGAAGGGCACGACCTTTCATTGCCCTTTCCCTTTTGAACTCTGTAGGACGAAACCCCCCCCTATTGTAACACCCCCCCTCATCTGCGCCCTTTTTCTCCCACAATTTTCACGCAGAATAATCCTCCTTTCCTTCCTCCCAAGTTAGCTCCCTCCCCAATCGTGTTCCCTGTACCCCTCTACACAAGAACTCCCTTTTTAAGTCAAACCTTTTTCCCGTTCTGTCGAAGTCCAATTTTCCGTGACGGTTGCGCTTGAGGCGAGCAACCAACGCGAAAAGCCCAACGCTTCCCGAGGAAACGGTCCCCCCTTTTTTACCTTCAAAACTCGGTTGGTTTTTCAAGAAACGAACTGCACCTATTTTTCCAAAGCCTCCTTTGGTTGAGATGCTCCTACCCTTCTTCATCGCAACCTTCCTTGAACAAACCTCTTTGTCACTGCACCCTGCTCCCCCCTAGCTTTGGTCCCCTTTCCAAACATGATACCTCAAACCACCCTACATATTTCCTTGGTACTCTCCACTGCCTTCTCCCATTTCCAAAGTTCGGATTTTTCGAATCACTTCATCCCTCAATCATGGCCGAGTTCCCTGGAGGCAATAGTCGAGAATGCTGTCTACTTCCAAGCCAGGTCCCCACCCTGAGAAAACTCCTCTTTTATTTGTCCTTTTTATTGTATTTTCCTTCCTTCAAGAGAAGTCCGCCCCCGCCGCGTTGGCCTCCCTTTGAGCCTGAAGCACTGTGATCCCTCGTTTGAATTGCCGGCCTGAACGCACCACCCTCTTTCTTTTAGACCCCGAAGCACCCTTTTCCCCTCTGATATGGGAGAGTTCAGAGTCCTAGTGATTGCCTTCTTGTCGTATATCCCAAAACCCCCCTCGACGCCGGACCCTCCAGACTCGAATGATTTCCCTATCTCTCTTTCTCCCTGTTTCCGGAAGCTCCCCCATCTCTTTTTTGGTTTGTTTTCTTCTCCTTTTTTTTTTACCCCGAATAATCTTTTTTTTCCCTTTCCCCCCCCTCGACAGCATTGAACCAAATATCATTTAGCAATTTATATATTTAATTGTTTTACGCTCTCTGGCCTTCACTCAACAGGCTTCTCACTTTCGGCAGTTTTATAGACTTTCCCCGCTCCCAGCTGTGGGTGTTAGTTTTCCCCTCTTTAGATTACGTTTGATACTTCCACGGCCAGTCAAGCGGACCACAAGCATTTTTTCTTTCCTCCCTTTTCTATTTGTATTTTTTGACTGTTATCCCCCCTCTTATGGAAGAGATAGATGAATAAGTACCCTCGGGCCGTTCAGTGATTTCCGCTCTTGTTGCCCCCACCTTACTGTCAAGTCTCTTTTTTCTTTGCTTTTCCCTTTCACCCATTTTTTTTTTTTTTTCCTTTTTCCTGTTTGCATTTTACAAAAGTGTCCCCCCCCCTCGTTCAGGGCAAGCAGGTTTGCTGTCTTCGCAGTGCGTCCCCTTGTAATTCCAAAAACTAAGACAATTCCCCCGAGTTTTGTTCAACATCCCTTTTGTTATTGGACCGTTTTTTCTCCTAACCCACACCTTCTTATTTTCCCCAGAGCTCCCAGTGTGAGATGATGTCCCGTTTTTTCTTTTGTTTGGTTCTGTCGTTGTGACCGTTTTTTATCTGTGCGCCTCAGGTCCCTGACCAGTTCACCGGATCTGTTCGCTTTCATGTTGGGCGGACCCTTCTTTTATTTTGTCGCTCTTGAGTGTTTACGTTTTGGGCGCTCTGGGTGTTACAGACTCTCGGCCCAGGCTTTCTGTTTGAAATACGTCCCCCTGGCGATTTTCCATCTTCTTTTTAATCCGGTGCGTCGTATTGTTTCCATGTCTATTCCCTTTCTCCTTTTCCATTTGAATTTTAAATGCTACCCTGGGTTCTCCTCTCCGGGTTGGGGCGGTTAGACAGAAAGAGTTCCCTCAATTCCACACCCCTCGCCTGCCCGTTAAACATTCCTTTGCATTCACTTCACTTTGGGGAGCTGAATTCCGTTCCATGTAAAAATTTTTCTAGCCCCAGCGTAATAGGGGAACACAATTCTTCTCCCCCCTTGTCCTTGTTACTCCCGCCCCGTGTCCCAATTCATGAGACCCTTCCTCTCCCTTTAGTTGCTCCCTTTTTCTAAAGGCACTGCTATTTTTCCAGAAGTTTTGTGCCCATTTCCTTTCGTACCCTGCCGAGACGCAAGGGCGTTGCAGTGCCCTAGTTAGTCTCCCTGCCTGATGTTAGCTGTGATGGATTTCCTTCCCCTGGCACACTAACGGACTTTTCCTTTCTACCTCCTTGCGATTGGCTTATTTTTTCGGCCCCCGGATGATGACGCCATTTAGACCTTCTGTTTCGGTTCTTGGTTGTGATCCCTGTCTCCATTTTTTTTTGCCCAAGAGGCTTCTTCTTTCCTCCTCTCCTATTGGAGAGGAGAATGGACTTTCCATTTCCCTCCGAAGCCGATCGATTTTCGAAAAGTTGGCCGTGCCGAAATCACACCTCTCGCGTCAGTGCAAACCCCCCCCCACAAAATCGAGTCTCCTCGGTCCCCCCTTTTCCTTCCCTTAAAATCTTTTGAAGTCTCTCCTTCTCCTGAACTCTTCCCCCCCCCAGTACCTTCATTCCCGGTTTACGTTTAGTGGACTTGCCATACGGTTTTCCTCTCCATAGTTTCCCTTAGCGCTAGACATTGTTTTTTCTCCTCCCCGGTTTTTCTCCTTTCACCTTTTTCTTTCCATCTTTTCTCCTTTTCCTTTTGTACCTGTCCCCTACCTCCTCCCTACAAAATCTCTTCCTCCTCCGTTGTTTTTTGATCCTGAGATTGTGGTCGGGCAGGTTTTTTTTAGTCTTTGCGGTTCCACTTTCCAAGTTGTCACACAGAGAGTTTCACTTGCTGACCCCCTCTTCGGACCAAACCCTTTGCGCGCCTGTGCTAGGTACTTCCCAACCCTTTTGTCTCTTTTTTCCCCTTATGAGCACCACCGTGGCAAGAACGTTTTCGCTTTTCCCCCCCCTTTTTCTGGTTCTGCCCAAAGCTTCTGCCTTGACGAAAGGAAGCGTCCGATAAGACTAGAAAAGGTGAGTCCCGTCTCTCCTGTCTTTTTCCCTGTTGTTTTTTTTTTCTTCTTCCTCCGTAGAATGTCGATGGCATGCCCTCCGTTCGCGCGTCGGCTAGAAGTATTGTCCTCGCTTGCCAAAGCGTGATATGTCTGATTTTTTCTTCTCAGAAAAAGGCCCTTTGATAACCCCTCCCTCTCGCTGTCTCCCCCCGAATGTTTCCTTCTCCTCTTTTCTCTTCTCCGAAACGGTGGAGTTTTTCAACCCCCCACCTTACCGCCATCGCCAGGGAATACGGTGATTGTTCCTCTTTTGAGCCCGCAACGGCCGCCAACTTCTTTCCGAAATCCTGATTGCTTTCCCCCAAACGAAAGCGAAGCTCTCCCCCTCTCCGTCCGATGTTCTTATTTTGTCCACATGGACGAAAGAATTTCAGGAGGGCTTTGATTGCCGTCATCCAGTCTTTAGCAACCCAATTCGTTTCATTCAATTTCCCAGAGGGCGTAAAACATTCAGGTCCTCCCTCCCCTCAGTGTTTTATCACCTTCTTTTCTCTCTCCTCAACATGAGATGTGAATTTCTGTCCTCTTGAATTTCGTTCCCCCTGGTGTTACCGCGGCGCTGTCGTTGAAAACCCCATCCTTTGTTCCGTTCTTATTTTGCTAACCCAGTCCCCCCCCTCCCCAGAGGCCGTCCTGACCCTGCCCTCTGTCCCTCGATTGAAGTTCCCATTTAACCCTAAGGACTCACCCCCCCCACCCTCCGCCGAGCACCGGGCTGCACAACACACAGAATATGGGCCGTTTTCTTAACCTTTTTCCCCGTCCAGAACAATCTGGAAGAGTTCTTTCCCCGCCCCCCTCCTCTCCTCCCTCAAACCGTAAACAATCTGTTTGACGCGCCTTACATCCGGTACGCACGTCCATTCCTCTGTCAGCATTTTTCGGACCACGTTGCGATGGTGAAGCCTCCCTCCCCGCCCCTCCCCCTCTGACAGGCCTTCATCAATCCCGGTATCTCAAATGGGGAGATCCTTTCCCCCCGTACGTGCGTTTTGTTTTTCGAACGATACAAGACGCCCCTCTTACAAACGTTGTTGTATTGACTACCTCTGCTTGTTTGAGTCCTTGAGGGACCACAGTAGCCCAATTTTTCCTCAGCGTGGGGAAGCTCATTCACCCCTCTCCTCCACACCTCCTCTTTGCCCTTCAATTCCACATGACACTTAGTCCCTTTCCAATGACGATTCAGAAGGAGAGTTTTCAGCAATTTTGCTTCAACCCTCGGCCTCTTGTTTTTTAAGATTCGAGTTACAGAGTACTTCTTACAGTAGAAAATCCATTCTCCCCCCCCAAAGGTCTCCCCCTCAGCTTATTTACGGCCTTCTTTTTATTTTTTCTCCCTGATCGCGGAAAGCTTTTCCTCTCCCCTGGGCGCTTCGTCGATTCAACTGCAGCGTTTGAGCCGACGGTTACTACTGACCCCGCCACAAGATTTTCAAGCATACCTTTAATATTCCTTTCTCTTTTCCATCCTTTCTGTGTTTCTTCTTTGTAGTCGTCCCTTGTGTCCACCCGTTACGCCGGCATTCCAACCCCACGTAGAATGAGTTATTCATCAATTCCTCCTTCCCCTTTTTTATTTATCCCTTCCCCGATTTTTGGACCCTTCTGGTAGTGGTTTTGAAACTATTCTTCTCCAACATCTTGACTGACCCTATGATTGAGAATTTTATATAAGCCCGGACCCTTTTTCATGGTTTCCCCGCTGCATGACCCTGTCGTCTAGGGAGGAGTTTCTTCCGTTTCCCTTTTAGCGTTTACGACCTCCTTGTTCGTGTTTCATGCCTTGGAAACGAAGACGTTCACAAGTATAGCTTTTTTCCCCTGCTTTGCGATTGGATTGGCTACGACCTCTTCCTTCCCTTTTTACTACCTTTCTCTTGACCCCACGGCGCGATTTCTTCTTGATCGCTTCCTTTGATCTAAAAAAAATCTCAAGTCTGAAATCCATGCCAAATGGCTACTAGTTGTCCCTGTGTCAACTTTTTTTTTTTTTTTTTTTTTCTGTCCTCATGTGCGGTTCCCCCCCATCTTCCCTTAAAATTAGGTCAGGGCCCAGCGCGGGCTGCTTTTTTCTTCCCCCCTCCTGGACCCTAAACAACCATTAGTCCTTTTCGCAAACCCCTTTCTAGTTTGTCAAACCTTGTGGAGTCTGTTCTCTTTTCCCAAACCCCAACCTCTTCTTTTTGCACTTAAGCGAACAGTGGTTCGATCCTTCTGATTCATTCCTTTGCTTTCGTTGGGAATGTTTCGTGTTTGTTGTCGTTCTTCCTCCCCTTCTCCCCGTTCCTTCAGTCTGGACCCGATGCGTGACTATTTTCCTTTTTGCTTCCCCTGCTTTGAAGGTTCCGTTTCGTTTTGCCGTGGTTCCTTTGTGCTCTTCCTGAGTACATCTTTTCTGAGGGCTTGACCTACTCCCGTGGATTTAACCATATGTTTTTTTTTTTGTTCTGTTTGCCGATTGCGTATCTTTTTGACGTCGAATACATCATGGACTTTCCCTTACTTTTCGTTTGGGCCAATCTTTGCCTTTGGGGCGTTGGTTCTCCCCACCCCCCCCCGGCCCCACCTTCCCGCGTTAACTTTACCAAGTTTCTCGGGTTTTTGAATGGACACAATTACTGTGCACTTCCATCGCAGCTACCTTGCCCCCTTCTCACAGGAGGTTATCGCCCGCTAACCGGGGTTCTAATTTTGTTCTTTTTTGCAGGTTCGCTCATCTTGGCATGAATGAAAAGTCGCGTTTTCGTCGTCCCCCTCCTAACTCCCTTTTTTCCCCCCCTCCTCTTCCTACGGGCCTCTCACATTCCTCATCCTGTCAAAGTTTCTCAGACCCTGCGGCGTCCCGTTTTTTTGTCCCCATTTCAGTTTCCTAACGAGGGATTCGTTGGCCGTGGGCGGATCCGGGGACATAATACCCCTTCCACCTGAACTCCGGAACTGATTTTGTCTTAGTGTTGAAGACTCCCCCTTCGGTAGAGAAAGCTACCCCTGAGTTACCCTAGGTTCTCTTTTTTTTTTTTTGAGTTTGATAAATTGCCATTTTTTGTGATTCGGCACGATGATAATCAGTCGTCCTTAATTCAATACTTCCTATCGACCCTCTTCCTTTTCTAAAGGGCTCGCGGTCCACTTTCACATCCTTCGGCACCCCCCCCCCCCCAAGCGGCCCATAGCTTCTTGAGTTTCCTGTTTAACTCTTATAAAGCTGAGTTCTCTCCCTGGTCTTGCGACAACCTCCTTTTCTTCCCCAAGCGCCCGTCTTTCTCTCTTTATGTGTCCTTCGGTGCAAATATAAATATGTTTTCTCATGAGCCCTTGGGGGCGGGCGCCTGCCTTGGTCGTGTGACTCTCTGCAATCGTTTCAGCTTCCGTGGACACAAATTCTCCCCTTCCCGCGACCTTCCTCATTCATTCTGATCTCTTTTGCTGCGTCGGTCTCTTTTTTGCTTCCCCTTCCCCCTCTTGAAAGTCGATGAAAAGAGAGTTCTGCTTCCACCGCGCTTCAAAAAATGTGCTTTTTTTGCCGTGCCGTACTATGAGTCAAAACATCCGAGGATTGGCCACAGTACCCAATCTAGAGCGCTTAAAAGTGTCTTTCTTCATCCTTTCTTCGGACGGAATCATCTTTCCTCCTCTTTGATAAGGAAGTAAACTTGGTTTTGGCCTGCAAGAGTCGACCCTTGTGTTTTTTTGTTCGCTCGATGTTCCCAATGTTGTCTTTTCTGCCGCGGCCGTTACTCTCTCTTGGATAGAAGTATTTCGTTCTCCCCCTCTATTTATAGCCTGTGTTTTTCTCCAACTAAGTCCTTCCCCACCTTCCCCCTAGTGCGATGAAGAGAAGAAATTGGTCATCCCCCCTATGGTTCGCGTGCGCATTTGGAGTCCAACCCCCGCCCGTCCAGGTTGAGTTTTTTTTCACACGGGTGGGGTGGGACTTTCTCCCCGACCCCCCTTAAGTGCCCTTCTTTTTTCTCCCCTTCCCTCAGGACCCACCTTCCACCAACGACACGGGCAGCTTCAACCCATTCCTTGCAACCGACAACTTCTTCATTCCCAGTATTTTTTTCGCCTATTCGGGGGTCTATGCTTTGAATTTTTTTCTTTCACTCACCTCCTTCCTCTCTTTTTTCTCCTTTTCAATTGCTGTGCTCTCCCATTGACCCCGACGCGCACTGCAGGTTGTTATCCCCGCCCCTGTTTTTTTTTCTCCAATCCCAAGTCGTATGTGCATTCTGACTCAGCGACCATGAATTTCCTTCCATATATTCCCCCTTCTTCTTTGTGGTGGAAATTTACGGCGGGAGTGTCCCCCCCGTTTATCTGTCTTTCCCCCCCAGCGTTTCCCCACGCCCCCACTGCGGTTAATGCCTCTCCTTTTCCAACCATTTGAAAGCTGCCTTTACGACCCCCCCCAACCATACTCCGTCCTCCCCCCGGGCTGTGAACCCCGACTAGGTTTTCGTCCCTTTCTTATTATTTTTCCCCGAACTCCTTGCCAGTCTCGTCTGTCCACAGCCCTTTCGCACGAAAAAAGGCCCTCCCGTTGTACAACTTTTTTCCCCGCCCGTTTCCCGCCCCCCAATAGAAGCTGTGTCGCTTTTCCTTGACCCCTTTGCCTGGAGGAAGACGCCGCCACACCTTCCCCACTTGTTCCATTAAACCACCGCGCCACGGACTTCATCAATCCGGCTCCAACACTGGGCTTCGATCACACCCGACGAGGGTGTGTACTCTCGCCCCCGATTTGACCCTCCTCTAATTTTTTGCGCTTGGCCTATTTTTCTTTTTTGCGTCACGAAGGGACGAAACCTTTAGCCACAGCTTTTCCACGCTTCCCCACAGGGAAGCTGTGGTTGAACCAATGTTTTCACCAATGTAGTACCCCGACAACAAAACCCGTTCCAAGTGTCCTTCCCCCCATTCCAATCTTGGTCCTTCTCTCTGGTCCGCTGTTTTTCGAGCACAATGAAGCTTTCCCTCCTTTTTGATGGAGGTCTGAGTCGCGTTCCCTCTTCGGAATGCTTGCTTCGCCATACCAAATCCCCCCAAAACAGGTTAGTAGAACTCCATCGCTTGGGACATTCCCTTCTTCTTGTCAGGGATAACCAGGGAACGATCCTCTTTCGTTTTTTTTTCGTATTAACGTTTAGTCCCCTTCTACCCTTTGGAGCGCCCTTTTGTCATGCCAGCGTGTAGGTCCGACCCCCCACGATTCCTCCATTTAGCCACCGCTTCGGAAGTTTTTTTCACTCCTGTCGTCTGATTTTCTTTTTTTCTTCTCCCTTTTCCCCAACCAATAGAAGAAGGACCCCCCAAACGAATCGTTTTCTTTTGGATTTTCCTCTTCCTTCATCCTCCTTTTTGTTGTTTTTGCCCCCTCCATGGTCATCCCTTAAATTAGATTTTTAGCCTTTGGAGCTTGTTCGACACTGTTCCCTTCCTTCAAACTTCTCCTCCCTCCGAGACATTTTCCTTGCCTCTCCCATATGCAGTATGAGACGTTGATCTATCAGGTCGGACTATGGCTCTTTCTCTTCCACTTTCATGAAAACGGCGGGTTTCCCCTTCTCTGTTAAGAGGGAAAGCGACCAGCTTTGGGCGGACGCCCTCGCTCGTCCCGTGGACCCCTGCCTTCCCCTCACTCCTTTTGCCAAAGTGATGCTACCCTGGTTTCCTTTTTGTATGTCTTCGCGACATCTATGTTTCCTTCCTCGTACTCTAGTAAGGAAGAGAGGCCCCTAAGGATCTTGGCTTTTCCAACAACAATCGTCCCTTCTGAACCCAAGCCCTTGAACTTTTCATTTCATGTTGCTGGTTCTTCTGGTTTCTTTACCGGGTTCATTTCCCACCTCTTTCCTTCAGTGCTTTCCAATAGAGGTGGATGCGTTTTTCTTTTTGTTTACCCTCCCACCCAACTCAGTACCCCCTGTTTTTAACCCATTTCCCCCGGTGTTGTACAAATCGTTATTCGCTGCCTAGTCTACTTCGAGCGCCCGTGAGATTTTCTCTTCCTCCTTTACGTGTTAATGTAGTGCGGATGTCCCTTGTTGTTGGCGCATGAAGTCGCGCTTTTTTGAAAGGCTTTTCCACCGTCTGGAGCTCTTCTGTGGAGTCCAGTAGTGAAGGGTTTCCGTGACCACTGTGGGACTCTCTTTTTGGGGCTGACAGACCTTTTTCTTCCCCCCTTTTTAGGGTTCCCCTTTGAATACTCCTTTCCGCGGTGCCCACTTCTGCTTTTTTCAGCCTGTGGCTGGGAACTGTCGCTCCTTTCTCTTTCAATGGTTCCAATCCCTCTTTGTCCTTCCGCCTCCTTTTTTGGTGTTGCGCTTTGGGTTTAGAAACGAAATTCCTCAAAGTCCATTTCCCCCCAGTCTACGGCTGGGACTCCATCCTTTCAGTGTCCTTCAATTGGACTTTCTAACTGCTCCATGTTAAATCTCCCAACGTGGATTAGCCCCTCCTGGCAAAATGGACACTGCCGCGTCTTGCTTCTGATGTTCCCCTCGTCCTTGTGCACAATGAGTCACCTCGCCTTTTTTTTTCAAGGCTTTTTTGGTATTTACTCCCTTCCATGCGATCGCATATACCCTCTGAAGTCCGAGCTACATTCCCTGTTGATAAGATCTTAGGGACCTCCTTTTTTTTCCCTCGTTATTGTTTTTTCTCCCCCCGCGTATCTATCAATCCTTGTTCTTTGGGATCATTGGTACTAAACACGGAATCCCCCTGATTGAGCCTGGACGATCAGTCTGTTTTCCATCGGTCTGCTCCCGTCTCCCATCTCTACAAACTTGCCCTTTTCCTTTTCGCTAGGAGTGTTGATTTCCATTTCCCTTTTTTCGAACGCCGGTTTTGATGATCAGACGCTTGGCGCGTTTGAAGGAGACCTATCGAGCTATCCTACGGGACTTACATAGGATACCCTATCCGGTCCCCCCCACAAAGATGCCCCCCTTGCGCCTTCGCCTTGTAAGGAATTCTCCAGTTGTGACCCGATTGTCTTCGATTGTTCCATCGGTTGTCCCTCGTCCTTCGCGACTTTTGTTCATATAACTCTATTCTTTCTCTAGTTTAGAAGATTCCCCCCCCACCCCCCATTTTGGTGGAGGGAGCCGTCCGCGTTTTTTCCTGACCCTCTTTAATCTCCTTTTCAGCTTTGCGTGGACCTTAAACCTCCTGCGCTGCCACA
>Ga0179593_1410303_pt1 | contig 11159 bp, 14 predicted proteins | sample CZODoug2_1_08_16_FD_185931 | JGI IMG/M metagenome (GOLD analysis project Ga0179593, IMG submission 185931) | Vadose zone soil fungal communities from Angelo Coast Range Reserve, California, USA - CZODoug2_1_08_16fungal (PacBio error correction) | ecosystem: Environmental > Terrestrial > Soil >... | reverse complement strand
CACAAGATGGTTGTCTCGTTTTTCCTAACTTTCTGGCTTTGTTGGTGGCATGGTAAATTTTTTGTCCCCTGTGCTTAGTGACATTGTCGGTCGCGTTCTAACCACACTTTTCTTCCCCCCCGGTGATGACCTTTCCCCTGTTACCCATTTTCTGCGCTGGCCCAACCCTCTTTTGTTTTGTCTTTTTTGCCCCACAGGACTTTTTTGCAAAAATTTGGTTTTTTTTGTTTTCTTTTTTTTCTTTAAACGCCGGGTGACCCCAATTATTTTTACTTCTGATCGCCGTTTTTGTACAATCCTTTCTTTTGCTGGGCGTATCTCAACCGTTTTTTGCTCGCTTTCCCCGTCGACATGGTTTTTAGAACCGCATGATGCCCACATCTTTTTTTTTTCCCTTTTCCTTTTCACCCTTTTCCCTTTACTTTTGGTCTGGTTTTCGCAAAAAGAGTGGTTCACAAACTGTTTTTTTGGGGAGTCCCCCCAGGTCGGGTGGGGCGTTTCCCAATGTGTGTTGTGCGGTTTTTTGAAGATGCCTTTTCGAGTTGTCCCCTTCGGGGATCTCCATGCACCATTTCGTGACCATATGTTAATTCCTTCCGTTACGGTCCCAATCATTTGTAGATTTGTTTATTCGTGGTATGCTTTTTGTTTTCCTAGTTCCATTTACTTTTGAAGAGTAAGCGTGTTTTAAGGTTCCTGCCTGTTTTCTTGGTTTATTGGGTGCAGTCCCTCTAGTTTTCCAGAGATTTTCCCGATATTACGTCATTTTCACACCTCTTTTATGTTTTGTGGCCAAACACGCCCCCTATTTTGGTAGCACGTGTTGTTCGTCCCGCTTTTGTCATCCTCTTTTGAGGCAGGTGTTTCAGTTTTGAGGTCCCCATGCATTTTGCCCGGAACCCCTTTTGCTTGTGTGCCCCAGACCCCGTTACATTGCCTGCTTCCCGATCCCCGACGTGAACATTTCTTTTTTCACTTAACCCTTCACCACATGGTTGTCTTGGACTCTTTCAAACCTTCGCCCGCTTTCCCCGTTTTTTGCATTTTTCAATGTTTCAGTAAAATTTTTGGGTCGTTTTGTCTATTTAAAATTTTTGTCCCTCCCTGTTCACGTAGCCCCCCCCCCCCCCCCCCCCCCCCCCCCCCCCCCCCCCCCCCCCCTGTTTCAGTTTTTCTTGATTGGACACCGCTTTTAATTTCCCGTTTTTTCTTCTTTTCATGCCGGTTCTGGTCGGTTCGAATTTACTTTGACGTCTCCCTTTGTCTTTGGATCCGTGTTCTTTTTTTGTTTCCCCTTTTTAGGAAACGACTGTGTGCAATGTTTTTTGGGCGTTTGCCCCCTCATCCCCCTGTACCCCCGCAAAGGGAATTCGGGTCCCACATGGCTAACGGATGACTTCCGTCTAGACGATGTAGGTATCCCACATTTTTTTCAGTTTCTTGCTACTTGTTTTCCATTTCTTACCCCCCCCACGTTTGTTTGGACCAGTCGTGCCCCCCACTCCCCCCCCCCCAATTCGGACCCCTTGGGTGGCCAAGGGGCCAGACGTTCCCCCTTAGCTACTCTAAACCCCTTTTTTTTTTTCGATGCACGGTGTTTCTAAAGTTCCTTTTTTTCCCCCCCCCCCGCATTGTCCAATTTTGGTACCCCCCCCCCGCGATGTTGAAAAGTGTTTTCACCCCACCCCCCCCCTTACCATTTTTTGAACACTTTTGCCTTTTCTAAAAACCTCCTTTCGCTGAGGTAACAATTCGCGAGTTTTCATCCCCACAATTTTTAACTTGATTCCACTCCCTGTTCGATTTTGACCTTGGCACGCATGTTCCTTCTCCTCCCATCCGCACCCCCAATTTTTGCCCCTGTCTTTTTTTGTTATGTTTTTTTTTTCCCCATCCCCTGCTTGTAACGTCAAGGCAGAATTTAGCCCTCTTTCCTCACCTGGTTGCGCAACCTTTTAACAGAAACCGTCGCATTCCGGCACACCCACCTCCTCCCCCCCCCGTCCCGCTCAACACTCTTTGCCTGACCGTTTTTTTTTTCTGCATTTACTGGGAGTTTTCCGACCCCCTTTAGCACCCCCCTTCTGGAACTCGTGATTTTGCTCTGTTATTTGCATGTCCTGAGTTCATGCCACCCCCCCAAAGTGTTTCCCCCCCCTGCCTTGGGACGGTTTGGTTAGAGAGTGAGGTTTACGCTTCTGAGGTGTTTTCCCCCCCCACTTGTTCTGACCCACTTCTCCCTCCCTTCTCCCCCTTTTCCACCTCCCTGTGTTCCGGTCCCCCGTGTGTTATGTACCACCTTCCTTGCCTTGTTTTGTTGTTTTTTTCACTGACATTTTCCTTTACGATTCGCGTGTCCCCTCCCACCCTTCGCCTTCCTTGGCGGGTGTGTGGCCCCATCATTTCGTACCGGACTCCCAGTCCCCACACCTTCTTTGGTATCTTTGATTCTCTAGCATGTCTTTGAGCCCCTGTCTCTGGCGGGACCTTTTTTAATTGGGGAACGTTTCCATTCGTCTTGCCCGTTGGATTTCCCCCTTACACACCCAAATGGAAACTTTTGGAGTTTTTGACTGCGTTGATTTTTTTTTGTCTGTCTGCACAAAGATGCAAGTTTCGTTTTCCCACGCTACCCTTGCATATGGCTGTTTTTTTAATACTATCTCCCGTGTCTTGAATCACCTCCTCGACTCTTTGTGTCCTGCTTTTTCTTTCGGACGAGCCAACCTTTGCTGCGTCTGTTTATTTTTGGATGTTTATTTTCTTTTTTCTGGGGTTGTCTGTTGTCGTTGTTCTTTTTTATCGCCTTGTGGATTTACATCGAACTTTCTGTTTAAATAATGTCCTTTATCGCCAGTCCCCGTTGGAGATCCAGTTGTGGGCCGTTTTCCGAAGTTTTCCCGTGTCTTCACCCGCGTGCCTCTCAGCCCCTCTTTCTCTGCATTTTCAATCTTTTTTCCCCCTGGAGCAAACCTTCTCGTTGAGCTTAATTTCAAGGATCATGTTCACCAATTTTCTGGTGCCATTTGTCCCCGTCGCCCCTTGCGTTGTCTCGTTTATTCCAACTTCAGATTTTCCCTTTGACAGGCACCCCCGTTTTCTTCAGGCATTTTTCTGGGGAGTTTTGCTTTGGCGGTTTCCCCCCCGTTGTTTTCTCCTGCTCCTTCCTTTGTGCGGGGGCCGTTTTGAGCTCACACTAGCGTTATATCGCAACGTTGGGAATCTATCACCCGGCCATTTTGTCCAGTTGTTTAGGGCCACACACCTGTTTTGCCCCCGCACGATTCCCCCTTGTCATTTGTACATTTGTTCCCGGTGTTCACGACTTTTCTACTTTTTTTGACCCCTGCAAGGTGATTTCCGTGGTTATTCCCTCTAGTCCCGCCGCCTTTTAAAGCCGCTGGTCTCAGGGTTTAGTCCCTCGTTTTTTTTTTGACCCGCACAACTCTGTGAAAGTTCTTTTTTTTTGACCTCCTTCCGCCTGGTGCTTTACATTTTTCCCTTCTGTGACTAGGTGTTTTTTGGAGGTGCCCCCCATCGGCGACGAGGAGTTCTTTTTGATGGGGTTGAGTTTGCCCCCATGTGAGTGACGCCTCTATCCGTGTTTCAACAGTCCGCAGTGTTTCTGATGCGCGGCTTTTCCGTTTGGTTCAAGCGGTTTGGACCACAACCCAAAAAGCGATGGTCCGTTTTAATCGTTGGATTTTGCCTCGAGGACCTAGAAGGCGCGCGCCATGCTTTTTTTCGCTAAATCCTATTAACCTGTTCCCGAGCTCCCCCAATTTTGAATGTGAGACTAAGAACGGCCCTTTTAATGTTCCTTAATCCTTCTTATTAGGGTGTATTCGTGTGGTCCCCTTCCTTTCCACGGCCCACCCCACCAAATAACGGCTCCCCCCCTTTTTTTTTTTTGGCGCAGGACTTTCTGTCGTTTTTTCCTTTCTTCCCTTGCAGACAATTTTTTTTTATCCTCAGCCGCAACTGGTGGTAGGAACCTCCCGTTTTTCTTGATGATAATTTGTCAAGCCCAGCGTCACTGTATGCATTTTCCCCCAGTTGTTCCCATTGTCCTTGGAAAAGCCACCCTGGTGGCCTCCGTTCCCAACCATGCGCCGTGCTTATTCTCCTTTGACCCATTTGTGACCCCGCAATTAGCCTATTGCCCGGCCGGCGTCTCCGTTTTTTTAAACCACCCCCCGTTACTTTATCCACCCCCGCCCCCCCGTACTTCGAGTTCTCTTTTTTCCTTGTCTTTGTACGGCCCCCCCACTCATAGTGCTGCAGCCACGTGTTGACCCGATTCCTATTGGTTTTTCCCGATTTCTCCCCCACACTGAACACACACAACACCTGGGTCGCTTGAGTATTCCATGACCTTGTCTCAATACGGTCGCAGGAGTCTAAGCTTTTACGTTTGTGTTCTTTTTCGTTGTGTCTTTTTCGTTCCCACGTTAGGGGCCCCCCCAACCATAACGTCAGTTTTGAATACTCATTTACCTCTCAGCTCATTTATTGCTCCAATAATACATTTCCCCCCCCTTACCCCCCCTGCTCGTTCTTGTTCTTACCGCAATATGTAATCACCCCCCCTATTTATTTTGTTTCATCGCTAAGTTAATTTTTCTCTTTGCTGAGTTCTTTTTTTTTGGGTGTCTGTGGATTAGCTGCTTTTTCGAGCGCCACCCTGTCCCCTTGTCTCTCTTTGTTTAGTAGTCCTCTCATATGTTCGTTCGGGTTATTCTCCTCCATCAGGATCCCCCATGCTCGACGGACCGTTTCCACTGCCCGATTCCTTCAGTGTCCATGCAGTCTTCATCTTCCTAGTACCCCCGTCCCCCAGTTTTTTTAAGCATGGTGCCACCTCCCACCCTTGCTTATCCCCCCTGTCCCTTACTTACTTCGTTGTGAGCGAAGTATTGTCCCCGCTGGCGAGTTACGTATACAGTCCTTTGTTAACGTTTATCCCCCTGGTTTTTTATGACCCCCCCCCCGCACTCCGGACTTCCTGCCCAAACAATTCGTTTAGTGCTGTTTGTAAGTTTAACCCCCTCTTGTACATTCTCTTTTCCAAAAACGACCGGTGAACACCCCCTCTTTATACACCGGTTTTGAAGTGCGCCCTTTTCGTGTGTGTGGCCACCCTTTTGTTCTTGGTTGAAAATAAGAGTCCCCAACGTTTTTTGGTACCCTAGACCTCTTTTTTTTCCTCCCCCTAAGACCGGAGCGATTCTTTCTGGTTCCTTTGTGTGTCTTCCCCTAGTCCCCGTTCATAGTGGAGAACTGGGTTCTGGTCTGCTTTCTCCCTCCCCTCTCCCTCGTTTTCTTTCTGTATGAAATTTGGATTATTTCTCTTTCCACGTATCCCCCCCCCTTCATATTTCGGTCCCTTAGCTGTCGTCCCTCGATACATTCTCTCGTCACTCTAATCCACACCCTAGTGCACCCTCTTTTTGTTTTAAGTCTTTTAAATATTTGTTCGAGATTGCTGAAGGCTTCCTCGATGTCGGTCCGCTTTACCACATGCCACTCAAGCTAACCAATTGTTCTTCTTCAATGCTTGTGATGATTCGGTTTTTCTGTTTCTGTTTAGGGGGTTGTGTGGGTTTCTCTGCCTTTAGCCCCCCCCCCCGCGGCATACCCATTCTTTTAAATGTTGGACTCATGAAGGCGACACTGATGGGACATTGGAGGGGATTTAAGGGATGGTAGTGGAGGTCAGATTTTCGAGTTTAGAGGAGGCGGACCTTAGGGGGAGTCAAGGGCACTCGTCCGTAGTTCCCCCTAGCAACGGTCCGCACCCCAATGATAAACTTTCTTTTGATACTTCAGACCTTTTGCGGACTCTCCTTACCTTCCAAGACGAGCCGTTAACACGGATTTCTATTTTTTGGGACCCCACATGCAAACTTTTTTTCTCCCCTAAAAAAATGTTTCTCGGCTGATTACTTTTGAGTCCGGGTCGCCCTGTGTCTTGCAGCGTTGTGACCACTCCCATTTTTTCATTCCGTGTACGATTACTTTCTTCCTGGCTTCACCCGGGTTCGATTTTACAGGCCAAAACCCCCCCTGCCCACCCGCCCATTCCCCCATTCGTTTTTCTCAAATCAGGCACCCCCGGCCCGTCAGGACTTTCTTCCCCACCCTTTTCGAGTGCCACCGTTATTCCAGTGCTTCTTTTTGTCTTTTTTTTTCAGCGCTTTGTAACGCTCCTCGAGGACCGGTGAGCCTTTTCCTCTTCTTCCTAATGTCTCCTCTTGTTTTCCCCTGTAGGGCCTGTTGTGTTTTTCTTCTGGTGTGTCCCCATACCCACCCCGGGTGATCCCGTCACACTTTGATTGTGAAGGCACCGTACTTCCATTCTCCTGGCATCTTGGTGTCGACTGTGTTCCCCCCTGCCTCATGCACGTCCGCCCCCAGCCTACTCAACCCTCTAAAAACCCAGTCCTCACTTGTCCCATTACTATCTTGGTACCCTCCGCCTGTGTTGCTGTTGCACATCCTTTGAACCTAACCCCCTTTTTTGTTCTGTTCTATGGGGGGACGGTTTTTCCTGAGTTCCCCTCCCCCTTCACTGTCGTAATCTTGTCTTTTTTTTGTAAAAAATGTCCTAGGTCCCCCCCCAATCCCCTCCTGCGCGGAATGACTTCCCCCCCCTTTTTCCGTGGTTGTTTTCCCTATTTCTTTTTCCCTCCCCAATCTCTGTTGGCCCCCCTAACATTTACAAGGACGGACTTTTCTTCCCTTTGAACATTACTCCTTTTTCAGCCCGCATTTTCTACCACTTTTCGACCCCTTTTTTTTTTTCCTTTATGCCTACGGTCCACCCCACTGCCTTGCACACCTAGTATAGGAACCCTCTCGCCCCATGTGCGGTTTGGCGTGCCCCGGCAGTTTTTTTTTTTTTTGGGTCTTCCAGTAGTTATTGTGCATTTCTGGAGCCTGTCCCGTGACTTTCACGTCCCTGACTTTTCGGTTAGACGGCCAACCCTTGGCAGCCCTATTTTTTTTCGACATGCCTTTTTGGAAGGGATATTATTTTCTTTCCCCCCGTTTTCCCCCCTCGGACATTTTTTTGGCTTCTATTCTATTTGTTTTTTCCCCCCAACATTCCAAAGCCCCGTTGGCCCCCCCTGGGGCAATTCGACTAGTTGAATCGCACCCTTTTTCCCAATCCCCCACTTTTATTCCCTTGGTCAGCCCTGGGTCCGTCTTTCTACTGTCGTATTTTTGGTTACTTAGACTGTTATGGTGAAAGCCCCCGCTGTTTTATCAAAACACCCACTTTTGACCCAAAAACGTGCCGGCGTCTTTTTATTCCGCTCACCCTTTCGACACTGCGAGTCCCCATTGTAGTTTCCCAATTTCTGTAAAACTTTGTTTTATTTTAGGCATACCTGACTTTGGTTTTATTCTTGACACCTCTTACCTTCGAGACACGCTTGCCACCTTCGGCTCATCCACTCCATCCTTTTCTGCTTTCCTGCATTCGTTTTTTTCTTTCTTGCTCCAATTTTTCTTTTTTCTCGAACCCTGCTGGACCCCCCCAGGACACAACAAACCCCGAGTTCCTTCTCGGTGCGTCATCCCACCTTTGTGTCCCCCATTTTGCTTTCCGTCTTCTGATACGGATGTATTTTCCGTTGCCGTGTTTTGTACTATTGTTCTACCCGCCCAGAGACCAATACGCACCCCCCACTTGTGTATATACTTGCCCCTCGCTGTGTCTTGCTCGCTTCCGTCCTCAACCTATGGGCCCGCAAGTCTTCCGGTCTACCTTGGTCCACTGGTAGCGTTAAACAATCACCGTTCATGTGGGGCCTTCTCCGAGCTTTAACTGCTGATCCTCCCGGTATTTGTAGCGAGGTGCAGCAGGTGAAATTAGTGCGTTCCACGCCTTTTCCTTCATTCCTTTTCATCAGAGAGAAAAGATTTTTTGTGTTTGTCAATCAGGACAATTCCCTTGCCCCTTCGCTTTCCGTCTCTTCCGGGGATGATGGCCACACCCCCCAGTCAATAGTAAAAGTGGTATTTTTTTCGAATATTTATTTCTCCCCGGATTTTTTGGCCATCTTCCACCCCCACCGACCCCTTTGCTTTAACCTTCACTACAGGATTACCCCCCACTTCGTCCTTCTTCTGCTTGTTTTTTTTTTTTTTCCACTTTTATTCCCAACCACTTTTTTTTTCTTTTTTTTTTGTTCGAGGGCTTTTTCCCCCCCCCCCCCTGTCGTGATTTTTGCCGGGGGACACCGTTATTTTATTCCCTTCAGCCCTCCGGAGCCTTCGTCAATCTGGTGTTCGCGTCATGTTATGTCTGTTTTTTTTTGATTACACTAGCTTTTCAACTTTCTTCATCCTATAGCCTCCGAGAATGGTCGCACGGAACAGAAGGTATTCATTCTCCTAAACTTTTTCTTTTCCCAAGTCTTTTCTTTTATGAGTTTTCATGACTTGGTTCTTTTCCCCTTTCCATTTATTACTATGCAGGCAGTTTTCCCTGTGACCTAGTAATTGAACTTGAAATAGTGCATGCAGGAAGTTACTTTTATACATCCTCCTGGAGCAGTTTAGACGGCACCGCATCACACACCTATGGGGATCTTAAAGTCCCTGTGCCCTCCCTAATTCCAAACACCCCCCCTTCTTACCTATAAAATACATGTCTTTTTGTTGCCCTTTGACCTTGTCTTTTTTCTACCCCCCATATTCCTCCCGGTATCTCCGTTAATCACCCTATTTGACGCACCCACAAGTTTTTCCATCCAGATGTTCCCCCTTGGACATGGAGTGGCATTTACGGATCTTCTGTTCCCCTACTTTTCGTGGGACCTTTTCCAGATGTTCAGGTTCCCGTCATCCCCCAGGGTTATTTCCCTCTTTCTCTTTTTTTTACCCCTTCATCATTGTCCCATTTCCCTAACCCCCCCACTTTTTCACATTCGATTCGTCATCAGTCACACCTCTGTTCTAATCGCGCTTCAGGAGCTTTTCCAGCATTAGCGTTTTCCCATTTGTCCCCTTCTTTTTGGTTTTCTCATATTTTTTTATACTATTTCAAACCACCTCCACCATTTTCCCCCCCACTTCCTCTCCGAATCCCTCCAGGTCCACCACACATGTTTTTGTCCTATCGTATGATTGTCCCATGTGGCATATTTTTAATGAATTTCCACACCTTGCCTGTTTCGGTTTTTTTTTCCCCCCACCACCTTTCCCCCCAACCCCCCCCCTGTGCCCCATCTGCGGAAAACCATCAGATGTGACTTTTCACTTCCTATGTTGACTCTTTCCCGTTTAGTGTCTCCTCTTTCCGTCGCCGTTTTTGGAATGTTTGAAATGATGTTGCAACCCCCTCCTTTAATTCACTGTGCTCTTCTTCCACCACGGAACCTGTCAATAGATTTTCTTCCCTGCACCTCCCGTCTTATTGGGTGAGAGGGATTCCCCTCCCCGTGAAACTGTCCCCTTTCTTTGACCCAGGCAACACATTTCAAAAGCCCCAGTGACCCTTTCTGTGCCCCCAAGCGTTTCGCTTCGGAGCACGCTAATATTCCTTTCCAACCCTCCCCCTGTTTGACCAAGTTCATATCATCGGTTCCTGACTTGGAAACGTCAATCTTCTCCGGGCCAATCTGACCTTTTTTTTTGTAACCTGACCGGTTCCTCCATCTAACCCCTCTTGCGTTTTTTTTTTCTCCCCACCTGTCTTCCTGTTTGGAATTTTCTAGCTAGACAATCCCCCATGATCCCCCCTCGTCATCTGGTCTTTTGCTGTATGTGCGGAGACGGGCCTTCGTTCCCATCCAAGCGGCCAGCACCCCGCCAGTTCTCTTCTACCGATACTTTCCCCCTGTTCTATGTCTTTCCTTCGCCACGCAAGGGCTTCGGTACAAGTTTTTTTCCCTTTTCCTGCCCCGCTTGGGATCCCACCTCATCGTAGCTGTTTGCTTTTAGCAGCAATGCGCTTGCATTTTGCGTTACCGCCTCACCACGTTTTTGGTTTTATTGTAAGCCCCCCCCTCCACGATGTGCCGCCCCCTTGCCTCTTCTCGCGAAGTCTATGAGTCCGTGCCCTTTCACGTTTGTGAATTACTTCCCTTTTTGATTCCCCCAAAACTCACTTTGCAATGCATTTTTTTTTTGTTTTGCTGCCTTTCAGTATTGTTTCTTTTCCCCCAGGGGTGAATGCCCTTCGTGTATACTTCTACCTTTTGGGAAGTCCCCCTTCGCCGAAAATTTTGCCCTCGTTCGCACCGTTCCTTTCTCTTTTCCTTCCCAAGTCCCCCCCAGTTACCACCCCAACCCAAAGTTTTTTTGTTTGTGTTTTCCCCCCCCTTTTAAAATTATCCCGTTAATTTCCCACATTCTGGGCTTGGTGGTTTCCTTCATTGCCCCCCTATCCCGTTTTGTTTTTTCACAAAGGTGTTCTGATAGTTCTCATTCCTTGTTTTCCCCATTTTCTGGGATTGGTTTTCAACCCCTTGAAGTCTGGTTTTTTGCTCTTCCCCCCCTCTTCCAAATCAAACCTTTTGGGGAATCCCCTTTCCACCTTAAGTCTTCCTGCCTTGTCTTTCCTTTTTTGCTTCCAATTTCTCTGTTACCCCTTTGGAGAATGTTATTCCAGTTTTTCACCTTTCTAAATTTGTTTTTTTGGTTTTACTTGTTGTAGGCATTTTGGCGGCCCCACTCACCCCCCCCCCCCCACCAGTGTTTCATTCGTCTTACAACCCCTGCCCCCCCGTCCTTATACACAGCACCAACAGTGTGTTATCCTTCAATTGGTGATCCCCTGCCCCCCCTTCCCCCAAGTTTCAGGCCTCCGCTCCCACTCTTCCCCAATCCGGCGTTCCCTGGTTTTTCACACGTTCCAACCTGTCCCGCAACACGCCCTTATACCCCTGTCCCCCATTAACCTCATTCGCGCCAAACAGGTCCCTCCCCCTTCCCTTGCCCCCCATCTTCTCTTTTACTGATCAACGTTTCCCCCTTCCACCCACTCAATTTTTCCCCAAGTCAGTCTCGCGCAGAGACATTCCCTTTTTTTCCTTCACCCCCCACACCAATCCAATCCTATTAACTCCAGCTTTTTGCAGGCGGGCATGACCTTTTGTTTGCAGCTTGTATTCAATATACCCCCACCCCAAAGCCGGCAGCATTCA
>Ga0179593_1316428_pt1 | contig 11159 bp, 8 predicted proteins | sample CZODoug2_1_08_16_FD_185931 | JGI IMG/M metagenome (GOLD analysis project Ga0179593, IMG submission 185931) | Vadose zone soil fungal communities from Angelo Coast Range Reserve, California, USA - CZODoug2_1_08_16fungal (PacBio error correction) | ecosystem: Environmental > Terrestrial > Soil >... | reverse complement strand
GCCCTCCTTCTTCCTCTTCTCCAACTACGGAGGATTCCGTTCGCCGGCTTTTCGTGTGGGTTGGTTTGTCGGAAACTTCACTTAGTTCCCACATCACCATTTTCATACATGTTGTGACCCCCCCCAAGCTGATTGAATCACATCGCATTTTTTTAAACCTCGGGACTGCTATCTTTTCACCCTCTAGAGACATTACATCCCCACCCACAGAACCCCGAATGGTTTCGGCCTTCTATACCCACGTAATTCACATTGTCTCTATTTAACTTCTCCTTGAAGCCTTTGATCGACACCGAAAGGGATGGAGTTCGACAATGACCCCCTGCCCCGAGATTTTCCTAAGATCTACTGCATTTTCCTTCCCAGAGCGCCAACCCCTCCTTTCTCCTCCCTTTTGACCCATATCTCTATTTTTCCCACCTTTGTGGTTTTGATCTTAATGTGTTATTCATCCCCGAGTTCCTTTGAACTCTTTTTCCTCAAAACTTTGTACGCGCATATTTTCCCCCCTCCTCAATGTAATGTTCTAGTTTCTAGCGTTAGCCTTCTCCGAGTCACTAGTTGCCCCATCTGTGGTTCTTCCGTGTTTTTTTCATTTTTCAACCCACCACCCTTCTTTCTCTTTTCTGTATGAGTCTCCGAGTTTTTCCCTCCCTTATTCTGTTCTGCTGTTACCTCCACCAAGCTCGGGAGGCCACTCGGATCCTCGTTGTGTTTTCCCCCGTGTAGTAATTTAGGTGTGACCGGCGAAGTCCGCGCCGCCCCTTGCGACGGACTCCTCTTGATTCTTCTATTCAAGCCGTATGTCCACCCCTTTTGGGCTCTTTTTTTGGAGTAACGGCCTTGTTTCCAAATACCACCTGAGTCATCATAAAAGATTGTTCTGGAAGCTTTCTCGGGAGTGTTTCATCGAAATCCTGGCTCTTAGGGTGCGATAGCCTTTTCTTTTTTCTTTGTCTCCCCTGAGAGAGGAACTCGCCCCGTACAGTGCTGTTGTCAGCGCGCGAACCAGAAAAATCTTGCCCCCACCCTTTCTTCCTGCGACAGACGATGTTTTGTTACGGAAAAATAACTGTCCTTTTTTTGGCTGTTCCCCCCCCCCCCTTGATCTTAGGTCTATAACCTGCATTAATTCTGCGCCCGAACTGCCCCGACATTCATGCGCAGCCCTCTCGACGATAGCTTTGATTCCTCCCCCCTCCAGACTCTACCCAGATTAAATACAGCCCCTGACCGGAGCGGATGACTAATTCTAGGGAAGCTCCCACCTTTTCCTTCCCACCGCCCCATCGGCTTCATGATTCTCTGGAAACAATTTCGAAGTCGTATTCTCAAGGAAGAGATCTATCTGTGTATGCTGACACCAATTAATCCCCCGTCTTTTCGGTTTTGATCTCTTCCAACATGTTACTTTCCAAGATTCCTTTTTATTTGTACCCAAGTCGGGGCTTAAGGAGCCTGAATGTGCATGTCTTTCTAACGCTTATTCTTTCCCCTCGGTCCTTTTCCCTGATCCCCTTTCTCGATTGGAATGGTATCCAGAATAGACAGCTGATTTGACACGGTCATCTCTTCTGCAAGCTTCCTTTTCGAAAACACCTTTTGATTCTCTCCTACTTTCTGTGGAGTTTTCTGTCGGTTGCCCTTCAGCAGACCCCCGTCCCTCACTTTCTCGTGACGCCGTTTCCCAAATCCCCCTACCGCATGCAACATTCTGTTCTTTTGATTGAATTCGTATTCCCCCCTCGTACTCTTGGAGCTTTATGGTGAGTAACCAATCTTTGACCGCCTCTCCCCGCTATCAGATTCAAAGTTGTCTCGTCCCGATACAATCGCTATAGTCAAGCCGCTCCCAGTAGTCTCGATTTACATATATCCTCTAATGGTCTTCGCTAATTAGTCCGTTTTCAAAAACTCTGTTCATATAAACGAAACCCGTATTCCAGAGGTTGCCACCCGTTAATTCCACAGGAAACGTGCCCCCCCCCGATGTCCCTTCCGACCCGTCCAACTGCACCTGATCTCCCAAAGAATCGCCGTGTTAGCCATTAACCCCCGGTTTTTTTGACCAACTTGAAGTGGTATATATTATTCCCCCATACTAACCGTTTTTTGTTGATAGAGTATAGGAGCCCGTGGCGAGACGGACTTCAAGCCTCGTCTGGGTGGTGGGTTAGTACTTTGTCCAAATGTGGAAGGTTTGCAGTACAAATTACATTCCCTGATAGGACAGCGTTCTGAAATGTTAACTCCCCCTGGACCCCTTTGATCAGTGTATCGTTTTTCTTCCCCCCAGCGATTTTTCCTGTTTTCCCCGCCCCTTCTAGGACCTTACCATTAGGATCGAATGCATGGACATTAATTTTTTTTCCGATGTCCACTTTTCCAGCTAGAGACGTTCGATTGATCCGATAAACGTTTTCAGCTGGATGTCTGCTTCGTCATTGTTGCAATAACAAGGCGTCATGCCCTGACCCGAGGTCATTTCCATACTCTCCTACCTACAAAAGGTCAAGGTTATCTGTTTCTTTTGTGATAGTTTTTTACTGAGTGATTTACTGCCGCCATTCCCCCCTGTTTTTTTAGCATGGACTCGGCCAGAATAGCCCCCCCTATACGAAGAGAAGACTGTGATCCACACCTTCCCCCTGATATATAGAGACCCTTTTCAACATTGCGGACCCCTTTTAGATTCTTTCGACCATCCGATCTTTGAGACTGGCCAATTTTCCTCACTTGGGATCATCCTCCTTTCATGAACCTCTGACCGTAATTATGCGAGAGCCTCAAGACCACCATCCTCCCCTGTGTTGTACAGTCCCGTACCGCGAGATTTCCCCGTTTGAACGATCCAATACCACCAAATTCTCACCGGTCTCGTGGCCGCGTTACCCCCCTCCGACTCGCAATTGCATGAGCTTGCATAGGGCGTCTGGTTCCCCATCCTCTACATTAGTCAATTTCAGAAGCTCCTTTGGATCTGAAGAGACGCTGATCATCCGCGCATTTGCGTTCTTTCCTTATCATTGTTGTTTGGTAGGGGGCTATACCTCGTCTTATATGGTTACAGACGAGGTGTCCTTCTACTGACTTTCTTCTCGTATGGCATCGTGGCTGGCTCGTATTCCCCTTCCGTCATCATTTCCCCCCTCCCAAACGTTTTGTCGATGGTTTTTCCCCTGAACCCAAAAAAGCTCCGGTCGCGATCCGCTTTGTTATGCGTATGTCTGGTTGCCCGCGAAGACTCTCACACTTGACTAGGGCGATGGCCGCCCCTAAATTGTCTGCTTCTTCGACCCCATCAAGTCCAAAAGGCCCCCCTTATTGCAAGACCGTTCGAGATGACTCTCTCCTCTTTACCTTTCTCCCCGCTCCGACCCCCTTTGTATGTTCCTTCTCTTGGTCTTTTGGTTAGCTCAGGACAGACGGTCTTGCCCCTTGTCTTCAAGCAGCAGTACTTCTTACCTCGACAAAACCATCGATCCGTTCGCTCGTCGTCGGCCTTCCTCCTCGGGCCAAACAATACTCTTTCCCCCAAAACCCCCACTCTTTCTCGATGGCCACTCGCATTTTTTCTATGTTTATCCCCCTCTGGCACGCTCAGAAATAGTCGTGTTTAACAACCGTGTTATCTCTGACTCTCACGATTTGGTTTTGGGTTCTGAGCGAACCCCCCTTTCACAATTTTCTCAGGGCCCTGGAGCACATTAATACCTAATAGATCCCCCTCAAGAAGTGTCGAACTTTCCCCTGCCTCTCTTGTAACCCCGGAATACTCCCAAATCTTACGCTCGTCATGACCCGCGGGATAGACCCCACCATTATATCTTTTAATCATATTTTTTTTTTTTGGATTTATGATAATGGTCCTCTTTCGATTCCCCGGTTAAGTGACGTAGTTACCGATACAATGGTACGTGGAAGTAGCTGGAACCCTATATTCAACTTGTTTCCCTTTTTCTATCGGTCTCGGATCGGAAGGTTTATGCTTTCCGTCTGACCTCTAAATTTTTGGTATACGTTTTCATTCTACCGGAACCAAAAACAAGTTCGTGACGCTGGGTCGTCTTCGACGGGTTTCTGCCGAGATTTTTTAGGCTAGACCAGCGATTTTTTTACATCTCTTCCCTCCTTCGTTTTGTTTGTAGTTTAAAGTACTGCTTTTTTACCGGCATTGCCGGGCAGTAACGATTTTTCTCCGCGAGGTTTGAGAGGTACAGACTTCTCCGCCAAATTGTTGATTTGATTTTACCTCTAATTCTCCCCCACCATTAACCGAGAATGACAATTGTGTTCATGGATATTTTAGTCCCCCTTCCCTCTATGAGTTATTTCTTCTGACTCTCGTCTAATTCTTCCTAATTTTTTCCGGTTGTAGTTTACTGTTTTCTAGCCGTACCCGGGCGATTCTTCCATCCTTCCTTCGTCACCCCTTGAGTCTTTCAGTCTAGAGAGAAAACCGACACCAGGACACACCGTGATTACCTACCCGCCGACCTGATTTTTCGGAAAACCCCTCTCCGGCCCCGCTGTGTCCAATGGTAGGTAATAGATACAGAAACTTTTCGTAAGTCCACCTCTTTTCCTTTTTTACGCCTCCGATACTTTTTCTCCGCCAACCCGATAGCCTGAGTCTCCGCCCCCCCGACAAAGACCCCTCCGATTCTTATCACTACAGAAGGGCTCTTTCTCGACTTCTTATTGAAATAAACCGCTATCTTTCTGACGCACCGCTCTTCTCCTGATGGCTATCTTTAACCACAACCAGCCGACGAGTTAGCCGGAGCAATTCTTTTCATCAATGAATCCCTCGGTCTTCTGCAGGAGTACCCAGAATTTTCCTTGCCGCCCTTTTGCGTTTCTTTACGTTCACCCGGTAATCTCCCTTCTTCTGGATGTTCCAGGTTTCCTTGTTCGGCTTTACCTTCGCGACCGTGTATTTCCTTGTTTGGAGTCCCTACGTTTCTGATTAACAATAGTGACTACCGAGTTCACTGTGACCCCGCGGCTGTACCCCCCCCCGATCCGCCACCCCTCGGGTCCGCCCGTTTGTAGCCCTTTCTCAAGTTACTAGAAACAAGGGCTCTATCAGAGCGTATGGGTATTGTATTTTATCGGCTTCCCGCCACACCCCCTCGAGGTTCGATAAATTTTTTCCCTCTCCTTTTAACCCCTCTACCCGAGAATTTTTTTTTCTGGGTCCCCGACTTGTCTTAGGTTCACAGGCGCCCGTTTTTTCTCCTCTTTCTTTGGAGTCCCCCCTCTTTCACTCCCTTACAGTTAAGAGCAAGCATGACAAAAGTTTGCTAGATCCTCTCACATCTTCCAACTGCCATCGAATTATTCTCCCTCGCCGAAATCATCCCCCATCATTGGGATTAGTCGCTAGGTTTTCATGATACAGGCACACTCATGGTATTTAATAGCCGAGCCAAAAGGAGCGCCCCCTATGGGGCACGTTGGAATTTTTTACGGTAAAAAACATCCTGATGTCTTGGTTCCCCCCCTGCACACTGTCCATCAGCTCAACCCACTCCTATCTTTGGTAGCCTATGCACTTTTAGTTTAGATCTCTCCTTTTTTCTTTCGAAAAGTTGTTGTTTTTTTAGTTGGAGATCCTTTCCCCCCTTGGACGAGTCCCCGCCGCGTTGGTTGGGATGTACAGATGAGCCCCATTTGTGGCCTTTTGCGTCAACCCTGGACATCTTCCAGTCGTGTCTGGTCAGTACAAGCAATATTTATCTGTGTTTATACCGTTCCTGATCCCTGCAGGTTGGACTCTTCTTATTCCTTATTCTCCTAGACCTTGGGATCGCATGTGATCCCTCCCGCCACTGGTTCTCTTTGCATTGGAAGATACCCTTACTCTTTCTCTATAAGTTTAAATTTGGCTCGTCGAGACTTATAGCCCGTACGCACCAGTATGAGCTCCCCCAGAGGTTCTTGCTTTTACCTATGTCCCCCTCGACCATCTTTGATCTGGACGGTTGTGTGATTCTTAGACTTCGATCGGCATGACCATCTGTTGCGGCTTGAAGGATTACGACGCCATTCCCCCTTTTTATACGCCCCCCCCTCTATTGACGACTGCCTTGGCGCGTTCCCCTCCCTTTCTGCTCATCGCACTTTAACCGTTTTCTGCAAAGGCCTTTAGATGTGGATCCCCCGTCCGTCGTTCCCCTCAGCGTGTTCTGTTCCCCGAGGAATTCCGACGGACGGTAGAAATAACAAGCCTTCACGTGGACCTAATGACCTCCACCTTTGTAGCCCCTCCTCCGTCGCTTTGTGGTTTGAAGTTTAGACACCAAATGTCACCCGGATCCGGGGTACAGAACGACAATACCCCCCCCTTGCTGCAGTCGTTGCTCCATTTCCTCTTTCTTTTTTTTTTTCAACCGAAGATAAGAGCCCTTGCCTTGTGTCTCAAGAGTCTTTTATCTTCTCGCCAATCTCTTTTTTTCGTTATGTTAGGTGGATCGTCGTCGAGTGAGGGGTTGTAGTTGGCGTTATCTCTTCGTCACCTTTTAATCTATTCTTTACGTTACTTGTACTTGCCTATCGGCCGTAGTTTTTCTTCCTTCTTTGGTCTGTCTCTCTAGACTCCAAAGCCTTTCCCGCCACACGGACGTCTAGGTTGCCGCCCCCCCCAAACTCGTCGTTTATATCCCTCCCCGGTTGCCTAGATATGTTGGTTCTTTTCCGCTCCCGCAAATCCCCCCGCTCAGTACCGTTCTCTGGCTCCCCCCCCCTTCGCCCGGTCCAAGACCGCTCAATCCCACGGACACCAGTATCGGTGCTGATTGTCTAGACGGCATCGTTATCCCCCCTCCCCCAGACATCGCTCTCCCCCGAATCTTGTTTCTGTGTTGGAATGAGACGTCGGGGTTCGAATTCAGTATTTACCCTCCCAAAGCACCCCCCACGTTTGAGCAAGTCAGGCTTTAATAGCATTTTTCAAATCCTTCTCAACGTTTCTCAGACGCTAGGAATAGCCTCGGAAATCCCCCGCAATTACTCTCCATGGGCACCCCCCCACCACTCTGTCATCGGACCCCTATTTTGTTTTCTCCCCCTCTCCGAATCCATCGGCTTCACTACTGGCACTCCCCCCGCTAAGAATGGTTGTCCTATGTCACCAGTCCTCCACCCACCCCTCGATTAAGAGGGACCCTGTCCTTTTCCTCCTTAATTGCCCCCTATCTTATACAGTCCCCCTGCTAGATTGTTCAAACACTCACCCGACCCACATTGATCCGTCACCCGCTCTGCACATCCCCCTCGGTAAATGACCAATGATTCTTTATGGTCTAAGAAAGCAGGTGTTGTTTTCCAGAGCTCACTTTTTGCTATTTCCTACCTTCACCGCTTTTAAGAAAGTTTCCCTGGATCTTTCAATGGTCGGCCGTAGGTTTATCTTACCTTTCAATGTATAGCCCCATTGAGGGAGATCTCCCCAGCTAATGTCTTCGATTGCCTCTCGAAGCGGTCTTTCCTGTTTATTATAACCAACCAAACCCATCTCGCTGGGTTCTTATGAGACCTCAGAGGGTGCGAACACTCATGTAGCTTAACTGAGGTCCCCCCCTCCAACGGTCGGCGTCACTTCTGGCCCCGTAAGATGGGGTTTTGACCCCTTTTTATTAGTTTTCACTCGTATTGGGCCTTCTTGATTAAGTTGTAAGGATGTCTCACGATCGAAGGTTTCTAGTAAATCTCTGCTGCCACCAGCTTTGCGATATTTTCTTAGAATCCTGGAGAAAAACAGACACTGACCATTTTCCCTACCCCTGTGGTCAGTTTCTCCCCCCTTGCGTCTATTTCCGATAGTCCTTAGTCTCTCGCAGTACCCTTCCTCTTGCAAGAGTTTACGGTTATTTGTTGGTAGAGCCCTTTAGCTGACTCGCCCATTAGACCTATTCCACTTCCGAGATGATTCAATCTCGAGACCACAAACATACTGAACACCGTGCGTCCCTCTAGAGACCGGACGATCTTTTTTTTTTACCTTAACCCCGAGAGAAAGGTGTGTATGGACAGGGATTGGTAGACTAGTATCAAGACTCGCTGACTTTCATGTGGCCACGAGCAAATTGTCTAGTTCTTTCCCCCCCCCGAACCGCTTACATTAGCCAGCAAGTCCTTCTCCCCAACTGACCAGCCCCATTCGATCCCCTGACCATCCAAACATGCCCTTATGATAGACCGGGCTGGATCCCCCGTTTCTTCTTGTCCACCTCACCCCCTAGTTCTTTTTTCTGGCGTCGTTCCACCCAAAGAACCGAGTCGTCGTTTTCCAGTCTCTCCCCAATTCGGTTCGCGTTTTCCCCCCCCCGTCGGCATTCCCCCCCTTTGCTCATGGTAACTTTTCACCCACTGTTTCCTCTTCTTTTTGGAAGGGCGGACGTTTTAAAGTTTCTTTTTTCTATGTAGAGCATTCTCCTTCTGACGGTACATTGGCTGTTAGGTCAGTCCATGACTTCCCTATTACCCTTTTCCCGTCTGTCTCCCCGCCTGAGCCAGCCACCCCTCACCCTCTGTTACGCAGGATTGACCGCGGCCTTAGATGCTCCTAATGCTGCCCCAAGTTTTTAGCATGACCTAGGTTTTTTTTTTTTCTTTTTTTTCGGTTTCGTGTGCTTTCGTCGTCATAGTCTACCCGCCTGCACTTCCTGTGTCCCTTTCCCCGACCGTCAAGACCAGACACCGACCCATATAACGGTCGAGCATTTAGGAGGCATAGTCGTCGAAGTCGAGGCTCTACTTTTTCGTAACCCTAAGATGAGAAATACACACCGCCCTCTAGTTTTTTCAGGTTCCTATCTCTCACTTATATAGTCCCCCCTTCCATCTACGCCCTTTTGCGCTCTGCCGCCACTTAGATACTAATTTCTTTCCATTCAGTGAACTTCTGATCTCCCCGCCCCATTCTCTGTAATCGTCCACCGTGTCTAAACCTCCAGTCCTCCCCCCCCTTTGGACGTGACCACACATTACCAGTCATCGAGGTAAAAGGAACCCCCCTACAACCTTCCCAAGTTTGCCCCCTTGCTACTCCACTAACTCTTCCTCCCTTGTAGATCTTTCTCCCTGTCATTTTTTTATTCCTCCTTTTGCTTGTTTCTAGAGGACAGGAGAATTTGAGACCACCCTTTTTCCCCATTCCTCTTTTTTTCTTGGGCGTAGACCATCTCCTAAATGTGGAAGGTGATTCCCCTTGAAATCGATGATCGGTTTTTCACTTGTCTCAAAGTGATGGATAAGTTTTTTATAGGGTACGTTAGAAACAGTCGACTTTATGTGCCGAGTAGAGTTCGACCTAGTATAGTCAGGCCAAATAAACTTGGCTCCGATTGTTATCGAGATCTCTGAGCTTGCCCCGTTGAAATACTTTCTTTCTTATACCCCGCTTCCCCGATCTCCTTGTTTTCGCTGAAGCGCTAGACCAACCTCCCCCTCTTGCAAAAAGCGGTCGTCCATTGCTCTCCCTCCTATCCCACCCACATGAAAAGTTTTTCTTCTTGATTTTTCTTTTTCCTCCCTGCCCCGGAGAGATCGAAATCATGTCCGTTGTACGCCTTCTCTACTGACAGCCCTTTAAATTTCCTCCACCCCTGCTCCTCCTTTTCCAGCCACTCTCTCCCTCATCTCTCCCCTTTACCCGTGCGGACCCCCACTTCTTCCTCTCGGATACAATCCGACTAGTTCTCCCGGGAATAGTCTCCCTTAGGGTTAAGAAGCCTCTTTTAAAGCCAACCCACTCCCCGGCCTTTTCCTCCTGCATCACTACACCTACCCGGGCACGTTTCATCCCCCTCCTGCAGTTTTTAAAGTTCTCACTCCCCCCCCAAACTTAGTCCACTTATTCCTTTGGACGACCCTAACCCGACTCCCTCTACCTGTCTAACCCTCCTGCTTCCTTACTGGTCCTAAGAGGTCATATTTGCTAGACATATTGTTTCGAATCCTGATAGTGGTCTCCTCCATAGCCTTCTCATCCCTCTATGGAGTATCTAGGTCGTTGATAGATTCATATCTATGTCCTAGTTTGTCTTCCGCAGGCTTTTCTCTGCCCGCTCCCTGGCTCATATATGACGGTTCTGACTAGAGGTGAATTCAAGTACCTTGTGCTCCTTTATCCTACAAAATTCCTGTCCCGCAAACTGATTGTACTTCTTTTTTTGTCATACACATGAGTATTTTTCGCCTATAATCCCGGTTGTTTTTCCTTCGGTCTTGTTCTGACTCCCCTACTAAGGAATTGATGGTCTATGTAATGAATGCCCCCGCGAATTTTTATGATTCCACCGTCCGATGACCACCTTCAACATCCCCCCTTCTTTTTTGAAGGAAGCGAAGAAGCCTCATTTACCCTCGAGCCTAGACCCTCCACGAGGGGATTTATTACCCTCCTGGTATTTTTGCGTCGATAAGTTCCATTGCCACCCTAAACCTTGCCCCGTTGCCTGGCACCTCTCTTTTTTTCCTCAATCAACCTCCGTTAAGTTCTCCCCCTTCTGTTACCTTAGAAGATTCCCCTTTTTTTCCTAACATTAACCCATGGCCCAAACAACACCTATCTCATAAGCTTCTTGGCCAAATCTCCCCTTTTTTCTTAATTTAGCTCAGATCCCGGGCCACCAGTTCTTCTTCCCCTACCCCCTATCACCGAATGGGCTGTGGGTCCTTTTTAGCCCCCCCGTCACTCCCCCCCCCCTATTTTCTTCGGTCCTTTCTCCCCCACCCCCTTTGCTCTGCCCCCAGGGCGAGAACTGCACTTTGCGAGTTTTTTTCACTCTCCTTTTTTACCCCCCCCCCCCCCCCCCCACTGACAACAATTTTTTCTTCGAAGGACTGCCCAACTTGTCTTTCTGCATCTCCCCCCCTATTTCACCCTTCCTTTTGTTTAGTCGCAATCTTGGTTCTTTAGATCCCCGTCGTACGGTTGCGCTCTAATTTTTTCTCCCTTGGTCTTATTTCTTCAATCTCTGCAATGTGTGAGTCTTCCCCTTGTTTTTCTTTTGCCTCGTCGGTTATCATTGGCATGAACGTAGAGAATCTTGTTGACTTCGTTTTTCAATTCCTGAACCCCCCAAATAGTTATCCTGGGCCGGAGCCTTTCCTTACAGCTAGAAGAGGGGGCACTCCGACGACGATGATAG
>Ga0179593_1287170_pt1 | contig 11159 bp, 15 predicted proteins | sample CZODoug2_1_08_16_FD_185931 | JGI IMG/M metagenome (GOLD analysis project Ga0179593, IMG submission 185931) | Vadose zone soil fungal communities from Angelo Coast Range Reserve, California, USA - CZODoug2_1_08_16fungal (PacBio error correction) | ecosystem: Environmental > Terrestrial > Soil >... | reverse complement strand
CTGTCAGCTTTACTTTGAGAGTTTTGTGGCGGAGGGGAGGCCGCCCTTCCCCCATAGTACAGACGCGCATAGTCAATCCTGGCCTCTTTGTTTGCTCCCCCCCACACACCACTCTTCCCGAATGTTTCTTCGTGTGGCTTTTTTTTTTTTTGTTGGTGGTTTTTGTTTTGGGTGCCTTAGGCTCTGGTCACGTTTTTTTTTTTTTTCCTTGTCCTCCCAATTTTTTTTATTAAGTTGGTATTTGAATAAATAGCAGAACTCCAGCTCATCTCTGTTTTTTTTTTGTTATTCCCGAATCTTTGATTCCTTCATTTTTTTAACCACACCCACCCCCACCACCCCAAACCTCTCCTGTCTCGAATCTGATTCCCCCTTTCGCCTCTTCTCGCAGTCTTCTTCATGTTAAGCGCCACCAATTCCATCCTATACACTTTCCTGGTGGTGAATGCTGTCCCGAAAGCTGATCTGATTCGGCGGTGATCCTCCTTTTGTTGCTCGTCATTCCAGTCTATGTAGCTCATGGGAATTCCCTTACCATGTCGATTGTTGTTCTCACCCCCTTTTGCTCTCGTGGCTCCGCGTAAGTACCCAGGATGACTTTTGCTTTTGCTTTACTGGTGAATTCCTTCTCGCTGATGAAGCGTACGCTCCCCTGTCTCCTCCATCCCATTAATGCCTTCACATTTCCTTCTTTTCTCCGTCTGGTCTCCGCAACCAACTCGCGTTTAGATACACTTTTTGATCGTCTCATCCGCCTCCCTTCTGATTCACCCTTCTTCCCCAGTGTATTTCGAGACCTCTTTGTTCGCTGTCTTGCAGTTCCTCTCCCGCACGTCACAGCGAACACTTGACAGAGCCTACTTAGTTTCACAAGGGAGGTGACGTCATCACTTTTGTCTAGTCCAAAGAGTTCCCACGAAAAGAGAGGTACGCTGGCATTTCTCCCCATACATAACCTTTTGCGTTTAAGAGCGATACAACGGTCCCCCCCCTGGTCTCCACCCGCCACTCCTTATCCTCGACTCTCCCTGTCCTGTCTCCCCATCGCCGCTCCCCCCCCGTAGCACTTTTTCCTCTTCCGCCTTTTTCTTTTAGAGATCTTTTTCCCTCCTTTTTTTCGGGTAGTTTCCAAGGTCTCGCTCCATTGAACCCTCTCTTTTCCTCCTCCTCTTTTTTTTGATTCTCTATTTCCTTCTGATCCCCTCGTTTGAACGCTACCCCTACCCCCACCCGGGAAATTTGTCATGAAGGGGTCCTGTGTTCTGTCTCCGGTGCGGAGTTGCGCGGATGTCGCTAACTCTCCGCACTTTATTCTCCATTATGCTTTTGATCCCTGATCCTTTATAGGTGTCCCCGTACCTTTTCCCAGTTTCAAATTGTGAGGTAGAATCGTTCCCCCCGTTCCTTTTTATTTCGGCTGCCTCTTTTGTCTTACTAGCTTATCTGGCGTTAGGAATATTTCTTTGACCTATTATTTGCACGCTTCTTTATACCCCTTTTCTTTTTCGCGCTTCCTTTATCTCCCGGTTCCCTCCATCTGTGAGCGTCCCTCCCCCCCGGTCCCCTTTTTTTCCACATATGAACTGTTAATGCAGTTCCATTTAGCTGTTTTAGCGCGAATGCCACTCACAAACTTCTCCCCATCTCCTCCGGAGTTTGCCTAGACCCATCGCCGAGCAAACCGGTCCATTCCGTATATCATTCGTTCTCCTTTTGCAGTCACCCTCCCTCTATGCTTCCCTACCCCAACGGAAGGGTTCAGAGACGCCCGCGCAAGGGTGTCCGTGACATATCCGAAGGGCCCGTGAGATTGGAACGTACCGCGCCTCCGGGTCCTTACCAACAACCTCGTCATACGTAACTCTTTCCATTCATTTATGCGCTTCCCCTGAGCTTTTGTATCTCTCACCTTTCCCATTCCTAAACGAGAGAGACGAGGATGCCGTTACATCTATAGGTTCCGCTAGCAGAGTTTTTTTTAAGTTAGCCCGCGCTCGGGTTGGAACCCCCTGATTTGCTCACAGTCCGTCTGTCTCTTTTTTAGGTCGCGTAGCAGCGGTCCCCAAGTACCGCAACCGCTCCGGGGGCCACGTTTTGCGCTGCGCCCCACAACCTCGTCCTTTTTTTTCATTCCTCCCTCCCCGTTAGACTGCGGTTCGCTTTGGTGTAGTCTCCCCCCCCGGTGCGTATTTTCAAGTAGCTGCCTTTGTGTCTGAGAACTTTTATTGGATATCTTCTCGTCCTCCACGATTGCTCTCCACTTTGAAAACAATATTTCCATCCGGTCTCCCCTCACTTCCCTCGTCGTCCTTCCTCTCGATACTAATGCCTACACGCCCCCTATGACCCCACTTCCTTGAACCGTAAAATCCCCCTATTCTTGCCCCCTCTCGATACTTATCAAAGACAGATTACTCTAATGTGCGCTTCTTTATTAGCTGTTTCTCAACCTTGCCCCGCGTCACGTGCTTTCGCTCGAATCACTGTTTTCTGACCCGCGTTATGTTTTTCTTTTCAAGGAACCTCCGATTTTAATGTTTTCAAGTCATTCACTGACATCCCCGGTAATTCCCTTCACGAGGCTTTTATTGCCCATTCTTTCACTTTATGGTTGCCTTCCGGACTTATTCCTTTGGGAACACTCGGCTTAGTCTGTTATCACGTTCTATGTTGTCTCCAATCCTCCTCCCGCCTCGTCCTTCTTATTTCCTTCTTTTCCTTCCTCCCTTTCTACTTGCTGTCTCCTTGTTCCTGGCCGGGGTTTTGTTTTCTGCCAAGAGGATCATTTTTCAGACATCTTCCGTTCGCAGAGGTCTTTCCCCCTCCCCAACGAGACTCATTATTGCCTGGTTTCCCATTTTTTTCAGTTCTGTTTTTTTTGCCTCAGCGGGTCTTGGTCAGGAGTCATCTGTCTTTTTCTTTAAACGCACATTTTACCTCGTGTCTTTTGCCGCGGTAGCACATCAGCATTCCATAGGCCCGCTAACAAGACCTTTCTCTTATATTTTCATCTCAGCCTAGTCTCTCCTTCCACATAAGTACCGCCACAGGCCGTTTTCTGGGACCAAATCGTTGACAATTATCTTCTTATCCCCAGCCTTTCACACGCGGCGACAATATATATTTTAGTTACATTCATACCCGTGACTCGTTGTGCCCCGAACGACCATCTGCCGTCCAAGTCATTCAAGCTCTTTCCGCATAATTTTTCAGTCCTGTTTTACGACCGAACAGTCTGTGTGGGTGTTCGTCGCTTAAATTGACCTCTCTATGCTTTTCCTCTCCCATCATCAGCATTCAGTGGATTGGCATCTTGCCCTTCTTCTTTCGAGCTCCAAATCACGCTGTTCTCTACACAATCTTCTCTATCTTACCTCCTCTCTGGTAAAATATTTACTCCTTGTCACAACCCTCTCAGTTTCGTGAAGAAAGTTATTTTCATTATATTGTTGGTCCGACCGTATTTGAAACCCGTTCTAATTTGGCGCCCTGCCCATCCAGTATGAAAACACCACACCCAGGCGCAACATTCACAGAAGATCGTTGCGTTCCTTCCATCCATTCCCTCTAATCTATGTTCGTGGTGTCTTTGGTCTTTGTATTCGGCTTGTCCGATAAAGGGCCACCTCCCTGATTCGCCTCCCTGGACCACTTCCGTCTTGCCCACGCATATCTTAACTTGCCCACGTTCCCTGCTGTCTATTGTCATGTGGTTTACATGGATGCTTTCTTCTCCTGCTTCACCTGTCCAATTCTTCGTGCCGGTTCCGGTTCAAACCGCTTTTTCATCAACCAGTCCTCTTTCCTACTCCGCGGGCCTTATTCGACATCTAAGAGTTTAGAGCAGTCGAATCGTATTGAACTACTCACCCCGACGGGCGATACGTTCTTAGTGACCCCCCGGTGTTGCTTTTTTTTGCACATTTCCTAGGAATTTCCGCGAATTATTTCGGTTTTTATTTAGCTGATTATTTCTTTTTAGACCATGTGATTTCTCCACCCAACATTCTCTCCTCCGGTGCTCCCCCACTCCATGTGCGCTTCGCACTCTCACCTCATAGCCATTCAATTGACGCCTTGTGTTAAAAAAATAACAGAAATTGTGATGGATTTTGGATTGATCCCCCCTCCTTCCTACACGTCCTGGTAGAATCTTGTATCCATCTGTGATAGCCTCCTCACCAGAGTTTCCTGACATGATCACATCTATTATTAAACAGTTTTCACATTGCAAACCCCAAAAACCCCACAACTCCTCTTCGCAGGCCCCCTCTTCTCTTCCTGTCCTCCGATGATAGAATCGTCTGTAAGACTAGAAACAGCGAGCCCCAACACATCTACTTAGGACGAGAGCAGTCCTCCTTTGTGTTAGCAGTTTGTTCGTACTACGGAAATTCAGCTCGACAATATTGAGAGTGCAAGTAATGGCTTGGAGGCCTCTCTTCACCCCGTTGAGAGATTTTTTTCCACGACGATTTCGCTTCAGGACGGCCTCCAACCTTTTTTTAGTCCTGTGTTCCGACACCTCCAGATGCATTTTCATATAACCCTCTCCAGCTCATAGTCACAACTTTAGGCCCTTTCCTCAGGCGTTGAACGTATTGCGTCCAGTATAGAAACCCCTATTCAGCTGGTCTTACTTTATTTGTCTTTTCCTCAGACTTGTGTCCTTCTTTCAACATTCCCCCTATTAAATGGGCTTTATTTCCTACTATTCCCTGCAGCAAGTTGTAGTTGCACCTTCTTTTCTTTCCTTCTTCTTTCTGACCGACTCATGCAACCCGCGCTAAACACAAGCCGCCCTTGTTTTGGCCTCGCTCAAGTCATCTTTCCTGGGGTCCTTTCAGCCTGGATCATTTCGCGTGAGTAACCGACTGCACATAATAATCGCGTTCGTCTTTATCTCGCAAGCCACACCCGTTAAGGTTCTCTCTCCCCGTCTCCCCGGATTTCGGATCACCCGAGCCTTTGTTCCCCCTGTTCTCTTCCGATACTCGCCGATCTCCCCTTTCACTTGCTCCGTACAGTACTCCATTCCGACATCTTATTGTCTTTCACTTTCCCCTTTTGGTTTCTGCTTCCAACTTATTGTGTGCAAACCTGCACCTTTCTCGTCTTACCCTGCCCCTCGTTTTTTTTTCGCATGATTCAATTTTTCGCCCCAGGGCTAAAAGACCATTACAAACGCCCACTCCTCTGCCGGGGGCCCTTATTCTCTGCCTTTTTGTTTCTCTTCTCGCGTTCCGGTTTTCTCTTTTGAGAGTTACCTCCCCTTACCAGTTTCTCTCCTCTTCTGGTTTCTGTGTAGTTAAGTTCACAGCTTTTTTCTTGAGGCGTCTTTACGTTGAAGCCTTTTGCTGGCGGGCTGGTCTTTTGTTCAGTTCCCGCTTGCTAGTTTATTTGCGTGCCTCTTTATATCAGGCGTGATTTAGGACTCTTCCTTTTTTTTCGTACTATTCCTAATGAGGCGCCCTGCTGTTTCGTCTTTTTCTCTCGTGGTCCGCCTCTTATCGACCCACGAAATAAGGCTACAGCCGCACCACCTGTGCCCTTCTTGAAGCGGGTAAAATTTAGATGTGGGCCAGCGCGCCGCCCACGTGAAAGACTCCTTAGCCAACGGACCTAGGGAGTTTGCAGACATTATGCCGCCTAATCCTTCCCTTCCTCGCCTGGCATGTGGAAGTCACTTTCTCTCAGGGTTTATTTCTCTCTGCAGAACCATCTATTGAGGCAACACTTTCATCATTGGAAGCAGGCAGCTCAGCAATGTGTGTTCCCAAGACCCCCCATGAGACGGTGTTTGAAATGAGCAGACACGGCTTTCTCGAACCCCATCCCAGATTAACTTGTTCGAGCGTGCTCGCTCCTGTTTTTTTACTGCACACCGAATCGGGTACCTGCCTCGAAGGGCAATGAAACGGGTTTCTCTCTTTCGGCCACCCCCCAATTAGATTTTTACGTGACCTTCCTGGCGCACCTGTTGATGCGTCTAACCATCCCCTCGTCTCATCTGTAGACGGTTTGTACTCGCGACTGCAGTCTCCCCCCCTCTACTTCGAGATTTTTTGTGAAATTGCTGCATCGCCAAGGTTCTTCCTCTTCTATTTGCTCAATGTAAGTTTCTGGCTTCTGTCGTTCATGGAGCCGGAGAAAAGATTATAGACTGTTGCCGTCGGCCGCGGAATCCTTCCAAAGCGTCCCCGACTATCCGGCTTTGCCTCCTTTTTTTTTAGCCGCACCGTGCTATGACAATTGCATGGCTCCCCTGGTCCGTGTTGATCCCCCCTCCCGACCCGCTCCCACAGAGTTTATGAGACCCAACCAGTCAAACCATTATTTCGTCATTTTCTCCTCTATTCATTCCCCCCTCCCTACATCGCTGTTCATGCCGAGAATGTACATTCTTACTTTCCCACGACTTTTGCAACCCCTTGTGATCGCCTGGCCCGTATACACTCGTCTTTCTGACGGTGTCAATACTTTTCTTCCCCAGAACCACCATATTCGACTTTAGATTCTCATACTGTCGCTCCGGAAGCCCGGTCCCCCCAGCGCACAGCCCTTGTTACACGGACCCCCTTTGTAGATTTTAAGCCCCTTTCTTTTCGGTTCGCATACCATGAAAACCCGTGACCCTTGTCTTCCTCCAAGGTCCATCAGCCCGATGGACCTCAATTGCGCATTTGCGTGGAACCACACTTTCGTTTAAGATATTTTCCTCCGACTGCCAGTCCCTGGGTATGTCCCCCGGACTTTTGCATATATCATCTTTTTTTTTTATCCCCTTCGTCCCAGGGAATTCATGTCCTCACCCAAGCAAGGATCCTTACCGCATATCCCGGAAGTTCCTTACTCCTGCGACTGGCTTATTACCTTTTACGAAGGGTTTTTTGCAAATCCTGTTCCTGCAGTGTCTCCAGACTTAGTTGCACTGTCGTTCAGTTTTCCCTCCCAGAGAAAGCGCATCTATTCCCTTTGTCACTATTTTTTTTGCCCGGCAGTATACGGAGTGCACTTCTCGAGTCTTGTTTATGTAAAAGCCCAAGTCAGGCCTGGAGAGAACCTCCGTTTAAAGAGGACGGTCCAACTGCCCTTTGCTGCTGTAGTTTTTATCTCGCCAATAGAATAGCTGTGAGTAATTTTGAACCCACTTAGATCTTTCCTTTTGCCGTACCCTTCTGACATTAAGATAATTGCCTAAAAGCACTCCTTGCTATCTAATACTGCTCCCATACTTTTTTTTTTTTGAGAGACTATTCGTCAAGTTTCTGTGTAAGTGGTCTTGATGCTATTCGTAAGAAGGATCCCATGCCACGTCCGGGGCGTATGGAAACTCCCTTCTTTCTCTATAAAACACCTTTCCCTCCAGCAATCTTGTCACGGGCCTCCCTTTTTTAATATTCGGCTGCCTCGCTTCACCTCTTCTTTTTCTTCAAACCGAACCAGTCGATCATGGGAACTCCTATTCTTCCCCCCACCTATGAACCGCGTCTGTTAATAGATTAGCTCTTGGGGACGACCCTGTCCTGGGCCCACTTTCCCCTTTGGCGACTTCTGCCTTCTTGCGAAAAAACCCCGGCGCGACCCCCTTCCACCGATTTTTGTTTTCTTTTTTCCTTCCCATTCCCTCCCTAAGTCTTCTGTTTTTGATGTTTGCTGTCCTATTATTGCGGACCTGTTCACGCCCGGTGCCTCCTTTCTACCCATCAGCTCCTGCGTTCACATGATGAAGGGAATGAATCAAACTGAGAACGACACTTGCACTCCGGGTCAAATTCTGCATGACGCCTGCGGGTTCGCTTCCCCCCCTCCCTCCTTTTTATAACTCATTTCGTTAAAGCCCGCCCCCCTGGGAGCTTTTCCTGTTTTTTTAACACCAAACCTTTTTCCTCCCCCTTTTCATCGGGCGTTTGGTTTGGACACCTTACGACGCCCGGCAGCCTCAGGGCGACCGGCACCCAAGAGCACAGTACAGTTTCGACGCCTTCCACTCAGTCCTGTATAAACCGCGCGCCCCCCCCCTTTTTCCGTTTGCTGGATGAGCCTCCTTGACCGGGTGTTTACTTTTTTTTTTTCTTTTTTCCTTGCCCTTTTACGATCCTCCCGGGAGATGGCGGTTGCGCCACGCCCATGGTGCCCCTTACTCTCTTAGTCCTCCCTCGTTTTGTTTTCTTTCCCTCAAATGCACGGGTTGAGGGTCTGCCCCAACGTTCCCCTCAGTTCACTTTCTCCCCCCGCCGTCTGTGGTACCCCCCCAGCAGACATGGCGTGATGTACTCTTTTTTTTATGCTTTCCGCCGGCCTTATTACTTCCCATTTTGGATCTCATTTTGCCCCATATGGGGCTCCTGATCTTGACCACCTAGTCAAGTTATGAACTTTACATTTAGGCCCGATGATATTCCCGATTCCTCAGCTTTAACATTACCAGAACCCCTCCCTCTGTATGCGTTGCCCCTATGATTAGGCCTCTCGATTGCGGAGGTGGAGACTTCAACGCGCCACTTCCATCAGTGAGACCACATCTCCTTGGGTTTTGTTGGAAGGCGCTACAGAGTTCTTCTGTGTTTAGAAATTGTTTTTGCTTACAAGACAGGAAGCGCTCACCTATGAGCGCAGACCGTTTCACGACTTGGATTCTCTATCTTCGCACCTTCGCGGCCGTCGTGGTGGAACTCAATCCTACCGTTTGTGCTTGTGCGCAGATCTTTCTTTTTTTCGCGAGAAAAGTTTTCATTCTGTCCTTCTCCGCGGGAGTTTTAGGAATTGATAGTTGCTGTGATGTTCCTCTAGCCCTCCCCTCAAAATCCATTAGGATTCCTTCTTTTTACACAGGGTGGTTTTGGTCCTCTGACTTCCCTAGGATGTTTACCAACGGCCGGAACTTCAGTGTTATTTTTCAGACCCCATAAGGAGTTTGTCGCGGTGTCGTCTCCGCTGAAGAGTTCTCAACCGAAAAAAATTACCAAGAAGCTGTACTTTTTTTTTTTTTATAAGGTCCTTAGTTCTCACTCTATCAATCTGCGCACATAAAAGCACTAAGGCTCTTATCGAAACAATCCTCCCAGGGACTTTTTGCCCCTAACCTGCCTCTCCGACCCGGACAGTAGTTCCCCAAGACTGAATTCCCTACAAAATTTACGCGAGAATCCAGTCCTGATTGCCACCCCCCGGTCTTCCCCGATCAGACGCCCTAAATACTGTCTAGATAATCGACCTCAGTGTTTTTTGTCTATTTTTACAAGCTTTTCTCCTGTTATGACCTTCTCTCTTTTCCCCCATCCAGTTTGTGTTGAATCTTCTTATCTCCCTTTAAAAGCTTTCCCCATAAAAACCCTGCTTGCCGGTCTTTTTTTTCGTTGTGAGTTGATATTTTTTTCTCCGGTAACACAGCGCTGGCGCCCCCCCCCCCCCCCCCCCCCCTTTTAGACTGCAGGTGATTTCCATGCTGTGTGTCCGAGATTTACTGTTCTGCTTATGACTCAGGCAAAAGGCCATTATTTTTCGTATATCAAGTCCCATTTTTTTGGATTTATGTTGCGTCATTTTTTCTTCGACGGATTACGCGTTATTACGCCTATACGCGCTCCTTTCTTTTCGTTTGTAGCTCTCGGATCCGCCCTTTATGTTTATTGTCTTGTAAGACATCAGCCCACTTGAACTTAACATCCGAAGCGTCACGCCTGTCATTTTCCTAAGACCCCCCCTTTTCAAACCTATTCCAAGCATCGGAGTTTTGGAGATTCCTGGCATCCGACCTACGCGTGTCTAGGCCTGGCTGGCGTGGTAGAGCGCCCCCCCCTCAGACGGACTTTTAAAATCCCCAAACTTGAGCCTTTTGAGTTTAACGTCTTTCGAGCCGCCGAGCCGGGTTGCGACGACCTCCCCCATGCCTGAAAGCCTTCTTCTAGGACCCCGCTTAAGGTGTCAAACAAAATGACAGTTGAAGACACAGGCACTTTGATACTTTTTTTTTTCCTCCTCTAAAAATGGATTCTTTTTGCTAGAGAATGAATTTTCTTATTCTTACCCCCCCTCCTCGGTCTCCCTCGTCTCCTTTTTGAGCCGCTCGGTGTTAGATACGAGTTTATTTGCATGGTAAGCGCCCTTAGGGTTTCGTGTACAGCGTATTTTTCTCACTGCAGTTCTTGTCTTGTTACTTGCCCGGTTTTTTCCCCCTCCTTTAAGACGACAATCTTGTCGTTCTTTCCTGGCGTGAATCCTCCACCAGTCCCCCAGCCTCCCAAATCTTTGGATGTGACAGAGTTTTGTTCTTCAAAAACTCTTATAAACAGGGAAGAATTTGATAGTACGCCGCTCCCACCCAAATTGATTTTATTCGTAACCCCCCTCATAAATTTCTTTGCGCAATGGTTAATCTGCCGCCCTCCCCCTACACTCGTTTCCCTTACGAGATTCTTGAACAATGTCCCACCACCCCTCGAGGATTACAGCTGTCGCGCCCTTTAAGTGCTCCCCCTCCCTCGTAGATCTTCTATTAGATTTTCGTACCCAGCCCTCTCTCTGCCCTTAGGGTTCTGAAGCGGCTGGTTCTTCTGCCGCAACCAACTTTTTTTGTCAATTTTTCCGTATCAACTTGATTCGGCAGCGACTTCCCATTCGTTCATTCCATTTACTTTCTGCATGAGTTGTCTGTCTTGTAGATTACTCCTGTTCCGATTTTGTCCCTCTGCCCCCTCCTTCTTTAGCACGTCGTGGTTACAGTTTTCATGAATAAAGTGGATCTCACTTATCTTCGTACTCTCTTTTTCAGTTCATTCTTCCTGCTACGTGCTTTCGTTATCAGTTTTGTTTTTTCTTTTCCCCTTGTGCCGGTCCACCGTAGTGACTGCGTGCCCCTCCTTTTCTTACCCCTGGGTGGACATGCGTGTGTTTTCGCTCTGCCCACGCTCTTTTTTCCAATAGGCTCATTTCGACGGAACGTAAATGTTTCCTTAATCACCCCCTCCCCCTATCGTTTTCACCACCGTATCTTTCCTCCCCTGATGTCAACCCAACTATTCATGGCTTTTCTCCCCCTTCCTCCTTTTGTTCCTGGCCCCCTCCACCTTGCGATTGACTCTCAGCCTCCCCTACCATTTTCCTGATTTTGTTTCCCGTCCCCCCTCACCCTTTCTTTGGGTAACCTTTTGCGGCTC
>Ga0179593_1819349_pt1 | contig 11160 bp, 15 predicted proteins | sample CZODoug2_1_08_16_FD_185931 | JGI IMG/M metagenome (GOLD analysis project Ga0179593, IMG submission 185931) | Vadose zone soil fungal communities from Angelo Coast Range Reserve, California, USA - CZODoug2_1_08_16fungal (PacBio error correction) | ecosystem: Environmental > Terrestrial > Soil >... | reverse complement strand
GTCATGAATAACCACCAGTAATAGTCGTCTCCTTTTTTTTTCCTTTCTTCCTCCCCCCCCTCTTTCTCTGTTTCTAAAAATGGATAGCGGCAAAAACGACCGGTTAAAAAACATTCTCCGTTTTTTTTTTTTTTGCCGTGTCTTCCCCTTTTTTCCTCTTCTTTTTTTTCCGTACTTGATTGCTGCGCTCCCAGAGGGCAGAGCGGAATTACCGGTTTTTTGAAGGTGGTCGAAGGAGCTTTCCTCCCCCCCCCTTTTTCCCTTTTCTTCCCTTTTTTTCTTCTCCCGTGTCCCTATGCTCCGGCCAGCGGGCCGCGGGGCAGAATAAGAGGAGGCGCCCCCGCAATTAATTCGCCGCGTTTCTACCCCTTTTCCCCTCTTTTTTCCTTTTTTCCTTTCTTTCTGCCACCTCGGCATCAGTATGAATATAGAAACTTTTTCTAATATCTACGCTACATTCCATCGTTTTCCGTTGGCCTTTGTTTTTTCTCCCCTCCTCTCCCCCCTCCCTTTTTATGCGTCCACCACTAACCGAAGCCCAGCAACCCACGCGGGACCCAGGGGGCTTTGACCAAAGCGACTCCCTTCCTTCCCCCCTTCCCTTTTCCTTTCCCATTGGCGTGAGTAGCCGATTAATCATGGAATCATGAGAAAAGGAACCTCAGGAGCGCCGATGTGGACGCTTCCTCCTCCCCCCCTTTTTTTCCCCTTCCCCTTTTTCCATGGGCTCGGACAAGGCGGGCAAGCGGCAGTGCAAGGCGGGGGATCCCTTGGTGTATTCAGTCCGGATGCTTTCGCGTGCAGCTTCCTTCCTTTTTTATTTTCTTTTTTTCCTTTTCGTCGGTCCAATGGTGTCACTTCCATATTGACGGTGCCTTTGAAAATATTGAAAAAAAAATGACCCTTTTCAAGCCGGGAACCGGTATCCACGGTATGGTCCTTTCCCTCCCCCCTCTTTTTTCTTTTTTTTCTCCCCTTTTTTTTCCCCCTCTTGGTGTTTTTGTGCCGGCGCGTTTGGAATAAAAGCAGAAAGAACATTCTCCGGAGTGCGATGCAACTTTTTCTTTTCCTTTTTTCCTCTCTTTCTCCTTTTTTGCTCGATCATCCGGTTTGGGGGGGAATTATAGATCACCATTTCCGCCACTTGGCACGTGCCTTTTTCCTTTTTCTTTTTTCTTCTTCCTCCTTTCTTAAACTTCTCCATTGTCCGTGACTTCCTCGGGGGCCGCTTTAAAAATCAGGGCCAGTTCTTCCCCCTTCTTTCCTCTATTTTCCGCATCAGGGAAGGTTTTGCCGGTTGAGGGAGGAGGGGCCCAAATAAGGCCGGCGGCTCGCCTTTCCCCCCCTTTTTTTTTCCCCCCCCCTCCCTTTTTCTTTCCATCGTTCTCCAGAATGAACCGTTTGTTCGGGAAAAGTTTCGGTTGGTCGACGTTCTTCTTTGTTTCTTTTTCCTTTTCCCTTCCCCCTCCTTTCCCCCCCTCGCTCCTTTTCTTTGGGGCGGAACGATTGGAAGGAAAATTACTTTTTTTTTCTGAAAATCGAAACGCCGAATCTTGTCTTTTTTTTTTTTTTTCTCCCTCTCCCCGAAAAGGAAGCCCGGACACTTCGGCAACACTTCTATTCCCCCCCATTCCGAGAAAAATCACTCCCCTTCCCCCCCTCTTCCTTTTTTTTTTCTTCCACTATGTGGAAATCAACTCGTTTGCTTGCGCATCGGGGCCGACACCATTCGACACCAGTGTTTCCACACCTTTTCCCTCCTTCGCCTGCAGTTGGCGATGTTCAGCAGAGGTCTTCAGATGTGGTCTTTGTACGTCTCGGGTCCCCCTCCTTTTTTTTCCTTTTTTTTCCCCTTTCTTTTTTCTCCTTTCCCCGGCGACTGGCAACGGTAGCGCGGGCGATGCGGCGATATTTCCTTCTTTGCTGGCCATCCGGGCGGTGGCTTTGGTTCTTTTTCTTTTTTTTTCTTTCTTTCCCCTGCCCGGTCCCGGGGAAGAAACCAAAGTAAAAAACTACCCAAAAGCACCCTTTTTTGGGATGGGGCCCTCCCGTCCTTCCCTTCCTCAGTCGCGAGCCGTCGGTCCGAGAAGCTGCGTTTTTTTCCACTGCGCAAAGTCGATATCAGCTTTGCTCCTTCCCCCCCCCCCTCTTTTTTCCCCCGTCTTTTCCTTCCCCCCATGCCCCCCATCGCGGCGGACCTCGCTGAACATCGCCAACCCCTCAGGCGATTTTTTTTTTTTTCCTTTCCTTCCCTTTACAGGCGTGTCCTTTCGGCACGAATTGCGAAAGGCACGAGGTGATTTCCACATTTTTTCCCGCAGAAAAAAAAAACGCTTTCTCGTTTTTTTTCTTTTTTTTTTTTTTTTTTTTTTCCCCTCCTTTTTCCCCTCAGGGTTTCGGCTTCCTTCGTTTAGCAGAAGCTTAAAATTATCTGGAAAGGGAAGATATTCACTTTTCTTTTCGGCCCCTTTTTTCTTTTTTCCGCTTTGCCTCCCCTGCAACTTAATTGCCGGCAAATCCGTTACGACCAAAGACCGGGAGCGCTTTTTCGCCCCCCTCCTTTTCTTCCCACGTTCTTTTTTTTTTTTTTTTTTTTTTCTTTTCCCTTTCCACCCAGGCGAAGAAAAGACAAGAAGGCAAATCGACAAAACCTGGACGCCACTTTTTCCTCACCACCTTTCCTTCTCCTTCTTTCTTCCTTTTTTCTCGGACCTTGGCTTGCCCGCCGAAGCAGATTGGAAACCTCTCGCGCCGGCCTGATTTTTTTTTTCTCCCCCCCTCCTTTTTTTTTTTTTTCCCTCTATAACTTGAAGAAACAATCACGGAGACTCCTATTTGTTCATACTTTTTCCTTTTTCTCCTTCCCCGACATTGGAGCGTTCCTGCCGCGGGGGCGGAAAGGTTTTACCTTTTTTTTTCTTCAACCCTTTCTTCTTTCCCTTTCCTTTTTTTCACGGTCACGTGGCAAAGTTGGGCGGAGCCCCCTTTTTTCCCCTTTTTCTTTTAGAGCACCCGGCAGCGACGTTTTTTCCCTCCCTCCTTTGGGCGGCGCAGCGTAAAAAAACAACCGTTTCCCACACGCACTCAGGCAATACTTGTTCTTTCTTTTCTGTTTTTTTTCTTTCCTTTTTTTTCACCAAACCCACAGCGGTTCTTCGGGCCGGCGCGGGACACATCGAAAAAGAGGGGGGGCTCTTGGAACAATTACGGCGACGGCCCCTTTTCCCCTTGTTTCTTTCCCCCCTTTTTTTCTTTTTCTTCCCCCAAGGCACCGGGCAATATGGAAAAGGGCAATGGGTTCCCCGGCGACCCCTTTTTTTTTTCTCTTTTTCCCCTTACTTCCAAAAGAGGGAGCTGAATCTATAATCCGGGGGACGAATACAAACAAGTTTTCCCTAAGGCCGGGAAATGATGTTTAACCGGCGTCCTCCCTTTTCTCTTTTCTTTTTTCCTTTTTCCCCCCTTTTTTTCCCCTTTTTCCCACATCTCGAATTCCTCCTGGGTTCCTTATGGCGGTGGGTTTTCTTTTGCAATCTTTTCACTCGGGGCTCTCCTTTTTCCTTTTTCCTTTCTCTTTTTTCCCCTATTTATACCATTGATTTTCTTCTATTTTTTCCCCTTTTTTTTTTTTTTTTTTTTTCCTTCTGTCCGTCGGGGTGTTGCTGGGGGATTTTATTAGTGTTGGGTTCTGGGATTTAATCTTCAAGTTGGCCTTCTTTCCTTTCTTTCTCTTTGTTCTTTTCCGCGAGAGATGGATGAATGAAAGTTAGAGATTTTTTCAGCCTGCACAGAGGTTGCTCGCGTGCTTCCTTTTTTCCCCTTTTCTTTTTTCCTTTTTTTTTTTTTCTCTCTTACTATGGCCGCGGCCCCGCTGCGGAAAGCCTCGGAACGGGGCTTCGCTTTTTCTACGGCAGTTCTTTCTCCCTTTTTTTTTCTTCTGTACGCTCCCTCGGGACCACATGGCCACCACAAGTTATTCCTCTCTTTTCTTTTTTTTTCTTTTCCCCCCCTTTTCAAAAATGGCCGGGGAGGCGCACACACTCCAACCTTTTGCAGTGTCTCCACTTCCTCCCCCCCCTGTCGTCCCCCTTTTTTTTTTTATTCGTTTGCCGGCTATCATTTTTTAAGAAGCCCATCTCAGGTTTTTAGCTCAATGCCACCGGTCTTTTTTTTCCTTTTTTTTTCCCCCCCCCGCCGCGACTACAACAATGGGTGGGTTACTTTCGAAAAAATCATTCTCCTTTTCCTCCCTTCCTTTCCCCCCCTTTTTTTCCCTATTTTTTTCTCTTTTTTTTTTTTTTTTTTTTTTTTTGCTTTATGGGGTTTTAGACCCACCGAAACAATATTTATTGAGCTCCACCCTGAGATGGCTTCTAAAATGATCCTTCTTCTCACCCCCCTTCTCCTTCCTTCCCTTTTTGATTTCTTTTTCTCCTTCCACCGGGCCATTTTGAAAAGTGGCTTGGCCTTCGATTTTGATTGAATGCGCTCCCAGCGGTTGCCCGTCCTTTTTTTTTTTTTTTTTCTTTTTTTTTTTTTTTTCCTTTTCCAACACCAGCTAAGGTTTCTCATGGTATAACGCTCGAATTCGGCGGGAAAAGAACTGCCGTAGGGAAAGGTTCTCCCCCTCCCTTTCTTTTTTTTTTTTTCTTCCCCTCCTCTGTTGGAGAGAAAAAGCAATCGCCGCGTGAGTGTGTCACACCTTCCCTTTTTTTCCCCTTGAGCCGCGAGCACCTCGGCATCGCTGAAAATCTATAACTTTTCCATTCACATCTCTTCCCTACCCCCTTTCCTTTCCCTTTTCCCCCCCCTCCGATTGCACCCCTGAAGATACAAACCGTAGCGCCACACTAAAGAAAGCCTCCCCGCGACCAGGGGCCTTTGTCCCCCCCCCCGCTCCTTTCCTCCCTTTTCTTTTTTTCCCCCCCTTTTATTTTCCCTTCCCACCTTAAGTTCGGGGCCGTATCACAATGCGTGACGTAGAGATTATCCTAAGAATTTAGACCCTGATATCATCATTTTTTTTCTTTTTTTCCCCTTTTCTCCCTTAGGTGGAATTTCGATGTTGATTAAAGTATTATTAGTTGGTTAAAGAAAGTGCGGATAGGAAAAGGAGGACTCATTCATTCCCCCTCTTTTCCCCCCCCCTTTTTTTTTTCTCTCTATTTTTGGGAGAAGTGGTCGAGAGTCGATTTTCTTTTTTTTTTTTTTTTTCTCTTTTTTTTTTTTTTTTCCCCTTTCCATTACTTTGCCGGGGCTTTGAACCTCAAAATGACTTAGTTCCATCCGGGACACCGGTATCCACCGAGGGGGCCCCTTTTCCCCCCCCCCCCCCCTCTTCGATTTGCGCGCCGCCCCGAAAGAAAGGCTTTTTTGGCAAGCGCGGTTTCCTCCCCCCCCTTTTTTTTTTTCCTTTTTTTTACGCGGCGCGCCACTTTTGCAGTGATTGAGTCGCTCATTCTTTTTCCTTTTTTTTTTTTGGGGGGTGTGGGGCCTTATCGAAAAAATCTCCTCCTTCACGTGGACGTTAAGGAGGTCATCGTAAACTCGTATCTTCTCCCCTTTTTTTTTTTCTTCTTTTTTTTTTTCCCTTTCTTTTTTCCCTCTTTCCTCCAATTCCCTGGCAGGATGAACAAATAGGGAATAAGGATTGTTCTCCTTCAGGAGTTAGAGAGTTTCTGCCCATCATTCCTTTTCTTTTTTTCATTCAGGCAGGAGACGATTCAAATTAGGGCAACCAGGGTCGATTGCCCCTCCTTCTTCTTTTTTCCTTTTTCCCCTCCCTTTGTTCTTGTAAAAGTGGCGTCAGAGGGTTAGAAGTGCGGTCTTGTCTTCGACCCTCCGGGTATTACTAGTTCCTACCTCCTCCCCCCGTTTTTTTTCCCCTTTCCCTCTTTTCTTTTTTTCCTTCACTGATTTGGCCGGCAAAATTAAAGTGTGCAGGGTCTGCCCCAATCGAACCGCCGAATCTCCCTCTTTTTCTCTTCTTTTTTTTTTTTTTTTTCCCCTGCCGATCCATTGAAAAAGCTCTGCGAACGAACGGAAAGCCGACCGTCGGGGCAACACTCGAGCCCCCCCCTTCCTTTTTTTTTTTCCTTCGGGGGGAAGAAAGAGGATCATTTTTTTTTTTTTTCCCTGGAAGAGGGGGGTTGGAGAAAAGTCACTTCCCTCCTCCTTCCCCCCCTTCCTCCTTTCTTTTCTTTCCCTCATTTTCTCGTACCACCAGGTTCCAAAGCGACATATTGGTTTCAGGGTCGCCCCCTCAAATCGAATGAATGTTTGGCGATGTTCCCGCGATGGTTCTCTTCCCTTTTTTTTTTTTTCTTTTTTCCTTAATCCGATGAATTCGAATGGAGCAGTGGGTGGTCGAAGCTAATTCGGTCCTCTTTTTTTTTCTCTTTTTTCCCTTTTTCTTTCGGTTTCGGCGATATTTCGTCCGGCTGGTAATCCGGCGGTGCTTTTTTTTCTTTTTCTTCTTTCCCCTCCCTTTTTTTTTGGTGCGGCGGAGATGGCACGAAGGAAGGTAAAAGAAGAGGGCCTTTCCCTCCCCCCGTCCAACTCCCAAAACCTGAACAGCCGGCTGGCCACTCCTTTCCCTTTTTTTTCCCCCGAAATCAGGGCAAGGAATAAAGTTTTTTCAGGTTCTTCCTCTCCCCCCCCCTTCTTTTTTCTCCCCTTCTCCCCTGCTCCAGTAGAATAAAGAGGGATAGATACGTAACCCCCTCCTTTTTCTTTCTTCTTTTTTCCCAGACCACATTTCTTCGCGGGCGGACAAAAACTCGGCTGAACATCCTGTCCAAACTGCACTTCTCTTTTTTTTCTCTTTCTCCCTTTGGTTTGTCGAGAATTTCGGCACGATTGAGACAACAAAGGAGGTGAATTTTTCTTCCAAATCTCTCTTGTCATCCCCCCCCCTTTCTTCGAAGCGGGAGGAGTGGATTTTCTCTGAGGGGGTATTCCGAAGTTGTTTTTCCTTCCTTTTTTCTTCTCCTTCCCCTTTTCCCTTAAGATATTTAAAGTCATTAGAAAATATCTATTAAGGGGTAGATTTTGCAAGCCCCCTTCCCCCTCTTTTCCCTTTTTTTTTTTCCCCCCCCCCCCCACCGCCAAAAGGAGCCGCTTTTTTACGCGCTGCTCTCAGTTGGAGGGCTTCCTTCTTTTTTCTTTTTCCCCAAGCTCAAATCCCAGAAAAGACAAGACGAAATTCGAAAAAATGACGCCACTTTTCCCGAACAAAAACGTTGTTCCCTTTTTTCCCCTTTTTTTTTTTCTTTCCTTTGCCGACCTGGTTTGACGAGTGGAAAAGGCTTTTTTTGGCCTGATGTCGCCCCGCCCGCTCCCCCTCCCCCCCCCCCCCCTCCTTCCCCTCTAAACTTCTGCGAAAAGAAAAAAGAGAGATTACTGTTCTCCCCCCTTCTTTTTTTTTCTTTTTTCCTCCCCCTCATGGGTGCAGTTCACGGGACATGGAGCAGGGTAATGGACGGCGTTTTTTCTTTTTCTACTCGTGACACTTTCGATGAACAAGCATGAACTACGTGCAAGTGGGGCGGTATTCCTTTGGTTTCTCTAGAAGGCCAAAAGGAGAGACGGAAGTCCCAAGCTCCTGCCGTTCCCCCTTCTCTTGGTCGCGGCCGCGTAAAAAACCCACCGTTGGCTGCAGCCGCACTCCGGTCCCCCCCCTTCTTCTTGTCTCGTTTGATGGTGGCCAACGCGCTGTCCCCACACAAAGCGGTTCTTCGGGGGGCGGGCGCCTCCCCCCTTTCTTCTTCTTTCTTCCCCTCGGTTGGATACCCGGTTCACCGGGAGGACGAACGTCATTTTTGGTTTTTGAGTTCAAAAGGAACCGCAATCTGTCCCTTCCCCCCTTTCCCTTTTTTTTTCTTTTTTTTCCCCCCCTCCATCAAACACGAACAGCTCAGGGAAAGGCTCCCTTTGAGCATGATCTATCATCCGTCACGGCATTCCCCCCCCCCCCCCTTTTCTTTCTCCTCCTGCCGGCACTGACCGGGAGTGAGAGGTCCGATCAATGGAACTGGTCTTGAAACAAACTTTTTTTCCAGTGGTACTTCTTTCCTCCCTTTTTTTTTTCTGTTTGTTTTTAGTTAAGAAATCTTTCAAAATAAGGGCTGACGCCTGAGGGGTCTTTCCTTTCCCCACGGCCTTTTTTCTACTGCCTTATACAATTAATTGCTTCTATTTGAAAGTAAAATGGTGGGCGTGTACGTGCTTTGTTCACTCTTTCTTCCTTTTTTTTTCTTTTCTTCCTGGGGTGAGAGGGAGTTGCGGGATTTATTTAGTGTTGGAGGATACGGCTTTTATCTTCACTTTTTCTTCCTTCTTCATTTTCACTTAACTTTCTGTTCACGCCATTACTTTAAAATTAAAAAGATGGATGGAATGTTAGCGAGTACTGGATTCTTTTTCCCTTTTCCCCCCCTCCCTCTTTTCTCTCGTAGTCTTTTTGGAAGTTTTTTCCCTCCCCCCCTCGTCTGGTTTTCTTCACGCGGCGCATTGTAGTGCGGTTGTCCCTTTTTTCCTTTTCCCTGTTACCTGCTTTCGGCGCTTTTTCTACGGCAGTTAGTTCGCAAGCTAATTAATCGAGCGGATACCATTGAGACCCAACTTCCGCTGTTTTTGTATTTTTCCTTTCCCTTTTTTCCCTCTTTCTTCCCCCCCCCCTTTTTTTGAAGACGCAGCAATTTCAAATCGTTTCCGCCACCTCCCTCCCTCCTGGTTCCCAAAAAATGGCCGGTTGGCGGAAATGAATAAAAACGACAGCCGTGTTTTTTCTTTCTTTTTTTCCCCCCTTTGTATCGTTTTGGCCGCAATCATTTTAGAAGACCAGTAGTAAGGTTTTTAGCTCAGAATAGAGGGTTTCAGGTGAGGTATACCCACTCACCCCCCCTTTTTTTCCCCACTCTCTTCTTTTTCCTCTAATAAGTATTTTTGTTTTTTCTCTCCTTTTTTTTTTTTTTTTTCTTTTATCCCCCCCCCTCACCCAATCTTTTCTGAGCTAAAAAAACCTGAGAGGCTTTTCAATGATAGCGGCAAAAACGATCGTGTTCCCCCCCCCCCCCCTTTTTTTTTCCCCCCCCCTTCCCCCCTTTTTTTTTTAACCGTGGCTGGCGAAGAATTTGATTGTCGATCCAGAGGGCAATCTTCTTTTTTTTCTCCTTATCTTCATCCAAAACAGGCGTCAGTGTGTCTCATGGTATTCCGAATTATGCGGGGGCGAAACGAAACTGCCTTATCCCTTTTCTTTTTCCTCTTGTGTGTGGTTTGCCCCCTTCGGACAAGATAGACCAGAGCGCCACCGCCCTCGGCCGGCGTTGAGAAAAAATTCCGAGGGTTGACCCTTCTTTTTCCCCTCCTCCTGCATCCGGTCTGAAAATCTCTAATTTCATTAATCATCTTTTACATTCACATCGTGTAAAGGGCGTTTTCCCCTCCCCCCTCTCCCCCCCACCCTCCTCGGCCAAATTGCTACACAAGCCGTAGCGCCAAACACTCCCCCCCCCTTCCCCTTTTTCTGTGGTCCTTGGGACCAAAAGGGTTGTCCCGAAGATAAGGTCACCCCCTTCTCTCCCCCTTTCTTTTTAATTCCTTGTGCTTATTAAGGCCGGATCAACATGCGTGAGGTACTCCGTCGTTCTATTTCCCTCAGCCCTCCTTCCCCTCGATACATCCCTCTTCTCTCTTTTTTCCCCCCCCCTTCGCGTCCCCGTATGATGAAAGATCTACTAACCACCCGAAATACCCAGGAGGAATCCTTTGGATGCAAGTATGCTTGAGTTTGTCAAGACCAGTTCCATGGGCCTTCCCTTCCTTTCCCTCTTTTTTCTTGAGTACTAACTACCTTGTTGTATTCGTCCGGATGATAGAGCAGATCCTTCTTTTTTCGTGCGGAGCGTTTCGATTGTTGATGGCGGGTGTCCCCCTTTTTTTTCTTTTTTTTTTTTCCCCCCCCCTTTCTTCCCAACACTGGGGACTTCGTCCATCCGGGAAACAGGTATACACGAGTTCCCGTCCGAGATTAATGGTTCAGGTTGAGCCCCCCTCCTTTTTTCCCTTTCTTTTTTTTTCTCCCCTCCGCCCGAGCAGGAGGATTTGAAGGATTTTTTGCTTGAAAGGTGTTTGGTTACGCTTCCTCCCCCCCCCTTTTTCTTCTCTGCTTGTCATGGATGACACAAGTAGAGATTGTGGAGCGGACATAAGTTTGGGGCATTCTCGATTTTCCCCCCCCCCCCCCTCCCTTTTTTCCCCCTTTCGTATCTTTTCTCCACTTCCGCCCCGCGGCAGGAAACTGTTTTTTCATGTCAGTGACTTCCTCGGGGCGCTCGTCACCTTCTCCTTCTCCCCCCCCTTCCTTTTTTCCGCGCGTTTTTCTGTCATCAGGAACAGTTTTGGCCGGTGCGAGGGCGGGGGCTCCCCCCCAATAAAGGGCCGGCGCGAGTCCTTTTTCCCCCCCCCCCCTTTTTTTCTTTTCCCCTCCTCTTATTGTAAAGGGCTCGTACGCAAGAGGTATCAAAGAACTGAAACCTTTTTTTTTTTTTTTTTTTTTTTTTTTTTTTTCTTTCCTCAAGTGAGTATTGTATTTAGAATTTAAGGGTATTACTGATCGTACCGGCCTTTTCCCCCCTCTTTTTCCCTTTTTTTTTTTTTTTTTTTTCCCTTTTTTTTCCATTTTCCTTTGCCGGTCTGGCAAATCGAAACCGCCGTCCCATAGGCGAGGGACGAGGACGTAATTCCTCTCCTTTTCTTTACACGAAGGAAGCCGAAAAAATTTTCGGTCAAAATTAGAGAACCCCCCTTCTTTCCCTCACCTCCCGCCCGCTCCGCAGTTTTTATGCAAGATGTGGACCCCAAATAGGTGCTTGCGGCATCGTGCCTCCCTTCTCTACCACCAGGTTTCAAGCGACATATGGTTCAGGTCGGTGCCCATCGACATTCGCCTGCATTTTTTTCCCTCTCCTTTTTTTTTCTCTTTCCTTTTGGTCCTTTCTTTTCGGGACGCACTTTTTACTGGCTTTTTCCGTATCCGCTGATTCGAACTTTAGTGGGAGGAAGAAGATAATTCTGGTGACGACGGCTCTGCTCCTTCCCCCTTCTTCCTCTTTTTTTTTTTTTTTCTTTTTTATTTTAATTGGGTTTCTCGTTGAC